>Ga0335070_10008268_pt1 | contig 12195 bp, 10 predicted proteins | sample Lox_Sample_13_FD_206722 | JGI IMG/M metagenome (GOLD analysis project Ga0335070, IMG submission 206722) | Soil microbial communities from Loxahatchee National Wildlife Refuge, Florida, United States - Lox_Sample_1.3 | ecosystem: Environmental > Terrestrial > Soil > Wetlands | place: USA...
TGCGTCGGCCAAGGATATGACGGTGGAAGATGCGACAAAGGGTATCCCCGTACCGTTTCATCCGGGCGCCATAAAGTATCTTAAAGAGATAGGGGCAATGAAATAGGGGCTGTTAACGCCATACAGCTCGGCTCATAATTTACAATATGTGAGGAGGAACTCAGAATGGACAAACGTGATCCCGCGCACTGGTATAACCGGACACGAGAAGAAATCCGCACCCGCGGAGCGATCTTCAACATCAATGAAGGCATTGACATCGACAACGGCAATAAGTGCATAACGAGGCTCATAGGGTGGCCGGGGGTAGGCACACGCATGGTTTCCTTCCACCTGCTGATTCACAAACCCGGAGGAGCCTACGCGATGCACAATCATCCCATCTCCGAGGAAAGCGTGACCTGCATTCGGGGCAAAGGTGAAGTGAACTTCGGCTCGGGGTGGGTGAAAATTGAGGCGGGCAATCTTATTTTCGCGCCGATCGGCTGCGTCCACGCCACACGCAATGATCCCGACTCCAGGGAAGACTTTGTCATTCTTTCTTACGTCTGTCCTTCTCCTCTGGAGTGGTACCAGGAGATCGGCTTAATGGTAAAGGGCGAATTCAACACAAACCAGATCGACCTGCTGATGCTCAACAGCCGACCAGATAACATTCCAACAAAATGCGTAATGAGGGAGAATGAATTGGGTGGCGCAGAGCGAGCGGAAGTTAAGGGTTATGCGGAAGTTGCCAAGAGCGGCGGCGTGTTCAACATGTACCGCGGCGCGCCCTTCAGGGGCTACGGCGGTCTCATGAAGTTTATCATATGGCCCGGCATCGGTGCGAAGAATTGCGGTCTCCATCACGCGCACCATGAGCCAGGCGTGGCATTCAAACCGCATGTGCATCCGATCTCAGAGGATGCCATTCTGATCTGGGACGGCGAGGGAATGGGCTATCTGGAAAGCCGCTGGGTTGAGGTTTCAGAGGGAGATATCATCTACGCCCCTGCCACGGTCAGGCACGGCACGGGATGCCGCAAAGATCAACCAAAAATGATGCATGCAGCCGGCTGCGCATCCCCGCCCCAGTTTGATCTGTATGAACAGGCCGGCTATCTGAAAGAAGGTAAGTTTACCGACTTTCCGCTTGCAAAGGGCGATGTTGGGAAATGAGTCTTCTTGAGGTCAAAGCCGTCACTAAATTTTTTGGCGGCTTACGAGCGCTCTACGACATCTCTTTCAGCCTTGAGCAAGGCGAGATCCTCGGACTGATCGGGCCGAACGGCGCTGGGAAGACCACGCTCTTCAATATTATCGCCGGCACCTTTCCTCCTTCCTCAGGCTCTGTGAAACTCGACAACGAAGAGATCACATCTGAGGGGTCGCGCCAGATATGCCACAAGGGTATCTCAAGGACGTATCAGCTTGTCCGTCCTTTCTCGAGCCTGACAGTCTATGAAAATGTGCTCGTAGGAATCTACTTTGGAAATCCAGAGATGCAGGGTACACGCTCCGTGGATGATGAAGGCACTGAGTTGCTGCGACTGACCGGCCTGCTCCAGAAGGCCAATACTCCGGCAAAGAACCTGACGCTGGTGGGAAGAAAGCAGTTGGAGATTGCCCGTGCCATGGCAACCCGGCCGAAAATCCTGCTTCTGGATGAAGCCATCTCAGGCCTTAATCCGGCAGAAACTGAAACAGTGATGAATTTAATCCGGGAAATTCGGGATCGCGGCGTCACCGTCTTCATGATTGAGCATATTATGAAGGCGGTGATGGGGCTCTCTGACCGGATTCTTGTACTCAATTTCGGAGAGTTGATCGCCCAGGGTGCCCCTGATCAGATCTCAAAGAACAAAGCTGTGATTGAAGCATATCTTGGAACGGAAGGAAGCACTGAACAGGCGCAGGGACAGTAAATGCTGAAGGTCGAAACAGTTACTGCCCAATACGGAGATATCAAAGTGCTCTGGGAAGCATCTCTGGAGATTTCCCCGAAGGAGATGGTGACCATGGTGGGATCGAACGGGTCAGGCAAGACGACCCTGATCAATACGATCATGGGCATGATGCACCCCGCCTCCGGTCGCATTCAGTTTCTTGGAGAGCCGATACATCAGTTACCACCGCATAAAATCGTCGAGAAAGGGATCAGTTTGATCCCCGAAGGAAGAAAGCTTTTTCCGGATATGACTGTCGTGGAGAACCTTGAACTCGGCGCATACTTCCCCAACGCCAGAAAGAAGATCCCCGAAACACTCCACTGGGTCTTTGAGCTCTTTCCCAGACTGGAGGAGAGAAAGGGTCAACTGGTGGGAACGCTGAGCGGCGGTGAGCAGCAGATGGTTACCGTGGGGAGGGGGCTGATGTCGCTGCCGCAACTTCTCCTGATTGACGAACCTTCCATGGGCCTCGCGCCCATCGTGGTGGCTGAGCTTTTTCGCACTATACGCAAGATTAACCAGGAGGGAATGACCGTCTTTCTCGTAGAACAGAATGCCCGGCAGGCGATGGAAATATCGGATCGAACCTACGTGCTCGAGAATGGCCGAATTGTGCGCCAGGGAAAAAGCAAAGATCTGCTGAAGGATGATGAGATTCGTAAGGCTTATCTGGGGCTTTAAAGGAGGCCCTGTAGAATAACTCCGTAACGGAGAACAGGAGGAAATTGAGTCATGAGAAAGGGATGTCTGGTTTTAGTGTTAGCGTTGGTACTCGTTATCGTGATGATACTCCCAGCTTCGGCCCAGGAGAAGAAGGAGATCTTGATAGGCATGACCCTCTGCCTCACGGGAAGGTACGCTGTAGATGTCGGCCCCTTTGACAAGATGGTAAAGGCCTGGGAAAACTACGTCAACAAAAAAGAAGGGGGGCTCTTCGTCAAGGCTTACAACAAGAAACTCCCGGTCAGGACGATCATCTATGACGACAAGAGCGACCAGGCGACAGCCGTCAAATTCTATGAGCGGTTGGTGACCGTGGACAAGTGCGATATACTGATCGGCCCCAAATCGAGCCCTATCACGTTCCCCGTGACAGCGGTCGCTGAAAAGTATCACATCCCTATGATACTGGCGACTGCCAATACGCCGCAGATCTTCGAGCGCGGCTTCAAGTGGATTGTAGGCGTGAACAACCTGTCCACTGCATGGTCAGACTCCTATTTCGAACTGCTCGAGCAGGAGAAGCAGGTGAAGACCGTCGGCTATGTGGCGGAAGATACCCCGCACACCCGCGAAGTTTACGAGGGAGCCGTGCCCAACGCTGAGAAACGGGGCTTCAAGACTGTTTTTAAAGAGGTTGCCCCGGCAGGCACAACAGACTTCACGTCCATCCTCGTTAAGCTGAAGGCCGCCGACCCGGATGTCATCTACGTATCAGCCTTCACCCCCTTTGCAGTAACCTTCAAGAAACAGGCTAAGGAGTTCGGGTTGAAGCCGAGAGAATGGCATTTCACCCACGCCGATAAATCCTTTTCCGATGCTTTAGGGAAAGATGCCAACAATATCACTACCGAGTATAACTGGCTTACCGGAATGCCGTATGGGAATCTGAAAAAATTTCATGAAATCCTGAAAGAAGCCAAAATTGATCCTGAGGAGTACATGGATATTTCTCTGCACTACACGCCCCTGGAGGTAGTGGAGGTGGCCGTGCCGAAGGCAGACTCCCTCAAACCTGATGATCTGATGAAGGCTATCAAAGCGGTCAACTTCGAGTCTGTCATCGGGCCCATGTATTTTGAACCGACGAAAGGCCACTCTGCGTTTAAGCAGCTGGCCATTCAGTATATCGACGGGAAGTATTACATCATCGGCCCGAAGAAAATCGCGACTCATAAACATGTGTATCCAAACCCGACACCGTGATGTGAGAAGAAGATGTTGGGAATTAAAGGTGTAAAATTCTGATGCCGATTTGCATTCAAGATGCATACCGAGGCGAGCCGAGGCCTGGGCTACGGAGGCGTACCTTGGGGTACGTCGCGGTACCAACTGCTCGTGCGGGGTACCCGGGTTCTCCCAAAACTCTCTTCCCGGGTCGCCGCAACGAAGGAAGGCGCTTGAAGGCGAATCGGCATAAGGAGTTTAAGTGGCGCAGTTGCAGATCTTTATTCAATTGATTCTGGCGGGAGTGCTCCAGGGCGGCACTTATGCGTTGGCCGCCTTCGGGCTCTCCCTCATCTTCTGCATTGCAAACGTGCTCAACATCACCCACGGGGAATTCCTCATGCTGGGCGGACTGGTCACGTACATCATCTTTGGCGCGACGGGCTGGAATCCTTTTTTGATCCTTCTCATCGTGATCCCTCTTTTCGTGTGCGTGGGCTTCGCCTATCAAAAAATATTCATGAAGCCCATCCTGAACCGGCCACCCCGACAGCTCCTTTTCTCCTCTATTGTCGTGACCGTAGGTATCGCAACAGCCATTGAAGATACGACTTCCTTCATCTGGGGACCTACGGTGAAGGGAGTCTCCTTTTCCATGCCCGCTATAATGGCGGGCGGTATTGTGATTTCGTCCCTCCGTTTGACCATTCTGCTTTCGATCATCGCTCTCACTGTCTTCCTCCACTTCTACCTGAAGAAATCATTCATGGGCAAGGCTATACGTGCGATCCTCCAGAACCGGGAGGGGGCAACCGTGATCGGCATCAACGTTCCTAGGGTGGTCACCTTTGTTTTCGGAATCGCAATTTCGCTTGCCGCGGTCGCAGGCGTTTTCTATGTTATGCAGTTCACGATTGGTCCTTTTATCGGCCTTCCGTTAACTATCCGCTATATCGCCATCGTTATGCTGGGAGGGTCCGGAAGCCTGATCGGCTCTTTAGTGGGAGGGCTCATCCTGGGAGTGGCTGAGACCTTTGCAGGTTTCTTCCTCGGTTCGCACTGGTCACTTACCGTCGCGTTCTTTACTCTGGTTCTCGTTTTGCTCCTGAAACCCGAGGGGTTATTCAAGCATGTTTAGAAAGGTTCTGACGTCCTCCAACGGGTTCTGGATTCTGGTGCTGATCGCTCTTCTACTGGTGCCTAAATTCGTGGACCCCTACTGGGTTGTTTTCATGCTCCTCCTCTTCATGTACGTCGGGATTGGTTCAAGCTTCAACATCACCGCTGGCTACCTGGGATATGTCAACTTGGGCCATTACGTATTTTTCGGTATCAGCGCCTATGGTTTTGCAATCCTTTACTCCAAAGGGGTTCCTTTTGCGGTCTGCATGGGGACCGGGGTCATCGTCACCCTCATCTTTGCGACCTTGATCAGTTATCCGTTTCTGCGGCTGAAAGGCGGATATTTTGCGCTGGCCAACTTCGGTTTGATCAAGCTGTTTGAGCTGGTGGCCGGAAGTCTGCGCGACTTTACCGGAGGGACCCAGGGAATCTCTCTCACGCCTGGATACAGGCCATATCAAACCTATTACATGTTTCTGGCAGTGGCTCTGCTGACTGTCATCGTCTGCTATTGGATTCCAAAGTCAAAATTTGGTCTCGCCCTCTTCAGTATCCGGGAAGATGAGGAAGTTGCTGAGGCCTTTGGGATCAATGTGAACAGGCGCAAAATGGCCGCGTACATCCTGAGTTCGGCGTTTCCTGCTCTCCTTGGTGCCGGCTATGCCTGGTATTCAGCCTATATCGATCCCGAGGTGGTCTTCGGCACGGATAAGGCATTGCTTCCCGTAACCATGGTCATGCTGGGCGGTACCGGAACCTTTCTCGGTCCGATCTTCGGCGCCATCTTTATGCTTATCATCGAAGAGTTCCTCTGGACATCCGCGTGGCTTCCCGTCTGGATCAAATCTCTTCACCTCACCATGCTCGGCTTGATCCTGGCGTCCGTTGGCATCTTCTCTCCAGGAGGCCTTGTCACGCTCAGCCCCTGTGCAGCCTTCTTCAGGAAGATTGGCATGGGCCGTTTTCTCGGCTCATCCCACAAAGTTCTGAAGGTGGGGTGAATCCAACCTGGAAGCAGAAGTTAATACGGGATAAGAGAAGCCGAAACCAAAACAGTGTATCTCACGCCCACTCCCCTCGCTCGTTCGAGGCCGCAGAGACCGCAGCGGGACAGTCGCAGAGGTGAATATTTCTTGGCCTGATGCGAGAGAAGGCGGCACATCAGGCCAACCTGCATCGCTCCGCGAGAGAAGCTCCTTCGCGTAGTTGAACAACAACAAAGCGTCATACTGCAAAGGGCCATCTGTCATGCATGAAGAGATGACCCTCCTCGCAGCGAGCGAATCATCTCAATCAGACCTTCGCAAGCACCTTCTTGATCTCACCATCCGGAATGAGTTTTGAGCCGACACCCTTTAACAGGGCTGCCATTGTCTTGATCTCCTCTGCCTTGGCCTGGGGCTGTGGCGGTCGCATAAAGGGATGTGCAAGGAAGCCGCGAAGCCACGCGCCGAGCTTGTAGCGCACGTGCAGGCGGGCATAGTCAGCATAGACGAAATCATTCAGCTTCTGCAGCCCTGAATTCCATATTCTTCGCGCTTCCGCGAGATCGTTTCTTTTCCAGGCCTGGATGTGGTCGATCATCGCTTCCATGCCGTAATTCATTCCTCCATTCACGGTGCCGTCAAACATCTCAAGCATAAGGAACACGTGCCACAGGTCTGACGGTGCTCCCAGGATGCCCACATGGTGATCGAGAGACCGGAGCCCTTCGGCCACGGTCTTCCATCCGGTATAGTTGTAAGTCATCTTCCAGCCCACGATGTTCCGAACGGCCTGGCACATTTTAAGTGTCGGGCCTACGGGAAGACCAACTCCATACATAGGGTTCACGCCCGACGTAGGATGCACGATAATCGGCAGGTTAACCGCTTTATCAATGGCCTTCGCTATATCGATCCAGACTTCGGGATACTTCTCCGGATTCCACGCATACGTGATATCTCCCGAGCCCATAGGTGGAATAAAGAAGATACCGTCTACGCCTGCCTTCTTAGCGGTCACGGCGTCGCGGACTATCCCTTCAGTTGTCACGTCGATGGCGCCCGCAAAAAGCGGCACCTTGCCTGCAACCTCTTCGACGGCAATCTCGACGATTTTTTTCTTCTCCTCGAAACTCAGATAGAAAATCTCGCCGGCCTCAGGGTTGACGATGATGCCGCCGCCCGCATCAACGAATTTCGGCTGCAGGAAATAGCGCAGCAGCTTGCGATAAGCTTCGTAATCGATGTCGAACGTTCCTGGCTTGTATGGAACAACTACGGCGGTGTAAATGCGATCCCATTTGGTACCATAATTTTTAGCCATTTATTTCTCCTCCTTATTTTCTAAACAATATTTATTTTTGTTATTCGCGGAGCCGCCTAGAATTAGTGTTTGCGAAGCTAAACTCCATAAGCTCGCCTCTTATCTATCCGCCGTTATTATAAACGATCCTTTCTGAAAAATCTGGCCAGCTTCGCTCTATCCAAGCGCAGCTTCCAGGCACGTCATCTGTTTACGTTCCTACATTGGGGGCTCCATCATCGTTGTAAGAGCGCGCTTCACCAAAGCTTTTGTGAGGTCTACCTTGTAGCCGTTCATCGGAAGCGGGCGGGCCTCTTTAACGGCGACATCGGCTGCTTGAGAGACGAGCTGCTCGTTCAACCTTCTCCCTTTGATCATATCCTCCAGTTCGGCAACTACATAAGGTACAGGAGCTACACCGCCAAGCAACACCTTGATATCTTCACACACTCCTTTCGTTACACGCGCTGACACAGCTACGCTCGAAAGCGCAAAGTCGGCGGCATGCCTTATCCGCTGCTTTATGAACACCTGATGCATCCCATTCTGATCCGGAATCTCGAACGCAACAAGAAGCTCACCCGGATCGAGAGCTGTCTCTTTAAAGCTATTCGGGCCTGTAAAGAACTCTGCAAGTGGAATTCTCCTCTCTTCATCTGAGGTGGCTATGACTGCCTTTGCTTCCAGCGCCATCAGTGCAGGAGCCATGTCGGAAGGATGGGCCATGACGCATTTGCCTTGCATCATGATCGAATGGTAAAAGCGATGCTCACCTGCAGCTGCGTAGCATCTTATCCCACCTTTCTTGAAGCAGACAAAATGGGGATGACGAAAGTAGGCGCAGCGCGGCCTCTGACAGAGATTACCTCCCACAGTACCCATGTTTCTGAGTTGTGTGGTGCCCACGTGAAGGGCTGCCTGTGAGAGGATAGAAAACTTCTGCTTTAGTACATCCGAGGTTGCTAACTGACTCAATGTCACCGCAGCCCCTATGCTCAGGCCTTTTCCTTTCTTAAAGGTCATTACGTTCAGCTCAGGAATCTTCTTGATATTGACAAGCACATCGGGAATCTTGAGTTCGGGGCCTTCAATGCGGTCTTTCATAAGACTGAGCAAGTCTGTTGCGCCAGCTATCACTTTGGCTTTCTCACCATATCGATCGAGATATGAGACCGCTTCTCGCACATCTGTCGCGTCTATATGTTGGAAGCTCGGCAGCTCAAACAACATCTAATGCATTCCTTTCGTTTCGCCACCTGTAGCCCGCACGGCTCTTATGATCTTGTCAGGCGTTATGGGAAGATCGTTGAACCAGATGCCGGTGGCGTTGTACAGGGCATTTCTTATCGCTGCCGGCGTGGGCGCGTTGGTATTCTCTCCTGCCCCTTTGGCTGAATACGCAAAATAGGGGTCTTCGCATTCGGGGAGATAAACCTGAACAAGCGGGAAATCCATAGAGGTGGGCATCCTGTATTCGGATAAATTGCCGCTCAGGAGCTTTCCTGTTTTTGAGTCGTAGATGCCTTCCTCAGTTAATGCGAATCCTACTCCGAACTCTATGCCGCCGTACACTTGGGATGTGCACAGCTTGGGATTTATGGGTTTGCCGAAGTCCTGGGCAGCCACGCATTTCAGAATGTTCACAAGCCCGGTGTCGGTATCCACTTCAAGCTCCACAGCCTGTGCACCGAAGGTGGCCATCATGGGCTCCGCGGGATTGGGTGCCCTGCTGCCTATGCCAATGATCGTCTCATCCGGTGCCATGTTCTGGCACGCCTTCTTGAATGGAATCGATCGTGAAGGATCTGATTTTACGTAGATTAACCCATCTTTTGATCCCAGCCTTTTCGCATCGGTATCCAGCAGAAAGGCTGCGTGCTCGAAGAGTTTCTGCCTCGCCTCTGCCGCCGCCTGCAATACGGCTGGTCCCATCTCAGGCGTGCAGCGTGAAGCATGGCACGAAGGGGCGTAGAGTGTATCCTGCGTATCCCCGATGATCACCGTTACGTCGTCGGCCCTCACGCCCAGTTCTTCAGCTGCTATCATCCCGAGTATGGTCTTTTGTCCGCCCCCTATGTCCACAACACCCACATAGAGATCGATCGTGCCATCATTCTTGATGGCAGTCTTCGCCTCGGCCGCATAAGGGTAAAGACCAACCCCCTGGAGCACGAGGTAGGAGGCCATGCCCATGCCCCGTTTCACAGGGCCTTTGTCATCGCTGATCGGTGCTCTTCTCTTCTCCCAGTTGATGCCATCCGCGGCCAGCCTCATGCATTCGTCTAGTATCTTGCTCGAGTAGGGAATCTTTGCAGCAAAGGTTGTCGTGCCGTCACCCATCATGTGCGCCTCTGCGGTGCCGACTGACTGATACGTCGTGTAGTTCTTCATCCTGAATTCAAGGGGGTCGATGCCAAGCTCCACCGCCATCCTGTCCATGTGCGATTCCAGCGCGAAGATAGCCTGCATGTTCATGGGCGAGCGCGTCGGGCCGGTGGTCTGCTTGTTCGTGCTGACGCCCGTCTGCTCGAGGTAGACGTTCGGGCACGCGTGAAGATTGGCCGTGTGCCAGATGATCTGTCTGCAGTAATAGTTTTCTTCGGTTGCCGCCGCACCTATGTCGACGATGGCCTTTTGGAGAATAGCCGTCAGCGTGCCGTCTTTCTTCGCGCCCATCTTGAGGTACATCTTGGTGTCATACCTCCGCGAATGGTTTATGAATTCTTCCCCTCGCGTACGCTCCATTCGCACGGGTCTTCCGGTTACCATGGAAAGCTTGGCAGCATAATACGTTATCCTGTGCGACCAGGCCTTGGAACCAAAGCCTCCGCCAAGATAGCGCACGATGATCCTGACGTCCTCCGGATTGAGGCCCAGCGATTTCGCGAGAGCACGTTTCGAATTCCACACGCCCTGCGCGGCATCCCAGACCGTGAGATCATGACCGTCCCAGCTGGCTACACAGGCGCGCGTCTGGATAGTGCCGTGGTGCGAGACCTGCGTGGTGTAGGTATCCTCGACGATCACGTCAGCTTCTTCAAAACCTTTTGCCACGTCACCACGCTGAATAACAAAAGGCTTTCTGTCGAACATCTCCCTTCCGGGGTATTCCTCGTCTCCCACGAGCGGAGGAACCGGCTTCTTCAAAGCCTCCTCTGCAGACGGCATAGGAGTCAGCACCTCGTATTCCACCTCTATCAGTTCCAGGGCTTTTCTGGCGGTCACAACGTCCAGCGCCGCAACCGCTGCCACTTCAGTGCCCTCGTGGGTAATGGTCTCAGGAAAGGCGATTTCGAGCACCTCGTACCAGGAAGTCCTCCAGCCTTTCGTGTTCTCCTTCGTCAGGATGGCCATGACGCCTGGCAAGGTCTCCGCCTTGCTGGTATCGATCTTCAGGATCCTCGCCCGCGGATGCGGACAGTGAAGGGTCTTGCCGTAGAGCATACCGGGCAGCTTTATGTCACCTGCATATTTTGCCTGCCCTGTGACCTTCTCGGCAGCGTCATATCGATTGAGCGGCTTGCCTACGACAGTTAATTCTCTGTCCAATGGAGGAGGAACAGCGCCTTTGACGAGCAGCTTGCTTTCAGCCATCGCTCAATGCCCTTTCTTTTCGGCCATCTTCCGGGCAACGTCCAGACTGGCTTCTATGATATTGGGAGTGGAGCCGCACCGGCAGAGGTTACCGTCGATGGCTATGCGCACATCGAGTTCCGTGGGATGGGGATTCCCGTCCAGAAGTGCTTTAACCGAGAGTATCATGCCGGGGGTGCAGTATCCGCACTGGAGGGCGTCGTGCTCAATGAAGGCTTCCTGGAGAGGGTGAAGTTTGCCTTTGTCTGTCAGTCCTTCGATGGTCAGGACATCCCTGCCAGTAGCCTCTATTGCCAAGATCGTGCACGAGTAAGCGGTCATTCCATCGATGATAACCGTGCAACTTCCGCATTCACCCCGGTTGCAACCCACCTTCGTACCGGTCAGATCCAATTTTTCCCTGAGGAACTCGGCGAGGGTCATGCTATGATCGACGTCAGCCTCGACTTTTTTTCCATTAACGGTCAGAGCGATATGCCTCCTGCTCCCCGAAAAATTCTGTGCTGAACTCATAAACAGCCTCCTCTCAACCGTGCTCGGAGAACCTCATTTAATGGCCAGGCAACCACAGCGGTATGGAAGGGAAGATCATACATAGCCCGATAGCAAGCACCTGCAGGAAAACGAAAGGTACAGCAGATTGGATCACATCGGTCATCGTATATTGCGGCGGAGCAACTGCTTTCATGGTATACAGGGCTACACCGAAGGGCGGCGTAATCAGTCCCACTTCTATGTTGAGCACTGATATTGCCCCGAACCAGACAGGATCGAATCCCAGAGAGATGATTGCGGGAACGAAAATGGGCATCGTCAGGAGAATTATCGCCGCAGAATCCATAAAGCAGCCCAGTATAAGCAGTACCACCTGCATGATCCCCATGATGACCAGAGGATGCACAGGCAGCGACAGCACAAACTGGGCCATGGCTTGCGTGGCGCCCACATAAGCCAGTACCTGGCTGAATCCTCTTGCTCCAGCAATGATCAGGAAGATCATGCCCGTGACTTTCAGAGAGCCTGTGATGGTCTTTTTGAGGACGAGCCAGCTCATTCGCTTCTGAGCGATGGCTACCAGCAGTGTTGCTATGGCCCCACTGGCTGCCGCTTCCTCGGGCGTTGCAATACCGAGCACCATGAAGCCTATGACCGAAAAGATGATGGCAGCTACCGGCACGATGTTGTACGCGAGATTCGCCACCTTTTCCTTCAGGGGCACCCTCGCCGCCGCATGCACAGGAGCGAGAGAGGGGGTTATCGCGCATCGGATGATTATGTAGGCGGAGTAGAGTGCAGCAAGCAGGAGTCCGGGACCTATGATGCCCAGGAGGATCTTGCCCACGGAGATTTCCCCTATGGCAGCAAGGAGCACAGCCAG
>Ga0335070_10008270_pt1 | contig 12194 bp, 10 predicted proteins | sample Lox_Sample_13_FD_206722 | JGI IMG/M metagenome (GOLD analysis project Ga0335070, IMG submission 206722) | Soil microbial communities from Loxahatchee National Wildlife Refuge, Florida, United States - Lox_Sample_1.3 | ecosystem: Environmental > Terrestrial > Soil > Wetlands | place: USA...
GAAGATGCTCTTCCGCGGTCAGAAGGCGTTGCGCGCCGGCGACTGGAAATACCTGTCCGTCGAGGGCGACGACTTCCTGTTCAACCTCGCGAAGGATCAGCGCGAGCGCGCGAACTTCGCCAAGCGCGATCCGAAGCGCCTCGCCGCGATGCGCGCGCGCTACCTCGCCTGGGAAGAGGCGCTGCCGAAGCACCCGGACGCGACATATTCAGTGCCGGCCACGAAGGCCGACCTCCTCACGCCCTCCAGCTAGAGGATGCCCGCACCGTGCCGGACCCCTCGGATGGGGGGCCCTTCGCCCACCATGCTCGCTCCGGTGCCCCCGCGCCGCTCGGCCGCTCAGCCGCTCGTGATCTTCCGGTGAGCGCGCCCCTCGCGGTGTGCCGGGCCCGCGCTCGTCCAGGAGTGCACCACCGGTAGGACCTCCTTGGCGTAGAGGCGAAGCCCGGATTCGGCTAGGTCGAGGGGGGTGCCACCGAACCGGAACGATGTCGCCAGCTCGAACTCGCCCACGATGGCTCGCCGCTCCTCGAACTTGCGCAGGATCCGGTCAGGCGTGCCCCAGACGGCGGCCTCCATGAACGCGGACACGATCCCGTCCATCCCGATCTCGCGGGCCATGGCGATCTTCTGCGCGTAGGCGTCGTACCCCTTCACGGTGCTGAAGTGCGGTCCCAGGAGCTCGTAGTGGTAGAAGTTGCTCTCCACGAACTTCCCCATGTACTGCCGCGCCTTCGCCTCCGCGCCGTCCATGGTGGGCGTGCACACGCAGAAGTCGGCCAGCAGGGGCGGCCCCGCCTCTTGCCCGTGCAGCTCGCGCACCAGATCACGATGCTTCTGGATGGCCGGCATGCGCATCGGCCAGGGCCGGTCGGCAAACATCACCATGCGTGCATTGAGCTTGGCCGCCGATACCACCGAGTCGTCGGAGGAGGCCACCGCGTACACGCGGCCGTCGAAGCTCCGCGTCGGGCGTGGCCGGATCTCGGTCCTGGGCTGCCGGTAAATCGGTCCGTTGCCCTCCATGAACCCGGTGCGAAGGCCACGCAGGATCATCTCCGCGGCCTCGTCGAATCGCTCCCTCGATTCGTCCATCGTGCCCCGGAAGGCCTCGAACTCGCGGCGGGCGAGGCCGCGACCGATGCCGAGGCGGAAGCGGCCCCGGCTGAGGTGATCCAGCACGGACACCTGCTCGGCGACGCGCAGGGGATCGTGCCAGGGCAGGATCACGGCGGCGGTGCCGAGACCGACATCGGGGCACTCTGCCGCGAGATAGGACATGAGCTGGAGGTTGTCCGGGCAGAACGAGTAGTCGTTGAAGTGGTGCTCCACCGACCACAAGACGTCGAAGCCCAGGTCGGCGGCGAGCCGGGCGAGCCGGAGCTCCTCGTCCCAGACCGCTTCATCTGACACGTTGGTCCAGCCATAGCTGGCGAACACCATCTGCAGACCGACGTCCATCGCGTCCTCCCGGGTTTCTCCTGCCTAGGCCGGGCCTTCGGGCTTCTCGCCGAGCGCGAGCAGCTCCATGCCCAGCCCATAGCCGAGGAGATCGTGCATCTGCCGGCGCAGCGCCTCCGTGAGCAGGAGGCGAGTGTAGCGCAGGAGCAAGGTCGGCCGGCGGGCGAGGTCCTCCGCCAGCTCCCAGGCCCGCGCGAGGAGCTTGTCGGGCGGCAGCACCTCGGCCACGAGGCCCAGCTCGAGGGCCTTCTGAGCGTCGAGCGTCTGCCCGGTCAAGAGGAAGTAGCGGCCCCGGTTCATGCCCAGGAGCAGCGGGTAGACGATGTGCATGCCGTCACCGGGCACCACGTCGGAGGTGAAGTGCGCCGAATCCTGGAATTGGGCGGTATCGGCAGCGAGCACGATGTCGCACAGGAGCGGGATCTCGGAATGGCGCCAGGCCGGCCCGTTGATCGCGCTGATGACCGGCACCTCGATGTCGAGGAGCTTCATCAAGAGATGGCGGCCCTCCCAGTGGATGCGGTCGATCCGCTCCATCGCCGGACGGGAAGGGAAGGATGAGGTGCCGGGAGTCGCCCGCGGCCCCGAAAACTCGGCGCCGGTACCCGTGATGATCACCACCCGGTTGTCGCGGTCGCGGCCGACATCGTAGAAGGCGTCGGGCAGCTCGCCGTGCGGCAGCAGACCCCAGCGCAGTGGGCCCCCATCGGTGTGCAGCGTCATTTGCAGGATGCCGTGGCGTCGCTCCATGCGGATCGTCCGGTACTTGTTGGCGTAATCTTCGAGCGTGCTCATCGGAGCCTCCGGTGGTGGGCCGTTCCAGGCGTGGCAGGCGCGATGCTCAGGGATGCGGTCCCCACGGAGCCGCGGTCAGCAGCTTGACCTCCTGGGAGACGAGCAACGGCCGGAACTTCAAGGCGAACCCCTCGACGAAATCCTTGTTGGCGAAGACCGAGGCCCAGTGCGCGCGCCGATCGGCATCGTCGTCGAACTTCCAGAGATGGACGAGCTGATTGACCATGCCCGTGTCGGCCTGGAAGTATCCGATCAGCTTCTTGTCCTGGCCGCCCTTCTGGAGCGCCGGATAGCCGAACTCGGTATACAGCTTGACCGCCTCGCCCATCTTGCCGACATGAAGCGTGTAGGTCCGCATCTCATAGATCGTCATGGTGATCCTCCCGGATGGTTGATGGGTCAGCTCTGCGACCGTGGGCACATGCCGACGTCTCCTGGCGAGCCGGGCCTGGGCAGACAGGTGACAGGAGAGTAGTCTGGCCGCCGAAGGCGGTCAAGGATGCGAGGTATCGTCGGCAGGAAGGACAGCCGGGACCGTGGCCGGCGGAGCCCCGCAGACATGCCGGGCCGAGTCTGGTACCTTATGTCACGGCGACGGGGCCACGGGTGGCGCGACCGCTGTCGGAAAACATTGAGGTTCACTATCCTCTCGTCGCGCTATCGCGGTCCGCCGCCAATACCATGAGCTCCGCCGCACCTGCCCAGACCGGATACGCCCCCGTCAACGGCCTCCGGCTGTACTACGAGATCCACGGTCCGGCGAATCCGGCGCAGCCGCCGCTCGTGCTGCTGCACGGCGGCGGCGACACGATCGAGACGTCGTTCGGCCACGTCCTGCCGGCGCTCGCCCGCACCCGGCAGATCATCCCGTTCGAGCAGCAGGGCTACGGGCATACGGCGGACGTCGACCGGGTGTTCACCTTCGAGCAGTCGGCCGACGACACCGCGGCGCTCCTCGAATATCTGCATATCGACCGCGCCGACCTCTTCGGGTTCAGCAACGGCGGCACCATTGCGCTGCAGGTGGCGATCCGGCATCCGCGCGTCGTGCGCAAGCTCGTGGTGACCTCGGCCTTCTTCAAACGCGACGGTGGTCATCCGTGGTTCTGGGAGGCGATGAAGAACGCGCGGCTGGAGAACATGCCGATGGAATTGCAGGAGGCGTATCGCAAGGTCGCGCCCCATCCGGACAACCTGCGCTCGTTTCACGACAAGGCCGCGCAGCGGATGCGCGACTTCAAGGACATCCCGGCCGATGCGATCGGCGCGATCGCCGCGCCGACGCTGGTGATGGTCGGCGACGCGGACGTCGTGCGACCCGAGCACGCCGTCGAATTGATCCGCCTCCTCCCGCACGCCCAGCTCGCTGTTCTCCCTGGCACTGATCACATGACGATCATGACGCGGACTGATTGGCTGGTGACGATGATCGGTAGCTTCCTCGACTCCGCCTCGGTGAAGTAGCCGGAAGCTGTGCCGGCGGCGCCCGGGGTGGCCGGCGGCCGAGTCTGGGAGTCATGTCAGACCCTCGACAAGGAGCTCGTCACCTTCGTGATCCCATGAGGCGCCGCGCCCAGCGGGGAAGGAAGGGAAGGCCGGCCTGCTTCCCTTCTTCCCCCGTCAACGGTTAGAATGCGCGAGGCAATCCGCGCAGACCACGGATCCAGGAAAGGTGGGAATCTCACGATGAGCGTTCACGCTTCGCCACAGTTGGTCACGGTGTCAAAGCTTCCGCCATATGAGCGGGAGCGGCTGGAAGACATTGGCTACATGACCTGTATGGCTCTCACGCTGCTCGGCAACTATGCCCAGACCGGGCATTTCGGCGGCCCGCTGGCCTATACACCGTTCAACGTTGCCACGCATCTCGCCGGACCAGACCTGGGCGGACTGCGTTACGACTACCGGCGCCCCAAGCATCCCTTTGGAGACAAGTTCATGCTGGCGGCTGGCCACTGCGCGCCCACGTGCTACGCGCTGTGGATGATCCTGGGCCAGGCCCTCTACCGCAAGCATCAGGCGACGGGGGATCGCCGCTATTATGTGGCGCCGGACGTCGCGATGCTGCCCGTCGATGCCCTCGGATTCCGCCGCGGCGCCGGGGCGCTGAAATCGCTCCTCGCGGACCAGGGGCTGTCGGATCATCCGCTGTTTGCTCAGGCCAAGGGACGCGGCATCCGCGCCCTGTCCGGGCACATCGAATCCACCGACGTCACCAACGACGTCAACGGCGGTCCGTCGGGCGTGGGGATCGCTTCGGCGGCGGGGAAGGCCGCGTTCTGGGACATCGTCGGCGCTCCCATGGGTACGCCGAAGATCATCGCGTTCGAGGGCGAGTTCGCGATGACCGAGGGGCACGCCCAGGAGCTCAAGACCCAGGCCATCGCGCTGCAGGTGGGCAAGCGGCTCCGGATCTTCCTGTCCGACAACAATGCCGGCATCGACGATGCGCTCATCGGTGGCGTCGTGCACAAGAAATTCGACGGCTACCGCCTGATCGATCAGTGGACCTCCTATGGGTGGAACGTGTTCCATCTGCCGGATGGTCACGACTACGAGCAGATCGTGGGCGCGCTCAGGACCATGGAGGAATGGGACCCGGGGGATCGCCGTCCGATGATCGTGATCGGTACGACCACCAAGGGGTACTGGCCCGGCGCGGTGAACGGGAAGATCCCCGGGGCGGGTGATCAAGTGGTGGGCTATCCGAGCCATCCGTACGCCATGAAGATGAACTCGGAGTATTTCGTCGCTCTCGCGCGCACCTTCGAAGAGCGATACGGCGTCGAGTTCTCAGGGATCCGACAGGGGGCGGTCACCGACGCGCGCGAGCGGCTGGTCCAGTTCAAGACCAATATCGACGTCGTGATGTCTGTGCTCGATCGAAATGGCCTCGGGGACTGGCTGGCCGATCGCCTGGTGGAGATCGGAGATTCAGTTGCGGAGGACCTCCCGCTTCGCATCGACGTGAAGCACGATCCGTTCCTGGACGATCGGCTCCGTGTCGCCAATCTTCCAGAGGAACCGCAGGTCCTCACGGTGAAGAATTCGGCCTCGGGGGCGGAAAAACAGCTGAAGCTCGCGCTGTTCCGCAAGGCCGGCGAGGTGGCGGGTGCCCGCCGGGCGGTGTCCGAGATCGTCAAGTGGCTGAACCACGTCACGGACAATCGCGTGCTCACGCTGTCCGCGGATCTGTCGGAGTCGATCAACCTCGAGCATGGCAGTATCTGGGGACACTACGATCCCGAGACCAATCCGCTGGGGACGCGGCTCAAGGCCGCCATCCAGGAAGCGGGCAACGCGTCCAGCGCCATCGGCCTGGTCGGCCAGAGCGCGTCAGTGGACCCCGACCATTTCGCCGGGGTGTGGGCGTTCAGCGGCACGTACGGCGCTTTCACGCCGTTGATGTACCTGCCGGCGCGCGTGTGGAGCCAGCAAAACCAGGACAGCAAGTTCCGGACCGGCGTCCTGCACATCCTCGCCGGGCATTCCGGCCCCGAGACCGCCGCCGACGCGCGCACGCACTTCGGCATCTTCTCGCCGCAGGTGTGGAAGCTGTTCCCGCGTGATCAGGTCATCAATCTGAGCTTCTGGGACTACAACGACGTGGCCCCGGGCTACTTTGCCGCGGCGGAGATCGCCGCGCGCGAGAAGAAGGTGGGGATCATCATCATCGAAGTGGCGCGTCCCGACTTTCGCGTGGCCGATCGCAGCACGTTCGCCGACACGGATCTCCGGGCCGCCGCCAAGGGCCTGTACGTCATTCGCGACTTCGCGCCCGGCAAGCCGAGGCACGGCTACGTGGTGGCGCAGGGCTCGAGCTCGACGTTCAATCTGGTGGCCGTGCTGCCGCGACTGGAGCAGGCCGGCATCAACGTGAAGGTGATCGCGGCGATCAGCGAGGAGCTGTTCGACCGCCAGCCGGAAGCCTACCGGAGCTCCGTGCTGCCGCCCGAGGCGCGCCAGGACCTCATGTTCGTCAGCAGCGGCACGCGGCGCATGTGGCCGCTGCGCAACGTGGGTTCGCTGACCGACGCCTATTCGCTCACCGCCGACTGGGATAATCAATGGCTCACCGGCGGACTGGAAGCGGACGTCATTGCCGAAGCGCACCTGGACCCGGAGTCGATCTTCGCCGGCGTGCAACGTTTCGCTCGGGAACGTCCGACACGCCTGGATCGCCAGCGCTCGCTGCTCGATGCGCTGAAGTAGGCGAGCCGGCCGCGAGGCGGATAGCCCGCGAAACGACTCCCATAGTCACCTGCGGCGCAACCGGGACGTGGAGCTTTCGCCCCACTGCCAGACGCGTCCGGTCAGGCCTGAACGATGACCCCGGCGTGCAGGAGCCGCTCGATCTCCGCCTCGGCTATGCCGGCGGCGCGTAGCACCTCGACGGTGTGCTGCCCGATCTCCGGCGCGAGCGTTGGAGGAACCTTCTCCTGGCCGCCGATCTGGAGTGGGCTCGACACGGTGAGCGAGGCGCCGGCCCGCGGGTCGTCGATCGGCACCAGAGCGCCGCTCGCTCGCATCTGCACGTCGTGCGGAACGTCGTCGAGCGTGGCCACGACGCCGAACGCGACGCCGGTCTTCTCGAGAATCGGCGACCACCCCGCCCAGTCCTTCGTGCCGAACCACGCGTCGAGGATGGCGGTGAGGGCGCGGGCGTTCGTGCGCCGGTCGTGCGTCGCCGCGAAGCGTGGGTCACCCAGGAGGTCCTCGCGGCCGATCCCGCGGGCGAAGCTCTCCCAGTGACGCTCGTCGCCCGTGATCGTCAGCATGAACCAGCGCCCGTCCCGGCAGCGGTAGAGGTTGGCCAGCGCACTGATGGCTTCCTCGCGGGGCGGACGCACCTCGGTCCGGGCCCCGCAGAGGATGCCCTGCACGGGGATGGCGTTCATCCAGAGCCCGTTGGCCAGCAGCGACGTGGCCACCATGGTGCCGCGTCCGGTACGCTCGCGATGGTAGAGGCCGGCCATGATTGCCGCGAACAGTGACGTGCCCGTCGGATGGTCGCCCATGCCGGGCAGCGAGCGCGCGGGGGGCACGTCCGGTGAGGCGCGCACGAGGTCCATCAGCCCCGTGCGGGCCCAGAGCGCGATGCTGTCGAAGCCGGGCTTGCTTGCCTCCTCGCCCGTCTCGCCGTAAGCGCTGATCGAAGCATAGACCAGACGCGCGTTGAGCGGGGCCAGGTCCTCGTAGCGAACCCGCAGCCGCGCGCGCGAGTCGAGCGGCGCGTTGGTGACGAACACGTCGACGTCGCGCACGAGGCGATGCAGGAGGTCCTGCCCATCCCCGATGCGCAGGTCGATCGCCACGCTGCGCTTGGTGCGGTTGTCGACGATCCACGGGTAGTTGTACGGGCTCGGGGTATAGCCGGCGCCGCGCACGCGGTAGACGTCGCCGGTCGGGGGCTCCACCTTGATGACGTCGGCCCCGAAATCCGCCATGATGGTCGTCGACACGGGCCCCGCGATGAAGTTGGCCGCGTCGATCACGCGGATACCGTCGAGAAGACGCGTCATAGTCAGGACTCCTCCAATGGGCCGCCCCGTAACACGAGGAGGGGATGGGATGCGCCTGGGAGGAGAATACCGCGACTCGCTGCGCGGTAGGGCATAGGCAACTCTAGCCCTCTCCGGCGGAGGGGGCCCCGGCCGTGGCTCGCCTTCCCGGCGCTTGCGTCTTCCGGGGACCAGCCAGCTGGTGGAAACTCGATTACAATTGGTCCAACGATGCGGGCCCGAGCTGCGCGCCGGGCTCTAGGCTGACCACGCCGGTCAGAGGCTCACGCGGAGACGGGGTATGAGTCTTTTGGATGACGCGTTCTGGGATGCAGTGGATGCCGCCCGGGGCAACGAGGACGCGGCGTTCCCTATCTTGAAGACCAAGTTGGCCGATCCCTCCCCCGGTCTCATCCAGGAGCTCCGGTGGCTTCGCAGTAGGTATGCGGACGACACTGATGACATTTTGAAGGAGGCGCTCGGGCGGGTCGCCGAGAAATGGCGGGCGCGACGGGACGAGGAGGCAAACCCGTCCCTCTGAGCGTGACCATTCCCTCGCTTATCGACCCGGGCGTCACTCATCAGCGCGAGCCGGACGCGGCAATCGACCGCGCCGTCGCGGTCGAGCACGGTCAATGGGTTGCCGGCGCGCGGTGCTTCTGCTTCTTCAGCTCAGGGATCGGCAGACCCAGACAACGCAAGGAGGCGTTCCCATGGAGATCAAGGCTGCCGTCTGCCGCGCGACGCATGCGCCGGTGGGCATCGAATCCATCGACATTGACCGGCCGCTCGGCCGCGAGGTCCTTGTCCGCACCGTCGCCACGGGCGTCTGCCACAGCGACCTGCACGTGGTCGACGGAGACGGCCGTGTCTCCCTCGACCGCGGGATCGTGCTCGGTCACGAGGGGGCGGGGATCGTCGAGGCCGTCGGCGATCAGGTGACGACGCTCCGTCCCGGCGACCACGTGGTGGCGTGTCTCTCCGGCTTCTGCGGAAGCTGCGCCCAGTGCCTCAGCGGTCACCCCAATGTCTGCGTCGGGGGAGCGGTGGCGCGCAGCCAGTCGGCGCCGCCGCGGCTGTCGAAGAAGGGGCAGGGCATCCCGTCGTTCGCCGGCATCGGCAGCTATGCCGAGCGCATGCTGCTGCACGAGAACTCTGTGGTGAAGATCGACGACGACCTGCCGCTGGATCGCGCCGCCCTCGTGGGCTGCGGCGTCCTCACCGGGGTCGGGGCGGCGCTCCGGAGCGCGGGGCTCGAGGCCGGGCAAACCGTGGCGGTCTTCGGCTGTGGCGGCGTGGGGCTATCGATCGTGCAGGGGGCGCGCATCGGCGGCGCCCGGCAGATCATCGCGCTCGACCGGTTCGACGGCAAGCTCGAGATGGCCCGGCGCGTCGGCGCGACCCACGTCGTCAACACGTCGAACGACGACCCCGTGGAGGCGGTGCGCGCGCTCACCGGCGGCGCCGGCGTCGATCACGCGTTCGAGGCCGTCGGCAACACGACCCTCGTGCGTCAGGCCATCGAGAGCCTGGCCATCCGCGGCACTGCCACCATCGTCGGTGTCCTGCCGCCCGACGCGAAGATCGAGTTCCCCTGGATGGCCATTCGCCCCGAGTGTCGCGTGCAGACCTCCCGCATGGGCGGCAACCGCTTCCGCATCGACATTCCGCGGTACCTCGACTTCTACCGTCAGGGCCGCCTGCTGCTCGACGAGATGGTCACACGCCGCGGGCGCCTCGACGACCTCAACGAGGCCTTCCGCGCGATGAAGGCGGGCGAGGTCGCGCGCACCGTCCTGACGTTCGACTGAGCCCGCCCACCGGCAACGGCGACGAGGCGGCCAGCCACAGTGCCGATGAGGTCGCGCCGCTCCATCACTGGGTCAGTCCGCCGGCGGTCTGCGGGCCGGGCACGCGGCGATGTGGGGCGTGGCGCAACCGGGTCGAGGTCAGGCCGAAAGGCGGGTACGGATCTCGTGGAGCACGGGCAGGATGTGCTCTCGGAATCGGGCGGGGTTCTCGCACATGGGAAAGTGCCCCAGACCGGGCATGGCGCGGAAGGTCGCGCCAGGCACCGCCGCCGCCAGCGCCTGGCCCATCGCGGGTGTGCTCGACCAGTCGTACTCGCCGGTGAGGACGTAGAGCGGTGTCTTCGTGGTGTCGATGCTGGCGGCGTCGCGCGTGAGATCGTGATCGACGTTGTAGTAGTGGAGGTCGCCCTTGAAGACCCCCGGCGCTCCCTGCGAGTAGACCCACGCGGTCTCGCGGCGGAAGGCTTCCGGGCTCTGGGGTGCCGTGATGCCGTACATGAGGCCAGCCCGGTACTCGTTGCTGATGCGCGGATGGTGGAGAAGTGAGAGGTCGCGGCGAGCGGGCGTGCACAGAGCCCCTTCCAGGCTGATGCATGCGCGGAAGACGCCGGGATGGTAGCAGGCGAGGTCGGCGGCCAGGTGACCGCCGATAGAGCAACCCATGAACACCGGGCGGTCGAGCGTGAGCTCGGCGGCCAGCGCGACAGGCACCTTCATGAAGAAGTCCCGCGTCAGCCGGTATTCCTCCGTCCACCACTCGACGGCGGCCGGCGGCACGGACTTCGCGTGGTACGGAAGATCGTACGCGATCATCCGGAAGTGCCGGCCGACCTCGGCGTCCTCGAGCAAGTGGCGCCACTGACGTCCGTCGGCGCCCGCGGTGTGCTGGAGTAGGAGCGGGATCCCTGCGCCGGCCTCCTCGAAGTAGACGCGGTATTCCACCCCGTCAATCGTGAGGTACACGTAGCGACCGGTGGCAGCATCGAAGCGAGCCATCAGCGGCTTGCTCCGGTGGCGGCGCGAAGCGCGCGCATCACGGCGAAGAGCCGCGAGGCAGCCTGGTAGTACGCGCTCAGCGAGAGCATGTCTCCGGCCACCTGGAACCCGTGATGCTGCACGCAACCCCCGAGCAGGTCCTGGTAGAACGGCCGCGGCACCGCGGCAAGAAACTGCGCCCAGCCCTCATCCGGCGCGTGGACGGTGATCGTGGCGGGCTGGCCGGGCGTGGTCTCCCGGCAGCTCGCGACCCGGCCGTCTGCGATCTCGATGCGAAGGGCGCGCGAGGGCGATTCGAGGCTGAGGGTGGCCGTCCAGTAGCGCGCGGCCATGCGGAACTCGGGATCCGCGTCGATGCTGGATTGCAGCCGTGTCGGATTGGCGAGCTGCGCCGCCAGCATCATGCCGAGCCCCGGCGAACCGCCGTGGCGGGAACCGGGAACTCCTCCGGGTCGATGGGGATCTCGATCACCGCGGGCTTGTTTGAACCGAGCGCGGCGCGGACCACGTCGCCGATCTGATCGGCATGCTCCACGTAGTACCCCTCCGCACCGAAGAGTCGAGCGTAGTGGTCATAGCGCGGGTTGCCGATGTCGCAGCCGATGTAGCGCCCGCCGTAGAAGTGCTTCTGATAGGCCTTCTCCGAGCCCCAGCAGTTATTGTTCATGACGAGCGTGACCACGTTGATGCCGTGGCGCACCGCCGTTTCGAGCTCCTGGGCATTCATCAGGAAGCCGCCGTCGCCGTGGATCGCGAGCACGGGCGCTCCGGGACGGCCGAGCTTGGCGCCGAGCGCCTCGGGAAAGGCGAAGCCCAGGCCGCCCAGGTCGAGGGGTGTGAGGAAGGTGCGAGGCCGGCTGAAGTGCAGGCGGTCGTAGCCGTAAGCGGGCGCGGCGCCGGCATCGAGGGCGACGACCGCCTCCGGCGGCAGGGCGCGGCGCAGCTCCGCGTAGACGCGCTGAGGCTTGAGCGGCATCGTCTGGAGCGAGCCTTCCGCGTCGAGCCGGGCCTGACGCTGGGCACGGAGGGCTTCCGCCTCCTGCCGCCACGCCTGCCGGGTCAGCGTTACGCCGCCGCCGTCGAGCGCGGCCAGCAAAGACAAACACGCCTCGTGCGCGTCCGCCTGGATGGCAAGCGTGGTCGGGTAGTAGCGACCGATGTCGCGGCTGTCCACGTCGATCTGGATGATTGCCGTGCCGGGCTTGATGTAGCGGTCGTCGAAGTGCGTCGTGAAGTGAGCGAGGCGCGAGCCCACGACCAGGAGGACGTCGGCCCGGCGGCAGGCGGCCGCGGCCTCCGGCGATCCCGCGCGCCCGAGAGGCCCGATGTAGAGAGGATGTCCATTGGGGACGGCGTCGTTCCTGCCGTACGCGGTGATCGTCGGGATCGCGTGCTGCTCGCTCAGGCGCACGACGAGAGCGCCGGCGTCGGCGCGCGTGACCCCGCCCCCGACGAGGAGGAGGGGCCGCTCCGCCCGCCCCAGCAGCCTCGCGGCCTCACGGATGGCATCGGGATGCGGGGGCAGCGGGTGCGTGACCCTGTAGCCACCGGGCTGGAGCGCAGCCGTGGACAGCTTCTGGTCGTTCAGGATATTCCGCGGGATCTCGACGAAGACGGGACCGCGGCGGCC
>Ga0335070_10008271_pt1 | contig 12194 bp, 13 predicted proteins | sample Lox_Sample_13_FD_206722 | JGI IMG/M metagenome (GOLD analysis project Ga0335070, IMG submission 206722) | Soil microbial communities from Loxahatchee National Wildlife Refuge, Florida, United States - Lox_Sample_1.3 | ecosystem: Environmental > Terrestrial > Soil > Wetlands | place: USA...
CCTAAAAAAAGGATAGGAGGGAAAAAGTCTCTTCGACTTCTGAAAAATCGTTATGAATGGCTACCTTGTGAAAAGAAGTAAAAACGGATTCGTAATCAGCAGGTCGTCGGTTCGAGTCCGATTCCCGGCTCCATTAATTTCAATTGCCAGATTTAGGACTACTTCCTGAACCTGAACCTGTCAGTCTTTTACTATCCCTCTAGCGTCCAATTGGAAACGCGCATTCAGTCAAAGAGCGGGCAATGATGAGTTCGTTATCAGCAGATGCCTGATTGAGATATCGCGGGTGTCTGGGCCATGTCTGACACTAACATAGAAACAATCCTTGATGTTGCCCACCGCCTAATCCGGTGCTAAGATTGGATTGAGGGAGAGAAATACACTTTTTTGTTTGACAATGATGAAGGAGGAAAAGATGAAAAACCCAAAAGGATTTTTTTACAGTCTCATTCTGTTTATGGCTGCATTAGTTCTAACCTCCTGCGCATCTACAACCTTGACTTCTGTCTGGAAAGATGAAAACTATCGCATAGGCAATATTAAGAAGGTTCTGATAATTGTCTTGTCTGAAAAACCAGCTGTCAGAAGGTTCTTTGAGGACGAATTTAAAAGCCAAATGACTCTTTTCAGCATGGATGCAGTTTCGAGCTATACGGTTATTCCTGATGAGAAATTGTCGGATAAGGAATTTCTTGCAGCGCAAACAAAAGACCTCCGAGTAGATGCTGTGCTAATTACCAGACTAGTTGACAAGAAGACAATCCAGTCATACGTCCCACCTGAGACAACATATGTGGGGCCAAGTGGTTATTCAGCCGGATGGCCAACATATAATTATAATTATTCTCAGCCTATTACAAGGCCAGGTTATACCGTAGAAAATGAGATGCTAAGCTTAGAAACGAATTTATATGAAGCGAGAACAGATAAGCTGATTTGGTCAGCTTTGTCCGATACATACACAGAGGGTGGCAAAGATGAGTACATCAAGTCATTCACTAGTGTCATAATTAAAAGGTTGTCCGATGACAAAATATTGTGAGTTTATTCACATAAAATTGTAGAAGCAATGATTGGAAATGGGATCTCCTCAGCCAGATGATTTTGCATAGTTGTCGGTAACAAACAGAAGGGGGCTGGATAACCAAGTCCCTTTTATGAAAGGCCCCAGGTTGCCCCCATGGTTTCAGTGTGTTGTAGAGATTTCCAGATTGAGGACTCCTACCCGGGCTTAGCACCAAAGCCATGACTTTGAAGTCTGTCAGTTGCACTGGGAAACTTTGCCCTTCCAGCCGCAGGACAAGTCTTTTTTTTGAAATTGAAGTTTAAAACCCTAACATGACAAGTTGACAAGCGTCTTTTTTATGATAAAAGGTAATCATGAGGGGGCGGGTTCCCGATAAATCCGCAGGGGAGGAAAAGAGAGAGGACTTTCTGCTCTTATTTAAGATTGGGGGATTCTATCGTGAGAGACAACATCACGGAATTAGGGAGAACGAGGAGCGGTTCTCAACCGAATATTGCAGCAGTGCTGCTATACAAGGCGTACAGAGGTGAAAGATTTAAGCTTCCAGTTCTTGGGGAGATAGCAGAGAGAATCACGTAAAATAAGGAAGGAGGATGTCATGGGGTATTTTGTAATTTTGAGCACACTCACTGATGAGGGACGCAAGACCATCAAACAGAAACCCGAAAGGATACTGGAGGTGCACAAGGAAGTTGAAAAGATGGGGGTAAAGGTTCTCAAACAGTATGCGGTCATCGGTCCCTATGATTTTGTGGGTATCGTGGAAGCCGCTGATGTTGAGACGGTGATGAAGATGTCATGCGAAATTGGTGCGAGGGGTTCTGTTCAGATGATGACCCTTGCTGCTTTGCCCGTGGAGGAATTTATAAAAAAATTGAAGTAATCTCTTTTGCTCTGTGCTAGCACTGTGCTAATTGTATAAGTAAAGTCCGGAAATGTGCGAAAGTAGTTAACCAGGGAATGCCTAATTATTAATTTTATAGGTAAGAATTGGTAAGTTAAGAATAGCCTGAAAATACTTCGTAATCAGCAGGTCGTTGGTTCGAGTCCGATTCCCGGCTCCATTGTTTTTTACGACTATTGTATAGCAGTTCCCTATTTCACTTTTTCAACATCTCGCTGCAGGTGCCCAAAGCTCTCGCTCTGTCGGGAAAGAACACGTTCATCACGTTGACACTAATATAGGCATCTGTTAATATGCTAGTAGAATATGCATAAAGGAGGCAGCCATGAGAACGACTCTAGCCATAGATGAAGGTTTGCTTGATGAGGCGAAGGAGTTATCCGGAGCCAAAACAAAGAAAGAAACCATAGAGAAGGCCCTGAAGGAGCTTATACAGAGAAGAAAGTCAAAGAAATTAATCGATCTTGAAGGTAAAGTGGAACTTTCCTATACAGTGGAAGAGTTGACTAAGAGAAGGAGGAAAGATGTTCCTCATCGATAGTTCTGCATGGGTCGAGTATCTCCGGCCCGGTGGAGCAAAAAGGGCCAAAGAAAGAATCAAGGAGGTTTTGCAAAAAGAAGAGGCTGTTTCCTGCGGGATTGTGACTGTTGAGATACTCAGGGGAGCAAGAAATGAAAAAGAGTTCCAGTCGCTCAAGGATTCCCTTATGCGACTGCCTCAGATTCCTTTAGACGATACGGTCATTGAGAGGGCATCAAGATGGGGATTCATATTAGACAGGAAGGGCAAGGTGGTTTCTACTACCGACCTTCTCATAGCCTCAGCAGCATTTAAAAAAGCTCGGCTTTTACACATTGATAGCGATTTCGAGATGATTGCAACCGTAGTAGGGTTGGAGGAAGAAAAATTATAATTATTTTAGTTGCTGATGTGAATAAGAACCAAGACGTAAAATAATATGGATCGCTTCCTCGTTGTTATCTAAAAGGCAAATGGAAATTACTCAGCTTATTCCCATGATTTGCCTGGTTGTGTAGCAACGGGTGCTACCCGTGAAGAGGTAGAAAAGAATATGCACGGGGCTATAGAAATGCACGTTAAGGGCTAATTGGAAGACAAGCTTTTTATTCCTGAATCTCACTCTTTTGCGGAGTATGTATCTTTTACCTCCTGTACAAAGTCCTCTTCATCTCATGCGCGCTGGTGCTTTCTCTCTCTCTCAGATCCGAAGATATTGTAATCCTCGGTTCGATACCATAATTATGCTGATATCCAAATATACCTTGTTATATTCGGGCTGGGTGCACGAAGAGGACGCCTTCTCATCCTTCCTTAACTGAAGCAAACAAGAAGAATATGGTATTTTATCCTCATGGGTAAGTCTTCTCGGAAAAAGAGGCAGTCTTCGCAGGCAATCGTTACCAGTAAAGACAGTTCGCAATCATCACGGAATCTTCATGGCGAATCATCACGGCGAAAAGCCATCTCTCCCGGAACGAAAACTTTCCGGTATTACCTCGCAGGTGTAATATCTTTGCTCACAGTGTTGGTTTATCTCTCATCGTTAAACAATCAGTTTGTCAATTGGGACGATAATAGGTATATTGTTAACAATCCTCATATCCATCCGTTTAATCTCGACCTTCTCCGGTGGGTATTTTCAGAGTTCTACGCAAGCAATTGGCACCCGCTCACCTGGGTATCCCATGCATTGGATTATGCGGTATGGGGATTGAATCCTCTGGGACATCATTTGACGAACGTTGTCTTTCATGCGGGCAATACGTTTCTCGTCGTGTTTCTGAGCATAAGGCTTCTTGAGATATACAAGGACAGGGCAGTGCAAGAGGGTGCATCCACATTTCTGGATGGTCGTAGGATAATGATCGTCGGGGGGATGACAGGTTTATTGTTCGGCCTGCATCCTCTGCAAGTGGAAACAGTGGCCTGGATTGCGCAGCGGAAAACCCTTCTGTGCGTCCTATTTTTCCTGCTTAGCGTATTGACGTATTCAGGCTATGTGCGTGGGCAAGGCGACCACTGGGCGAACAGGAAGAGTACAGGTCCACTTTTTTTCGACACACGATATATGTTTTCATTTGCCTTTTTCATCCTTGCCCTGCTCAGCAAACCCATGGCAGTGAGTCTTCCCGCCGTGCTGCTGATGTTAGACTGGTACCCCTTCAGAAGAATACGGTCGTTGAAGACATCAGGGGCTGTATTTGTAGAAAAACTTCCCTTCATTGCATGCAGCCTCATTTCCTCAGTGCTGACTATTCTTGCGCAAAAAGGTGGCGGGGCCACAAAGCTGATGGAGGTTGTGCCTTTCTCGGCACGGGTTCTTGTGGCTGCTAAAGCGCTCATTGTGTATCTATGGAAAATGGTATTACCCATGAATTTGATCCCCTTTTATCCATATCCGCGTGATGTATCACTTCTCTCCCCGGTATACCTTGGTGCTGTCCTCCTTGTGGTGGGGATTACGTCCATCTCATTTATCACCGCGAAGAGAAATAGATTATGGTTGACGCTTTGGGGATATTACATTGTTGTCCTGTTGCCTGTGCTTGGTTTAGTGCAGGTGGGAGGTCAATCAATGGCAGACAGATATATGTATTTGCCCAGTCTAGGTCCTTTCCTTGCTATTGCCTTGGTGGCGGCGTGGCTAAACAAGAACGCTGAAGGATTGAAGAGGCACGGGTATATGGTCAGGATGTTTGGGGTTGGTGCGGCCATTTTGGTGTTTGTTTCCCTGTCATATTTAACCTTTCGACAGATTGACATCTGGGCGAGCAGTATAGAACTCTGGAATTATGTAATTAAAAAAGAACCAGAGAGGGCCTTGGCATACAACAATCGGGGGCAGGCCTTTTTGGAGAGGGGTGAACTCGATAAGGCAATGGAGGACTTTGATAAGGTAATTACCTTAAATCCGTCGTATGATACCGCGTACAATAATCGTGGGATAGTGTTTAGTAAAAAGGGTCGATTCGATAAGGCAATGGAGGACCTTGATAAGGCAATTGCCTTAAACCCGTCGTATGACGAAGCCTACAATCATCGGGGAATAGTGTTTGGCGAAATTGGTCAACTCGATAAGGCAATGGAGGATTTTAATAAGGCAATTTCCTTGAATCCTTATCACAAGAGGGCTTATTTCAATCGAGGCTTTGCGTATTTCAAGAGGGGTGACAGGGAATCAGCCGTTCAGAATTTTCAGAAGGCATGTGCGTTAGGATATGAGGCGGCCTGCAAGGCAATGCAAAAAATTGAGTACTCGCCACCATAGCGATTGCGGTGCACAGACGAGTCCAACAGCTATTTTTGTTCTTTTATTAGTTTTGCGAGCAAGACCGCGGAAAGCTCAAAATCGGTACCTTCCTCATCTCGTACACTTATATAAAAGTCACATTCCTTGCAATTCTTGAATTTCTGCGCAAATGTGCCCTGAACCTCTCCTTTGCAGAACGTCCCCGCCACGATCCAGCAGGCCCTGCCTGCGTTTACGCCGTCATGCACTCCTTCGAGGCTTTCTTCCATTGTTGCAGGACACCTTCCCAGATCCTGCTCATGAATTCCCCCCGGCTGCCGTCCGCACCTCTTAAATTCCCAGCAATTTAATTTCGATTTTCTTTGCGTCATACTCACCTTCCCTTCTTCGTAATGGCACCATATAATAAATACTACCAGAAAGCACTGTCTTCAATCCTGCATCCTTATCTTTAGATTATCAAATATTCTCAAATGTAATAGCTCATGTAATTGCTGTTGATATGGAATGAGGGTACGTGCCTGCCCGATTGATTATACGCCTAAGATTTTGTACTAACTAATACATACCCTGCGTTGACAACAAGCACTTGGCCGGTATGGCTTTCAAATAAAAGCAAAGAACATGAAGAGGGGCACAGGGAGTAGCCTTCCCGCGCCCTTTTGCTAGTCAGGAGAATAGCCCTCCCTTATGTCTTATGGCATTTTATGCATTCTGTGGAAGGAAATGCGTCCTTCCCATTGTGGCAGGCACCGCAGTATTTCCCGGTATACATGGCATCCATGGTCATCTTCTTCGAAGTCTTTTTCATCTCGAAGGTCTTTGGATGGCATTGATCACAACTGAATACCTGGGTGTGAAACTCGTGGCTGAATGCGGTATTCCCGATGCCCTCCACCTTGTACGTGATGGTCTTCTTAAAAGCCTTCATCTCATGGCATAACGCACATTCAGATGAGCCAAATGCCTTCTTCCCATTGTGGCATGCGCCGCAGTACCTCCCGTGATAGATGGCATCCATGGTCATCGCGCTTGAGCCTTTCTTCATTTGAAAAACTCCTGTATGACATTCCTTGCATCCCAGCTTTGCGTGGGTGTCATGGTTGAATTTTGCAGGGAATCCGGATGCCGTGTAGGTGAAGGTCTTCAGGGTGTGGCAGTCGTTGCAGAGGGATGTGTTGGTCTTTATAAAGTGGTGTGCCTGAAAACTGTGGCACTGGTTGCAGTGATATCCCGTGTCACGGTGAAGGGCGTGGGAAAAGACACCTTTCTGGGGAGAGGAGAATCTCTGAAGGGAGTGGCACTTGAAACAGGGAAGGTCTCCAATCGCTTCATCCCTGCTCACAATCCTCTCCTGGGGTTTTTCCACGGCCTTTTCCTTTCCCCCGTGGGGAGCACACGAGACAGCGAAAACAAAAACAAATACGTATATCCACCACCTCATCTCTATGTTCTCCCTCTCATAGGTCTAAGGATTCTTAACATCGGGCTTCCCCTTGAACTCCAGTTCATACTCCAGGGGATGTTCTTCCTTCATGTGTCTCAGGGATATCCTGCCTGTAATCCAGGTCATGCTCATGGGGAAATTGGCCCATTTCAGGTGTTCGGCGTAGAAATGCATGATGGTAATATAGGTGATGGCCAGGAGCGCCTCATCGCTGTGAAGGGTGAACAAGACTTCCCATATCCAGTTCGCGCTCCACTGGGGGAAAAAGATTGAGGCCTGTGTGGGAAAGGTGAGTATCAATCCCGAGAGACCAATGATGGCCATGCCCCAGAAGACCGCCCAATAATCGAACTTCTGGATATAGTTATATCGGGCGAATTTCGGTTTCGTTTTGCCCAGCCCGATAAAATAAAGCATGTTCTGGACCGCATTCGTGATATCGCTGGGAACAGGGACGATGGTGGTTGCCGGGTCAAATTTCATCCTCCCGGTGATAAGATGGTAGATCAGGTAAATGACATGCCAGATGAAATCGACAATCATGATGAGTCCCGCCGTGCGGTGGATGATACCCGCGGTCTTTGGTCCTCCCCACAGCCGTATCCACCAGCCCGTGTACTCAAGGGCAGGTTCAGGGTACTTGAGGGACCAGCCGGTAAAGGCAAGGAGCAGGAATGTTACGACCAGGATGACGTGCTGGATCCTGAAGGTGAGATTGAATCGTTGAAATTCTGTCGGTCTTTCATCAGTCATGGGAGTCCTCCTTCCCCTTCCTAAACACACGGTCCCTGATATCCGCATATGCCTCGAGAAAGACATGCAGGATTACGAAGCCGATGGTCGAAACCGTAAGGATAATCAGACCTTTTTCCGCGAAATAGGGTATGGGATTGTCCTTCCCAAGGGGTTTATGGGTTATGGAAGCCACAAACTTCTTGTTCGCTCCCGGATGGCACTTTCCGCACATGACGACCCGGTTTCCCCACGCGACGGGGGATGCGGGGTCATCCCATTTCTTGATACCATGGGCACCGTGACAATCAACACAGGTGGGCACCCCAGCGTGTCCCAGCTTATGTTTTTTCCCATGGAAACTCTCTTCATACTTTTCTATTATATGAGTTCCCAGATTGTACTTCTTTGCAATGGCCTCATTTTGGTGGCATTCACCGCAGGTCTTTACCACATTCCATTTGTTCACCAAGGAGGCCTTTGATTTAGCCGGTGCAACATAATGGGGTGAGCCGTGGCAGTCATTGCAGAGCGCGCCGTCAGACTGTTTCTTCTCCATGATGTTCCTGCCGTGAATGCTCTGTGAAACCTGTGTATAAATATCACCATGACATTCACTGCATGCAGCATACGCCACGGGGTCTATTTTTGCCTTGGAAGAGACGAGACTTGCCAGTTCTGAAACATTCTTGGGGACTTCTCCCTTTGGCGCTTCATGGGGATTATCCTTGAATGTCTTATGACATACAGTGCATTCAATCCCTCCGTGAACAGATTTGGAAAAGCGTTCTTCATCAATATTGACTTCAATGAAGGATCCCTTATCAGTCTTTATTTTGCCCTTCATGGCGCCGTGGCAGGCAAGGCAGGTGAAACTTTCGGCGCTTGCGATCTGGGCAAAACCTATCAGGGGGACAATGAGTAACGCAATCACGAGAGCCCTGCTCATGAGACCTCCTTTTTTTTGCCTAAAAGGTATAAGGCTATTCACAATAGCCAAGAGATTATACACAAAAAAGCTGGTTTTGGAAATAATAAAAAAAAGCATATCTGGAAGTTTAGGAGAGATGGGGTCAATAGGGCAATAAAAAAGGGGCTTTCCCTCCTCTTTTATTGCCCTGACTTAAGCGATTATTTTGCCTTAATCGCAGCCGCTTCTGAGGTCTTGACCTCTGCCGGAGCGCTCACTGCCTCCAGGAGGTATCCCACGACCGTACCGAATATGGCACCCACCACAATGGTCACTGATGCCACACAGACGATACCCACAAGAATGCCTGCTGCAGTGGCCAGCCTCACCAGCACCGTTGCCTCCAAGGGCCCTCCGAACAGCTTGCTCATCAGCACCAGGATCCCGTAACTGCCAAAGTAAAACCCCGGCACTATCCCGAACACCAGGAACGCAATCGCTCCCAGCACTCCTCCCACCTTTGTCCCCATCCTTACCATCTCTTTTCTCGCTTTCATCTTCCTGTCCTCCTTTTCTTTAGTTGTTTTTTTTACTATTTACTATTCACTGTTTACTTTTTACTGTTTATTATTTCTTTACCTCAACCGGGGCTGCCTTGCCCACCTTCAAAGAATCAATCACGTATCCGATAAGCCAGCCAATAATGGATGAACCCGCAATGAAGATGATCCCTGATACCAGCACACCCAGGAGCATGGAGATGCCCACAATCAGTCTGGGAAGCAGGGCAGAACCCACCGGCATGCCAAAGAGGCTCCCTGCAATATTAAGTCCGATCACCCCGCCAAGGAAAGAGCCTGGCAATAACCCCACTATTGCAAACAGAACCAGACCCGCCCCTGCTCCTATGTATGCCATCTTTCTTGCCATCTCTTTTGTTTTCATCTTTATGTCCTCCTTTATTTTGACTTCACCCCATATAAAGCACCTTCCATGCCAGATAAAAACATATTGAAATTAAAAGAATATTATAACTAAACCTTTTGCAGAACTGAGAAAACTATTCCTTTCTTTTGCAGGTGTGCAAAAAACCAACCTCTAGTGGACCTGAGATGGACCGTCGCGACCATGGTGTCCAAAAAAACTCATGTTGATTTGTCATTTTGAATGGATTTAAGAACAGATATGTTTTAGAATGTAACGCTATCTAGGAATCGAGCAGAGGAAAAAATAATGGTTATAATTTTTTTAGAACAGCAAAAGGAAATCCGGGCCTGACATGACTTCACTGAGGAAAATACTGACCACTTTTATTCTCCTTGCTGTTTCGGGATGGATTCCCGCGGCTGATGCTGCTACCAAAGATTCAGGAGAACGGTCCCGTCCTAAGATCGGCCTTGTACTTGGTGGCGGGGGTGCAAAGGGAGCTGCCCATATTGGCGTATTGAAGGTCCTTGAAGAGCAGCATATCCCTGTTGACTACATTGCAGGTACCAGCATGGGCGCTATTGTGGGTGCGCTTTATGCATCAGGGCTGTCAGCCGATGAACTCGAAAAAGTTTTGACCAGCATTGACTGGGATGACATCTTTTCCGGTGACCCTGAACGCAAGGATGTAGACTGGCGCAGAAAACGGGAGGACTACCAGTTCCTCACCAAACTCGAGTTAGGGGTGAAGGGTGGAAAGATCTTGATGCCCAAGGGCATCATCAAAGACCAGAAGGTGAATGTCCTCTTCGAGACAATGATGCTCCATGCCTCAGGTATTGATGATTTCGATAAACGTCCTGTCCCCTTTAGGGCCGTAGCCACAGACCTCGAGACCGGCGAGATGGTCGTGCTCAGGAGTGGAAGGCTTGCTGATGCGGCAAGGGCGAGCATGTCGGTCCCCGGGGTCTTTCCCCCCGCGGAGATAAATGACCGTTTTCTCATTGACGGCGGTATTGTGCGGAACCTGCCGGTGGATGTTGTGCGACAGATGGGTGCAGATATCGTCATCGCGATAGACGTCGGGAAGCCCCTTGCAAACCGGGAAGAATTGCAGAATGCGTTATCTATTATGAACCAGATGCTCGATATCATGATGAAGAAGAATGTCCAGGAGCAGATCGACAGCCTCAGGCCGGTCGACATCTACATTAATCCGGACCTTGGTGATATCACTTCCGGAGATTTTGCACGGGGTAAGGAAGCCGCTGCTACAGGTGAAAAAGCTGCACGTCAAAAGATCGATGTGTTGAAACAGTATGCGACGGGCGAGCAGGAGTATGCTGCATTCCTTGCGAGGCATCACCGTGACCTGGTTACCAGTGTGCAGGTAGCTTCAGTGAATATCGAAGTCAAAGGAGATACTCCTATCCCCCCTGAGCTTATTGCAAGCAGGCTGAGTATAAAGCCGGGTGACACGGTGGACGTCAAAACCATGGAACATGACCTCGACCGTGTCTATGGCATGAAAGACTACGAGCGGGTAGACCTCAAGGTCAGACAGGATGGCTCAGAGTATGACCTTGCGGTGCAGGCTACCGAGAAATCCTGGGGGCCGAACTACTTGCGCGTGGGTATGTCGTTAAGTAGCGATTTCAAAGGAGACAGCAGCTATACCCTCCTTGTGGACTATACCAGACGATGGGTGAATCAGCTTGGCGCAGAATGGAAAACTCAGGCGCAGGTCGGCAACACGAACAGCATCTACTCGGAATTTTGGCAGCCCCTTGACCGTACCAGGTTCTTTTTTGTTATGCCTCATGCCGAGTGGAGGCAGAATCTTTACGATGTCTGGATTAATAACACGAGGGAGGCCCAGTACCGTATAACAAGGTACGATGCCGGCCTTGATGCCGGAATCCAGTTATCCGTATACGGAGAGGCAGCAGTGGGTATTGTGACCGGGAAACTGAGGGCTTATCGCAGCACAGGACAGGTTGATCTACCCGAAAACGAGGCCCAGATTGGTGCGATCACCGGGCGTGTTCTCGTGGATCAGATCGATAATCCAAATTTCCCCAATAAAGGATATTGGGGAAGACTGACACTCTTTTCATCACTGAAGCAGCTGGGTGCGGATGATGCATATAACAAAGTCGAGGGCATTGTCGGGGCGGCATATACCTATAAGAGGCAGACCTTCCTCGTCAGCCTCGATGCAGGATCGTACATCGGCCCGAGCCTGCCCTTCTATGATGATTTTTCTCTCGGGGGGTTCCTTAAACTTTCCGGACTCAGCCTGAACCAGCTGCATGGCCAGCAGATAACACTCGCCAAGATCATCACCTATCACAATATGGCGAAATCATTTTTCGGCGACTTCTATGTGGGCGGGTCACTAGAGACCGGCAATGTATGGCAGGTCGATGAGAAGCCTTCTTTCAGCAAACTTCGTCTGGCGGGAAGTGTCTTCGTCGGTTATGACACAATTATCGGTCCGCTCTATCTCGCCTATGGGCGCGCTGACGGAGGTTACAGTGCGGGATATCTTTACCTTGGCCGGATTTTCTGAAATATCCAACGTCTTCTGAACCTCACCTCTGAGTTCCCTGTAAATCAGGGTGCCTGCAGGGAAGCAGCAAAAGTCACATTTCTTTCCAAAAGATATCTCAACTCCAGCTTTTAGTGGACAGGGGGACATTTTTATGGTACTTATTAAATAGAGAGGGTGTTTGGAAAAGATGTTCTCTCTTGAAACGCATAGCGAGCGCATGCCCTGTAGTTTGGGTAGCGAGCGAACATAGCAAAGACTAACTCATTACGTTAAGATACCCTGCGGTCTTGCCGCAGGATTCTTCACTATTCCATGGAAAGGAGAATGCGATGAACGAAATAATCATTGTGGCTGACCTTGGACATATGAAGGTATTCAAAATTACCAGGAACCCCCTCGGGCTGGAGAGCCCGAAGATCGA
>Ga0335070_10008272_pt1 | contig 12194 bp, 9 predicted proteins | sample Lox_Sample_13_FD_206722 | JGI IMG/M metagenome (GOLD analysis project Ga0335070, IMG submission 206722) | Soil microbial communities from Loxahatchee National Wildlife Refuge, Florida, United States - Lox_Sample_1.3 | ecosystem: Environmental > Terrestrial > Soil > Wetlands | place: USA: Florida...
CACGGCCGCGGCCGTTTTCTGCGTTGCTTCGCTGGCCGGCTGCGCTACGACCGCGTCCGACAAGGCGAACGCGCCGACGGCGTCGTCGCAGCCCGGCGCGAGGTTGCAGGATGCGTCCGCGAACGACCTGCCGACCACGCTCGACGGCGAGATCGCCCGCGCCCACAGGCTGCGCGAGGCGGGTTCCTACGAAGAGGCCGCCAAATCGCTCGCCCAGCTGATGATCGTGGCGCCGGACGATGTCCGCGTCGTCGGCGAATACGGCAAGGTGCTGACGCAGCTCGGCCGCCCCGATCAGGCCGTGCCGTTCCTGACGCGCGCCATCCAGATCGACGCGAACGACTGGACGCTCTATTCGGCCCTGGGGGTTGCCTACGACCAGGCCGACCAGCATGCGAGGGCGCGCGCCGCCTACGAGCATGCGCTGAAGCTGAGGCCCGGGCAGCCGGACGTGCTCAACAATATGGGCGTGTCGAAGATGCTGGCGGGCGATCTCGGCGACGCCAAGAAGCTTCTGACCGAGGCGCAGCAGCCCGGCACCGGCGGCGCCAAGATCGGCAACAACATCGCGCTCCTGGAAACGATGAAGCCCGCGACGGCGGCGCCTAAGCCGCTCTCCGGCGTCGTGATGCAGAAACTGCCCGCGCAGTCCGATGCGGCCCCGAAGGGCACCGACCACAAGGCCGACAAGTCAGACAAGGCCGACAAGGTCGCGCAAGCGCACAAGCCCAAGGACGCGCCGACGCTGCGCCAGCAGGAACAGTCGCCACCGCAGCAGCCGGTCCTGCGCACCGCCGCCGACGGGCAGTAATCGGTCCGCGCTTCTCCCCTGCCATCAGGGGAAAAAGCAGGGGCGCGAAAAAAGCCCTCGCTGACGGGCGTTCACTTGATCCAGCAATGACGGGCCTTTGCCGCACGCCGCGCTCGCCGCTCGAGGCGAAAAGCAGGGGCGCGCAGGGTCAAATCCGTCCGTGTACGTCATCTCCGGGCGCGGAGCCTTCGGCACCAAAAGATTCACCACAGAGGCACAGAGGCACAGAGATAGCTCGCACCTTCCCCGAGACTGTGCGTGCTTTCTGAAAGCTTTCTTGCGCGCGTTCCGCCGAGGTGGTGCAGCAGCGGCGGAGGAACGCGCGCAGGCAAACTCCGACAGCGAGTCAAGCCGTCCGCGCCCAACTCGGCATCTCTGTGCCTTCCGCCTACGCCAAGGCTTCGGCGGACAAGGTGTTTCGCAAAGACCCGCCGTAGCTTTAGCGAAGGCGGGCTGTGGTGAATCTTTTTCGGCCTTGAAGCCTGCTCAGCCCCCGGCGGTCAGCAACGCAGCCCGCGCGTCCGCGCGCAGCGTTACCGGCGCGGCACTCGAAGCGTCCGCGCAAAGCTTTCAGATTTCACGATGTCAAAGAGCGATGCCGGGAGTCTGCGCCGCCTGCTCGCGTCCGTGAAGAGAGACTTATGCAGTACACCCGCGATTTTCGCATTTCGGGCTGCAAGCCTCTGACATCGCAGGCGCGCGTGTTCTCATTTTCGGATGTGGCCGCCCGCAAGATGCGAACAAAACGATGACGTCGCCGTCGCATCGAACGAAATTGCGAGCCGATCGAACGTCCGCGCGTGCAAGCCGGCGTTTCGAATAACGCGTCGTCTCACGTCTTCGTCGCGAACACCACGCGCCGGTTGCGCGCGCGGCCCTCAGGCGTCTTGTTGTCGGCGACCGGCACGGTCAGCCCGAAGCCTTTCGCGGTGAGGCGCTTGGCATCCACGCCTGCCGACACGAGATAGGCTTTCACCGCCTCGGCGCGCTTCTGCGACAGCTGAAGGTTCGACGCGGCGCCGCCGATGCTGTCGGTATGGCCCTGGATCTCGAGCGCGACGGCGGGGCTCGCTTTCATGTATTGCGCGACGGCGTCGAGCACCGGTTTGGCGTCGGACCCGAAATCCGCCGAGTTGGTGGCGAACAGGATCGCGTGCGTCGTCGCTTCGCCGGAGCTTTTGAGCGCGGCCACGACATCGGCGCCCGCGGCGCCGTCGCTGATCGACGTATACATCCATTTCCACTTGGTCTCGCCCCTGATCAGCATGGGCAGGTCCGGATCATCGAGGATCCAGAACGTTCCTTTCGTTTTTCCGGCCACCTTGATGGTGTGCACCTTCGTCGGCTTCTCGTTGATGAGCGTCGTCAGGTCCTCTTCGCCGATCTTGCGGATGGAGACCGGATTTTCCGCATCGTCCATCTCGAGCTTGGTTTCCTTCCCGGCCTTGATCGCGGCATAGGTCGCATCGGACAGTTTCAGATAGCTCACATCGCCCTTGCGGCTGTCGTCGCCGGACGGCCAGTACTCGCGCAGCATCGTGCCGTGGGCGTTGTCGTCGGGATAAACGGTCTGTGTGCCGCCAGACGTTGACAACGACTTTCCGCTGAAGCCGAACTGGTATGTATAGCCGCCGTTCGCGACCTGCGTGACGAGGTTCACCGAGTCGTAGTCGCCCAGAGCTTTTCCGCTCTTGTCGTAGCCGCCATAGATGCTGCAGACGAGCTTCAGTCCGGGATGAAGCTTGAGCGTCACGCGGTTGGCGTCGGCGGTCGCCGTCAGAGAGGCAAGTACCGCAGCCGCAAGAATGCCCTGACGAAGAATGCGCGCCATGATCCCCTCCTAGTGCCCCGAGCCTGCGTGCTGCTCCTGGCAGGCGACGTTCTCCATCGCGCCGCCGAGACCGCCCTGCCGCACGCAGGTCGCCGCCGCGGGCTTTGCGGCGGACGGCACAGCCGTCTGGCTGCGCGCCTGCGCCGCCTTTTGCTTCGCCGCTTTCCGGAGGTCGCCTTCACGGGGGAAGCATTCGTCGAACAGCTGTTCGTCGGCCGTGCTCCAGTTCTTCGCGGAAGCTTCCTGCGCGATGGCGTTCCCCGTGGCCTGATCGAGCTTCGATTTGATGGCGTCGCGGTCGGTGACCTGTTTCTTCATCTCGGCGTCGAGGCGGTCCTGCGTGCTTCTCCACGACGCCATCCTCGCATTGAAGGACGCCTGCGACTCGCCGGGACGGCCCACCGGTTTCGCAAAGCCGTTCTGCAAGGCTTCATTCGTCGCAATGCGCACCAGCGTGGCGGCCGTGTCGTATTGATTGCGCAAGGGTGCCGTCATCCTGTCGACGAGCGCATTGGTCTCGGCCGGCGTCTGACCGTTCGAACCCAGTTTTTTGTGCGTGCAATTGTCGACCACGGGCGGAGGCTCATCGCAGCCGAGCGAAGCTCCGTCCGCCACGAGCCTGGCGCGTTCCTGGCGCAGCGCGTCCAGCGCGGCCGCCTGCTTTTCGGCGGCGGTCTTCTGATTGAGATAGAGATCGCCATTGGCGAAGTCGGTGCCCTCGAGAGCCTTGTTGGCCATGGCGATGTTGGCGCTCATGGAATTCTCGATGGAGGCGACATTGTCGGCGATGCCGGCCACGGCCTGCGAATAGGCATCGAGAAATTGCTTCACGCCCGGCACCTCCGCGGCGCCGCTCGCCTGTCCGGTCTTGTCGATGACGATCTTCAGCGCCCGCACCTGATCCGCGGCCGAGCCGTCGCGCGCGTCGTCCAGCGTCTGCAGATCCGCCACCTGGTCGCGCACCGCCTGGAGCGTCGATACGGCCTTGCCGATATAATCCTGCGCTTTGGCGAGGCCCGCGGCCGTCTTTCCCGCCGCACTGCCTTCGTATTTCGTCACGCCGGATTGGATGCTGTCGGCCAGGCCGTTCACTGCACCCGCCAATTTGTTCCAGGCGGGTGGAATGGCGACTTTTGCGTCCTTGAGGTTCTTGGTGATGTCACCGAGTTTGGACTTCGCGCCGTCCACCGAGCCGGTGATTTTGCCCAGGTCGCCCTTGGTGCCTTTGAGGCCGTCGATGAGCTCGTCCAGCACGGCCAGAAGGTCCTTGCCGACCTGGCGCGGCAGCTGGGCCATTTGGAGCTGGGCGATGGCCTGATCGATCCGGGCGATCTGGGCCTTGTTCTTGTCGCAGTCGGACGAGCCGGCCGACGCCGGAACCGCCATGGCCGCAAACATGGCCGCAAACACGATGACCGCCAAAATGCGATGAAGTTGCCCGCGCATCTGCCCCCCGATCAGCCGACGCCCACGCCTCTGCATGAAGGCGCCCGCCGTTCACGCATCGAGGAAAATACTACAGCGCTCGGGACGTCTTGTCGCTATGGCCGATCACACGCGCGTCGCGGGAATCGAGACGCGGTGAGATACCCCTCACCCGCACCTCATCAGGCTTCGCATTCCGCGCCTCGCATCCCTCTCCCTCAAGGGGAGAGGAGAAATTCGGCGCTCTGCATCGCGAGGCAGTCAGACTCGACGTTCGGCACGGACTTCGATCGTCACCTTGACGGAGCAAGGCTTGATATTCCCCCTCTCCCCTTGAGGGAGAGGGATGCAGGGCTCGGAGGGAGACGTCTGCTCAGGTGCGGGTGAGGGGTCCGCCCGCTCCGCGGCATTCGTTGAAACGCCGCGTCAATGATGGAACGTCGACATCACGCGCATGATCGCGGGGCCGAGGATGACCACGAAGAGACAGGGCAGGAAGAACAGGATCATCGGCACGGTCAGCTTGGCCGGCAGCGCGGCGGCCTTCTTTTCCGCTTCCATCATGCGCATGTCGCGGTTTTCCTGCGCCGTGACGCGGAGCGCCTGGCCCAGCGGCGTGCCGTAATGTTCGGCCTGGTTGAGCGCGGCCGCGACCGCCTTGACGCCGGAGTGGCCGCAGCGCTTGGCGAGGTTGTCGAAGGCCTGGCTGCGCTCGGGCAGATAGGACAGCTCGGCGGTCGTCAGCGCCAGCTCTTCGGCGAGCTCGGCCGACTGCGTGCCGATCTCGGCGCCCACTTTCGTGAAGGCCGGCTCGATCGACATGCCGGACTCGACGCAGATCAGCATCAGGTCGAGCGCATCGGGGAAGGCCTTCATGATCGACTCGCGGCGCTTCTGGATCATGTTCGAGAGCGCAAGGTCGGGCAGATAGAAGCCGAACAGCGCCGCGCCGACCGCCGCCAGGAGCTTGTTGAAGGCCGTCCAATGGAAATGCGTCATCACGAAGAGATAGAAGAGCGCCACCAGGAACACGATCGGCGGCATCGCGAAGCGGAAGAACAGGAAGGCGATCAGCGGCGCCTGACCGCGCTTGCCGGCCATGGCGAGCTTTTCGCGCGTGCCTTCGGATTCCAGGATATTCGACAGCTTGAAGCGCTCGACGGTCGCTTTCATGAAGGAGACGGGCTCCGCGCGCAGCGAGCCTCTCTTGTTGAGGGCGGCGTGATGGCGCTGGCGCAGTTCCTCGCGCCGCTCCGCCACCGCCTTCATGCGCGTGCCGAGCTGGTTCCTGTCGAGCATCGGCAGGCCGAGCGTGACGACCGTCGCGAAGGCGAAGATCGCCGCGATCGCGGTGATCAGAAAGGTCTTGTCGAACAGAAGATTGAAGATGCCGACGTCGAGCACGGTGGTCGTCTCCTCAATGCTTGAAGCTGATCATTTTGTTCATGACGAAGCAGCCGATCGCCATCCAGCAGACGCAACCGCCCAGCATCAGATTGCCCATGCGCTCGGTGAACAGCTTCATGATGTAGTCCGGCGACGACATGTAGACGAGGCCCATGACGAGCGGCGGCAGCGAGCCGATGATCATCGCCGACGCCTTCGCTTCCGACGACATCGCCTTGATCTTGCCCTGCAGGCGCTTTCTGTCGCGCAACACGCCCGCGAGATTGCTCAGAGCTTCGGAGAGGTTGCCGCCCGATTTCTGCTGGATGGTCATCACGATCGCGAAGAAGTTCACTTCCGAGGTCGGGATGCGCTCGTACATGCGCTTCAGGCCCTGCTCCAGCGAGACGCCGATCTTCAGGCCCTCGACGAGCACCGCGAATTCCGGCCCGACGGGGACGGGCGATTCCTTGGCGACGATCTTCAGCGCTTCGTTGGTCGGAAGACCCGACTTCACGCTGCGCACGATGACGTCGATGGAGTTCGCGAATTCCTCGGTAAATTTCTTGAGGCGGCGTCCGCGCAGGAAGCCGAGGACCCAGCGCGGCGCGCCGAGACCGGCCGCGAAAGCCGCAAGCAGCGAGACCAGCAAAGGCTGTCCGGTGATCTGAAGCGCAAGGCAGACGGCAAGCGCCACGCCGGCGCAGATCAGGTAAAACGTGCGCGGCTGGATGGTAAGGCCCGCCTGCTCGATCCGGCGGCGCATCGTCATGCGCACTTTCTGTTGCGCCTGCTGCTTCTCGAGCTCCTTCAGCAGCTGCTGGGTGTTCTGTCGGCGCTGCTTGGTCTGATCGGCCTGCGAGCGCGCGCCGGGGACCTTCTTCTCCGCCAGTGCGGCCACGCGCTTCCTGGAGGCATCGCCTGCCCCGAGGAAGGCGTAAGCGACGCCGCCGGCGCCGCCTGCAAAGAGCAGGGCCATGAGGGCTACGAGGATCGTGGGGTTCATGTCCGTCCCCTATTGCTGCTGCAGCTGGTCGAGCGCGTCGGCCAGCTCCCGTTCCATCCCGAAATAGCGTGCGCGTTCCCAGCAGGCCGGACGGACGATGCCGGTGCCCATATGCTTGCCGCGGATCTTGCCGTTGTCGTCTTCGCCGTCCATCTCGTAGACGAGAAGATCCTGCGTGATGACGACCTCGGCTTCGGTGCCGACCACTTCGGTCACGCGCGTGATGCGGCGCGAGCCGTCGCGCAGACGCTCGGCCTGGATGATGATGTCGATCGAGCCGACGATCATCTCGCGGATGGTCTTCACCGGCAGCGAGAAGCCGCCCATCGTGATCATCGATTCCAGACGCGACACGGCTTCGCGAGGGCTGTTGGCATGCAGCGTACCCATCGAGCCGTCATGGCCCGTGTTCATGGCCTGCAGAAGGTCGAACGCTTCGGGTCCGCGCACCTCGCCCACGATGATGCGTTCGGGACGCATACGCAGACAGTTTCGGACGAGATCGCGCATGGTGATCTGGCCCTGGCCTTCGAGGTTGGGCGGCCGGGTTTCCAGGCGCACGACGTGCGGCTGCTGCAGCTGAAGTTCGGCGGCGTCTTCGCAGGTGATGACGCGTTCGTCGGCTTCGATGAAGGCGGTCATACAGTTCAGAAGCGTCGTCTTGCCCGAACCCGTACCGCCGGAGATGAGGACGTTGCAGCGCGAGCGGCCGATGACGCCCAACACGCGCGCGCCGGCCGGCGAGATCGAGCCGAACCGCGTCAGGTCGTCGAGCGTCAGCTTGTCCTTGCGGAATTTACGAATGGTGAGCGTCGGTCCGTCGAGCGCGAGCGGCGGGGCGATGACGTTGACGCGGGAACCGTCGAGGAGGCGCGCGTCGCATATGGGCGAGGATTCGTCGACTCTACGGCCGACCTGGCTCACGATGCGCTGACAGATGTTCATCAGCTGCGCGTTGTCGCGGAAGCGGATATTGGTCAGCTGGATCTTGCCGCCGACTTCGATAAAGACGCGGTTGGCGCCGTTGACCATGATGTCGGCGATGTCGTCGCGTGCCAGCAGCGGCTCGAGCGGGCCGTAACCCAGAACGTCGTTGCAGATGTCCTGGAGCAGGTTTTCCTGCTCCGCGATGGACATCACCACGGCCTTGATCGAGATGATCTCGTTGACGATGTCGCGGATTTCCTCGCGCGCCGATTCCGGATCGAGCTGCGCCAGCTGCGCGAGGTCGATGGTGTCGATCAGCGCGCTGAAGATCGTCGTCTTGACCTGGAAATATTCCTCGGAGCGGGCGTCCGGCACGGGCACCACCGGCTTCGGCGACGCTGCAGGCGCGGCCGGCGGGGGGGCCGGCTGAGGCGCTGCCGCTTTCGGCGCTTCGGACGCAGCCGCCGGCGGCGCCGCAGGCTTCGCTATCGGCCGCGGCTGATCCGATGTGGCGGAGCGCTTGCCGAACATGGTCAGGCCTGTTTACGGCCTTTGAGGAAGCCCAGGAACGGGATGACGCTCGTCTGCTCCACCGGCGCCGCATGGCGGCCCGTCAGGCGTTCGGCGAGCTGCGTGATGGCTTCGGCCGTCGGGCCGGTCGCCTTCATCTCGAGGAGCATCTGCGCGTTGTTCGCCGCAGCGCCATAGACCTGCGGGTCGAAGGGCAGGGTGAGCGTCGCTTCGGTGCCGACCGTCTGCGCGAAATCCTTCACCGGAATTTCCGGACGCTTCGGCTGGCCGACCTGATTGAGCACGAGGCGCGGCGGCTGGTCGTTCGGACGATTCTGGCGGATGAGGTCGTACAGCGCCTTGCCGTTGCGCAAGCTCGCGAGATCGGGCGTCGCCACGATCACGATGTCGTCGGAATTCAGCAATGTCTGGCGCACCCACGGCGTCCAGACATGCGGCAGATCGACGATCACGCAGGGCGTCATGCGGCGCACCGCGTCGAGCACCGCTTCGTAGGCGCTGGGCTCGTGCTCGTAGACGCGGTCGATAACGGCCGGCGCCGTGAACAGCGAAAGATGATCGCCGGCCTTGATCAGGAGGCGCTCGAGGAGGACGTCGTCGAGACGCTCGGGCGCCGACAGCGCGTCCGCCACGCCCTGTCCCGGCTCCTCGTTGAAATCGAGCGTGCTGGTGCCGAAGGAAAGATCGAGATCGATCAGCGTGGTGTTGATCTGGAATCTCTCGGCGATGCACCAGGCGACGTTGTGCGACAGCGTCGAAGAGCCGACGCCGCCGCGGCAGCCGACGAAGCTCACGATGCGTCCGATCGGCGCTGCTTCGGGATTGAGATAAAGCCCCGAAATCACCTCGATCAAATGCAGCGGATTGAGCGGGGCGACGAGATACTCGCTGACGCCCCGGCGCATCAGCTCGCGATAGAGCTCGACGTCGTTGACGCGGCCGACGATGACGACCTTGGTCGAAGAGTCACAGACTTCGGCGAGGCGCTCGATTTCCTCGACGGCGGCGCGGCCCTGAAGCTTGGTCTCGATGATGATGAGATTGGGCGTCGCCTGGCCGGCATAATGGTCGAGCGCGCCCTGAAGGCCGCCCTGATCGATCGTCACATGCGCCTTCGACAGCCTGCGGTCCTCCGAGGCGCGCTGAAGCGCGGCGCTCGTGTCCGGAAACTCGCAGAAGGCATGGATCGAGATGCGCGGCACCGGCCGCTCGTGCGGCTGCGCGCCGAACGGTTCGGCTCCGTGCGCCATGTCCTGATCTGCCTTCGCCATCATACGCTCCAAACTCTATTGCGAGCTGCTTCCGACATCGGAAACGGCGCCCGACTGGGACTGAGATTTCTGCGACTGGGTCGTCTGGCCCTGCTCGTATTTGTTGAACACCTGCATGCGCTGCGCCGGATCCGACGGGCCGAGCGCGCGCGGCTGCGCCAGGTCCCTGGGATCGGCCAGCTGTGCTGCGATATCGTGCTGCACGGCGCAGCCATAGTTGGGCATCGGCGTGTTCTGCAGCGTGAAGGCCACGTTTTCGCTCCAGTCGCCGCACGGATCGGTGTGCGCGTCGAAGCTCACATAACCGACCTCGACCTTGCCTTCGGCGCCGGTCTGATCCTGCACGCCGACGAGGATGTGCGAGCGCGGCACGCCGAGGTCGGCGAGACGCTCGCCGATGGCCGTGATCACGCGCGAGGAATAGGGGCTCGTCGGCACCGAGACGCTGATGGAGCCGTTGCCACGGGACAGATAGTCGTCGACGAAGGCCGACAGGTCGGCCGCATCGTTCGTCGACAGCGTTTCGCTATTGGCGAGCTTGAGCGAGCGGTAGACCGGCGCCGCCGTGATCGGATAGTTCACTTCGCCGTCCTGGAAAAGCCGCGGCGGCTTGTCGTTGTCGCTCTCGAACTGCGAGCAGCTGCCTGCCAGCAGCACGGCGAGAAGCGAAGCAATGCGCAATCCGTTCTGCGTGATCATGGCTTACTCCACGATAAAGCCGACTTTGGTGTCGCCCGCCTGCTTCAGCCCATGCGGATCATTGGGGCTGATGATGCGGTTGAGACGGCCAAAGGCGATTGTTCCCGCGTCGCTCGGCGCGGCGAAATTGTCGGTCGGCGCGGCCAGCTTCCTGGCGGTCGTCGGTTCGGCGAGATAGGCGCTGACGATGATCACGAGCTCGGTCTCGTCGTTCTCGAAATCGCGGCTGCGGAACAGCGCGCCGAGAACCGGCATGTCCTTGAGGCCCGGAAAGGCGTCGAGCACCTGCTTGTTGGTATGCTGCAGGAGGCCCGCGATCGCGAAGCTGCCGCCCGACGGCAGTTCGACCGTCGATTCGGCGCGGCGGACTTCCAGCGCCGGGATCGTCTGCGCCTGCACGGTTTCGATCTGGCCCGACTGGGTCACGAACGATCCGCCGGCGAGCGTGAAGGCGCCCGTATTGGTCAGTTCGCTGACTTCGGTCGACAGTTGCAGCGAGATGCGCTTGTCGGAAAGGACCACCGGCGTGAAGGAAAGGCCGACGCCGAAATCCTTGAAGATGATGCTGATGTTGCCCTGCTGGTCGCGGCCCGCCGGAACGGGGAACTCGCCGCCTGCCAGGAACTTCGCCGTCTCGCCGGAGACCGCGATGAGATTGGGTTCGGCCAGCGTGTGCATCAGACCCGTCTGCTCGAGCGCATTCAGCACGGCCTGGGCATGATTCTGGTTGGCATTGCCGACCTGCAGGCCCGAGGCGGCGGAAAGCGCCTGGCCCACGAGGCCGTAAGGATTGGCGGTGGCGAAATTGATCGGCACGGTGCCGATATTGCCCATGGCCTGCAGATTGATGCCGAACTGCTTGGCGATCTGCCGTTCCATCTCGGCGACCTTGACCTTCAGCAGCACCTGCTCGTGGCCGCCGATCTTGAGCATGTTGACGACTTTGGTCGGGTCGACGTTCTTGCCCGGATCGCGCACGAACTGTGCGGCAAGATCCTGCGCGCGCGCCGCTTCCTGCGCGTTGGCGACCGTTCCCGACAGGATGAGATTGTCGTTCAGCGAGGAGACGCGGACGTTGGAGTCCGGAAAGTTCGCGTGGATCGCGTTGACGAGATCGGTGACGTCGCGTTCGACGCGGATGTCCACGGAGAGGATCTGATGGCCCTGGCCGTCGAAGATGAAGGCGTTGGTCTGGCCGATCTTCTGGGCGAGCAGGAAGATGCGCCGCGTCGTGCGCACGACCGCGTCGACCACCGATGGATCGGACACCAGAACGTCGCGCGCATCGGTGTCGAGTTTGACGACCGCCGCCTTGCCCAGCGCCAGCGTGATGCGCTCGGTCTGTCCCGAACGCATCGAGACGGTGATTTCGCGGGCGCCGGCATTGTCGGCGTCGGTGCGCAGCTGCGCCTGCTCCGCAGAACAGGGCTGCGCGATAACGAGAGTTCCGGCCGCTAGAGCCGCGAGAAAAAGTTCGCGCATCGCCCCTTACTCTCCCTGCAGGCCCGCCGCGCGCGGCAGGCCGTAGCCGATGACCCTGACGGCGGCGGCGGTGTTGTCTTCGCCCTTGTCGGCGGTCTTTGACTGCTGCTGCGCGCCGCTGTCGCCCAGCGCACGCAACGACAGCGAGATCGTGCCGGCGGCCTGCGCCGTCTCGATCAGCTCGGCCTGCGCCGGCGTCAGCTCGAGCGTCGCCGTCTTGCCGAGCACCGTCTTCTGGTCCTTGTCCTGATGGAAGATCTGATCGATGGCGAGCACGCGCACGTCGCGCAGAATGGTGAAGGCGCGGAAGCGCCGCGGGCTGTCCGAAATCTGTCCGGTGACGAGCACGTCGACGCGATCGTTGGGCAGGATGAAGCCGCCCGCGCCCGATTCCGTCGAGATGCCGACGGACACCGCGCGCATGCCCTGCGTGACCATCGCGGCCATCACGCCCGCCTGGTCGGCGTGCACGATTTTCGTCATGGCCAGCGGCTCGCCCGCAACGAGCGGCGCGCGCACGACGGTGCCCTGGATGATGTGATCGATATCCGGCTGCCCGTTCTCTGTGATGAAGCTCGAGTCGACGGCCGATTTGGGCCACTCCTGCCAGTGCACGGATGCGCTTGTCAGCGCGGTGCCGGGCTGAAGGTCGCTCGACGCGACGAGCACTTCCGCCGTCGGAAGGCGCGGCGGAGGCGCCGCTTTCGCGACCGGCGTACCGCCACCCATGAGGCCGCGTGCAAGCAGGGCGGCAGCACCGGCGGCCACGGCCGCCACGCCGAGAATCAGCATGCGTTTGGTATTCATGGGTCCAGCTCCCTTGAG
>Ga0335070_10008275_pt1 | contig 12192 bp, 6 predicted proteins | sample Lox_Sample_13_FD_206722 | JGI IMG/M metagenome (GOLD analysis project Ga0335070, IMG submission 206722) | Soil microbial communities from Loxahatchee National Wildlife Refuge, Florida, United States - Lox_Sample_1.3 | ecosystem: Environmental > Terrestrial > Soil > Wetlands | place: USA: Florida...
CGCGCTCGGCTGCGCGGGGGCGGCATCTGCCGACAGCCAGCGCGGCTCGCTCGACGAGCCGGCCACGTCGGCTCGCTACTACCAGGTCACGTGCAGCGACGACGGGAGCGGCCCTCCTATGTCGCTGCTGACACAAATTCGTGACGATTCGCCCGACGCGCCCCCCCTGGTATCCGTCCAGATCCAGAAGGGGAGCCTCGCGACCAACGGCACGGATGCCACGGATGCCGACAGCGCGTTCGGTCCCGCCGTGTGGGTGAACGGAGGCTCCGGCGTCTACAACGTATTCGTCGACAAGACGGAGGCTGGACCCGAGCGGTTCACGCTGTCGTTCCAGTGCATGACGGGCGCGAACGGGACGGGAGTGCCGACTGGGACGTCGATCTTCCCCTCGGCGGTCCAGGTGCCTGCAGTTCCGCTTCCCGGGTGGATCGCCCTCGCTGCCAGCCTGCTCGTGGCCCCGGCGCGGACGTCGAGGACCATCCTCGTGAGCATCTCGGCGCGGACCTGCACTTCCGTGGGCGTGTTCGTCGTGACGGCGCTCGTCTGCGCCGCGCCGACGTCGGCACACACGTACACCGATTCACTGGGGAGCGCGGCATCGGCGACGGACTTCTACCAGGTGACCTGCTCCGACGACGGCAGCGGCCCGCCCGCGTCGCTGTTCGCGCAGGTGCGCGACGAGGGCCCGGTCTCCCCGCCCTGGGTCAGCGTCCAGCTGCACCGGGGATCGCTACTCGCGAGCAGCAGCGATCCGATCGACGGCGATACCGAGTCGAGTCCATCGATCACCGTGAACGGTGGTCCAGGGGTGTACGACGTCCTCGTCGACAAGAGCGGAGCGGGGAGCGAGAACTACACCCTCACCTTCCATTGCATGACTGGCCCGGACGGTACGGGGGTCCACACCGGCACCGCGATCTCGGTGAAGCAGAATCAGTAGGATCGCTGCAAGCGGGGCGCTTGCCTCGGTCCGGTTCGTACGGTCTTCGCGTCGGCGAGGCGGAGAGGCGCGCGAGCAGTGGGGCGTCGCACGCGGTCGACGCGGGTCACTTGCGGTGCAGCGTCTGCTCGTTCTCCTGCTGTGCGTCGGCAGCCGAATCGCGGAGATTGAGATCTGAGCCTTGTCGAAGTCGACGGCGTAGGAAGCCGCTCTTCTCCGCGAGCGGCGCAGGTGCCTCGGTGCCGAACTGGAACTTCCGACGCGCACCCGCGCACTCCTGAACCTCCACGGTGACGTGGACGAGGTCGCGGAACGGAGTGAGGAGCCTCTTGCAGGGCACCGGCTCGCGCGGGTCGTGCGTGACGACGGAGACGATTGCCGCAAGATGCCGGGGACCCACGCGCCAGAGGTGGAGGTCGGCGACAGGGTTGTCGGCTTCGGTCTCGACGGCCGCGCCAGAGCATGGAATGGTTGGTGTCGACCCAGGCCGACCGCTCGGCTGAAGCCCGCGGACGTCGGCTTCAGTCGGGCCCAGCCTGAAGGCTCGAGCATGTCCCTGGGCCGGATCAGCTCGCGACGCGCGCGCGGACACGGCGCTTGCGCAGCTCCTCGAGGAGGAGCATTGCCACGGCAAACGGAACCATGAAGAGCCATACCTCTTTCCCGATCGGGGCCGTTCCGAACACGAGGTTGCCGAACGCGGTGTAGTCGATCAGCAACACCAGCCCGATTTCGAGCACCGCGCCCCAGAGGATCAGCGGATTGCCAAGGAGCCCCGTGGACCACAGCGATCGGTCGGGGCTGCGACACAGGAACACGTTCACGATCTGCATCACGATGATGGCGCTCAAGCAGGCGGTGGTGGCGCGCAGATACAGCGGATCCCGCGTCGAAAGGCTCCCGCCGTACACCCATCCGGCCCCGAGGAGCACGAACAGGAAGGCCGCCATGGCTGCCGCGGCCTCGATCATCCCGAGAAACAGGTAGGCCCGCCGCGCGAGCGTCCAGTCGAACAGTCGCTGGCGCTGGGATCGGGGTGGACGGCGCATGACCTGCGGATCGGGCTTCTCGACGCCCAGGCCGAGGGCCGTCAACGAATCGGTCCCCATGTCGATGGCCAGGATCTGGATCGGAGTGAGCGGCAGCGGGATCGCGAACAACGAGAATGCGAGGTACGGGATCAGCTCGGGAACGTTGTGCGCCAGGATGTACGTCAGGAATCTGCGGATGTTCTCGAAGACGGCCCGACCCTCTTCGACGGCGTTCACGATGCTGGCGAAGTTGTCGTCGAGCAGCACCATGTCGGACGCCTCCTTCGCCACGTCGCTCCCGGTGAGCCCCATCGCGATTCCGATGTGGGCGCTCTTGAGCGCCGGAGCGTCGTTCACCCCATCGCCGGTGACCGCCACGACGTGCCTCTTCCGCTTCAGAGCATCGACGATCCGTCGCTTCTGATCCGCCCGCACGCGCGCGAAGACGATCTCGGGCGCATCGAGCGCCAACGTCAGCTGGATGTCGGTGAGCGCGCTCAGCTCCTCTCCGGTGAGCAGAAGCGGAGCGTCGGATCGGACGAGCCCGACCTCCCGCGCGATCGCCCGCGCCGTCCGAGGATGATCGCCGCTCACCATGATCACCCGGATGCCCGCCTCGCGGCATTTTCGGATCGCCTCCGGGACCTCCTGTCGCGGCGGGTCCTCGAGTCCGACCAGCCCGGTGAAGACGAGATGCTGCTCCAGAGTCTCGTGGTTCCACTCGGCGTCCAGCGGCCGATGGGCGAACGCGAGGACCCTCAAGCCGTGCTCGGCCATGTCCTCCTGAGCCTCGGAGATCCGGGCTCGGAGCTCCGGTGTCAGCGGACAGGCGTCGCCGCCGAGGTGGATGCGGTCACACAACGGGAGGACGGATTCGGGTGCGCCCTTGCACCACAGTGTCGGGCCGGACGGCATCTCGTGCACCGTCGATAGGCGCATCCGGTCCGCGTCGAACGGGATCTCGTCGAGCCGGCGATGAGCACCCGCGTCGGGCAGAGCATGGCGGCAAAGCTCCACCAGGGCGATCTCCATCGGGTCGCCGAGAAGAACCGTCCGTCCCTGTTGCTCGACCTCCTTCAGATCCTGGCACAGGCCGGCACCAAGGAAGAGCGGCTCACAGGGATCGACGAGTACCCCTCCCGACTTCGCGGAATCGGCCGAGACGCGCTGCATCCCGACGAACAGCTCCTTCGCGAGCATGCGGTTCTGCGTCAGCGTCCCGGTCTTGTCGGTGCAGATGACCGTCGTCGATCCCAACGTCTCGACCGATGACAAGTGCCGGATCAGCACGTTCCGCTTCGCCATGCGCTGACTCGCCAGCACCAGCGCCAGCGTCAGTGTCGGGAGCAGACCCTCGGGAACCATTGCCACGATGATGCCGATGGCGAAGATGAACGCGTTCCAGAAGGGCACGCCTGCGACGCGGCCGACCGCGAAGAAGAGGAGCCCGATTGCGACGGCGACGATTCCGATCACGCGGCTCAGATGCGCGATCTCCATCCGAAGCGGAGACACGACGTCGCCAGCCGTCTGAGTGAGGCGGGCGATCTTTCCGAACTCCGTGTTCATGCCGGTCGCGAAGACGACCGCTCGGGCCTGGCCGGAAACCAAGGATGCGCCTGCGAGCACGATGTTCCTGCCGTGGATCAGATCGCCGCCGTCGGAGATCGCCGCCACTCGCGTCCGGGGTAGGGACTCCCCGGTGATCGCCGCGTAGTCGACCCGAACGCCGAAGGCTTCGATCAGGCGGCAGTCCGCTGGAGCGCGGTCGCCTTGCTCGAGGAGCACGATGTCCCCAGGGACGAGAGCCTCGGAGGGCAGCTGGACCACCTTCCCCTCGCGCACCGTCGCGACCTGCTGGGGAAGCAGCTTGCGGAGCAGCGCCAGGGTCTGCTCGGCGCGGTACTCCTGCCAGAACGAGAACACGCCGCTCACCAGGATCACCACGACGATCGCGCCGCCGAGCTTCGCCATGCCCTGGCCCGGCGCGCTCCACTCGGCGAAGAAGGCGAGTCCCGCGGCAACCCAGAGAATGAGGGCGAAGAAGTGGATGAACTCGCGAAGCAACCGGAGGACCGGACGCTCGCGACGCAGCTCTTCGACGCGGTTGGGTCCGAACTCGTCGAACCGACGGTGAGCCTCGGCGTGCGACAGCCCATCCGGCGCGCTCCCGAGGCTCGCGAGCGCCTCGGCTTCGGAGAGCTCGTGGATCCTCATCCGCGTGGCGTGACCCGGTGCGTACTCGTGGAGGACTACGACCGGCTCGGCTGGGGAGGTAGCGCCCCCCGGATTCGAAGCCCAGCTCGTGCCCGGTCTGGCGCCGTGAGGAGCGGCGGGAGGCTGAGAGGTACAGGGAGGTCGGCGGCCCGAGCGGCGGTTTCGCTGCTCCCCTCCTGCCCCTCCACATCTAGAACGCCGTTTTTAGATCTCGCAACTAAGCCACATAACTTGGGCGGAGAGGGCAGTCTGTTGCGAACCCGTCTCTGGCCCGAAGTCCTTGTACAGCGGCGAAAATACAGGGAATGTGCTCGAAGCCGCGGGGATGTCGCTTTCGTGACCCGGCTCGGGCACCACTGAGTCGCCAAGGCTCACCCGAATTCCCCGCGCAAGCTAGCAGGGAACATCTTCGGTGGAGCAGGTCACAGCCACCCGACCCTGTGTTGCTGGAGCTCGGGCTATCGGCGCGCCGGGATCCCGGTTGCGGTCATCGGGCAACCACTTCGGAGCCGAGCGCTCCGAGGAGCCCCCCGGCAGCCTGGGCGTCGGGGTCGACGCAGACGTTGACCAGCGCGGGGCGGCCCGATTCGATGGCCCGCCGGAGGGCCGGGGCGATCTCCTCAGGGCGCTCGACGAACTCGCCATGGCCCCCGAACCCGGCGACCATCAGGTCGTAGCGCTGGTAGCCGAGCTCCCGGCCGGTGGTGCCCCTGGCGGCGGCGCGCGCGGTGAACCCAGCGTTGTTGAACACGATGCCGACCATCGGCAGGTTGTGGCGGATGAGCGTGTCGTATTCCATGCCGTGCCAGCCGAAGCCTCCGTCGCCCATCACGACGAACACGGGCCGGTCCGGGCGGGCCACCTTGGCGCCGAGGGCGAAGGGAACGCCGACACCCATGCAACCGTTGGGTCCGCTGGTGAGGTAGTTGGCCTCCGACAGGCTCGGAATCCAGCGTCGAGCGAACTCGAGGGTCTCGTGACCGTCGACGATGAACACCGCGTCGCGTGGCAGCGCGCGGCGGACCTCCTCGCAGAAGCGGAGCGGGTCGATCGGCACGGCGTCGCTGAGCGTCTCGCGGTCGGGCTCCTTGGCGAGGTCATTGGCGACGAGGCCGTCGGCCCATGCGCGGGCGGCGTCGCTGATGCCGCCAGCAGTGGTGAGCTTGTCGGCGACCTGGTCGAGGAACACGCCGGCGTCGGCCACCACGCCGACAACGGGAACGCGGCCGCGGCCGATCTCATCGGGGTCGATGTTGGCCACCACGAAGCGCGCATCCTTCGCGAACCGGGGCGGACGCAGGTGTCCGTTCAGCCAGTTGGCTCGCGTGCCGACGGCGATCACCACGTCTGCGTCGCGTTGAGCGCGGTTGCGTGAGGCGGTGAGGGCGAGCGGGTGATCCTCGGGAACGACGCCGCGTGTCTGCGGCGTGGTGACGAGCGGGATGCCCGTGGCCTCGACGAACTTCCCGAGCTGCGGTGCGGCATCGGCCCAGACGATGCCGCTGCCGGTGAGCAGCAGGGGTCGCTGCGCGCTGCGGATCAAGGCGACGGCAGCGTCGAGTTCGGCGTTGGGCGCGGCGGCCCGCGGCGGCGGTGCGATACGCGCGGGCCATCGCAGGCGGGCGGGATCGACTTCTTCCGAGAGCACGTCGCCAGCGATCTCCACGTACACCGGGCCTTTGCGGCCGCTGTTGGCTTCCTGCAGTGCGAGCGCGAGCACCTCGGGGATGCGCCGGGCCAGCTCGATCCGATGCACGTTCTTGCACGCCGGCCGGAACATCGAGAGCTGATCCTGCTCCTGGTAGGCCTCGAGTCCCCAGTCACCCCGACCGGCCCCAGCGCCGATCAGCACCACCGGCGCGGCGTCCAGCAGCGCATTGGTGATCCCGGTCAAGGCGTTCGTGGTGCCCGGCCCGAGCGGGGTGACGCAGATACCCGGCCGCTTGGCCAGCCGGCTGTACGCGTGCGCCGCCATCGCGGCGCCTTCTTCGTGGCGAACGTAGTAGGCGTGGATCCCGGCCTCGGTGCACGACCGCACCGGGGGCGAGTGCGGCCCGCCGATCCCCATCATGAAGAACAGGTCGGTCACGCCCTGGTCTGCGAGCGCTCGACCCACCAGGTCCGCGCCCCGCACCTTCGCACCGGAATCGGTCATTGGACATCCCTCCCTGCTGCTGACCCGCAACGCGAATGGTTCGTCCGTGGGCGACGGAGCGGATCCTTCCTCACTTGACTCGACACACAGTTCATAGACTAATATGCTCGTCTCGTCACAGGCAAGGGCCTCGTGAGAAGACGGCCGTGGAAAGCCGACCGGTAGAGCGGGCGGGCGGCGCAGACAGAACGAATCCGCAGGCGCGAATGCTTCGCGGCCTCAGAGGGGGAAGCCGGCTCAACTCCACATGCGGCTCCGACTTCTGAGCCGCGCCCGCACTCGCGGTGAGGGCGTGTCGGGCCGGCGAGCGCGATTCTCACAACGACACACGAGCGAGTATCCTCCAGCTCCGCAGCGACCCCTTGCGATCTCCACCCACCGGAGGCACCCGTGAGCACCGCCCCGTCCGCCGCCCCGATCGAGCACCCCGACCGCTTCTTCATCGACGGAGCCTGGGCTGCGCCGTCGAGCGCCGCGAAGATCGAGGTGATCGACAGCGCCACCGAGCAGCTGTTCGTGCGCGTGGCCGAGGCGCAGGCCGCGGACGTGGATCGCGCCGTCGCGGCTGCGCGCCAGGCCTTCGACCGCGGCCCGTGGCCGCGCCTGAAGCATGCCGAGCGCGCGGCCTACCTGCGCGGTATCGCGCGCGAGATGGAGTCGCGCGCCGACGACCTCGCCCGGATCTGGACGACCGAATCCGGCGTGATTCACGGCATCGCGCAGGGCGGATCGCGCACGCTCGGCAGCATCTACGACTTCTACGCCGGCCTCGCCGAGACGTTCCCCTTCGAGGAGGAGCACAAGCCGAGCAGCGGGACCGTCGGCCTCATCGTTCGCGAGCCCGTGGGCGTCGTCGCCGCGATCATCCCCTGGAACGCACCGGCCTCGCTGATCGCCTACAAGTGCGCGCCCGCTCTGCTCGCGGGCTGCACGATCGTGCTCAAGGCCTCGCCCGAGGCGCCGGGCGCGGCCTACGTTCTCGCCGAGGCGTGCGAGCGCGTCGGGCTGCCGGCGGGCGTGCTCAACGTCCTGACGGCGAACCGCGAAGTCTCGGAGCTGCTCGTCCGCTCGCCCGGCGTGGACAAGGTGACGTTCACCGGCTCGACGGCGGCGGGCCGCAAGATCGCCTCGATCTGCGGCGAGCGCATCGCGCGCTGCACGCTGGAGCTCGGTGGCAAGTCCGCGGCGGTGATCCTGGACGACTACGACGTCGGCAAGGCCGCCGCGACGATCGCCGCGTATGCTCCGTTCCTCACCGGACAGGTGTGCTCGTCGCTGACGCGCATCCTGATCCCCAAGAAGCGGCACGACGCGATGGTCGACGCGCTCGCCGCGAGCTTCAGCCAGGTGAAGGTGGGAGACCCGTACGCGCCGACCACCGGCATGGGCCCGCTCGCGATGAGCCGCCAGCGCGACCGCGTCGAGGGCTACATCGCGAGGGGCAGGGCGGAGGGCGCGAAGCTCGCGACCGGCGGCGGGCGCCCGAAGGATCTCGCGCGCGGCTACTTCATCGAGCCCACGGTGTTCGGCAACGTGGACAACCACTCGACGATCGCGCGCGAGGAGATCTTCGGCCCCGTGCTGAGCGTGATCCCCGTCGAGGACGAGGCCGCCGCGGTCGACGTCGCCAACGACTCGATCTACGGGCTCAACGCCTCGGTCTTCACGAACGACGTGGAGCGCGCCTATGCGACGGCGCGCGAGTTGCGGTCGGGCACCGTCGGCCACAACTCCTTCCGTACCGACTTCACCATCTCGTTCGGCGGCTTCAAGCAGTCGGGCCTCGGTCGCGAGGGCGGCGTCGAAGGTCTGCACCCGTTCCTGGAGACGAAGACCGTGATCCTCGATGCGAAGCCGGCGCACCGGTGCTGAGGCACGCGCCAGGAATTCGATCGCTCACGATTCCGAAGGAGGCGTCATGCACGACCTGGTGATCCGAGGCGGCACGATCGTGGACGGCACCGGGCGCGCGCCCATGACGGGCGACGTCGCGATCGACGGCGAGCGAATCGCCGCGGTCGGCGGCAAGGCGGGTCCCGGTCGGCGCGAGATCGCGGCAGACGGGCTGGTCGTCACGCCGGGCTTCGTCGACATCCACACGCACTACGACGGGCAGGTGAGCTGGGATCCGTACCTCACGCCGTCGTCCTGGCACGGCGTCACCACCGCGATCATGGGCAACTGCGGCGTCGGCTTCGCTCCGGTTCGCCGGGGTGCGGAGCGGTTCTTGATCCAGATCATGGACGGCGTCGAGGACATCCCCGGCAGCGCTCTCGCCGAAGGCATCGACTTCCAGTGGGAGAGCTTCGGCGAGTATCTCGACGTGCTCTCGGCACAGCGGCGCGTGCTCGACGTCGGCGCGCAGGTTCCCCACTGCGCGGTGCGCGCCTACGTCATGGGCGAGCGCTGCCACGACGACGCGGCGACGCCCGACGAGATCGCCGAGATGGCGCGCGTGGTGCGCGACGGGCTGCGCGCGGGCGCGCTCGGCTTTTCGACCTCGCGCACGATCCTGCACCGGGAGCGCAACGGACCGCTCGTGCCCGGCACCCACTGCTCGCCCGAGGAGCTGCTGGCGCTCGGCGGCGCGCTCGGCGACGTCGGCCACGGCGTCTTCGAAATGGTGAGCGACCTCCAGGGACGCGAGCCGGACCGAAGCTGGATGGTGGAGTTCGCGCGCAAGACGGGCCGCCCCCTGATCTTCGCGTTGGCGCAGAACGAGCGCGATCCGAACGGCTTCCGCACGGCGCTGGCCGATCTGGGCGCGCTCAACCGTCAGGGACTCGCTATCAAGGCGATGGCTCCCGGCCGGCCCGTCGGGCTGCTGCACGGGCTGCAGAGCTCGGTCCATCCGTTCCTCACGCACGCGAGCTTCCAGTCCCTGCGCGAGCGTCCGCTGGCCGAGCAGGTGCGCGAGCTCCGGAAGCCCGAGCTGCGCGCCGCGCTGCTACGCGAGGAGCCCGGCACCGACAATCGGGTCCTGCGCATGTTCCTGACCAACTGGAGCCAATACTTCCGCCTCGGCGATCCGCCGGACTACGAGCCGCGGAAGAGCGAGAGCGCCGCGGCGATCGCGCGCGCGAACGCCAAGTCGCCCGCGGAGGTCACGCTCGACTGGATGCTCGAGCGCGGCGGGCGCCAGCTCGTCTACATGCCCTTCGCGCACTACGGCGGCTACGACTTCGAGATCCTGCGCGAAATGCTGGAGCACCCGTCGACCGTCCTGTCGCTCTCGGACGGTGGTGCACGTCGGCCTGGTGTGCGACGCGAGCACGCCGACCTACATGCTCACGCACTGGGTGCGCGATCGCTCTCGCGGCCCGAAGCTCGCGCTCGAGCGCGCCGTGCAGATGCAGACCTCCGACACCGCGAAGCTCTACGGCCTGCTCGATCGGGGCGTGCTCGCGCCACGGATGAAGGCGGACCTGAACGCGATCGACCTCGAGCGGCTGCACCTGCACGCGCCGGAGATGGTGTTCGACCTCCCGTGTGACGGGAAGCGCCTGATCCAGCGCGCGTCCGGCTATCGCGCGACGATCGTCTCGGGCGAGGTGACCTACGAGAACGGTGAGGCGACGGGAGTACTGCCGGGACGCATCTTGCGAGGCGGCTGAGATGATGCGGTGCATCGGGGGAGTTCCAGGTCCGTTTCGTGCAGCACGTTCTCGACGACTTTCGACCAGCGCTTCGCGAGGGTCCGTTCGAGGCTCATCCGCTGCGCACCTGGCGGAAGGGGATGTCGCGGTCGATCTCGGGCTCCTTGGGCAGGCCCAGCACGCGCTCGCCGATGATGTTGCGCTGGATCTGGTCGGTCCCGCCGCCGATCGAGGTGAGATAGGCGTCGAGAGTCTGGACGTTCGCGTCCTGCGCGCGGGGGAAGTCGGGGCCTTCGAGCATGCTGCCGGCGCCCAGGATCGCGGTCCGCACGCGCGCCTCCTCGTGCAGGATGCGGCTCATGGCGAGTTTGCCCAGGCTCAGAACCGGCGAGGAGGTGCCCTGCCCCAGATCGGCCTTCGCACGGGCGGTATTCAGCGCATTGAGGCGCTTGTAGGCGACGACCTTGGCGATGTCCTGCCGGATCAGGGGGTCGCCCAGCGTCCCTGCCTCGCGCGCCAGCGCGATCAAGGGCTCCTCGGCCCTGCTTCCCGGCGCGCCGCTGCGTGGGGCGCGCGCAGTCGCATCGCCCAGCACCAGGCGTTCGTACGCCAGCGCCGTCTGCAGGACGCGCCATCCTCCGCCGGGCTCGCCCAGCAGGTTCTCGGCTGGCACGATCGCGTCGGACAGGAACACCTCGTTGAAGTGGCTCTCGCCGGTGATCTGGCGCAGGGGCCGCACCTCCACGCCGGGCTGCTTCATCGGGCAGAAGAAGAAGCTGATGCCGCGGTGCTTGGGCACGTCCCAATCGGTGCGCGCGATCAGCATGCCGTAGTCGGCGGTGGCCGCGAACGAAGTCCAGACCTTCTGGCCGTTGACGACGTAGTGGTCGCCCTGGCGCTCGGCCCGGGTGCGGATGCCCGCCAGGTCCGACCCCGCGCACGGCTCGCTGTAGAGGAGGCACATCTTGACCTCGTTCTTCAGCAGCGGGACCGCCAGCTTGGCCTTCAGCGCCGCCGTGCCGGCGGCGAGCAGGGTGTTGGCCCAGAGATTGGTGCGGTCCTGGCCCGAGCCCGGCGCGCCCACCGCGGCGAACTCGCGCTCGATGATCCGAGCCTGAACGTCGCCCAGGGCGCGGCCTCTCCACTCGACCGGCCAGCGCGGCACGGACCAGCGCGCGTCGACCACCTTGGCGAGCCAGGCGTTGTAGGCGTCGTGCCCGATGAGGGAGCCGGTCCAGTTCGCCTTCAGCCAGTCTCGGACCTCTTGGCGCAAGGCTTCGTCGGTGACGGGCCCGGTCGCGGTGTCGGCCATGGTCAGCCTCCCAGCTGCTGGATGTAGCGCTCGCGGTAGTAGGCCGGCGTCCCGAAGAGCTGGGCGTTGGCGCGCGCGCGGCGCAGATAGAGGTGGGCCGGATGGGCCCAGGTGAAGGCGATGCCGCCGTGCATCTGGATGGCGGTCGCGGCGATCGTCGAGAAGGCGTCGGCGCAGGCGAAGGCGGCCAGGCTCACCGAGGCCTTGGCGTCGTCGTCTGTCTCCGCCAGGGCGCGGGCTGCGTTCCGGGCGGCGGAGATCGCGCTCTCCGACTCCAGCAGCAGGTCGGCGGCCATGTGCTTGACGGCCTGGAAGCTGCCGATGGCGCGGCCGAACTGGATTCGGCTCTTGGCGTACTCGACGGTGAACTCCAGCACCCGGCGGCCGGCCCCGGCCTGCTCGCCGGCCAACGCGACGCGGGCGAGGTCGAGGGTCTCCTCCACTGCGTCCCACGCCGGGCGGGTGGAAGCGATCCGGCGCGCCGGTGCCTTCGCGAAGTCCACTTCGGCCAGGCGCAGCGTGCGGTCGAAAGTCGGCAGCGCGGTGACCGCCACCCCCGCCGCGGCCGGGTCCACCTCGTAGATCCCGAGCCCGTCGGGCCCGTTGGCCGCCACCAGCAGGACGTCGGCGATCTGGCCGTGGGTGACGAAGCCCGCCCTGCCCTCGAGCATCCAGCGCTCGCCCACGGCCGCGGCGGTGACCGCGACACCTTCGGGGGTCCAAGTTCCGCGCGGCCCGGTGATCGCCGCCGTGGCGATCAGCGAGCCGTCGGCGATGGCCGGCAGCAGCCGCGTCTTCGCGTCGGCGTCGTCCAAGGCCTGCAGCAGGCCGGCGGCCAGCACGCCGTATCTGGACTCCTCCCGCAAGCTGATTCTGGCTCTCGACGGATTCGGCGCAGCGGTTCGGACTGCAGTCGTATCTCCGGCCTCTGTGCGTGG
>Ga0335070_10008276_pt1 | contig 12192 bp, 7 predicted proteins | sample Lox_Sample_13_FD_206722 | JGI IMG/M metagenome (GOLD analysis project Ga0335070, IMG submission 206722) | Soil microbial communities from Loxahatchee National Wildlife Refuge, Florida, United States - Lox_Sample_1.3 | ecosystem: Environmental > Terrestrial > Soil > Wetlands | place: USA: Florida...
AACACCATTCTCTTGCGCAATGCCTCGGGATAGCGGCCCAGATGCTCCGGATAAATGGGAATTCGACGCTCGTTTTCTTTCAAGGATGTTTTTATTAATGCTATATTCATAGCCCGGCCCCTCGCCTAAAGAAAAGTCTCCCTCACCTGGCTAGAAATAGTATCGCTTTCTGATATGGCACATGGAAGAATTTTCTTTTTAAATAAGCCTCGTCCCGATTAGCCCCTCGAAGTCAAGTGCCATACCGTCACCCTCGAGGAGCTTATGAAGTGGAGCACTCAAGCACCGATGCGGCTCTATCGGAATTCCAAAGGCACATACGTTCATTTCGGGACGGACCCTTCCACCCGGGTTTACTCATTCTGCGCACCCTCTTTTCCCGGGCACGAGGCGGATGTTTTTTCCTCCAGTTTTCCACCTCTCTCCGAAAACAAAATCGTAGTCTCTAGGGATGAACCTGGCTAATCCGCCAGCAGGACTACACGTGAGCTCACCAAAATAAATACGGCCTTGTAGATTGTATAGGTCCACCCTGATGAAATCGAAGCCTTGAGAAATAGACTCGGCCAGAGCCAGCATCTCTTCATAGTTCTTCGGCCGTTCTACTTTCCCGGGATACTGCCGGCATCCGTTCCAGAGATCCAACGGGAAAAAATCTCTTGTGAAATGTTTCTCGAAGGGATCGGAATGGCGATCAAAAGTCACCAACACGTATTCTACTCTTCCGGAGAAACAGAAAAACTTATAGTCCAACGGTGGTTTCCCATTGTCATCGAGGAACTCTTCGATCAGGATCTGCGGTTCGATATTCTTATAGTGCCACTCTACTCCTAATGATCTATCCGTGCAAAAGTTCTCCTTAAGCCACTTCCTTAGCTGGAGTGCTACCTTGGCGTTATCCATCCGTAAGTTGTCCATGACGATGATATTATAGCCGCATCCATGATTGGTTTTAATTACGTACCTAGAAGGCAGTTGATCGTGCGGGATGGCCTCCGGCTTATCGCCCGTCCATAGCAAGTGGGTCAGGTATTCGCTTCTTCCGCTATTCTCTATATATTTCCTTAGACTCAATTTATCAGTAAGCAATGTCCAGTTGGGATCGCGATCATAAAGCATCCGGCTGCAGACCTTCTCTGAAAAACTGCGGGGTTTCTTAAAGCGCGGCCAATAACGGTGCGTTTGCAGGAATTCAATGGCGACAAGCAACGTCATGAGCTTATCAGCGGGCTCATCTCGCGGCATGCTTAATTTGGCATAAGTCCGGCATAACGGCTCGTAAATCAGTCTGAATAACCTATGTAGCTTATTAGAGAATTCTCTGATCATATGTCGCTTTATAATTAAGTATCTTCCTGAACTACGTGAGATAGCGATAACTCGCCAAGTTACCTTGAACTATCTCGCACTTACTCAAAGCAAAATTATAAGGCATTATTATTAGTTTGGCAATCCTAGCCTCCGACCAGTCTTCCGAATGTTAACTATGTAGGGCACGCCTTCCGTAGCGAGCTGATCATCACTCGGGCCTCATAGAGAGATCGAAGTTCCAGTCGCCATCGATCGGAATCTGACTAGCCATGTTCTACCCGAATTGCTCCTGGGAATCCCCTTTAGGGGTGACCCTAGGGGCCGGCCGCGGGCGACTAAAGATAGCGAATGGTGAGGATGGAGGAGATAATGAAAGAAAACAGCAATCCCTTGCGTATACACTTAGCATTGGTTCCGAGCTTTCTTCTCTTCATTCTTTATCTTCTGGTCATGCCTTCTCTTTTGATTGCTCAATCCAAAGTTACCCGCCTATCTGAGCTCTTTTTGAACAGGGCGAGCCAAACCCAGGTTTCCTTTAGCTATAGCCCTGCGAATCCAGCGTCCGGGCAGGATGTGCAATTTGTCGACACCTCAACGAATGGTCCAACATCCTGGCTATGGAATTTCGGCGACGGTACAACGAGCACAGCTCAAAACCCCAGCCACGCCTTTTCGAGAGCGGGATTCTATAGGGTCAGTCTGACTGCCAGCAAGAACGCGGGATCAAAAGCAAGGAGCAGGACGATCATAGTGACGGCCTCGGCTTCGGCCTCATCTTCCATAGCATCGGCTGCATCATTCAAGTATACCCCATCGGCTCCCGTCGTTGGTCAGATGGTTCAATTCACAGATACGTCTACAAACTCCCCGACTTCTTGGCAGTGGCACTTCGGCGACGGGATGACGAGTACTGTTCAAAATCCCACTCATTCATATGGGGCGTCCGGACCATTCGTAGTGACATTGGATGCCGGTTCCGGCTCTGGGACTAAGACCGCGAGCCAGACGCTCACCGTGTCTTCCGCCTCCACGGTCACGGCGTCTTTTACGTATAGCCCAGCCTTACCGCTGGTCGGACAAACCGTCCAGTTCACAGACACTTCATCCGGATCGCCCACTTCCTGGCATTGGAGCTTCGGCGATGGGGGGACAAGCACGGCCCAAAACCCAAGCTATACTTTTGCGGCGGCTGCTTCGTACATAACTACCCTGACTGCCAGCAACGCCACTGGCTCAAGAAATACCAGCCAGTCAATCACCATAGTCCCGGCTCTCTCGGCTTCTTTCACTTATAGCCCAGTTTCGCCGGCAACGGGCCAAGCCATTCAATTCACAGACACCTCTACCGGGAGCCCGAGTTCTTGGCAGTGGGACTTTGGCGACGGCACGTCTTCGACCGCCCAGAACCCGAGCCACAGCTTCTCGGCATCAGGATCATATTCGGTGAGCTTAACCATACGAGCGGGCTCGAATCTAAACAACGCCAGTCAGACAGTTAAGGTCGGGCAACAGTTAGCCGCCTCCTTCAACTACAGTCCCGCCTCGCCGGCTGTGGGCCAGGCAGTGCAGTTCACGGATGTGTCTACAGGCTCGCCGACCTCCTGGCAATGGGACTTTGGGGACGGAACGACGAACTCAAACCAAAACCCTAGTCATGCGTATGCCGCGTCGGGATCATATAGCGTGAGCCTGACCATTTGGAGCGGTTCGACTTCAGCCAGCACCAGTGGGGCTATAAATGTCGGGTCTGGAATGGCTTACTGGGTCAGCCCCACGGGCGCGGCGTTGTACGCGAATGCTTATAGCGCTATTCCGCTGTCAGGAACCGCGTGCTGTTCACTCGCCACGGCCAACGCTAATGCGAAAGCGGGAGATACTATTATTTTGCGGGGCGGGACATATGTGCTGACTTCAGTCGGTCAAGTAGGAATCGGTCCCTTAAATAGAGGGGCTTCCATCAACGCCAGGATCACATTCTGTAATTATGACGGCGAGATCCCCGTTATTAAAGGCGCTGGCGGCTATGATGTTGGATATGGAATCGACATTTCCTGCGGCGTCGGAAGCGGCATTGGCACTTATATCCACATCACTGGGATAACCTTCCAGAACTGCGCCCGCTGGGCGACCCTTCGAAACTACGCCAACTATAACGAAATCGATCATTGCCGTTTTTATTCCGATACGGGGGAAGATGTCGTCTCGCCGTTCAAGATATGCGGGCTGGCGGCAGGCGGTTCGCGTCGGGACGCGTACAGTACACATAACTGGATTCACGACAACACATTCTCCAAGGCGCACAAGGATTCGACCGATCCGGCAGTATGTTATGAGGGCCGGGACATATTCCGCATAGGTGACCCGCAGTGCCCATCCTTCCCAGAAGACCAGGCCCTGAACAACAACAACTCTTTCGAGAATAACTATGTTGAACATGCAGGCCATACCTGCTATGACAGCTACGGACAGTATATCGTCGTGAAGAACAATGTCATGCACAACGAACCTTGGTACGTGTCCGACGATTCTACCGCATCCTATTCAAACCACGGCTACTCGAACCCGGCCTATATCGGGAAGTACGGCCATCGGGTCATGCAGGTCACGAACGACCTCGACCGCCGAAACTACAATCTGATTGAGGGGAATAGACTGGGCTTCGGCTCCCCGAATCCGAACAACAATGGAGCGGACTGTCTGGACATCGCCGCCCCCTATAATATTATCCGCTTCAACCGCGTATTCGGGGCGATGAACAGCGGCATCATGTTCAAGTACGGGTACTCAAATGCGGGTCACGGCGGGTCGTATAATAGGTTGTATAATAACACTCTTTTTCACAATGGGTATGGGAACCCATGGTACGAATCCAACCACCAACCGCAAAACAACACTTCTCCCGAGGCCCTACTGAACATACGCTTCTATCAGTCGGACACGACGGGGAATATCATCAAGAATAATCTGTTGTATCAAAGCAGGCGCTATGAACTGAGCAGCTTCGAGATTGGCGGAGGAGAACACGATTCTTCTGCTCCGGCGGGAAGTGCGATCACGAACAACTGGCTGACATCGAACGGAGACCCAAAATTCAGCAATCCTGACTTGTCAGATCCGACCAGTTCGACCCTCCCAGACTTGACTCTTCAGGCCTCGTCGGGGGCAATCGGGCAAGGGACATATCTCACTCAAGCTAGTGGTGCTGGCTCCAATTCCACGGCGCTGGTCGTAAACGACGCGCTTTATTTTCAGGATGGAACTTGGGGGTCTTATCTGGCTCGAGCATCAACTGGGCTCGGTGGCACATTCCAGCCCGATTGGATAGCCATCGGGACGGTTGACAACGTTGTCCAAATCCAGGCGATTAACTATACCACTAATACCATTACGCTCGCCTTGCCAATGACTTGGACTGGCAATGCCCCGATATGGCTCTACAAGAATTCATCGGGCGAGAGAGTGCTTTATGGAACGGCACCAGACCTCGGGGCGCACCCAGTCGTAAGATAGAATATAGGGATGCTTCGAGTGCCGTGAAACATGGCAAGAAGCTGGGGCGCCCTAATAAGCACTCCTAGTTTATGGCTTGGATGAACCGCAAGAACCCCCAGGGAAGTAATTGCCCGGCTGATAAACAGCCAACCCAACGGCCAGGTATTTGTGGAGCACGTATAACTGACTATTGATAGGGCGGCACAAACACGGGCCTTCTTACGCGGGTCTTCTTGTCTTTTGGCAGAATCAGGGCAAGTAAGGTACTGAGGGATTCTCGAGAGCGGAATCTCAAGCCTATCGGCAGTCAATTTGTCAGGTGCCTTCATTTTGCTTTAATTAGACACGGCTAGTATAATAACCGCAGGGAAATCTAAATCCCTCGTCCTTGTACAAAAGCCTTATGACTAAATTAGGAACTGAGGAATGATGGATAAATTGAGATTAACGTTGGATTATGTCGTGCATTCGGCAGTTCTGTGCATCTTGACTGTTCTGGTCGGTGCTTGCCAGGCCGGGGTTCCAGATGGTCAACAGTCGACACTAAAGGCATCCTTCACCTATAGCCCTGCTTTGCCGGCTGAGGGCCAGGCCGTGCAGTTCACGGATAGTTCCACGGGAGTGCCTACATCTTGGCAGTGGGACTTTGGCGACGGAGCGACGAGCTCCAGCCAAAATCCCAGTCATGCGTACACCGCATCCGGGATTTATAGCGTGGCCCTGGCAATCTCAAAAGGCTCGACTTCAGCCAGCACTAACGGGACTATAAACGTCGGATTAGGGACGGCCTACTGGGTCAGCCCTACGGGCACGGCGTCGTACGGGAATGCCAATAGCGCGACTCCGCTGTCCGGGACCGCTTGTTGTTCACTGGCTACGGCCAACGCCAACGCCAAAGCGGGGGATACGGTAATCCTGCGGGGCGGCACATATCTGCTCACCTCAGTCGGTCAAGTAGGAATCAGTCCAGCAAATAGAGGGACATCCATCAATGCCAGAATCACCTTCTGTAGCTATGCTGGCGAAGCCCCTGTCGTCGAAGGCGCAGGCGGCTATGATGTCGGATGGGGGATCGTCATTTCCTGCGGCGTCGGAAACGGCATCGGTACGTATGTCCGCATTACCGGCATAACTTTCCACAACTGCGCTCGCTGGGCGAACCTCCTGAACTACGCCAACTACAACGAAATCGACCATTGCCGTTTTTATTCCGATACAGGGGAGGACGTCGTCCAAGGATTCAAGATCTGGGGGCTGGCGGCAGGCGGTTCGCGTCGGGATGCGTACAGTACTCATAACTGGGTCCATCACAACATATTATCAAAAGCGCATAAATGTTCGACGGACGCGCCATTGTGCTATGAGGGCCGGGATCTATTTCGCGTTGGCGACCCGCAGGCCCCATCCTTCCCAGAAGACCAGGCCCTTAACAATAACAATACCTTCGAGAACAACTATGTTGAATACGCTGGCCACACCTGCTACGACAGTTATGGGCAGTATCTCGTCGTAAAGAACAACGTCATGCATAATGAGCCCTGGTACGCCTCTAACGGGTCCACCTGTTCTTATTCAAACGAGGGCTATTCTAACTCATCCTATATAGGGAAGTACGGCCACCGTGTCATGCAGTTCACGAACGACCTGGATCGCCGCAGCTATAATCTGATTGAGGGGAACCGTCTCGGCTACGGCTCAGCCAATCCGAATAATAACGGAGCGGATTGTCTTGATGTTGCCGCTCCCTATAACATCATCCGTTTCAATTGTATGTTCGGGGCGATGAACAGCGGAGTCATGTTCAAGTATGGGTATGCGAACGATGGCCATGGCGGGACATACAATAGATTCTACAACAACACCCTTTTTCACAACGGATACGGAAACCCTTGGTATGAATCCAGCCATCCGTCGGAATCGACTTCCCCGGAGGGGCTGCTAAATCTTCGCTTCTATCAGTCGGACACGACAGGAGATATCATCAAGAACAATTTGCTGTATCAAAGCAGACGCTATGAATTGAGCGGATTTGAGATTGGCGGAGGGCAGAGTGACCGTAGCGTTCCAGCCGGGAGCATACTATCGAATAACTGGCTGACATCGAACGGAGATCCCAAGTTCGGCAATCCTGATCTGTCCGACCCGACAAGCTCGACCCTCCCAGACCTGACTCTTCAGGCCTCGTCGGGTGCCGTTGGCCAGGGAACGTATCTCACTCAGGCCAATGGGTCTGGTTCCAACTCCACGACGTTGGTTGTGAATGATGCGATTTATTTCCAGGACGGAACATGGGGTTCGGCCCTAACGCATGGCGTGACCCTTTTCCCTGATTGGATCGCCATTGGCACGGTTAACAACGTCGTCCAAGTCCAGACGGTTAACTATGATAGCAATACCATCACACTCGCCTCGCCAATGACCTGGACCGACAAAGCACCGATTTGGCTTTATAAGAGCTCGTCCGGCCAGCGAGTGCTTTACGGGACCGCTCCGGACCTCGGGGCGCACCCTGTTATAAGATAGAAGACAGACGCTACCTTTTGGAGCCACGCTCGGCGCGTGTCTCCAGATAGCCAAAGGCCGCCAAGATCCCGGCGGCGGCATTATCGAAATTGAATTCCCGCACGTTTCTCTGGGCGTTCCTTGAAAACCGTTCCCACTCTTGATGGCTCCCGAGGATTTCGACGATGGCCTGGATCCAAGCCTCCACATCCAAGGATAGAACATAGCCGTTCTGCCCGTGAAGAACCAATTCGCCTGCCGCCGCCGTCATTTCGGTCGTGATCACCGGAGTTCCTGCCAGCATCGCTTCATTGATCACGACCCCCCAGCAATCGGCTGAAGTCGGCAACAACAGGAGTTTCGCCTGAGCGTAATAATCTGGCAACGCCTCGTGCGTAATGAAGCCGGCAAATTTATAGTCTACGCCATTCTCGTCGAATATCTTGCACATGGCTGTTTTGAGATTCTCATGGCCTTCGCCGATGACCAAGACGCGACAATGCCCGATTCGCGCCTTGACACCGGCGCAGACTCTGGCGAAGAACTCGGGATTCTTGACCGGGGCAATTCGGCCGGAAAACATGATATCGAACCGCCGATCTATCTGCCTGTCCTTCAGCCGACTCTCGAAATGGTCGTTATCCGCAACAAGATGGCTTAAGAAGAGCTGCCCCGGCGCGAGCCGACGGTTATAACGCTTAAACATCGTCAACGCCTGCCTGCTGGCCCCCACGAACGCGTCACCAAAGAAATTATACACGACGCGCCTCGCCAGACTCTGCAGGGCGTTGATTTCCCTCTCACGGCCGAGCCAGCTGTCCTCCAGAAGGGCAACCCTCGTTCCTAACATTCTGCACATGATCATCGCCAGCCACCCGCTGGGGTCCTTCATGCTGGTCGCTAGCAACGCGAAACGGGGACGCCCTCGCAAAAGAAACGGGACGATGCCTGGATTAAAGAATCTTTCTTGTTCCCCAACTGTGATCGTAAAGTCGCGCAGAATCGTCTTCGGATAGCTGCCGAGCTTGAAAGTCCATAATCTCCGCTTTTCGTTGCCTTTGAAGTAGACCACCTGGACGTTACCCCCGAGCCGATGATAGACTCGCTCGAAGACCGGCTCCCGCCAGGGGGTCGGGATATCGTTCACGATGAGATAATCCATGTCCTATCTAAAAACCCTGGTTGGCGAATTATGACCGATGTTTGGGAATCTGCTGGAAAATCGCTTCCATGATCCTCGAGGTCCTCAGAATCTCAGATGACGGAATAGGGTCGGGGGTGTTGTTCCTGATAGCGTTATAGAAAGATTCCATCAGCTTCCTCATCCCGTAGTCCATCTGGAAGTCCTTCTTCATGAACCGATTCATGTTATGGAACGAGTTGCGCACGTGCTCCCGACCATGGGCCCACGGGGCAAAGAAATACCGCAGATAGCTCTTGTAATGCGAAGGCCTGATCCTGGTCACGGTCCGGTTGGTATTGTCTATTATGAGATTGGCCGACTTTCCGTAAAGGCGCAGTTCGTTCGAGGCCGCCCCGAATTGGGTGGTGAAAAGAAAGAATGCTGTCGTGCCCTGCTCGTCCTGGACGAAAGCGCGTACTTCATCCACAACGTCGGTCTGCTCGAGGGCCCTTAGAAAGGGGCTGCTGAAGCTCAGGGAAACGACGTTTGGCCGTTCGCCCGCCAAAAACTCGGCGACTTTGCTGACCCCATGACTGATGAGGTTATGCAAGAGCGACCCCGGGAGCCGCCGAACCCAATGATTGGGGTCGCCCAAGACGGCCCGGCCGTAGGTGGGCTCATCGTGCGAGTAGCACTGGATGGACTCCATGTGGACCGGCGGGCCGCCCAGGAAGCCGGTCCTGACGAGCCCGCGCATTCGAATGGCCTCCGGGCTGAATTGAAGGTTATGACCGACAGTGATATGGAGCCCCTTCCCACTGGCGAGCCGAATGAGCTCCTCCGCTTCGGCCGTTGTTTCGGTAAACGGCTTTTCCATGTAGACGTGGCATCCTGACTCAAGGCAAAGCCGCCCCAACGCGAAATGCGTCTGGGCGGGCGTGGTGATGTGCACGGCGTCAGGCCGGGCCTTGCAAAGCATGTCTTCCGCAGAGGTGAAGGTCTGCGGGATGTGAAACCGGTCGGCAAGCTGGATCGCCATCAATTGCTCGGTATCGCATGCCGCGACGATCTCGCACCCCGGCAGGGCTTGGAGCTGAGCCGTGTGCTGGTCCGCGACAAAACCGCACCCGATGATCGCCACTCTGATCATTGTCCGCTCATCCGCCCTTTTGAAACTCGTAATACTTGTCCAGCGCCTCTCCCATGGGGACTCTGCAGCCCCAGCCCAGCCGTTCCTTGAGCTTCCGGTTGGAATAGAGGTTTCCCTTCCAGGCAAAAGAGCACGACCGGCGGTTGAAGACCGGCGGCAGTTGGCCATTGGATCTCGCTGAGTAGCGTTCCCAGAGATAACAGAGAAAGTAGGCCAGTCGATAGGGTATCCAGACGGACTTGAATGAATGCACTCGCTTCTTGTAATCGCGCAGGAATTTCCTGCTCTTCGGGGGATCATCGTCGACAACGTTGAAAACCTCTCCGTCGATCCCTCGGACAAGCCCGGCCAGGGCGATGGCGTCCGCGCAATTATCCACGTATGTCAACGGCAGGTAGCCCCTCCCCCCGATGCGGATGAATATTCCGAACGTGTCCATGCCGACGAATCCCGGGATCGCCTTCTTGCCCGGACCGATGACGATCCCTGGCCGGACGATGGTGAAGGGAAGCCCGTGGTCCCGGTGATAGGAAAGGACCATCTCGTCCTGCTTGACCTTGCCGTAGGCATAAGCGTCATGACGCTCGCCTAGATTGTCTTCCAGTGGGCAAGATTCGTCCCAGACCGCCCCAGGTCTCAGCCGAAAATTGGAATAAACGGCGAAGGAACTTACGTTCACAAATCGTTTGACATTCTTGAGCTGAACGACGGCATCCAGCAGATTACGCGTCGTAACGACTGAGCCCTGAAAGCACCCTGGGAAGGACTTCCCGCGTCCGGCCACGAGATGATAGACCACCGCAATGCCGTCAACGGCCTGGGCGCAGTCCTGCCTCGAGAGGAGGTTTCCTTGGAGCAACTGGCAACGATTTTCCGGATGTTTAGCGAAGACTTCTCTTAAGAGCGTGTATTCACTCGCCGGGCGCACAAAGCAGCGCACGTTCTTGAAGCCGAGGCGAAGCAATGAATCGACCACGCGCGAACCGACGAAACCGCTAGCTCCGGTTACCAAGACGGGTTCGCTCGGATCTATAATCCAGCTTTCTTTCATTCCAATTGCCCTCTTCCTCTCGAAGCGAGTTGCTAAATGATAGTCCGGCCAGGGAACGGTGTCAAGAAAGTCGCGAGTTATGAAGATCGCCGCCCCTTTGGACGTGCACGCAGCCAAAGAAGCTGACGTCCTTGTCGTTCGGAACGGCATCGGATCCCGGAGGCCTTCGGTTGACTTGTCCTGAAGCTTATGGTAAATAAACAACTTATGAACATCAGACTCGATAAATCGAACACAACCAGCATTAACCCGCATGATTGAGTTCGTCTTTACCGTAGACTACGAGATCTATGGCAACGGGGAAGGGTCACTGAGGGAATTGGTCTATTTGCCGTCCGAGCAACTGCGCTCGACCTTCCTGCGGCACAATGCGCGCTTTGTCGTTTTTGCCGAAGTCGCTCAGCTAGAGATGATTGAAGCCTTTCGTTCCGACCCGGACATCGAATCGACGAAAAGCCAATTAAGAGAATTTCGCGCAGCCGGATTCGAGCTGGGCTTGCATATTCATCCTTGGTGGTACGGCGCCCGGCATGAAGCTGGGAAATGGACCTTGAACTATGATGCGTATAATCTGTGTACTCAACCGGAAGAGAGGATTGACGAGATTATCGAGCGTTCGATCGGCTATCTTCGGGGATTCCTGGATGAGCCGGATTTTACCCCGATCTCTTTCAGGGCCGGCCATTTGCTTTTTCAACCTACTAAGCCCCTAAGTCGGATACTCGTCGAGAAGGGGATTAAATTGGATTCATCCTTTTATAGGGGCGGGCTTTGGCATCAACATAAGCTCGATTATCGCAAAAGCCCAAAGAACGAGCCCTATTGGAGATTTGGTGAAGACATTACTGTATCGGATCCGGGTGGCGCTTTACTCGAAATCCCCATTTATACCCAGATGGCGCCCATATGGAAGCTCTTCACATCCAAGAGGATTGGCCTCCAGCAAAGCGGCTTGACGGCGGGACAGACGGGGAAAAAGATCGTCAATCGTTTTTGTGATATCGCGCGCCCTTTATATCCCCGGAAATTTGATATCGGACAGATGACGAGGTCGGAGATCGACCAGATGGTTGGAAGGGTTTTCAGGAGCGATAAAAAGGACCCTTCGAGATTTCGGCCCATTGTTGTGATTATGCATACGAAAGACCCAATCGATTTTGCCGGGATCGATTGCCTGCTTGATCTGCTGGAAGGAGCCCGCGTCGAGGTTTCGACGTTCGCGGAAGTCTATGGCAAGATCCGAGGGCTTTCGAAGAGTGAGCGCGGACATTAACATGATCAACGTCAAACCTGTCCCTATAGAATGGCACCCCGGTCTTCCCATTTTTGCCAAGGGATCCTTCCTGGAAGCGGTGAGCGACGAATATGGATGGCTTGGAGGATTCGCCGAGTCCGGTGAGCTCAGGTGCGTGCTGCCCTACACGATCATTCGGAAGGCTATTCTCCAAATGGTCCGTTTCAGAATTGAGACGATTCCGATGGTCCCCGATTTTGATGTGCCTGAGGAAAAGTCCTTTCTAAATGGGGTCGCCGACTATTTCCGTTCGGTTGGCGCCGATATGA
>Ga0335070_10008277_pt1 | contig 12192 bp, 8 predicted proteins | sample Lox_Sample_13_FD_206722 | JGI IMG/M metagenome (GOLD analysis project Ga0335070, IMG submission 206722) | Soil microbial communities from Loxahatchee National Wildlife Refuge, Florida, United States - Lox_Sample_1.3 | ecosystem: Environmental > Terrestrial > Soil > Wetlands | place: USA: Florida...
GGAGCCGAGGACAGTTCCGTCCGTCTTTCTCGTCAGGCTGCCGTTGGCCTGAAACGGGAAGAGCGCCTGCGCAAAGATAGTGGTAGCGAGTGGATAGAGAAGTCCGCACACTATCCAAGTAACCAGCGAAAATCGGATCGACCCTATGATGATATCGCGCATCTCGCGCTCTCCTCACAGCAGACCGGAAAGCAAGAAATCAATCGTCTTGATCCCCACAAACGGGACGATCAATCCCCCCAAACCATACACCAGGAGATTTCGATAAAACGCCGCCTCGGCGCTGATGGCTCTGAAGCGAACGCCACGAAGTGCGAGCGGGATCAGGCTTGGGATTATAATCGCGTTGAAGATGAGTGCCGAGAGCACCGCGGTTTGTGGAGTCGCCAGGTGCATCACGTTCAGCGCGGACAGTCCCGGCAGTGCGAGCGTGAACATCCCCGGTATGATCGCAAAATACTTCGCGACATCATTGGCGACCGAGAACGTGGTCAAAGCGCCGCGCGTGATCAGCATCTGTTTCCCGAGCGCAACCAGATCGATCAGCTTGGTCGGATCGGAGTCGAGGTCGATCAGATTGGCCGCCTCCTTGGCCGCCATGGTGCCAGAGTGCATCGCGAGGCCGACATCGGCCTGCGCGAGCGCGGGGGCATCATTGGTTCCATCGCCGGTCATCGCCACCAGTCGGCCCTGACTCTGCTCCTGACGGATGATGCGCAGTTTTTCCTCCGGCTTGGCCTCGGCGATGAAATCATCGAGTCCCGCCTCCTCGGCAATCGCGCGTGCAGTAAGGGGATTGTCGCCGGTGACCATGACGGTGCGAATTCCGATTTTGCGCAGTTGTGTGACGCGCTCACGGATGCCGGGCTTCAAGACATCCGAGAGCGTGATAACCCCGAGAATCTGTCCGTCGACAGAGACCGCCAATGGAGTTGCTCCCCGACTGGCGACCAGCGCGGATGCGGCCCTGAGGTCATTCGGCTCGGCGCCTTTGAACTTCTCGCTAGTGTGCCGAACCACCGCCTCCACCGCGCCTTTGCGAACCATACGTCCATCAGGAAGGTCAACACCACTCATCCGGGTTTGTGACGAGAAATCGAAACGCTGAGCGCTATCAAGCTGGCCGTCCGGGCGCGCGCCTAACTGCTCGGCGCAGGTAACGATCGTTCTCCCCTCCGGTGTGGTATCGAAGATTGATGCGAGGTACGCGGCTTGAACCAGGGTTCTCGCCGCGACCCCGTCCAGTGGGATGAAGTCCGTCGCTTGCCGATTGCCAATCGTAATGGTGCCGGTCTTGTCGAGCAGAATAGTGTGCACGTCGCCAGCCGCCTCGACCGCTTTTCCCGACATCGCGATTAGATTGAACCGCGCAGTGCGATCGATACCGGCGATGCCGATTGCTGACAGCAACGCGCCGATGGTGGTGGGAATTAACGCGACCAGCAACGCGATCAGATCGGCGACGTTGATCCGCGCATGCAAGTAGGCAGCCACCGGCGCCATCGCGGCGACCACGATCACGAAAATCAGGGTCAGGATCGAAAGCAGGACTGTCAGCGCGATCTCGTTGGGCGTTTTCTGCCGTTTGGCTCCCTCGACCAAGTGAATCATGCGATCGAGGAAGCTTTCACCGGGATTGGCGCTGACTCTGATCAGCAAATGATCCGAGATGATCCGGGTGCCGGCGGTCACGGACGAAAAAATGTCGGTGCCCGGCTCCTTCACGACCGGGGCCGCCTCTCCCGTAATGGCCGACTCGTCAATGTACGCCGTACCCTCGACCACTTCACCGTCAGCAGGGATGACGTCGTCGCGATCGACGCAGACCAGATCGCCTTTGCGCAGGGCCGCCGCGGGAACTTCGTCCACCCCGCCGGTGCGCAAGGCCAGGGCGCTCGAGAACATTCCATTGCCGCCGAGGCGCAGCCGCTTGGCAACCAGCTCGGTCTTGGTCTGACGCAGAGTGGCGGCCTTCGCCTTGCCGCGTCCCTCCGCGATTGCCTCCGCGATATTCGCGAACCACACCGTCAACAATAAGATCGCGGTAACGACAGCGTTGTACCTTACGGTAGCGTTGGTTGGGCCGAACAATGCCGGGTCGACGGTAAGCGCGGCGGTGACAAGTGCGCCCAGCCACACTACGAACATCACCGGATTGCGGATCTGAACCCGCGGATCGAACTTCTTGAGCGACTCCACCAGCGCTTGAAGGAGCAAATCGGCGCTGTAGACGCTCCTCGTAATTGGCCGCGACAACAGTTCGTGGGCGGCCGTCTTGCGATGCTCAGGTTCCGGTTCTCGTCTCGCGAGCGCCATTGGACTCCTCCACCTGCTCAGTACAGGAGCCCCTTCTGCATAGCGAAAAATTCAGCGATCGGTCCGAGAATCAGTGCGGGGAAAAACGCGAGCGCGCCGACGACGACGATGACTGCAAGCCAGAACACGCCGAATTGAAGCGTGTCGGTCCGCAAACTGCCGGCACTAGGAGGCGAGGTAGGCTTGGCGGCGACCGATCCCGCAACCGCCATCATGAAGATGATCGGTGGATAGCGCCCCATCAGTATCACGATGCCGAGCGCGAGGTTGTACCACATGGTTTTGCCGCTCAGGCCAGCGAACGCTGACCCGTTATTGGCCGCGGATGACGCGAAGGCATAGAGCACTTCGGAGTAGCCGTGCATCGCGGCGTTGCCAAGCGAGGAAACCCCGTAGGGCATCACCATCGACCATGAGGACGGTGCGAGAATCACCAGCGGATGAATCAGCAGCGTCAAGGAAACCAGAATTATCTCCGGGCGCTCGATCTTCTTGCCCAGAAACTCGGGCGTGCGCCCCACCATCAAGCCGGCGATGAAAACCGCGATGATCCCGTAAACCAGTGCGTTGAGAAACCCCACGCCTTTGCCACCGAATATGCATTGCAGCATCATCCCGGCCATTGTCGGGATGCTTCCAATCGGAGTCAGGCTGTCATGCATCGTGTTCACGCTGCCGGTCGTAAAGGAGGTGGTGACAGTCGCGAACAGGCTGCTCGCTGCGATCCCGAAGCGTACCTCCTTGCCTTCCATGTTGCCGCCCGGCTGCGTCGGCGTAACCGCAGTTTCGATACCGGCCCGAGTCAACGTCGTGGTCCCCCGCTGTTCCGGTATCACGGCCAGCGGCAGCACTGTGATCAGCATTGCCGCCATGAGGCCATAGAGAATCCAGGCTTGGCGGCGATTCGCGATCATCTCGCCGAAGCAGACGACTATGGCGGCAGGCAGGCTCATCATCAAGATGGTAAGTACGAGGTTGCTCAGCGGCGTCGGATTCTCGAAGGGATGTGCGGCATTTGCGTTGAAGAATCCGCCGCCGTTGGTTCCTAGATGTTTGATCGATTCGAGCGCGGCCGCCGGACCGAGGCTTATGATCTGCAGGCCGCCCTGGATCGGATGCGCGAGTACGCTGGTAGTCAGAGTCTGCGGCGACCCCTGCCACACCAGGAACAACCCGAGGATGAACACCGGCGGGATCAGCACGCGGGTCAGAAGGCGCGTCATGTCGCGATAGAAATTGCCGAGATTGGCGCCGCCGTCCCTGACCACGAAGGCCCGAATGAACGCCATCGCAATGACGAATCCGGTGGCGGCCGACGTGAACATTGGAAAAGTGATCGCCGCCATCTGGCTGAGGTTGGAGAGCGTGGTCTCGCCGCTATAGTTCTGCCAGTCGGTATTGGTAATGAAACTGATGGCGGTGTTGAACGCGAGCATAGGTTCCATGCCCGGGAAGCGGCGAGGATTGAGCGGCAAATAGCCCTGGAAGATGAGGACGAGGAAAATGATCAGCAGCATCACCAGGTTCGTGGCGAGCATATGCAGCGTGTAGGTCTTCCAATTCATCGGAATGCTGACGAGCTTGCGGCCGGTGAGCCAATAGACGAGATCGTCGATCGGATCAAAAACCGGGTCAAAGATGGTATTGCGATCCATGAAGACGCGGCCGAGATAGCGGCCGGCGGGCACGCTTATCAGAAACGCGATCAGCAGCGTCAGCGCTATTTGCAGCCAGCCTTGCAGTATCATCGGTGCACGGTGAACTTCATCGACGAGGCTGCACGAGCAGACGCCCGATCCGGCTGCCGTTCATCTCCGCGACCTGGAAATCCCATTCATCCCAGACGAAACGTTCTCCGCGCTGCGGCAGGTGGCTCAATTGCGAAAGCACGAATCCGGCGAGAGTGACGAAATCGCCGGGCGGCGGAGGCTTCGGCCGCAGAACTTTCATCACCTCGTCCATCGGCATCGCCGCGTCGATTATGAATGAGCCATCGTCTCGCGGCGTTATTTTCGGTCCTGACTCGCCCTCGACTTTCGCGAGGTCGCCCGCGACTGCCTCCAGAAGATCGGTACGCGTCACGATTCCTTGGATGCTACCGAATTCGTCGACCACCAGCGCCTCATTGACCGGAGTGGCGCGGAAAAGCTCAAGGGTTCTTAAAATCGAGGTTACCTCCGGGATGATCAAAGGACGGCGCACCGCGTGCTCGATATCGAGCTGCTCTCCGCGCAAAGACTGATCGAGCAGATCCTGTTTGCGAACTATGCCAACCACCTCGTCCATCGAAACCCGACTAACGAGCATCTGGCCATAGGGGCAGCTCGCGATCTTGCTCAGTATCGAGTCCGACGAGTCATTGACGTCGATCCATACCACGTGCGGCCGCGGAGTCATGATCGATCGCACCGCAGAATCGGCGAGATCCAGTACTCCCTCGATCATGTCGCGTTCGACATGATGGATGACGCCCAGCTTGGCTCCCTCGGCGACGATGCTATGGATGTCCTCCTCGGTGACCGTTCGTTCGATTCCTGCACGCAAGCCCATCAGTCGTAGAACGAAATTACTTGAGGTGTCCAGTATCGAGATGATCGGTGCCGCGGCCCGGGTGAGAATGAAGAGCGGCGGCGCCACTCGCGAGGCGATCGTCTCGGGATTGCTTAGTGCGAGCTGTTTTGGAACCAGTTCACCGAGAATCAGTGAGAGGTATGTGGTGGCGGCAACCAGGATAACAATTGCCGCCGGAGCGGCGTAGGCGGCGATTGGAGGGTACTCATCGAGCCATGCCGTGAGCTTGATAGCCAGTATCGCGCCACCGAGCGTACCCGCCAGCATCGTGCTCAGCGTCGTGCCCACCTGTACCGCGGCCAGGAACCGAAGTGGTTGGTCGGCGAGCTCGATCGCTATCCGGGCGCCGCCGCGTCCTTTCGCGGCGAGCTGCTCCAGCCGATTGCGGCGCGACGAGACAACAGAGAACTCCGCCATCGCGAAGAAGCCCGCGAGCAGAACCAGCAATACGACGATGACAATTTCGACGATGGTCATGGCTGTTCCGGCATCGGATGGCAGGCGGAGAAATTGCAGTCAAATGTTCTATCAGAATTTCTCCGGATTGATCACCGCGTAAAATAGATAAATCACTACAGCGATCAGCAATATCAGCAGGGCATGAATAGCCATAGAAATGACATTTTCCTGTATGACATTTTTCGCGATAACTATCGCGGTCGAATGATATGTTCCGAGAAGAGGATCAGGCCAGCGAAAAACGCGAAGAATGCGGTTAGGAGTAAAAGCATCAAAACCGTCATCATCGGTGATCTCCCAGGCGCGAACGAAACGGCAGCGAAGGGCGATTAACCTCTCTCATCTCATAGCATGAATTGAGACGAATCGTCATCTTTGTCGAAAGAAGCCAAACTCTATTCCGCTGTTCGGTTTTGCAGGATTTCCAGATGAGCTGACCAATATCCTCTACAAAATGAGGATCAGAAGTCATTGCAGGGTGCATCGTGCATTCGTTTTTGCAATGACGTTCCAGGCCTCAGAGGCATCCTTCGCGCTTTGTTGGTGGCTCCCGCAGGTATTCCAGTGCTCGGCTCCTGTGAAAGGGCTGGATAGGCGGCGCATTCCGTGTACTAATGGGGCCTGATGCTTGCTAAGGAAGCTGACTGCGCCTGGCACGGCTGGACACCATGATCAGGCTATAAGACTTGGGCGGTGCAATCTTATCGGTGATGGCCAAGCTGCGATCACAATGGGGCGCCGCGCCATGGCAACGACCCTCCTCCTTGGCCGTCGATAGTACGGCGTCGCTTGCGACGACTCCCGATGTTGCGATCATCGGTGGCGGGCTAACCGGCGCTTCGACCGCCTATCATCTGGCGAAAATAGGAATCCGCGGGGTCCTCTTCGAGGCCGGTCTCATCGGCGATGGCGCCAGCGGGAGGACCGGCGGCCTGGTCCTCGAGGGTACTGCGGCCGGCATCCTCGATGGGGTGGACGCCTGCGTGCCGGGCCTAAGGCGACTCGTGGATGAAGAACAAATAGATTGCGACCTCGTCTTGCCCGGATGCTGGGAAATCGAGCATCGAAAGGTCGCGTCGGCGCGGATGCTGCCATGGTCGGACGACGGCCACCCGGTGAGTATCGCTAGGAAGGTTAGCGGCGGGGTCGTGCAACCGGCGGCACTGACGATCGGGATTGCGCAGGCAGCGGCGCGGTCCGGAGCGATCATCCGCGAGCAGTCGCCGGTCGCGCGAATCATTCCTGGACCCGAGTTATTCCTGGAAACCGGCGGCGAGCTGATCAAGCCGGGGCACGTTGTCGTCGCAACCAATGCCTGGATCAACGCGACGCTGCCCTACACCCCGCCGCTGCACTGCTCGCTAACCTTCGCGTGCGTGACTGAACCCCTCGATATCGCCTCGCTGGCCGCCATCGGGCTGAACGAGGGCGTGCCGTTTTACACCCGCGACCTGCCCTATCTGTGGGGCCGCACGATTCGTGACGGCCGGGTGATTTTCGGCGCGGGATTGGTCTTCGGCAAGCCGGCTGAGCTCGAAGATACCGACGTTCGCGAAGGCAGCTCCGGCGCGGTGCTCGATCGATTGCGAAGGCGAGTGCGCGGACTGCATCCGGCGCTCCGCGAGGCCCGCTTCAAAGGGGCTTGGGCGGGGCCGATCGCATTCGCGGAGGATTCGATCCCGCTGCTCGGACCTCATCCGGCGAACCCTCGCGTGCTCGTCTCCGGTGGGTACGCTGGCCACGGCGTCGCACTCAGTGTGCGCGCCGGCGAACTCCTCGCCCTCGCAATCGGAAAGAATCGGCCGCTCCCAAAGTGGGGCTCGCTGTCGCGCTAAGCTCAGCGAAGCGTGCCGCCGTTAGAGGAATCCCGAGAGTTACGCTCGGATCGCGTCCGCTGATCAGGCCCGTGTGGAACCACTTTGCTCGCGCGCAGAGAAAGTCATCCCGACTTCTCGCAACACCGCCAGGACCTTTCGCTCTCCGGCCTCAAGTTTGCTCGTAACGGTGTTAACGAAACTCGTCTCAAAGCGGTCAAAAAGAGGAGCCGAAGGTTGGAATCCGGTGAGCTCCCTGGTCCTGAAAAGCTGCGAATTGTACTGAGCGAAGGCAGTATTGACCCTCGTGCGGAGGGTTTCGAGCCGTCCAAGGGATTGATCCCGACTTTCTTCGCGACGTTCGCGCGCGCGCCGCAATTTCGCTGCTCACATTGGATAGGGGAGTAGGTCACATAATGTTTAGAGTGCCAGGCAGCATTCCTCGCGTTAACCGCGACTAAGTATCTCGAGAGAACCGCCGCCAGGCGCGACAGCGCGGTAGATAGTCCTGCCATCCCTGGCGACGTGAATTTCCTGGCCTACTTGAGAGAATGAATTGCCTTGGCTCGCTCCAGAACAGACGTAGGGCATTGTTGCTAACTCGACGCCGTTACCGTCAAAAAGGTCCTTAAGTCGACCGTCCCTGCGGAAAATGTACAGGGTGTCGCAGAATTCGCAACGCTGTGCGACAAAGGGCCCTACTGTAAAGTTGTCCACGAGTTTGCACCTGTTCACGGTTTGGTCATTCTTGTTTCAAAGTTTCTGTAGTGAACTCGCGAGAGACCGCATCAACTTGGTTCCAGTCGATCTCGAAGTCGGCCGCTAAATATTCTGGAAAAGCTCCTCAGCAAACTGGGCTACCAGCGGCTAGCGAGCGAAGCATCCAGCCGCTTCAGCTTCTCCCCTGTCCCCACGGCGAGATTTCGGTAGAGATGCAGCCCGATGTCCGGCCGCAGACGGATCAGCTCAGCCAGGTCCTGGTGCTCCAGGACCGCCGTCTCCACGCGCGTCACGGCCGTAGCGGTCGCTGAATGAGCGGCCGTCGTGAGCAGCGACATTTCTCCTAGGCATTCCCCGCTGCGTACCACGCCCACGGGCGCGGCCGATGCTGCCACGGAGATCGCAATCTCTCCTCCGAGCACAACGTGCATCTGGTTGCCGGCTTGGCCTTCGCGGAAAACTACCTCACCCGGCTCGAACGTGGCCACGCCGCACACCCCAGCCACCCGGGCCACCTGCTCCGCGTCCAGCCCTCCGAAAAAGGGTATGCCTCCGACTGCCTCGGCAATCCGGGGAAGCACGCTCCGGCTGCGGAAGCGGCGCATGACCAACTCCGCCAGCGCCTTGCAGCGCGGGGTGAGCCCTTCGGTGCTGACGATGGGCACAGTCAGCAGGCGAAGCATCTTCACAACATCGAGCCGTTCTACTTCGTGGAAGACTAGCGCCGGAACGTAGGCCACCGGCACGAAACCAAGCTCGATCAGGGTCCGTTGCATCCGCGGTGCATACGCGCTGACATCGACCTCGACTAGGCAACCCCACTTCTCCCGACACATGCGCTCTAAGTCGCTCAGTAAGAAGCGGATCACTTCGTCATGAAGGGCAATCAGCTCGAAGATGCGCGCAGCCTTGTCCAGCGGATCGAGTGTGAAGCCAACCGCCCCTGCGATGTGCCCGTCCTCACGCGCAATCAAGTACTGCGAGTGTCGGATCTGTAACTTGAAAATTCCATAATGGAGACGCACCGGCCCGAAGATCTCGCGGTTGCGCACCCGCCCGCGTTCGATGCGGAGCAGGGCGGCGTACCCCTGCGTGGTTAGCTCCTGTACCTCGAAGGTCCCGCCGGGCGGATAGGCGGGAGCGTTCTCGTCCACAATCACGTCGGGGGTCACGGAGCAGTGCTCCAGGGCCAAATGGGCCAGCGGGTAGATCTCGGGGATGATGCGCGGGTGATTGTTCCGCAGTTCTAGTGCGTTACCAAAGTAGCGGACGAGCAGGGCAAGACTCTCGCGCTCTCGCAGACACCATCTCTGTGGCAGGAAGCCGACGACTGCGAATTGGTGCGCTTCGGCAATTTGCACGCTGTAGGGATGTGCGACCCGCGCTTCGACGAGGCCGACCTGGAGACGATCTTGGACGCGCTTGATGCGCTCTCTCATCAAAAGTTTGCCTATGCCGCGCTGCCGGGATCCGGGGTGAACGGCTAGGCGACCGAACTCTCCCACCAGATCGGAATGGGCACCAACTTCCAGATCCACGGAGGCTGTTCCGATGACTTCCCCCGTCTCGGAATCCTCGGCTACAAGGAGCAAGCTGTCTTCGGAGTATATCAGTTTGGTTAACAGCGTATCGTCATAGTATCGAGGGTCGGTGTACTCGGTCCCATAGGAAGCCAGGAAGATCTCGCGGATTGCGGGAACGTCTTGGCCGGTTGCCTCGCGCACGATGATCATCGCTCTTCCTTTGGGGTTGCGGTTCCGGCAGGCCTTTGCTCCGCCCCCTCTGGCGAGCCGGCGGCAAGAGGAGCCAGGAGCAAGAGCACGAGCAGGGCGCAGCGCTCCACCAACTGCGAGATCAATGCCTGCTCGTGGGCGGCGTGTGCTCCCTCGCCGACCGCCCCTAGTCCATCAAGGGTGGCAGTGTATTGACTCGTGGTGTTGCCGTCGGAGGAGCCGCCGACGGCCGCTTGGTCGAGCTCGAGCCCCAATCGACTTCCGAGCTCTCGAGCCATGCGCCACAAGGCCTGGTTACGAGGAAGCGGCTCCATCGGCGGCTGCTCGATTCCTCCTGCGATCCGGATCGTAGTCTGCGGATTCACCGGCCGCAGAGCACGGATAGCGGCCGCAACCTCCGCGGCGTCTTGTCGCGTCCGGACCCGTACGTCCACGCTGGCGCGCACCTCGGAGGCGACGACGTTGGACCGCAGCCCACCGTCGATCGTCCCCACATTTACCGTGATACCACGAGCGGCGTCGTTGAGTGCGAAGAGCCTTTGGATTTGATGGGACATCTCCAAGATGGCGCTGGCTCCTTCTTCGGGGTTGATGCCGGCGTGGGCAGCACGGCCTGTGATAGTGATGTCAAAGTTGCCCGACGCTTTGCGGGCCGTCTTCAGCTTCCCCGTCCGGCCGAAGGCCGGTTCGAGGATGAAGGCTCGCACAGCGCGACGAGCCATGCGGCGGATGAGCGGGGTGGAGTCGGGACTACCGATCTCTTCGTCGGAGTTAATTAGGACCACACTCTCAGCCGGGGGGTGCAAGCCGAGTTCCTTCACGGCTCGAAGTGCGTAGAGCATCTGCACCAGGCCGCCCTTCATATCAAAGACGCCCGGGCCGCGGAGGACGTCGCCCTCGATCTGCACCGGCATCTGCCGGATCGTTCCGACCGGCCAGACGGTATCGCAGTGGCCGACGAGCAACTGCAGCATCGACCGCTTCACTCTGTCCCGCGGGCGAGCGAACAGCATCCCTGCCGAGACACGGCCAGGAACCAAGCGAACGGCCATCTCGTCTTGTTCCAACTCAGACGCTAACAGGGCGAACACCGAAGGCATCGCGGTCGGGTTGTCGGAAGGAGACTCGGCCAATGCCAGGCGCTGTAAGAGTAGTGCCATATCCTGGCGGTGTTCCCTTAAATAACGCAGAACACCGGCGACTTCGTCGTCTGTCATGCTCGACCTGATCTCGGTCTTCAGTCTCGTGAGAACCGCCGAATGAGATACTTAGATATCATGGACGGCAGCGCCTTCAACGGGAAAATCCTTTGGGGAATGGGAACGCCATGGTCTGCCGGACCTCCGCGACGCGACCTGGGCTCAGGTAAGCGAGCAAGGGGAACTGAAAGAGCTGATCGTTCTCATCCTGCTCGTCGGTACGCAGGGCGTCTTCGTGCGCCGCTGCCGCCACCACGTCGCCGATGATCAGGCTGTTCGAACCGAAGCCATCGAGGATCTTGTGCAGCGTACATTCGAGGAACAGGTAACACCCCTGGACCAAGATCCCCTCCACCTGGCGAGCGGGAAAGGTGGGGAGCACCTGGAGACTCGGCTTCAATTGATCCTCGCAGCGAGGAGCCGCCGCCAGGCTCGCCAGCAAGACCTCCGTTGGGCGCGGATAACTCACGGTAAACGCGCCGTGCCGACGGATATTGTGATAAGTTCTGTGCCGAGGGCTGCAGACGAAGCAGTAGTGATTTTCCCAGCCCAGCGGCATCGCCAGGTGCTTGGGCGCGAGGTTGTACTGGCGTTCTCCTTCCTTGCTGCCCACGATGACCAGCGGAAATACACTGAAAAATCGGTCCCAGATGGGCCGGTCAGTGTTGAGCGGGATCACCTTCTCTGCGCCATGTATCGGCATCGATATAATTACTCTACTCGACGAAGAGCGGACACCCGGATGGTTGAACCAAGTCGAGGTGCTCTCGTGCCGAGAGCGATAGTGGAGGAGCAAGAAGCGCAGACTGCGCGCGCTCGGGTCCAGCATGCGCCAGTCTTCCATATACCTCCAGATAGTCCCGGGCCATGCGCGGCGTCAAATTCTGCTGGGTATGGCAGACGCGACGATTCAGGTCAGTGACCCTTTAAGGCGTTCTATTGCTCTTCTCTATGCTTTTTGAGCGAGTAGTCTTAGGCATCGGGTATTCGCCTCACAGATCCGAGCGTGGTTTTCCTGCGGAATCAGCTACGGCACCGAGATGTCACAGAAGGTGATCTCGCGTAGCTGCTCCTGGACTGCTGACAGTTTGCTAAGCCGCAACCTGGGCGAGCAGCTATGGCTGCCAACTTTCGGATATGGGGATTGATAAAATACTGCTTGAGAATATCGGAAGACAGATATTTTGCACCGGCGACATAACTTATGCAGTTTGGTGCATCGCAGAGGCATTGAAAGGGTCGCACCATCTTCCATTCGGTAGAGGGATAAAAGAAAGTAATCTCCTCTCCTATTCTAAGCTCTCTAGTGTCACATCTCTGAATAAAGTATAGGGTCTGTTCGTCTATGCTGCGGCGTAAAGAGATGGGCGGTGGAGATCG
>Ga0335070_10008278_pt1 | contig 12190 bp, 11 predicted proteins | sample Lox_Sample_13_FD_206722 | JGI IMG/M metagenome (GOLD analysis project Ga0335070, IMG submission 206722) | Soil microbial communities from Loxahatchee National Wildlife Refuge, Florida, United States - Lox_Sample_1.3 | ecosystem: Environmental > Terrestrial > Soil > Wetlands | place: USA...
CCATTCGTCCGCTTAGAGGACGTCCGAAGACGCGAGCCCACCACAAATCCAGTTTTGCCAGACCCTCGCCCAACGCCTTGGTCAACAATACCAACAGTTCGAAGAAACCGTCTCCCATGCGACACCTACCGGACCTCTCTACGACTGGTTTCTGCTACTTCGACCGCAATCCTCCGGCAAGAATCGGTAAATGCAGGCACGGCTGCACCTGGAAATCGAGCGGCGCGATCTTCTTCAACGCTTGCTCCACCCGCGACGCCTCGCAGTCTTCTAACGTGATCAGCAGCGGCAGATGCGACTTCGGACTGCCCGGCTTTTGCAGCACTGACTCGATATTCACGCTGTACTCCGCGAGGATCGTCGCCAGAGTGGCAATAATGCCGGGACGATCTTTCACCAGGAAGCGAAGATAGTGGCGAGTCGTGAAATCGCTGGTCACACGCGGAGCGATCTCTGTCGCGTGCGTTGCTGGGCCAATGGTCGTGCGTTTGGATCGTGCAATGCCCAGGATGTCCGAGACGACGGCGACCGCAGTCGGATGTCCCCCCGCGCCGTGCCCGCCAAAGACCGTTTCGCCCCCGTAAGCGCCCGTTGCCATCACCAGGTTCTGACTGCCCTCTACGCGTGCCAGCGGAGACGCAAGCTCTACCAAGGCAGGCTGGACCGCAGCAAAGAGCTGGTCTCCCTTCAATTCCGCGAGAGAGATCTGGCGGATGGTGCAGCCGAGGCGGTTGGCATACTCGAAATCTACCGAGTCGATCGCAGAGATGGACCGATTCAAAATGCTGGCCGCTTCGATATTGCAGTGCAGGGCCACACGGGCGAGGATTGCGAGTTTGGCGCGGGCATCGAGGCCCTCGATATCTTCGGTCGGATCGGCTTCCGCAAAACCGAGCTTTTGCGCCTCGCGCAGTGCAGTCTCAAATGAAACACCGTTGCTCTCGATCTGGCTCAGGATGTAGTTGCACGTGCCGTTGAGAATGCCGCAGATTCTAAACAACCGATCTCCGGCAAGCCCTTCCTGCAGTCCGGAAATTACCGGCACGCCACCCGCCACCGATGCCCCGAAAAAGATTTCCTGCCGCTTCTTGTGCGCCAGGTCGATCAAGGACGGCCCGCAGCGCGAGATCAACTGCTTGTTGGCCGTGACCACGGATTTCCCCGCCGACAGCGCGCGGCGAACCCAGTCTTCCGTAGGATCGAGGCCGCCCATGACCTCTACGACGATATCGACCTCGGAGGAAAGCACATCGTCGAAGTTCTCCGTCCATTTCACGGTCGCAGGAAGCCAGTCGACCTTCTTGCGCGCCACGTTGCGATTGCAAATATGAGTCAGGTGTAGGCCGAGGTATGTCTGCTCGCATAAGATTCTCGCCACTGAGCTTCCCACTGTGCCGAAGCCCACGATCGCGACATTCCACACTTTTCGCGCTGCCTGCCCTTCGGAGCTCGGACTGGCCGGACTAAGTTGGTTTTGTGACATAAGATTCTATTGTGCGTTCCACTCGGCAGAACTTCAGTGATCTACTGATTCCAGGGTTGCGCTTTGCTTTGCGCGGGCCTGGTAGCGCATTCAGCCCCAAAAGCTCGAGTTAACGTCCTTGCCGTCGGCGACTGTATAATAAAGGGTTTTCGCAACTCCTCGCGAAATTCCCGGACAAAAGGGGTTTGTCCGGAAGGGACCAGAAAGGCACTGGGATGGCCACTATCGACGTCGCTCCCCGGCAATCATCCGGCCAGCTGGGGAAAGAACCTGTCATCAATGACATGAGCATTCAAGTTGCGACCGTGAACGGGTCGGGGTCGCAGAGCTCTAACACCGTACTGCTGCGCAGCATTTTCCAGATGGGTGTGCCGGTTTCCGGCAAGAACCTGTTCCCGTCGAACATTGCAGGATTACCTACCTGGTACACAATCCGCGCCAACAAAGACGGCTATATCGCGCGCAAGAAAGAAATCGATTTCCTGGTCGCGATGAATGCCGAGACGGCGCAGGAAGACGTGAAGTCGCTGGCGCCGGGCGCCTCGGTGCTGTACGACGAACCGCTCGCGCTCGACAAGCTGCGTGACGACCTGATTTTCTATGCCGTCCCGTACGACAAGCTGGTCGCTCCGGTGTGTCCCGAAGCGAAGCTTCGCAAACTTGTCAAGAACATGATCTATGTCGGCGTTGTCGCGAGTCTGCTCGAGATCGACATGGCCGAGGTAGAGAAGGCGATCCGCAAGCAGTTCGCCAACAAAGCCAAAGCCGCGAACCTGAACCTGGCGGCGGTGAAAGCGGGATTCGACTATGCGGCGGCGAACCTGACCAAGCGCGATCCGTTTCGCATCGCGCGCATGGACAAGACGCAGGGAAAAATCATCATCGACGGCAACTCGGCCGCTGCCCTTGGCTGCATGTTCGCGGGCTGCACGGTGGTGACGTGGTACCCCATTACGCCGTCGTCATCGCTCGTTGAAACCATGATCGAGTACATGAAGGAGCACCGCATTGGGCCCGACGGCAAGGCGACGTTCGCGATTGTCCAGGCGGAAGATGAACTGGCCGCGGTCGGAATGGTGATCGGCGCCGCATGGGCCGGTGCGCGCTCCATGACCGCGACCGCAGGCCCTGGCATTTCGTTGATGTCTGAGTTCACTGGTCTTGCTTACTACGTAGAAGTGCCGGCCGTAATCTGGGATATCCAGCGCGTCGGTCCTTCGACTGGACTCCCGACGCGCACCTCGCAGGGGGACGTTCTCTCGACGGCCTTCCTCAGCCACGGCGACACCAAGCACATCATGCTGTTTCCGAGTTCAGTGATCGAGTGTTTCACGCTGGCGCAGGACGCGTTCGATCTCGCAGAGCATTTCCAGACCCCGGTCTTCGTCATGTCGGACCTCGATCTGGGGATGAACAACTGGATGTCGGATCCGTTCCCGTATCCCGAAAGGCCGATCCGGCGCGGAAAGGTCTTGAGCAAGGAAGAACTCGACAAGTTGGGTGGCTTCGCGCGTTACAAAGATGTGGATGGCGATGGGGTCGGCTACCGCACTCTGCCGGGCACCGATCATCCGGCGGCGGCTTATTTTGCCCGGGGCAGCGGCCACAACGACAAAGGCCAGTACAGCGAACGCCCGGACGATTTCGAGCGCAACATGGAACGGATCAACAAGAAGTTCGAGACCGTCCGCTCGCATGTGCCGCGGCCCGAGATTGTATCGAACGGCATATCGAAAATCGGACTTATCGCTTACGGGACGTCCCACTACGCGATCATGGAGTCGCGCGACCAGTTGCGCAAGGAATACGATGTAGAGACGGATTACGTGCGGCTGCTCGCTTACCCGTTCACGCGGGAAGTTCATGACTTCATCGAGAAGCATGAGCGTATCTACGTGGTGGAGCAGAATCGCGACGGGCAGATGGCTAGCCTGCTGAAGCTCGACATCAAGCCGGAACTCACGCCGCGCTTGCGCTCGATCTGTCACATCCACGGACTGCCGATCGATGCGCGCTCTGTCACCGACGAACTCATGACCATGGAGGGCAAGTAAATGGGAACGACCAGCACGCCTGCCCCAAAAGTGAACCGCATTGGATTGCAGGTTGTGGACTATCGCGGCGGCAAGACTACGCTCTGTGCCGGGTGCGGGCATAACGCGATCTCGGAACGCATCATCGACGCCATGTACGACATGGGTGTCAGGCCGGAACGCGTCATGAAATTCAGCGGCATCGGCTGCTCATCGAAGAGTCCAGCCTACTTCATGAACCGCTCGCACAGCTTCAACTCGGTGCATGGACGCATGCCTTCAGTCGCCACCGGCGCGGTGCTTGCCAATAAAAATCTGCTGGCACTTGGGGTCACGGGCGACGGCGACACGGTTTCCATCGGTGCCGGACAATTCGTCCACCTTATGCGGAGGAACCTGCCCATCATTTACGTGATCGAAGACAACGGCTGCTATGGATTGACCAAGGGCCAGTTCTCCGCGACCGCCGACCTGGGATCAAAGTTGAAAACCGGAGTAGTCAACGATCTGCCCCCGGTCGATACCTGCGCGATGGCGATTCAACTGGGCGCGACCTTCGTCGGACGGTCTTTCTCAGGCGACAAGAAGCAACTCCATACAATGTTGAAGGCGGCGATCGCGCATCGCGGCACGGTCATGCTCGATGTCGTTTCGCCTTGCGTCACCTTCAACGATCATGAGGGATCCACTAAGTCGTATAAGTACATGCAGGCCCATGAAGAGCCCTTGCACGAAGTCGATTTCGTTCCCGCTTTTGAAGACATCAGCGTCGAGTACGATCCGGGCACGACATTCGAAGTCACCATGCACGACGGATCGCGCCTGCGCCTGCGGAAGCTGGAGCAGGAGTACGATCCGACCGACAAGATTCAGGCGGTCAAGCGATTGATGGAGTCCCATGAAAAAGGCGAAGTGTTGACCGGCGTGTTCTACATCAACGCCAAGGCGCCGAATTTCGTCGATCTGCTCAACATGACCGATCAGCCGTTGGCAACACTGCCCGAGTCGGCTGTCCGTCCCAGCCGGGCGGTGCTTGAGCAGTGCATGGAAGAGTTGCGCTAATCACTCGGGCGAACCGGAGGGCGCCAGCCCTCCGAATTCGTGACTTCGTAGAACATCCTATTTGCCCATCGTCAGCACAACGCGGAACCGGGCGCGTCCGCTGATCATTTGCTCGTAAGCGTCGTTGACCTTCTCCAGAGGATACTTCTCGATCATGGGACGCACTCCGCTCAGCGCGCTGAAGTTCAGCGTATCTTCCCAATCAATCGACGATCCCGAAGGCCATCCCTGGATATCGCGTCGTTTTAGTACGATTTGCGGCGGCAGAACGTTGATTGGATCTGGGCTCACTCCCACAACAACCATCCTGCCGTCAGGGGAGAGACCGTCGATCAGTTGCGACATCGCTTTGGAGTCCGGCGCCGTCGCAAGAATCACCTGCGCTCCACCCATTTTGGTCAGAGCATCGGCAGGATCCGTGGTTGCGGAATCAATGTAATGGTGTGCACCTAGTTTTTGTGCCAGACCCGCCTTGTCGGCACCACGGCCAATTGCCGCAACGCGATACCCCATCTGGCGGGCATATTGAATGCCAAGGTGTCCGAGTCCTCCGATGCCTTGCACAGCCACCAATTGGCCGGCAGTGGCTCCTGAGTTGCGCAGCGGGTTGAACACCGTGATCCCCGCACAGAGCAGGGGCGCCGCATCCGCATCGGAAAGGCCATCCGGCAGAGACGCCACGGCCTCAGCTGGCGACAACATGTATTCGGCGTAGCCTCCGTCCACGTTGATGCCAGTGATCTTCTCATTCACGCAGAGCACAAACTTTCCCCGGCGGCACGGATCGCATACGAAGCAATGTCCCCCATGCCAGCCCACCCCGACACGCTGCCCCACCTTCCACTGCTTTACGTCGCTCCCCACTGCATCGATCAGGCCAGTGATCTCATGGCCCGGAACCCGCGGAAGCTGAACCCCCCAGATGCCTTCCTTGACGATCGCGTCGCTGTGACAAACTCCGCAGGCCAGCACCTTGATGCGGACCTGATTCTTGGCTGGTTCCGGGATCTCCCGTTCTACAAGTTCGAAGTTTCCGCCTGGTTTGGAAATTTGCGCTGCTTTCATACGAGCCATGGGTTTTCCTCGATGGATTGCGAAGGATTGCGGGCCTGAGACCAACGGTACAAGGCGTGAACGCTACATGAGATGAGCGTCAAATGGTCGAAGTCGCAAAAGAATGGTGCTGGCGCGCAGAACAACCACGACCGGTTCGAGCGACCCGCCTGGCAATGCAGAAATTCACAACACACGAATCCGGCGCTATTTCACTTCCCCCTCGAAGGAGTGCTCAGGGCTCTCGCCGGGTTCGGGAAAGTCGGTGTCAGCGCCCTGGATCATGGGATCCTGGTTGCGGTGCGGAAGTTGGCCCTTCATCGAGTTATTGCCAGCCTGATTACGCTCGTCGGGTTCGAGCGAACCTTTACCGCGGTCGGAATCGTTCTTCAGATGATCGGCTGCATGAGCGGGCATGAATTGCCTCCGGATCGAGCCGGGAACCAAATTGATTACGGTTATAGCCTAGTCGGAAACTTTGTCCCTAGCAATGGGTTCAAGACTGTAAGATTCTGGATGCCCAATCTGGAGGACCAATATGAAGCTACTATGGGTTCTGGCTGGAGTATTGCTCTGTGGCACGTTGGTTCTCGCTCAAGAACAGGCGCCCTCATCCGGAAGCGCGACGCCGCATTCAGTCAGGAAGAGCGCGAAAAAACATCACGCAAAGACGCATCACAGAAACGCGCATCGTCATCACCGCAAAAAGTCACACTCTGCAGAGATCTGAAAGTCCTTTCCTCCACACAACGCGGCGCAGAAGCATCCTGATTTGAAATATTTGCCGCCAATGGCTGCGTTACCCACGTAACTGCTACAAATTCATCAAATTGCAACGATAGGGAAATTTAATAAGCTGGCGGGGTCGATTCCGAATCTAATATTAAACATGCCAAAGAAACATTTGAAACGATATCTGTTTGTCAGCGATTTCGATCAGACGCTGACTTTCAACGACACCGGCTACGTGCTGAGCGAAATGCTCGGCATTTCGGTCGAGGAATTCGAGCGTAAAGCGAAGGGAATGGCGCAGCTGAACCTGGTTCAGCAGGGCGCCGAGCTCGCCTACCTTCTTCTTCACGATCCGGAGTTTCGCTCACGCGTGCGCAAAGAAGATCTTTACGCCGTCGGGAAGCGCATCCGCCTCAAGGAAAACATCAAACAGGTGTATGAGATTCTCGATCGCCGCATTGACGGATTCCATTTCGATTTTTATGTGCTCTCGGCTGCGCCGGTGGAAGTGATCAAGTCGGCGCTTGAGGGGATCGTGCCGGAAGACCACATCTTCGGAACCGAGTTCAAGTACGGGCCATCCGGCGAAATCGAAACGATCGTGCGTGCGACCGCCGGTTATGGCAAAGTGGCTCGGCTCGATCAACTCGAGGGCGAGCTCGGCATTCCTGCCGATCACATCGTCTACGTCGGCGACGGAAGCTCTGACATTCACGTCATGTTGCACGTGAACCGGCGCGACGGCTTCACCATCGCCGTGTCAGAGTCGAAACAACTCTCACAGATCGCCAAGCGAACTGTACTCAGCGATAATGCGCTTGCGACGCTCGTGCCGATCCTCGAAGAGATCGTGGGATGGCAGCGTCCACAGATACGCCACCTTTTTGAATCCTACGGTTTCCTGATCCAGGGGTGGGACCGCGTCCAGACCGATTGGCTCACGTTGCGCGCCAGCGGCGTCACGCCCGAACGCGCAGCGGTGGCCAGCGAGGCGAACTGAATGGAGGATCCGCGCTAGCGGCTCCTCTGCGCGGACGGACTCACCTTCTTCAATCTCTCCCGTGCCTGCGTTGCTTCTTGCGTTCTCGGGTAGCGCTGGATCACGTGCCTGAGTTCCTGCACTCCCTCGTCTTGCTTTCCGAGTTCGAGAAGCGCATAGCCCTTTTTCAGCTGTGCGGCCGCGGCTTTGTTGCCGCTCGGGAAATTCTGTAACACCAGATCGTAACTGTCGACCGCCTTCTGATAATTGCCGGAGCGGAACTGGATTTCGGCGAGATAGAAGTAGGCATTTCCCGCAAGATCGGTATTGGGATAGAACTTGATGTAGTCGTTAAATTCCTGCGCTGCCAAGTCGTTCTTGCCGCCATTGTAATCACGCAGGGCGTTATTGTAGAGCACGTCGGGCGGCGGCGCCTGCGCCATCGCCTGCTGCTGCTGTTGTTGCTGCGCCTGCTGCGCGGCGAGCGATTGCTGCGCCGACTGCATGTCTTCCAGTTGCTTGCTCAGCTTGGCCAAGCGGACCTTCAGCTCGTCCATCGTGTCGTTCAACGATTGAATCTGCCCCGAAATCTGATCCACCTGCGCGGAGCGATCCTGTCCCTGCTTGTTGAGGGAAGTTTGCAGATCGGTGATCGCGGCGGTCACTTTATTGGCCGCATCGGTGTTCTGCTCGACCAGATTCTTCATGACGCCCATGCGCTCGTCGAACGACTGCTTCATCTGCGTCATCTGCTGTTGCAGTTGGTCCACCTGCGTCTGCAGTTGGATGATTTCCTTGCTGGCGCCGTACGCGGGGGCGACCGCAATCCAGAGGGTGAGGAACAGGGCGAGTGCGGCTTGCAAGCGTTGTGGTTTCATAGTTAACCCTATTGGATGTCAAAACTCCCGCGGGTGTCTAGCGGGCGATCTCCAAGAAAAGCAAGGGCGGCCGGAGCCGCCCATGTCAGCCTCGGAGAGAGATCACTGTCACCATCCGCGAGGACAGAAGTCCTTGCGACTACATTTAAATCTACTGCCCGTACACGAAGTGCCCGCGGCGGTTCTGCTGCCAGCACGATTCGTTCGATTCGGTGCAGAACGGTTTCTCTTTGCCGTAGCTGAAAGTCTTGATGCGATCGCCCGAGACTCCAGCCTGGATGAGAGCATTCTTCACCGCATCGGCGCGGTTGGTGCCGAGCGCAAGGTTGTACTCGGTCGATCCGCGCTCGTCGCAGTGGCCCTCAATCGTGATACGGATGTTCGGATGCTGCTGCAGGAACTGCGCATCACCCTGCAGCGTTGCCTGCTGATCCGCGCGAATGTCGTACTTATCGTAATCGAAGTAGATATCCTTCACGTTCTGCGCGAACAACTGCTCATCCGTGAGCGACGGTGGCGGTGGCGGAGGTGGTGGCGGCGCGTTGACAGTCACGCGTGCCGTGGCTTCCTGCGATCCACCCGCGCCCTTCGCGGTCAGGTGGTAGGTGGTCGAGTCAGCCGGCGTGACCTGGCGTGATCCGCTGGCATCCACCGCGCCGATACCATCAATGCTGATGTCGGTGGCGTTGGTCGTCTGCCAACTCAGAGTGGTCGATTGCCCCTTATCGATCGTGTTCGGATTCGCCGACAGAGACGCGGTCGGAGCGGGCGGTGGCGGTGGGGGCGGCGGCGGTGGCGGCGCAACTTTCTTTTTGCAGGCGCCCAGCATCAAAATCGCGCCGAGAACGAACACCAGGGTAACCCACTTCTTCATCGGGTGCTTCACCTCTGTTCCTCCAGTTTTCTGTGCGCCCTGATTGTGGCGTGCAGTACTCGATTTACGGCGGGGCGCACGGTAAGCCGGCCGCAAAAACGTTTTGTCACCAGAGATTACTTCCAACTCCAGTTCGGCTGCGTATTATTTCCGCTAAACGTCAACTGCTTAACATTCGTGCCGTCAGCCAGCATGCTGTAAATCTGGTCGCTGCCCGAGCGATGAGACTGAAAAACAATATGCCGTCCGTCCGGCGACCAGCACGGAAAGTCGTTGCGCCCGGCATCGTGCGTGAGCTGCACCCACTGCTTGCTGGCTATATCCATCAGGTAAAGATCGTTCGAGCCGGGCTCTCCCGGACCGTACTTCCGCATCCACGAGAACGTCAGGAATTGCCCGTTGGGTGACCAGTTTGGCGAGACCGCATAGCCCTGATCCGTCATGCGCTGCACATTCGTGCCGTCAGCTTCCATGGTGTAGATCTGCGGCAGGCCAGTGCGGCCGCTGACGAACGCAATCTGCGCGCCGGTTTTGCGATTCCACGTCGGAGATACGTCAGGACCCTGGCCCGTAGTGAGGCGCTTCAGATTTCCACCCGAAGCATCCGACACGAAAATATTGGGATATCCGTTGCGCGACGACGACCATGCCAGTTTGCTCCCATCGGGCGACCACGAGGGCGACAGATTCATTCCGCCGAAGCGGGGAAAGCTGACCTGCCGGTTCAGATCGAAGGAGTACATGAGAATTTCCCAGCCCGCTTTGGTCGCGGAACTGAAAGCCAAGCGCGATCCATCGGGCGCGACGCGCGGCGACAGAGAGATGCTCCCGATATGTGTAATCGGGTGCTGGTTGGCCCCGTCGTAGTCCATCTCCCAGATCTCTTTTTGACCGCTCCGGCTGCTCACGAAAAATATCTTGCTCTCGGCGATCCCCGGAATGCCTCCACCGAGGCGAAAAATAATTTCATCGGCAAACTTGTGCGCAATCGTGCGCACCGCATCGCTCGTGGCGGTATCGGTGTATTGTTTGCCAAGAACCTGCGGGGAATTCGTGGTGCTCTTTACGTCGTAGAGCCAGCCCTGCACTTGCACCTTGTCGGCCGACACTCCGAGATTGCCGAAGGCGAGCATCGAAGCGTTCGGGTTCGGCGAAGCGCTCCACACCGAAGCGGTTAGCTCCGACGGTTGCCCGGGAACCTGCTCGGGGTAGAAGCTCTTCGAGACGAGTTCGAAAATCCCCGCATTGTCGAGATCGTTCCAAAGCGTTTCATTGAACGTTTTCAGCAGATCGGTATTCTTTGGGTCTTGGGTAGAAGATTTGAAGTCGGATGCGGCGAGGCGCACCTTCTCGACACCAAGTCCGGTGCCAGTGCGAATCCAGTCCTGAGCGGAACTGCAGACCGCCGTAATAAACAGCAATCCGAAGATGGCTAAGACAGAATAATAGCCGCTCAGCTGGGATATTTTATCGTGGCGCGACGTAATCCCCTTGTAATGCGAGCAAAATTCTTCCTTAACTGTATGACGAGGGATGAGGCGAGCCAAGTTGCTCAATTTTCCTCCATATTTTGTTGCACCTAAGTGTCTGAAGCACTTAAGTATCCATTTCTAAATACATTATGCGGGAAATCTCCCTCACCCCGCCTTTTATCGCTTGTAGTCGAACCAGAACTCTACCGACACCTTACTTCCAGAATAGTCGGTCGGCAAAGGTCCAAAGGTGTCAATCCGCTGGATCGCGCGCATGGCCGAAATGTCAAGCGAGGGAATCCCGCTGGACTGCTCGATCTGCACGTTCGTGGGCCGGCCATCGCGCGTGATGTCAAAGGTCAGATACACGCGGTTGGCGTCGGTGATTCGCGGATCGACTTCGTACTTCAGCCAATTCTCCGATACCTTCTGCTGCACCACCTTCACGTACCAGGCGTAGCGATTGCCGAAATCTCCGCCCCCACCGGTGAACCCAAATCCGCCCTTTGCTCCACCCGCGCTGAACATGCCATACGGACCGCTCACCGGGCCGCCCTCGCCGTAGGGAATCTGGTTGGTTTCTTCTGGTTCAGGCTCCGGCTTGCGCTTGGTGGCGCTCGTTACCGGCTTGGGCTTCACCTTCGCGGCCTTGTCCGGAATCGGGATTGCTTCCGGTTGCTGCTCTTCTACCTTCGGCTGCGATTTCGAGAGACCCTTCGACTCGTTGGCGAGCACGTTCTGTGTCTGGACGGGATTGGCGGGGAGGGGGACGGTAGACACCAGCACAGCACCCATGGCGTCGCCTCCGCCGCCGGCGCCCCAGCCTGATCCTCGATATCCTCCGGCCACAATCGCGATCAGGGTGACAATACCTGCGAACCCCGCATGCAGGCACAGCGACCACACCAAAGGCTTGTCCAGGTTGCCGTGTTCGGAATAGATATCAGTGCTTGCCGCCATGGGAATCGATCGGCTGCGTCACGATGCTTACATTGCTGATGCCTGATTGTTTGATAGCATCCATCACAGTGGCGAAAGCGCCGAAGGGAACGTCTTCGTCGGAGCGCAGGTAAATCGCCTGGTGCTGAGGATCGCGGATTCGCTGTTTCAGTGTCCTGCCGATCTGGTTGATGTTGATTGGATCGTTCCCCAGGTACACTCTCTGCGATTTGTCGATACTGATCACCAGGCGTTCTTCGGTAATTTCTTTCACGGTCCGCGTGTGTGGAACGTTGACTTCAATGCCCGACTGCAGTACCGGCGCGGTCACCATAAAAATCACGAGCAGCACCAGCACGACATCGACCAGCGGCGTGACGTTGATATCCGCGAGCGATGTCTGCGTTCGTCCATTGGCGGCGGTGAATGCCATCAACGTCGAGCCTCAGCTGCGGGCACGGCTTGCTGCCGCTCCACCAGGTTCAGCATCTCGAGCGCGAAGTCGTCATTGCGCGCGGCCAGTTCCCGGATTGATGCGTTGATCAGGTTGTAGGCGATCACAGCGGGAATGGCGGCTGCGAGACCAGCGGCGGTGGTGACCAGAGCCTCAGACACGCCCGGCGCCACTGCCCGAAGGGTTGCGGCTCCGGCGGTGCCCAGCCCGTGGAAGGCATCAATAATGCCC
>Ga0335070_10008280_pt1 | contig 12190 bp, 13 predicted proteins | sample Lox_Sample_13_FD_206722 | JGI IMG/M metagenome (GOLD analysis project Ga0335070, IMG submission 206722) | Soil microbial communities from Loxahatchee National Wildlife Refuge, Florida, United States - Lox_Sample_1.3 | ecosystem: Environmental > Terrestrial > Soil > Wetlands | place: USA...
AAATGTGGTGGGAAAAACAAAATTGACCATCAAATCCTGGGGTCGAGCGCCCCACCTGCGCCGATTCCCGGTGGCCGACGCATGGAGGGCGCTCTGATGACCACGCTCCGAACCGAGTCGACCCCGATCCCGACCTCAAATCCCCTCGACGTCATGGAAGAGCTCGTCAGCGCCAATGAGTGGCGCTACGACCGCTCCAACGACGAGGAGATGATCGTCGAGATCGCCGGTCAATGGTGCGAATACCGGATGTTCTTCGTCTGGCAGGCCGATCTCGGCGCCATGTATTTCTCCAGCCTGTTCGATCTCAAAGTGCCCGCGCAGAAGAAGCGCGAGACCGCCGAGCTCCTCTCGATGATCAATGAGCGGCTCTGGCTCGGCCATTTCGATCTCTGCTCCGACGAGAACGCCCCGATGTTCCGCCACACGATTCTCCTGCGCGGCACCTCGGGCGTCACCGTCGAGCAGCTCGAAGACCTGATGGAAGCGGCCTTGTGCGAATGCGAGCGCTACTACCCCGCCTTCCAGTTCGTGATCTGGGGCGGCAAGCGGCCGGAGGAGGCGATGCAGGCCGCGATGCTGGAGACGGTCGGCGAAGCTTGATCTCCCGTCTCTGATCTCCTACGCCTGAGTGATGTCTGAGGAAGCGAAGCACGCGCTGCGCCTGCCGGGACCGCTGGTCCTGGTCGGCTGCGGCAAGATGGGCGGCGCGTTGCTGCGCGGCTGGCTGGCGCGCGGCGTCGACCCGAAGGAGGTGAGCGCGGTCGACATCAAGCCCGTCGGCCTCGACGATATCCGCGAGAAGGGCGTCCGCATCGTCACCAGCGCGGCCGAGCTTCCGGCCGGCTTGAAGCCCGCGCTGCTGCTGCTCGCGGTGAAGCCGCAATTCATGGACGAGGCGCTGGCCGACTTTCGCCGCCACGTCGGGCCGGAGGCGACCTTCCTTTCGATCGCCGCGGGGAAGACCATCGTCTATTTCAAGGACCGGCTCGGGCCTGATGCCGAGATCGTGCGCTCGATGCCGAATACGCCGGCCGCCGTCGGTCGCGGCGTCAGCGTGATCTACCGCGACCCCGCCGTGCGCCGGGAGCGGCTCGACCTCTGCGGTGCCCTGTTGAGCGCCGTAGGCAAGGTCGAATGGGTCGATCAGGAGGATCTGCTGAATGCGGTGACCGCCGTCTCCGGTGGCGGCCCGGCCTATGTCTTCCTGCTGATCGAGTGCCTCGCCGAGGCGGCACGTGCGGCGGGACTCCCCGCAGATCTCGCCATGCGACTCGCGCGGGAGACCATCTCGGGTTCGGGCGAGCTCGCGCGGCTCTCCGAGGAAAGCGCCGCGAAGCTCCGCGAGAACGTCACCAGCCCGAAAGGCACCACGCTCGAAGCCCTGAAGATCTTGATGGCCGAGGACGGGTTGCAGCCCCTGATGACCCGTGCGATCGCCGCCGCGACCAACCGGGCGCGGGAACTCGCGCAGTGACGACGTGTTGATGGCGACACGTTGTAGTCCGCTCCGGTGAGCGTCGAGAGCGGCAGGTCCAGCGTCGAGCGCGTGCGCGCCGCCCTGGCGGCGCTTGGACTCGATGCGGAGATCAAGGAGTTCTCGGCCTCGACCCGCACGGCGGCCGATGCGGCGGCGGCGATCGGCTGCACGGTCGCACAGATCGCGAAGTCCCTGGTGTTCCGCGCGCGACCTTCGGGCCGCGCCGTGCTGGTGATTGCGAGCGGCGTCAACCGCGTCGATGAGGCGAAGCTCGCAGCCGCGCTGGGTGAGAGCATCGGCAAGGCGGATGCCGAGTTCGTGCGCGCCGAGACGGGCTTTGCCATCGGCGGCGTGGCGCCGGTCGGTCACGGTGTGGCGCTGACGACGTTCATCGACGCCGATCTCATGGGGTACGGCGAGATCTGGGCGGCGGCCGGATCGCCGAACGCTGTCTTCCGCCTGACGCCGCGGGATCTGGTGCGGATCACCGGTGGCAAGGTCGCCGATATCAAAGCGGAGTCGCCGCCGGCGCGGCCTTGATGCCGCAGCAAAGCGGAGCGATATTTCGAATCAGGGTCCCCGAACCGAGGGACCGACGCCAAGGAGGCTCGAGCTATGGCACGACAGGCTAGGGCGAAGGGGGCGAGGCCGAAACGGGCGGGGGCGAAGCGGGGGACTTCCCGAGGGGGGACGGGGCGGCGCGCGGCCGCCAAGAGCGCACGCCCGACCCGCGCGGCAACTCAGGCCCATTCCAACGGAGGCGAGTCCGCATCGGCGGCGGCGTTGCGCCGTGCCCTGCTGGCGCTCATCGAGGAGCGCGGCTGGATCGATCTCTCGCTCGCGGAGATCGCCGAGAAGGCCGAGGTGCCGATCTCCGAGGCGCACCGCATCTATCCCAGCAAGGGTGCGATCCTGACGGCGCTCACCCGCTCGATCGACGAGCGCCTGCTCTCGAGCCTCGACGGCGACGCGCTCGAGGGCTCGGCCAAGGACAAGCTGTTCGATCTCTTGATGCGGCGCTTCGATATCCTGAAGGCCGACCGCGCCGCCTATCGCCGGCTGATGCGCCAGCTCCCCGGCACGCCGGCGGAGTTCACCGCGCTCCTCTGCCAGCTCCGCCGCTCGATGGCGCTGGCACTCGAATCGGCGGGCCTGAGTGCCAGCGGCTGGAAGGGCGCGCTGCGGCTGCAGGGTCTGCTCGCGGTCTACACCGCGGGCCTGCGCGCCTTCGCCAATGACGAGAGCGAGGACCTCTCGAAGACCATGGCGGAGATCGACAAGCGCCTCAGCCAGGCCGAGCGTCTTTCCGGCATGCTGCACCGCAAGCGCCCGTCGGCCGCCGCCGCTTGAACTAGGCGACCACGACCTCGGTTCCCGCATCCGCGAGCGCCCGCGCGAGATGCTCGGGCGGCGCCGCTTCGGTCACCATCACATGGCAGTGCTTCAGCTCGGAGATGCGGGCGAGGGCGCGGTGATCGAACTTCGATGAGTCGCAGAGCACCACCACCTGGCGTGCGCGCTCGATGAAGGCGCGTTTCACGTCGCTGTCCTCGAGGGAATAGTCGTAGAAGCCGCCTTCGATCACGCCGGAGACGCCGATGAAGGCGCGGTCGAAATAATAGCTGCGCGCCTGATCGTTGGCGGCGGCGCCGATCACCGCCATCTCCGGCGCCCTCAATTGGCCGCCGAGCACGTAGACCGGGCTCCGCCCGCCGGCGAGCGCCATCGCGGCGGGGAGATTGTTGGTGAGGAACTTGAGATCCGGCCTTCCCGCGAGCGCCTTCGCCAGTGCCAGCACCGAGGTGCCGACATCGAGCGCGATCGTCTCGTTCGGTTTGACCAGCGTCGCGGCAGCCGCGGCGATCCGCGCCTTCGCCGTCGCTTGGCGTCGCCGCCGCTGCTCGAACTCCGGCTCGACCGCATCGAACACTTCGAGCTTCTGGCCAGGCAGCGCCACCGCGCCGCCATGGGTTCGCGTCAGCACGCCTTTGGCCTCCAGCGCCTCGAGATCGCGCCGGATGGTCATCGCCGAGACGCCGAGCTGCTCGGCACTCTCCACCACCGAGAGAAAGCCGCTGCGGCCGATCAGCTCGATCAGCCGCGCCTGCCGCGCGCCCGCCGGGAGCCGACCCGAACCGGTCGCCGTTGCGCCATCTCCCTCGCCTGGGATTTCGAGCATGGGGTAGATATAACACAAATCAAATCGCCCAGTGTTCAATTTTGTGAGATATTGCACATGGGCCGCCGCAATGCCATGATCCTGGAAACACCACGAGAATTGACGCCGAGACAGGGGGCGTGAGGGGAATGGCGTCGATCGCGCTGGCGAACGTCTCGAAGCATTACGGCAAGGTGGTGGCCGCGGACGACGTGACCCTGGAGGTCAAGGACGGCGAGTTCATGATCCTGCTTGGCCCCTCGGGCTGCGGGAAATCGACGGTGCTCCGCATGATCGCCGGCCTGGAGAGCGTCACCAGCGGCGAGGTCTTCATCGGCGACGCGATGGTGAACGACGTGGCACCCAAGGACCGCAACGTCGCCGTCGTCTTCCAGAGCTATGCGCTCTATCCGCACATGTCGGTCGGCCAGAACCTGGCCTTCGGCCTCAAGATGCATGACATGCCGAACCGCGAGATCGAGAAGCGGGTGCATGAGGTGGCGGACCTGCTCGACATCGGGAAGCTGATCGACCGCAGGCCGGCGGCGCTCTCCGGCGGCCAGCGCCAGCGCGTCGCGCTCGGCCGAGCCTTGGTGCGCGACCCCGTCGCCTTCCTGCTCGATGAGCCGCTCTCCAACCTCGACGCCCAGCTACGCGCCGACATGCGGATCGAGCTGGTGAAGCTGCATCGTCGCCTCGGCCGCACCATCATCCACGTGACCCACGACCAGGTCGAGGCCATGACCATGGGCCAGCGCATCTGCATCATGCGCGAAGGCAAGGTGGTGCAGGTCGGCGAGCCGCTGGAGGTCTACCGCAATCCCACCAACATGTTCGTCGCCGGATTCCTCGCGAGCCCGCCGATGAACCTGCTGCCCTGCTATGTGATGACCTCGGATGCGAAGCGCCGCGAGGACGGACCGCTCTTCGTCGAAGGCGGTTCGCTGCGCCTGCGCATCCCGACACCCTACACGCCGGCCTATCGCACCTACACGACCCAGCCGGTCTATTTCGGCATCCGGCCGGAAGACGTGCATGCCGAGCAGAGCGATCCCGGCTGGCAGCCGCTCGATGTCGAGGTGGTTGCGCTGGAGACGCTCGGCGCCGAGACCGTGCTGATCGGCAAGGTGCCGGACTTGAAGCTCGGCGATTTCGCCGCGCGGCTTCACCGCAACTACCGGGCGCCGATCGGCAGCATGCAGCGGCTCTATCTCGATCTCGCCGAGATGCATCTGTTCGACCCGCACACCACCAGGGCGATCCCGCGCGATGGCTAGTCAACAAGGAGCGACCCGATGCTGAAGGAGACGTTCGGAGCGGCGAAGCCGATCATCGCCATGGTGCATTTCCCGCCGCTCCCCGGCGCGCCGCTCTATGACGCCAAGCGCGGCATGAGCGCGATCCTCGATTCCGCCGCCGCGGATATCGAACGGCTGCAGGCCGGCGGCGTCGATGCGGTGATGTTCGGCAACGAGGGTGACCGGCCGTATCTCATCAAGGCGACCCATGAATCGGTCGCCGCCTTCGGTGCTGCGGTCGGACAGCTGAAGAGCCTGATCAAGATCCCGTTCGGCGTCGACTATCTCTGGGACCCGGTCGCGACCGTCGGCCTGGCGGCGGCGACCGGCGCGAAGTTCGGCCGCGAGATCATGACTGGGGTCTACGATTCGGACATGGGTCTCTGGGCGCCGGATTGCGCCGGCGCGTTGCGGCTCCGGCACAATCTCGGCCGCGACGACCTGAAGCTGATGTACAACGTCAATGCCGAGTTCGCCTCGCCGATCGGCACGCGCACCATCGCCCAGCGCGCCAAGAGCGCAGTCTTCTCGGCGCTGGCCGACGTGGTGCTGGTCTCCGGCATCATGACCGGGCAGGCGGTCGATGCCAGCGACTTGAAAGCCGTGAAAGCCGTGCTCGGCGACACGCCGGTCTTCGCCAATACCGGCGTCAACATCGACAACGTGAAGGAGATTCTCTCGGTCGGCGACGGATGCATCATCGGCACGCATTTCAAGCAGGGCGGCGACACCTGGAAGCCGGTCGATGGCGACCGGGTGAAGCGCTTCATGGACCATGTGAGAAAGCTGAGGTGATGTGATGCCAGCCTTTCTCGGCCTCGACATCGGCACTACGTCCACCGCCGGCATCCTCATCGATGCCGAAGGCCGGACCTTGGCGACTGCCGAGCGGCCGAGCGAGCTGGTCTCGCGCCATGCCAACTGGGCCGAGGAGGAACCGGCGCTTTGGTGGTCGAACTGCTGCGCGCTCATCCCGGCGCTGCTGCAGCAGGCCGGTATCGGCGCGGAGCAGGTCGCGGGCGTCGGCGTCACCGGGATGGTTCCGGCGATCGTGCTGCTCGACCGAGATGGCAAGGTCCTGCGCCCGAGCATCCAGCAGAACGATGCGCGCGCGACGCGTGAGATTGCCGAGATGCAGGCGCGATTCGACGGCAGACGCTTCTTCTCTCTGACGGGCGGCAGCATTAATCAGCAAGTGGTGGCGCCAAAGCTGCGCTGGATCGAGCGCAACGAGCCGGAGGTCTTCGCCAAGATCGCGACCGTGTTCGGATCCTATGACCATATCTCCTGGCGCCTCACCGGCATGCGTTCGATCGAGCACAATTGGGCGCTGGAATCCGGGCTGATGCGCCTGGCCGATGCGCGCTTCCTGCCCGAGCTGGTGGCCGAGGCGGGGATTGCAATGGACGTGCTCCCGCCGATCCGACGCTCGCAGGAGATTCTCGGCGGTGTCATCGCCGAAGCCGCGCAGGCGACGGGGCTCAAGCCCGGCACGCCGGTCGTCGCCGGCTGCGCCGACCACGTGGCCTCGGCCTACGTCGCGGGTGCCGCGCGCGACGGCGACCTGGTGCTGAAGTTCGGCGGCGCCGGCGACATTCTGCTCTCGACCGCGAAGGCCGTCGCCGATCCCCGGCTCTTCATCGACTATCACATTATCCCCGACCACTATTTCAGCAACGGCTGCACCGCCGCGACCGGCACGCTGCTGAACTGGATCCTGCGTGAGCTTGCAGCGGGCGAGGCCGAGAAGGCGCGCGCTTCCGGCCAATCGCCGCATGCCTGGATGGATCGGCTCGCGGCCGAGGTGCCGCCGGGATCGGAAGGCGTGGTGCTGCTGCCCTATTTCCTCGGCGAGAAGACGCCGCTGCACGATCCCAATGCGCGCGGCACGATCCTCGGCCTCGGCCTGCATCACCGGCTCGCCCATGTCTGGCGCGCGGCCCTGGAAGGCGTGATCTTCGGCTTCCGGCACCATGTCGATGTGTTCCGCGAGATCGGGCTCAAGGTCGAGCGCGTCTTCGCTTGCGACGGCGGGGCCGCGAGCGATCTGTGGCTGCAGATCGCGGCCGATGCGCTCTCCGTGCCGGTGACGCGGATCGACAAGCATCCGGGCTCCTGCCTCGGCGCCGCCTATGTCGCCGGCGTCGGCATGGGCGCCTTCAAGGACTTCGCCGGCGTCAGCCGCTATGTGGCATCCGGCAAGGTGTTTCGCCCCGATGCCGCGCGCAGCGCCGTCTACGACCGGGCCTATGCCAATTTCCGCGAGACCTATGAACGGCTGAAGACGCTTTATCCGCGGCTCGATCCGTCGCTTGGAGCGGAGAGCCTCGCCAGAACAGGAGACGCCGCGTGAGCGATACGAAACTGCTCGATGGACGCTCCGCCTTGGTCACCGGTGCCGCTTCGGGCATCGGCAAGGCGATCGCCAAGGCGCTGGCCGGTGCGGGAGCCTGGGTCGCGGTCTCGGACAAGGACGGCGCGGCCGCGGCGGCGCTCGCCCAGGAGATCGGCTCCGATGCGATCGCAGCCGAACTCGACGTCACCGATGCCACGGCAACCGCGAAGGTGTTCGAGCAGGCGGAGACGGCGTTCGGCCGGATCGACATCGTCTGCGCCAATGCCGGCATCTCCAGCATGAACCCTACGATCGACCTCACGGAAGCCGAGTGGGACGCCAACATGAACGTCAATGCCAAGGGCGTGTTCCTCACCAATCAGGCGGCGGTGCGGCGCTGGCTGGCGACGGGGCACAAGGGCGTCATCGTCAACACCGCCTCGCTCGCCGGCAAGCTCGGCGCGCCGCTGCTGGCGCACTATTCCGCGAGCAAGTTCGCCGTGGTCGGCTTCACCCAGGCGCTGGCGCGCGAGATGGGACCGCATGGCATCCGGGTCAACTGCGTCTGTCCCGGCTTCGTCCGTACCAGCATGCAGGAGCGCGAGGTCGTCTGGGAGGGCAAGCTGCGCGGCATGACGCCGGACGCGGTCCGCAAGGAATACGTCTCCCTGACGCCACTCGGGCGGTTGCAGGAAGCGGAGGACGTCGCCGACATCGTGCTCTTCCTGGCCAGCGATCTGTCGCGGTTCTTGACCGGCGAGGCGATCAACGCCAGTGGCGGCGTGACGATGGATTGACGCCATGACCAGAAGCGGATCCGAGAAGCGCGGCAACATCATCACCCATGCGGTGCTGGCGCTGTTCTCGCTTTACATCGCGCTGCCGCCGCTCTGGGTGTTGCGCACCAGCTTCGTGCCGGAATCGACCTCCTACAGCCTCGATCTCATGCCCGCCTTCACCCTCGACAACTACGCGAAGCTGCTGATCAAGGACAAGTTCTGGCTGGCCTATGCGGACAGCCTCGCCGCCGCGACGATCTCGACCATGCTGGCGCTGCCGCTGGGCGCCATGGCGGGCTATGCCTTCGCGCGCTATCGCACCGGCGGACAGCTGAGCCGGTTCGTGATCCTGGCGACCCAGATGCTGCCGCCGGTCGCGATCGTGCTGCCGGTCTTCACGTTGTTCCGCAGCTTCGATCTCACCAACTCGGTGACCGGCCTCGTCATCGCCTATGCGGCGCTCAACCTGCCGTTTCTGACCTGGATCCTGATGGGTTTCTTCGATGGCGTGCCGGTCGAGCTCGAATGGGCAGCGATGGTGGACGGCGCCACGATCTGGCGCGCTTTCTGGAAGATCGTGCTGCCGGTCTCGCTGCCGGGCCTCGCCGCGGCCGCGGTGCTGGGATTCATCCTCGCCTGGAACGAGTTCCTGTTCGCGCTGGTACTGACCGGGCCGACGACCGCGACTATTCCCGTCGCACTCGCCGGCCTGCAGTCGCAGAACGGCGTGCAGATCGCCGAGGTCTCGGCCGGCGTCGTGCTCGGCGTCGTGCCGCTGCTGATCGCCTCGCGCTTCATCCAGAATTATCTCGTCCGCGGATTGACCTTCGGCGCCATCAAATGAGTCCAACAACGACTTCGTGAAAGGGAGGAAACCATGAACAAGCGCATGAACAAACGGACCTTGGCCGCATTGCTGGGAAGCGTATCCCTGGCGGCAATGCTCGCGGGCCACACCGCGCGGGCCGACGACATCACGCTCCACGCGCTGATGGAGGACGTGCCGGAGACGCATATCATCGAGGCCATGCTGCCGGACTTCACCAAGGCAACCGGCATCAAGGTCGAGTTCCAGAAGCTGGTCTATTCCGACATGCATCAGAAGCTGGTGACCCAGCTCATCGGCAATGCCAGCTACTACAACGTGCTCGAGGTCGACTTCCTCTGGGCCGGCGAGTTCCCGGAGGCGGGCTGGCTCGCGGATCTCAAGCCCTTCGTCGACAAGTCGAGCTTCGACCTGAAGCCCTTCATCCCCTCCATGATGGACATGGTCGGCATGCATAAGGGCACGCTCTACATGATCCCCATGTACAACTACTCGATGGGGATCCTCTATCGCACCGATCTGCTCAATGATCCCAAGCTGAAGGACGCCTACAAGCAGGCGACCGGCAAGGATCTCGCACCGCCGACCAGCCTCGCCGAGTATGTCGAGATCTCGAAGTTCATGAACAAGAATGCCGGCGTGGCCGGCTCGGCCATGCAGTCGCAGCGCGGCGATCCCAACAGCATGGAGTTCTCCAACTATCTCTTCGCCAACGGCGGCAAGTATCTCGACGACAGCGGCAAGGTGGCGCTCAACAGTCCCGAAGCGGTGAAGGCGCTGGAGCTTTATGTCGACAACATCCAGAACGGCGCCCAGAAGGGTGCCCTTTCGGCGACGCTCGACGACACCTTCCGCCTGATGTGCGATGGCAAGGCCTGGAGCATGGTCACCTATTGGTGGATGCTGCCCCAGGTCGACAACAAGGATTCCTGCCCGAACGCCGCCGGCAAGCTGGCGCTCTCGGTGATGCCCGGCGGCCATGGCGAGAGCGGCGGCTGGGGCTGGGCCATCCCGAAGAACGAGAGCCCGGAGCTGCAGGACGCGGCCTGGAAGTTCATCAGCTGGGTGCAGAGCAAGGAGACCTCGGTCGGCCGCGCGATGCAGGGCCACGCGCCGACCCGCTCGGACGTGTACCAGGACCAAGGCGTGCTGGCGAAGTACCCGTACTACAAGCAGGCGCTCGATGTGGTCGCGAGCGGCGAGGCCTTCCCGATCTTCACCTACTCCGCCCAGTACGAGGACGTGCTCGGCCGCCAGCTCTCGCTCGCCGGTTCCGGCGACGCTAAACCCGCCGACGCGATCAAGGCGGCGGCGGATGGACTGGACGAGCTGCTGAAGAAGTCGCAGTAGCGGTGAATGCGCGCATGCATACCACGACTCTGTCGTCATCCCGGCACTTGGTGCCGGGATCCACGCCTTGCTCTCCGCAACAGCGAAGCGGGCGTGGATGCCGGGACCAAGTCCCGGCATGACGGTGGAGTAGTCGACTTCATATGACCGAAGCCACCATCAGGGCTTCGCCGCCGAAGAAGCGGCGGCGGCAGCGGGATCGCTGGCGGGCGACCGGGTGGAAGTTCGCGGCACCCGGCCTCTCCATGATCGCCATCGTCATGGGCTTCCCACTGGTCTATGCGCTGCTCTTGAGCCTCTCCGCCTTCACGCTGCTCCATCCGAAGCTGAAACCCTTCGTCGGTCTCGAGAACTTCCGGGCGGTGATGAGCGACCCGTATTTCTGGCACTCGGTCTGGGTCACCATCGAATATTCGGCGGTCACGGTGATGGGCGAGTTCGTGCTCGGCCTCGCCATTGCCCTGGTGCTGAACCGCGTGGTCAGGCTGAAAGCGATCTACTTCGCCATTCTCACCGTGCCGATGGCGATGTCGCCGGTCAGCGTCGGCCTGGTCTGGCACATGCTGCTGCAGCCCAATCTCGGCATCATCAACCGGCTGCTCGATCAATCGGGCATCGGCGGTGTCGATTGGCTGGGCGATCCCCACCTCGCCTTCTGGACCGTGGTCTTCGTCGATGTCTGGCAGCAGGTCTCCTTTGTGATCCTGATCCTCGCTGCCGGCCTCGCTTCCCTGCCGCGGGAGCCCTATGAGGCGGCCGAGGTGGACGGCGCCGGGGAGGTACAACAGTTCTGGTACCTGACCCTGCCGATGCTGCGGCCGGTGGCGGCGATCGCCATCGTGATCCAGCTGATCAACGAGACCCGGACCTACGACCTGGTCTATGTCCTGACGCGCGGCGGCCCGGGAATCGCCACCGACCTCCTCAGCTATTTTGCCTACCGGCGCGCATTCCTCGCTCTCACGATCAACGAAGGGGCCGCCACCTCCTTCTTCCTCCTTCTGATGGTGCTGGCCCTGACCGTGGTCTTCTTCCGCCTGGTCACCCGGCGCAGCTGATCCGGACTCCCGATTTGGACAATCTGCAGTGGTTGTTGCGGCCATCGGCCGCAGCGCGCGGCAGCGCGCCGGGCCGGGGATAAATTCATCTAAGTGTCAGGAATAGCATGCTATTCTTATGCGTCTTTTGCGACGCAACAAACCGCTTGATTTCTCTGCTGCATTGCACCATGTTTGTTGCAATTGTGCATCGCACAATGAAGGCATGCGAAGATGAAATCCAAACGGAGGAGATCCCCCATGGCAAAGACCACGAGCGCGGCCGCCGAGACCGCCGACTTCTTCAAACCGGACTATTTCAAGGTTCCCGATTTCGGCCAATTCCAGGCTGACTGGAACCGTTGGGTCAGCGATTTTTCGAAGTCGTTCACCAACGGCAAGGCTCCGACCGTCGATCTCGAGACCCTGTTCGCCACGCAGCGCAAGAACTTGGAGGCCCTGACCAGCGCCAACCAGACCGCCTTCGACGGCGTCAAGCTGGTTGCCCAGCGCCAGGCCGAGGTCGCCCGTGAGGCGGTCGAGGAGTTCCAGAAGCTCGCCAAGGAGCTCAGCGCCCCGGCCAGCGCCGAGGAGAAGCTGGTGAAGCAGGCGGAGATCGCCAAGGCCGCTTTCGAGCAGGCCCTGACCACGATGCGCGAGATGTCGGAGACCCTGCAGAAGTCCAACACGCAGGCGATCGACATCCTTTCGAAGCGCGTCGCCGACAGCTTCGACGAGGTCAAGACCGCCTTCGCGAAGACCGCGAAGAAGTAACCGATCCGACCCCCTAGGGTTCGAGTTCGAGAAAGGGCCGCCCCGAGCGTTCGGGGCGGCCCTGATCTTTTCCGACGCGCCGTGGTCCGCTAGCCTCCCGCCCGAAGATGGGAGAGCGAATCATGTCCGCAGACACCGCCGCGCCCGCGGCGC
>Ga0335070_10008281_pt1 | contig 12189 bp, 18 predicted proteins | sample Lox_Sample_13_FD_206722 | JGI IMG/M metagenome (GOLD analysis project Ga0335070, IMG submission 206722) | Soil microbial communities from Loxahatchee National Wildlife Refuge, Florida, United States - Lox_Sample_1.3 | ecosystem: Environmental > Terrestrial > Soil > Wetlands | place: USA...
AATCTCTGGTTTCCTAGGTTACGAAGCCTGTTGAGAGTTCCGTTAGAAACCTCCTCCTGGGTCGCAACCTGGTTTTCCTCCGGACTATATCTTTCACTGGGTTGATGCTTGTGTCCCTTGGTTTTGCCTTTGGCCTTTTCATGTCTTGGAATTCCATGTCCTCTGCCAGAGTCTCGTGGTGACCCTGTCCGCGATTGGTAACCCATGGACAAAGTCTGTCGTGCTTGAGGTATTTAAGGAGTGATCTAGGTCGTTCACAGTGCATGCTCCGCGCGCGTTTTGAATCGTGTCGTTACAACACGCATCCGTCCTTCATTCATAAACAGGCAAAGGCATAAGAATATGAGCGAGCAAATGCCTTCAGACGTTTTGGATTGACAAGAAAAAATGACGGAAGAGTCCAAATCTGCGAGGAAAAAACTAAAAGTCATTCTTGACTCAAACGCACTGTTTGTTCCACTGCAGTTTAACATTGACATCTTTGAAGAACTCAAAAGCCTGCTGAACAGAAACTTTGAGCTTGTCTTACTCCCATCGGTCAAGAGGGAGCTCGAGACGATTGCCTTGCGAGGCAAGCTTCAGACGAGGAAAAGAGCGACCATTGCCTTACAACTGACCGAAAGATGTACGTTGCTCAAAACGGACTCGGACAAAGAAGACTCCGCAGACGATTCAGTTCTTCAAGCAGCACGCCAATACGGGTACCCGGTTTTCACGAATGACAGACAACTTCGCAACAGGCTAAGAGATATAAATGTGCCAGTTATCTATGTGAGACAAAAGTCACGTTTGGCTATTGATGGGAGGATTTAGCCCCTGTTCAAACTTATAACGATGGAAGACACGATCAGGATTCCGCCTGACACGTTCGGCAACCCGCTAGAAGCGGTGGGATACCAGCAGGTCAAGACGAAATACGAGGGTGTCGTCAACGAGGAGCTTGGCTACGTAATAGCTGTGACAGGAGTGAAAGTAAGCTCCATTGGCAAAATAATCCCCGGCGATGGCGCAACCTATCACAGAGTAAACTTCTCACTTTTAACGTTCTACCCCAAAATCCAAGAAGTAGTCGAAGGAGAAGTAGTCGAAATCGCCGACTTCGGCGCCTTCGTTCGCATAGGCCCGATCGACGCCCTCCTTCACGTTTCACAACTCATGGACGACTTCATATCCTACGACGAAAAACAGGGAGTTCTCCTCGGAAAAGAATCAAAACGCAGGCTAATGAGCGGAGACCAAGTCCGCGTACGCGTAACAGCTGTCTCCCTCGGCCGAGCTGGAAGTTCAGGCAAGATCGGCGTAACAGCCAGGCAACCCTTTCTTGGAAAGCTAGAATGGATCGATTCCGACCTTCAAAAGCTGAAAGAGGCAGCGGAAAAGAAGAAGCCAGAGAAGAAGAGTGAGACCGAATGAGCGAGAAAGCCTGTACAAATTGCCACTTCCTCACGAAAGAAAACGTCTGTCCAAAATGCAAATCAACCAGTCTCAGCGACGACTACAGCGGCTTGGCCATAATTTTCGACCCCGAAGGTTCAGCCATCGCTAAGGCGATGAACATAAAAGAGAAAGGACGTTACGCCTTAAGGGTCAGATGAAATGCCCGTTAACCTCCGTCTTACACCACAACTGCGAACCGCCCTGAAGCACCCTCTCGGCATTCTGATAAGAGGATCCTTCATCGAGACGATGAAAAGACTAAAGGACATGGTTGCAGAAGATGATCCGCCGGACATAATCGCCGTCGGTGACACCGTCTCCAAAAACCTTGCAAGAAACGGCTTTGCCCCCAAGCTCTTGATAATAGACAACAAATCCAAGAGGAAAAGCACCAGACCGCCAAGACTGTCCGCCGACAGAACAGTCTACGTTGCAAACCCTCAAGGAACGATCACGGAAGAAGCGGAAACAGCGGTAAAAAACGCCCTGAAAAACCATGAGAGCTTCAAGATCGTCGTTGACGGCGAAGAAGACCTACTAACCCTCGTTGCCGTTGCTCATGCCCCTGAAAACTCGTACGTGATATACGGACAACCAGACGAGGGCATAGTCGTGATCAAAGTCACAGCGGACAAAAAAGCAGAAATTGCCCACATCTTAGAGTCGATGAAAGTTCCCTAAAAAGCTAAATAAGAGCGTGCAACATCAACTCAACACCACAAACGGAGAAACGTCATGGAAATCAAAATACTCTCACAGAACGACAACCCCCTATTAAAACGAAAGGAAATCCGCTTCGACGTCGCCCACGTTGCAAGTGCAACTCCAACAAGACTTGAAATCAGACGGGCAGTCGCAGACGCTTTAAAGGCAAATGTCGACTTACTTTTTGTCAAAAAGTTTGAAACACGACCCGGAATGCACACAGCCGCTGGAGTGGCAAACCTTTACGATTCTGCCGATCAGGCAAAACTCATCGAGCCAGAATACATAATCAAGAGAAACGTTCCACCTGCTCCCAAACCTGCAGAGGAAGGAAAGAAGGAGTAACCTAGCCTATGTCGAAGAAACCTGACAAGAAAGAAGCCGGAAAAAAGGAAGAACCCAAGAAAGAGGCAAAGAAGGAAGCAGCACCGCCACCAGTCGAGGCACCCAAAGAAGAGGCAAAACCAGCAAAAGCAGAGAAAGCTCCTAAACCGGAGAAAAAGAAGAAAGAAGAGAAAGGCATCTTCAAACTCTACAAGGTTGAAAACGACAAGGTCGTTCGACTTCGCCCGACGTGCGAAAGATGCGGCCTAGGCTATTTCATGGCAGACCATGGCAACAGGTACACCTGTGGCCACTGCGGGTTCACGAAGTACAAGCCTGCCAAGGAATGAACAGCTTTAAATCGTCCGAAGCTTTGATAACTTTCTGATGATTCAAGAAATGCTAAGAGTGAACGTTATCGTGTCAAGCATTTCGGCCGAACGCTTTCAGGATTTTAGAAAACCTCTCCCTCAAATTCAAATAAACACGAACCTAAACCTCACTCAGATGGAGAGAAAACCAGACAATTCCCTTGAGGTTCCGTTCGTTTTAACGATAAGCTACAATCCATCGGTCGCTCAGATAAACCTGAAGGGCATGGCATTCGTTATCGGGGACAAGACAGAGATTGACAACGTGTACAAGGACTATGAGGACAAGAAACCGCCGCCACCCGTCGTCTTGCAGTCAGTTTCCAACGTTGCCCTCACCGAATCCATTCTCATTTCTAGGACGTTGAATATTCCGCCGCCAATTCCATTGCCTCAGGTGAGCGAAACGAAGCAGGCCGTAAGCAAATCTTCCGGCAGAGATTACACCACTTAGAAAGTTGAAAGTTATTTCAGCGGAACGTACATTGAAGAACGAGAAGCACCTATGCCTGGCGTTCCATGCCTCACCGGCTTGTTCGTGACCGCAAATTCGCCCAAGTAGTGGCCGATCATCTCGGGTTTTATTTCAACTTGCACGAAGTCTTTGCCATTGTGAACTCCTATTGTCAAGCCGACCATTTCAGGAAGAATAATCATGTTGCGTACGTGCGTCTTGACTGATGGGTTGCCTCCATTTCGCAACTCTTCTCTCGCCTCCCTGACCTTTTCAAGCAGTATTCTCTGTTCGGGTTGAAGACCACGATGGAGACTCCTCCTCTGACGCGAGGGCAGAAGATCTATGAACTCGTCCATCGACATGCCTTGCAGTTGGCTTAGGTTCAGTCCGCGATACATGAATTCTTTCGGCATTTTTATCTCACCTACACGCTGTGTTAGATTCTATTAATCTTCCCCTACTCGAGCACTCTCTTCTTCTTCTTCCTGCCAGTTCCTCTAGCGGCAATCAAACCCACTTTCTGGCCCGGCGGAGCGCCATGAGACGTTGTCGTTGCTTTCCTGGAGCTTCTCTTGCTGCTTCCATACGGATGCACAGCAGCCACCATCTTCCTTCCACTGGTCCTTGGATACTTGCGTCCTCTTGCCCTCATCAAATGGAACTTCGTTCCTGACTTCAAGAACGGCTTGTCAGTCCTGCCAGAACCCGACACGACGCCGATGGTTGCTCTGCAATAGTCTGCAACGTACTTTGTCTTGCCCGACGGCAGCTTGATTATCGTTCCGTTCGGTGTGTGCGTGACAACCGTAGCGTAAGAACCCGACGACTTTGACAGTTTGCCCCCGTCACCTGGGCGAAGTTCAATGTTGCAGATCATCGTGCCCTCAGGAATCTTGCCGATCGGCAGAATGTTGCCGACGTCAACCACGGCTTTCCCTCCGAACTGAATCTGTTTTCCCTCGAAAACCCCTTCAGGAACAACGGTGTAGAAAGCTTCGCCGCTGTCAAACCTAACAAAGCCCAACGGTGTTCCTCGCCCCGGATCGTGAACCAATTCCTCGATGACACCGGTCACCAACGTGTCAAAACTTTCCTTAACTGTCGTACTCACAGGGTATTTCGACGGTGCAACTCTCTTGTGCGTTGAAGCGCGAAATGTGGAGCCGCCACGTCCACGCCGTTGAACACGAATTCTCTTTCCCACTAAACAGTCCTCCATGTCAGCTTACAGTATTCCCAGTCTAATCGCGATGTCAGCGGCTTTAAATTCAGGATTGAGTTTCACGAAGGCCTTCTTCTCTCCGTTGGGAGTTATCTGGATGTTCACGCCGTCGACCTTCACTTCGTACAACTCTTCAACGGCTCTCTTGACGTCAGATTTGTTGGCCTTCATGCCTACCACGAAGACAAGCTTGTTTTCCTTTTCAACCATCAGACTTGCGGATTCAGTCATCAACGGGTAGAGTATGACCGCATAGGGGTCCATTATTCGCGTCCTCCTTTCGTTGACAACGTGGCCAGTTGTTCTATCGCGGTATTTGTCCACAAAGTAAGCCTTCCAGGATGCGTTCCAGGAGCAAGCATTTCGGTGTTGAGATTTACCAGTAGTGCGACATCAACGCCGGGGATGTTACCTGCTGCCTCCACTATTCCTTTGTTCTCTGTCACAACTATCAGAGGACCAGAAGCTTGTTTCATCTTTCGTCCTCGACTTTTGCCTTTTCCAGCACGAACTTTTCTGCTTTCTCTCACCCTGAAGAGTTCTGAAAGGACGCCTAAATGAATGAGAGTTGCCTCAACTTCCTTGGTTTTTTTCAACTCCTCGAGTTCTGCAGTAACCACGAGAGGAATTTGAGGAACGTCTTCTATGCTGTGCCCTCTCTTTGCAACGAGTTCTTTTGAAGCTGTCGCAGCTATGGCTGAGAACAATGCTAGCTTCTTCTCTTTCTTGGGAATTTTCTTGAGGATCTTCTTCTCTGAAAGAGGCGGGTGCGCTTGTCTTCCACTGACCGTGCCAGGTGCAAAAGCTGCTTTCCCTGAACCTGTCTTGCGTCTGGGCAATCTGGCCGCTCCTGAGCCTGTTCCTCTAGATTCTGCGGTTGTCCTTTTTCCAGCCATAGGATCTCTGCCCTGCGGCTGAATCCTCGATGACTGAATTGCGAGAACCGCGCGTTTGATAACGTCTGGCCTGAGCGGCGTTGCAAAAACTGGTGGAAGCTCAATCTTCCCCACTGGTTTTCCCTCGAGGTTGAAAATCTTAGCCGCCTTCTTGACCATCAGTGTTCACCGCCTATCTTCCCTGTGGCGACTCCAATGAAATGTGAGTTATCTGCGGCGGCTCTTCCGCAAAACCCCTAGGCGGACGGGCCGGATAGCGCAGTCGTATCGGCCGTTTCTCGGTGCCCGCAACGCTTCCTGCAACAAGAAGGTATGGACCCTTGACTACACCGTATCGGAGGAAACCGCCTTTAGGAGTTATTTCCTTCCCATCTTTGCCTATCTTGAGAATTCGCTTATTGTACTCCGTTCTCTGATGAAAACCCATCTGACCAGCCCGAGCAACAGAGTACATTACGTGATGAGGGTTCCATGGACCGAGAGTTGCAACACCTCTTTTTGTCTTCCTTCCCTTAGCCTGAAGTATCGTGACCCCCCATCGCTTCACCGGTCCTTGCCATCCTTTTCCAGTTGACACTGAGGCGATATCGACGAATTGGCCTTCCTTGAATATCTCCGCAGCCGTGATTGTTTTACCGAGAAGACTCTTCGCGTACTCGAACTGTTTCTGAACCGTGCCGCCGCCTACCTCAACCTCCGCCATGTCAGGCTTCTTCTTGGGCACGCTTGTTTCCCTGGGTTGAGTGATGACCACAGCGCGAATCTTCGCAACCATCGGTAGGCTTTCTTCAATCTTCTTCAAAGCTTCTTCCGTCTTGAAGTTCTCGGGAAGAGTGAACACGCGTCCCAAATCGACCGGGGGCTCCTTGACCCATGCCTCGGCAAAAGTTCGTAAACCGTTGATGTCTTTGGCGTAAACTTTCACGGCGCAAACGATCGTGGGCGGAGTGTCCAAGATCGTTGCTGGAAGGATTACCTCTTTGCCGAAGTTCGGCGAACGTTTTCGGTCCTCTATCGTGAAAATATGTGTCCCACCGGCTTTGTAGCCTACAAAACCCAGCAACCTGGGCGTTTCTGATTCGATCTTGGGCCAAAAACGTATTCTAGCCAGTAAACTTTCAGCGCGTTTCCTAGGCAGATAAGCGAGAGAACCATGTCTAGGAGCATGTGTTTTGCGATGTCCCATTGTATTTCCGCTTCGTGTCTTCTAGGAACCTGAACAACGCGTTATTGACGATTGTTCTCGTTCCTTTTTGATAGTGCAACAAACGAATATAGACCCGTTATAATAAAGATTTCGACCCTAGCAGAACGCAAACGTTGACGCGTTCCGGCCCGCGTTTTTCACATTCTTGACAAGCGTTAAATCTTCAAGCGCATAATCTTGTTGATGGTTGGATAATGGACATCACGTCAGAAGTGGCCCGAGCCCTTTTCAATTCTGGGTGTCTAAAGTTCGGCACGTTCCGACTCAAGTCTGGGGTTCTAAGCCCCTACTACATTGACCTGGCATCCGTGCTTTCTTCACCCAAAGACCTTTGCACTTTAGCCGACATTGCCGCTGAACGAGTGAAACAGATTGCAGCCAAGGACAGAGTGGACAAGCTTGCAACCATCGAGCTCAAAGGAGCTTTGATGCTTCCGAGCATCGCATGCCGAACAAACATGCCCTGCGTGATCGTTAGGAAAGAGACGAAGAGTTACGGCGCAACTGGAAGAACCGCTGGCTCGGACATCGTAAAAGGTGAGCGGATACTGTTTTTTGACGACGTGGTCACAGAGGGACTATCCAAAGTTGAGGGAATAAAACCCCTTGAAGAACTCGGAGCAAAGGTTGAACACATACTCGTCGTTGTTGACAGAGAACAACACGGCAGAGAAAAGCTTGAAAAGCTTGGCTACAAAGTCAGCGCTCTGGCCAAAATCACTGATCTGGCGCAAAAGCTTGTTCAGGAATCAAAAATAACGAAGGAACAGGGAGAAGCCGTTCTAAACTACGTGAAGAAACTGTGAACCCGAAAGCAATCTTGCGCACCGAGTATCATTAGAGAAGTTCAACTCCGTTTTTTGTGCGCCCGCAACGGGCAAGAGATCAATTTCACGTGAAGCTCAAGAGAATCAGCACTCTCGGCTGCACAACTGGCTACTTCTCGTCCTCGCTCTCCATCTGCATTATCTTTTTCCAAATCGCTTCAGCACACTCTCGTGGTGAACAAGCAGAGGCATCCAAAACAATTTCTGGATTCAAAGGTTCTTCGTAAGGCTGTCCCACCCCTGGCACGGTTGATCCTTTGTGCTTCAAAGCTTGAGCGTATATTCTTCTCGGAGCGTGGTAAGTCTTTTCCCGCTTGCGCTCGCGTTCTATGCAAACGTCTAGAGGGCACTTGAGGTAGGCTTCGATGAATCTTGTCATTTGTCTTCGTGCAATATCACGGTAGCGTCGCAGGTTTCCTGTAGCATCAATGATCACATTTACCCCGTTCTGTGTTAGGAGGCTGGCAACGTAGACGAGACTCGCATAGACAACTTCGCGTTCGTCCAGAGAGTAAGTCGGTTTGGGTGTAATCACCTTTCGCAACGCATCGGAAGACAGCAACTGGGCCGAAACACGATTTTCAGACAGCAACGCCAAAAATGCTTCAGATACGACAGACTTGCCGCTACCAGGCAAGCCTGTGATCCAAACGCACCAGCCAGTCTCGGTTGGACAGAGTTTCTTCAAATCGACTCCACTTCTGTTTCATGCATGCGTTCTTTTAAGAATTCATGACCTTTGATCTTGAACAAGTGGCCCTTGCACTTGCAGTCTGAAGAACCAAAACCTAGAACTGGGGAAGCTTCTCGACATAGCTGATCTGCCAGTTCACATTCCTCAGATTTTCCTGACTCTCTTGTAAGGACTCTTTGAACGGTTACTCTTGCATCGCCAAGTAGATAGTCTATGTGCCAAAACTTTTTCTTAACTTTGCCGAGGTGACGAGCTACCCTCTTTTCAAGATTATTCTGGGCCGAACCGACATAAGCATACAAACCCTTTTCAATACGCAGAAGACCTAGAGCGCCAATTTGGACGTTGATGTCTCTGCTAACCGAGATCACGAGAACGTAAATACCTTTCATTCTGCCCCAGAAGAATCCTTCTCTCGGTACCATTTCAATATTTCAGTAACCGCACCACGTGAGTAGCCCATCTCTCTCAAACGCCGTTCAAGGTCATCAATAGACTCTACAGTCAAGTTTGACCCCTGCATCCAGAAAAACCTTGCTTCAGACTCTATTTAAGCTTTAGTCCAGCGGTCGATATACGGGGTTCATTATTCCCTTAGTCAACGAGGAGAACGTTCTGAACACTATTTCAGGTAAGATTCAACACTTTCGAATTCAAACTCTTTGCAGCTGAGGATTTTCTCTGCGAACCTGAGAATCTTCTTTCTAACGTCCACAGACAAATTGGGATACCAAACGGGTGAAGCCAGCACCAGACTTCGCCAAGCGTAGAATGGTTGAACAGTCTTCAATATCTCGTCGTCTCCTGTTCTGTCCAAGTAGTTCTTCCAGAAGAGAGCAAACAATCTTCCGAATGGTCCGTTCATCTCGCCGAAAGCCCGCAGAGAATAGAGAACATAGTTCATCGTCAGCGTGGCCACGTCGTCAGCAGGCTCACCCCACTCACCCCAGCTTCGATCCAACACCGTGAATTCGTTACCCTGCGTGAACATTATGTTCCATGGATGAAAGTCTCCGTGCACTTGCGAAAGTCTCTGAGCTTTTTGCTTCAGACGCCAGCGCCACTCCACGCATCGCTTCTCAAGCTCGATTAAGGATTTCTCGTTGACGTATCCCAAGTTGGTCGGGTAGCTGTCAGTCAGTCCGAAAATCCCTTCCCCGTGACCAAGAAGGTCGCGAACCCTGCGAAAATAGAGTTGAGGCGCATCCGGATTCTTCACTGAGTGAATTTCAGCAAGATAATCTGCCAAGGCAACACACCGTTCCTCGTCAAGATCGATGGCTTCACACGTTTGCGCGATCCTATCAAGATCCACGTGATACAGCGATCCTTGAACGAAATCCGTCAAAAGAAAATACTCAACGCAATCGCCCAAAGACTTCAATGATTCACCATCGCTCAAGAAAGAACCCACATCTATAGAATGAACGTGCCTGGGCAGTTTGTTGAAGGTTGAATACTGCCACAGCAGGATCCCGGCTCTGTCTGCAAAGTGATCGTGCCCGAAGATTCCTGGACGCAACATCTCAAGAACGCACATCTTGGTCTGATTTTCAACGGTAAACTCGATCGCATAAGGTGCGCCATAACCGAAACCCTTCACATCGGCAGGTTGACTGTCCTTGAGAGAAACGATTCGCAAGACCTTCACGCCTGTCTTGTAAACACCCGAGAGGTACTCCTCCACTCTTTCAGGCTTCAATTCAACCAACAAGACCACCAGAACCAAAAGGTAGCCATCACGGGTTAAAAGTATAGCGATACGACACGAGTGACATACGCGAAAACAACCCAAGAAAAAACCAGGGTGAAAGCAATGGACACTACATCTTGCATGAAGTTAGGTGAACTCTGGAACGTCTGTGAATTAGCCTTAAATACTATCAACGAAGAACGTAAACGGTGAAACTTCATGGATAGATTCAAAGTCAAAGATCCAAGTTTGGCTTCTAACGGAGAATTGCAGATTGAATGGGCATCGATGCACATGCCTGTTCTAGCTCAGGTGAGAAAGAGATTCAGCGAGAACAAGCCCCTAAAAGGTCTGACCCTAGGCGCATGTCTTCACGTCACGAAGGAGACGGGTGTACTGGCTGAGACTTTTCTGGCTGGAGGTGCCAGAATGGCACTGTGCGGCTCCAATCCATTGTCGACGCAAGATGATGTGGCAGCGGCTTTGGCAAAGAGAGGCGTCAGCGTTTTCGCTTGGAGAGGCCAGAACACTGAGGAATACTACTGGTGTGTTGAAACAGTACTTGACCTCGCACCGTCCATAACTCTCGACGATGGCGCAGATCTAGTCAGCACTCTCCACAGCAAAAGGAAGCAAGCCCTGTCCAGAATCAAAGGAGGCACGGAGGAAACAACGACTGGCGTTCTGAGGTTGAGAGCCATGGAGAAGGATGGAGCCCTCAAGTACCCGATAATAGCTGTCAACGATGCTTACACGAAATACCTGTTTGACAACCGCTACGGCACGGGACAGAGCACTTTAGACGGGATAATGAGAGCAACGAACATCCTGCTGGCTGGAAAGAACTTTGTGGTCTGCGGTTACGGCTGGTGTGGAAGAGGGATAGCGATGCGAGCCCAGGGCATGGGAGCAAACGTCATCGTAATCGAAGCAAATCCTCTACGCGCACTCGAGGCCGCAATGAACGGTTTCAGAGTCATGCCTATTGCCGAAGCCGCAGTAGTTGGCGACATTTTCGTAACGGCAACAGGCGATACCAGCATTATCAGGGGAGAGCACATGAAGAAGATGAAAGATGGTGCCGTGATGGCTAACAGTGGCCACTTCAACGTGGAGATAGACCAGAATGACCTTCAAGAGATCTCAGTAAAGAAGAGAAACATCCGACCCAACCTTGACGAGTACACTCTCAAAGATGGACGGAGACTGTACCTGCTGGCCGAGGGAAGACTCGTCAACCTAGCTGCAGCCGAAGGACACCCATCGGAAGTCATGGACATGTCATTCGCGAACCAAGCGCTTTGCGTTGAACATATCGCGAAGAGTCAGAAACTTGACGCCAAAGTCTATGAGGTGCCCAGAGAAATCGATGAAGAAGTGGCAAAACTGAAACTCGCATCGATGAAAATCAAAATAGACAGATTAACGAAGGAACAGAAGAAATATCTGCGAATATGGGAATCAGGCACAACATAAAGCCTGCCAATCATGGTAAACTTTAAAAGGTATTAAAGAGATAAACTTGGCTATATTGTGGTGATACCAGTGGTCAGTAAAGATCAAGCTATAGGTGGATTAATCTTCATCGTCTGCGCAATCGTTGGCCTGTTCTACGTCGTAACACTGTTCTATCCCCAATGGCTCGGAGTCTTCGGATTGAGCACTGATGCGGATTCGCTTAAGGTCATCCAGTTCTGGATAGTTGCTGTTCCAGTTCTCGTTGCATTCATCGCTATAATGGGCATCGGCGCATGGATCGGTTGGACAATGGCTACCACGCCGCCGCCGAAACCAATCGAAGAAATCACAACCGAAATAGAAATAGAAGAGAAGAAGACTGAAGAGAAGCCAGCCGAAGAAGCTGTGAAAGAAGAGCACAAGGAAGAGCCAAAGAAGCCCGAGAAGAAGAAGTAAAGGACGGAGTAGCCTAAGCCCTAATCTTTTTTGCTTCACACAAACCCATTTTATTTAGACTGAATTCTACTGGTCGAAAACGCTTGAATTATTTACTCATACCCTTGAGCATGCAGTCCACTATGTGTTCACACGTGACGCATTCATCAGGTATCTTTTCATTCCTTGAACGTTCACTCAGATAACCAAAGTGATGTGCACACTTGACCGTGGGCTCCTCTTCAACTTTCTTGCCGTGAGACTCAGGTTTGATCTCGACTTCGGTTACCTCCACGTCGACTTCCTGCTTTTTATCAGCAGCGGACTTGCTTTCAACAACAAGTTCAGCAAAGCACCGAGGACACGCATCGTAAGGCTCCGTGTCTGCGGCGCGCAAGTTGATGACCTTGATGGGTTTGGAAAAGACGAGACCGCAAGCAGAGTTTGAACATGTGAACGTCTG
>Ga0335070_10008282_pt1 | contig 12189 bp, 9 predicted proteins | sample Lox_Sample_13_FD_206722 | JGI IMG/M metagenome (GOLD analysis project Ga0335070, IMG submission 206722) | Soil microbial communities from Loxahatchee National Wildlife Refuge, Florida, United States - Lox_Sample_1.3 | ecosystem: Environmental > Terrestrial > Soil > Wetlands | place: USA: Florida...
GATAGAGGGCTGGACAGAACCACCCAAGCTTGCGAAAGAGCGCCCTGCGCCGCACATTCGCCATGCTTAATTGTTGGCGTGCGCGTTCAGTTGTGGCGAAACCGGTGCCGGCGGCCGTCCTCTTGGCGGAGCCAATAACGAAAAGAGGGGGTCCGAGGGTCTTATGTCCGGCCTGTCTTTGATCCTGCAATGCGGCTTGGCCTGCGTGCTCTTACTTCTCGCCTGCCTGTCGGTACAGCTGGGCGGCCTGATGCTTCTTCGTTATTTCCGCCCGCCGCGCGATTTGCGCGTGCCCTTGCTGCCGGACGAAGCGCTGCCGCAGGTCCTCGTCCAACTTCCGGTTTGTGATGAGGGCGAACTCGCGTTACGGGTTGTATCGGCCGCCTGCCTGCTCGATTGGCCGCTCGACCGCCTGGAGATCCAGCTTCTCGATGACGGTCCGACCTACAAACATGACGCGCTGGCGAAAGCGGTCGCGGAGATCGTGCCCGAGGGCGTCGCCGTCAGCGTGCTCCATCGCGGCGAGCGCATCGGCTTCAAAGCCGGCAATCTCGCCTTCGGCCTGAAGCATTCGAACGCGCCCTATGTCGCGATTTTCGACGCCGACTTCGTGCCGCCGCCCGACTTCCTCCGCCGCACCGTGCCCGCACTCGTCGCCGACACCGGCCTCTGCTTCGTGCAGGCGCGTTGGGAGCACGCGAACCGCTTCGCCAATTGGCTGACGCGCGCGCAGGGCTTCCTCCTCGACAGCCATTTCGCGGTGGAACAGGAAGCGCGCTTCCGTGCGGGCCTTCCCATGTCGTTCAACGGAACGGCCGGCGTATGGAACAGAGCTGCGATCGAAGCCTGCGGCGGCTGGACCGGCGACACGCTGACCGAAGATCTTGATCTCTCGATTCGCTGCGCGCTCAAAGGCTGGCGCACGGCAATGATCTCCGATCTTGAAGTGCCCGGCGAACTTCCCGAGACCGCAGCCGCATGGCGCGCGCAGCAGGCGCGCTGGACGAAAGGACACGCACAAGTGGCGCGCAAGCTCCTGCCCGCCATTTGGCAGAGCAATCGTCCGCTCCTCGAGCGTGCGGCGATGACGCTGCAGATTTGCCAGTTCGCGTTCTATTCACTCGCGGCGGCCAGCACTTCGATCGCGCTGACGCTGATGGCGATGGGCGTGGTCTATCTGCAATGGGTGGCGGAGCTCGGCCTCACCGTGACGGTGCTCGGGGTCCTCGGCAGCATCGGCTATCTGAGTTCCGGTCAGTATCTGCTGGGCCGCAAGGACGAGCCGCATTTCGGACGCACGCTTCTTCTTGCGATCATCTTCCCGAGCGGGCTGATCCCGTCGAACACGCGCGCGACGTTCGAAGCCTTCGCCAACGCCAACATGGTGTTTGTGCGCACGCCGAAATCCGGCGCCGCCTATGCCGGGGGGTGGCGGGGGCGGCCGGAGATCGCCTGCGGCCTGCTGATCACCGTCTTCACTTTTGCCGAACAGGCTTGGAGCGCGCCGTTCTTTGCTTTCGCTGCGGCGGGACTGTTCTCGATCGGCGCCATGGGCTGGACAGGAACCGGACAGGTTCCGGCGCGCGATGCGCGGTTGCCAACCGCGGCAAGAACTGATTGAATTGCCTCATAGATTTTCGATCATTCAAGTTTGAGTCTTTAACCTAACGCTGTTTTTGCGCCGGGGGCGTATTTTGCGTGTGGTGCCGCCGTCGCTCGAGCGGCAAAATTGGGGACTGAATGGTGGGGTCTCTTCTTCGTCTCGCGACGGCGGCGCTTTTTTCTGCGGCCCTGGCAGGCTGCGCGACGTCACCTGAAATGACGTATTCGAGTTCGGCGGACCGGCCGAACTACGGCGCCAAAATCGAAAATCCCGATATGCCGAACGAATGCGTGCCCTATGCACGGGCGCGCTCCGGCATCGCGCTTCATGGCGACGCGAATACGTGGTGGGCGCAGGCGGCGGGCCGCTACTCGCGCGAATCGACGCCGATGCTCGGCGCGGTCATGGTGCTGACCGGCTATTCCAGCGACGGCCGCAATCATCTGGCGGTCGTAACTTCGCTGATCTCGGACCGCGAAATCCGCGTCGACCACGCCAACTGGCTGAATGACGGCAACATTTACACCGACGATCCGGTGATCGACGTCAGCGCCAACAACGACTGGAGCGCGGTGCGCGTGTGGAATGCGAGGACGCGCGCCTGGGGCCAACGCGTCTATCTGGTTGCGGGCTTCATCGGCCCGGGGCCGGATGATGATTCGCAAAAGATAGCGCTTGACTGAGCCGAACGATCTCAGGCTTTTCAAAGCTTTAGCGGCCGCGATGCGCCATTCTGCCCCTCCCTCTTTTGCAGGGGCGCAGCCTCCCCTATCTTCGCGCGCCTCCAACGGGCTGGAGACAGATGAGCCGATCCGCGTTTGCCACTGGGGGGAGAGGCGCGGCCTTCGGGCATGGATGAGACCGATTCCAAGAACATCGTGAGCGAACCGCAGCGCACCAATCCGGACGCCTTCGCGAGTCACGCGACGGCGGAGCTACCGGCGCATGACCGTTCGCGGCATGGCCATGATTCTTCCGGACGCTTGACGGCACTGACCATCGGCGCACTCGGCGTCGTCTTCGGCGACATCGGCACGAGCCCTCTCTACGCCATGCACGATACCGTGACGGCGACGGCCGGCGCATTGCCGGGACCGCTGGCCGTGATGGCGGCGCTGTCGCTGATCTTCTGGTCGCTGATCGTCGTCGTGACCATCAAATATGTCGTCCTCATCATGCGCGCCGACAATGACGGCGAAGGCGGCGTGCTGGCGCTGGCGGCGCTGGCGCGGCGCTCTGGCGGCCTCGACAAGCGGATCAAGTCCGTCATCGGCATCGCCGCGATCCTGGGCCTCGCGCTGTTCTATGGCGATGGCATGCTGACGCCGGCAATCTCCGTGCTCAGTGCCGTCGAAGGCTTGCGCGCGGAAAGCAGCGCCTTCGAACCGCTGATCATTCCGCTGACGCTCGCCATCCTCATCGGGCTCTTCGCGATGCAAAATCGCGGCACTGCCAAGATCGGCGGACTGTTCGGTCCGGTGATGTTCGTCTGGTTCACGGCCATCGCCATCATCGGCATCGCCTCAATCGTGCAGACGCCACGCATTCTGTGGGCGCTCAACCCTTATTACGGGATACTCCTCTTCGCGCACGCGCCCGCCGTGGCCTTCGTAGCCCTGGGCTCCGTGGTTCTGGCTGTCACCGGCTGCGAAGCGCTTTACGCGGACATGGGCCATTTCGGCAAAGATCCGATCAGACATGCCTGGCTTTATCTGGTGCTGCCGGCGCTGGTGCTCGACTATTTCGGCCAGGGCGCGACGGTGCTGCGCGATCCCAAAACCGTGCCGTTCCTCTTTTTCGAAACAGCGCCGCATTGGGCGCATTATCCGCTGGTGCTGCTCGCGACAGTCGCGACGGTCATCGCCTCGCAGGCCGTCATCTCCGGTGTCTATTCGATCACCCGCCAGGCGGTGCAGCTCGGCCAGCTGCCGCGCATGGAAGTGCGCCACACTTCGGCGACCGATTTCGGCCAGATCTATGTCCCGACCACGAACACGATCCTCGCCATCGGCGTCGTCCTGATCGTGCTCATCTTCAGAAGCTCCGACGCGCTGGCGGCGGCATACGGCATTGCGGTCACGGGCGTGATGGCGATCAGCACCTTCCTTGCCGCCACCGTGGCCACGCGCCAGTGGCACTGGGAGAAGCGCTGGTCGATCGCGGTGTTCGGATTCCTCGGCCTGATCGATCTCGCCTTCCTCACATCGAACGCGTTGAAGATCGTGCAGGGCGGCTGGCTGCCGCTCGCCATCGCGGCCGGCATTTTCATCATGATGGAGACCTGGCGGCTCGGCCGCCGCGTCCATCTCGAGAAAATCCGCGGCGACTCCCTGCCGCTCGATCTCTTCCTCGATCGCGCCGACAAGACGCCAATGCGTGTCGCCGGTACGGCGGTGTTCCTGACCGCCCGTGCCGATGCCGTGCCGGGCGCGCTGCTGCACAATCTGAAGCACAACAAGGTGCTGCACGAGCGCGTCGTGCTGTGCCATGTGCAGGTCGACAACTCGCCTGTCGTTCCCGATGCGCGGCGTCTCGAGGTCAAGAAGCTCGGCAAGGGCTTCTACGATGTCGTCATCCATCACGGCTTCTTCGAATCGCCCGACGTGCCGAAGGCGCTGCAGCTGGCACGGCCCTTCGGACTCGCCATCGATCTCGATACCACGACATTCTTCGTCGGCCGCGAGACGCTGGTGCCGGCCGAGCATCCTGCGCTCGGTCCGTGGCGCACCTGGCTCTACATCCGGCTGGCATCTTCGGCGCTGTCGCCTGCCCGCTTCTATCATTTGCCGCCCAACCGTGTGGTCGAGCTCGGCACGCAGGTCTCGATCTGACCAACAAATCCATGCAACCGTCGCCTTGATCGCTTATCGTCTCGTTCGGACAGCCATCCGGAGGGAACGATGCGTCTTGTCGCTGTGGGGATCGTCTGTGCGTTTCTTGGATTGAACGCCTCGGCGAACGCCGAGACCGTTTCGTTGACCATTGCGCAGGGCGCACTGGCAGGCACCCAAGAAGACGGCATCCTCGTCTTCAAGGACATTCCCTTCGCGGCGGCTCCGGTCGGCCCGTTGCGCTGGCGCGCGCCGCAGCCCGGGCCCAGCTGGCAAGGCGTCCGCGCGGCCGACAGGTTCGGCGATATCTGTCCGCAGCCGAGAGTCTCCTGGGCGCCTGCGCTGCCGCAAAACGAGGACTGCCTGTCGCTGAATGTCTGGACGCCGGACGCGCAGGCGAAGCTTCCCGTGATGGTCTGGATTTATGGCGGCGCCTTCATCACCGGTAGCTCCGCCCTTCCCACCTACACCGGCGTCGATCTCGCCAAGCACGGCGTGGTCGTCGTCAGCTTCAACTATCGCCTCGGCTGGCTCGGCTTTTTCAATCATCCCGCCCTTGCCGCGGACGCGCCGAACGAAGCGCACGGCAATTACGGACTGATGGATCAGATCGCTGCGCTCGAGTGGGTGAAGAAGAACATCGCCTCTTTCGGCGGCGACCCCGACAACGTGACGATCTTCGGCGAATCCGCCGGCGGCATGAGCGTTAACGATCTGATGGCGAGCCCGCGCGCGAAGGGCCTCTTCAACAAGGCGATTTCGGAATCGGGTCTCGGCCTGACGTCATCGCCGACCGCGCAGGCCTCCGCCGAGGCCGCGACGAGTTTCGGCGCCCGTCACGACGCGCCCGGCGACGGCGAGCTGGGATTGGCCAGGCTGCGCGCGCTCAGTGTCGTCGACATCCTCGCCGATCAGGCGAAGCTTCCGAGCGCGACGATCGTCTCGCCGATGATCGACGGGCAGATCCTGACAGAGGAGCCGGGCGTAGCCTTCGCCAGAGGCGAGATGGCGCATGTGCCCTACATCGCCGGCTCGAACAGCAACGAATCGACGCTGATGGCCGGCATACATATGACGCCGGACAGCATGCTGCGGGCGGCCGGCAGCGCGCTTCCCACCGTGCGCAAGGTCTACGAGGAAGACGGGCCGCTCACGGATGACGAGCTTGGCCGGCAGATCTTCGGTGACGCACTTTTTGCGTCGGGCGCGCAGGCGCTGTCGGATTTCGTCGTCAAATCCGGTGAGCCGGCTTACGTCTATCAGTTCGCCTATGTCGCGGACGCCCTGCGCGGCAGCGTGTCGGGTGTCGGTCACGGAGGCGAGCTTGCCTATGTGTTCGGGCTGCGCGGCATCAACCCGGCGCTTGCCAGCAAAGCGACGCCGGCCGATCGCGCCGTCATCGCGCAGATGCAAGCCTATTGGACGAATTTCGCCAAGACCGGCGATCCCAACGGCGAAGGCCTGCCGCACTGGCCGACGACATCGGGTGCCGAGCCCAAAACACTCTTCATCGGCGACGACGGCACCAAAGCGGTCGACGGCTTTCGCAAGAACCAAATCATGCTGAGCTATGCCGCCTGGATGAAACGCACGGGTCAGACCCCGCCGAATTGAAACCGACTAAACCTGCCGGCGGTACACGATGAATCCGGACCGCTCGGCGACGCCATCGTAGAGTCGCCTGGCGGTGGCATTGGTCTCGTGCGTCTGCCAATAGACGCGGGATGCTCCCGCCTTTTTGGCCTCGTCATAGACCGCCTCGATGAGCGCGCGTCCGATTCCCTTGCCGCGCGCCGCCTCCGCCGTGAACAGATCCTGCAGATAGCAGATCGGCTCGATCATCGTGGTGCTGCGATGAAAGAGGTAATGCACAATTCCCAGCAGCCGTTCTTTTTCGGCAGCGACCAGCGCATGAACGGGCTCATGGGTATCGAAGAAACGCGCCCATGTCATGCGGGTGATCTCCGTCGCGAGCGCGGTCTTGCCCTCGCGGCCGTAGAAGGCGTTGTAGCCGTCCCACAGCGGAAGCCATTGCGGATAATCCTCCCGCGCCACGGGACGGACGATGATGCTGTCGGGCATGGTGGGCACATGCAGGCGTTTCAAGACCATTGTGATCGAACGCGGGCACACACGGCAGATGCGCGCGGATAACTTAATGTTTCCGAATATGAGGGTGCGCTAGTCCAGCGCGTAGACCAGCGCCTTCAGATACGCAGTTTCCGGCAGGAACGGATGCACCGGATGATCGGGGCCTGCGCCCGATTGACGGATCAGCGCCGCGCGCCGGCGGCTCCTTTGAATGCCGATCGAACATTCCAGCGCAAAGCGCTCCGCCGGAATGTTGTGCGAGCATGAGGCGAGAAACAGGATGCCGCCGGGGGCCGTCACGCTTGCGGCGAGCCGCGCCAGCTTGCGATATGCCTTGGCGCCCGCCTCGAGGTCCTTGCGCGATTTGACGAACGGCGGCGGATCGGCGGCGACGACGTCGAAGCGCTCGCCTTTGCCTGAGAGCCGTTCAAGCTCCTCGAACACATCCGCTTTCACGAAGCGAACGATTTTGCCCACGCTATTGGCCGCCGCCGCATCCTGCCCGAGCTGCAGCGCGGGCCCCGAGCTGTCGATGCCGCTAACCTCCTTCGCACCCGCGCGTGCGGCCAGAACCGCGAAACCGCCTGTATAGCAATAGGCATCGAGCATCGACTTGCCCTTTGCGAGCGTACTGAGAAACGCGCGGTTGTCGCGCTGGTCGTAATACCAGCCTGTCTTCTGCCCGCCCGCGAGGTCGGCGAAATAGCGCGTGCCGTTTTCCTCGACGGCAAGATGATGCGGCGCCTCTCCTTCAACGGTCTTCACATAAGTCTCGAGTCCCTCGAGCGCGCGCACCGGTGCATCGGCGCGCAACAGGATAGTTTCAGGCTTGAGCAGTTTCTGCAGGGCCGCCAGCAGCGACTCCTGCAATTTCTCCATGCCGGCCGTCGTGATCTGCACGACCAGCGTCCGATCGAAGCGATCGACGGTAAGGCCGGGAAGCCCATCGCCTTCCGCATGCACGAGTCGATAATAGGGACGATCGTAAAGGCTCTCGCGCAGCACCAGCGCGCGCGCGATCCGCGCTTCGAGGAACGCGGCATCGATCTTCGTTTCGGCCGGACATTCGAACAGCCGGACCGCGATCAGACTCTGCGGATTGAAATAGCCGACGCCCAGCGCCTTGCCGTCGTCGCCTTCCAGCCGCACGAGTGATCCGGGGCCAAGCGCCTTCGCCGCCGCATCGAGCGCCAGCTCGTTGGAGAACACCCACGGCGCGCCGCCGCGCACGCGGCGACCTTCTTTGGGACGGAGGCGGAGAAGAGGAAGCTGGGGCATAGCCCGGACCCGGTAGCTGACCGGGAGGTCCATTGCAACGCCGGCGCGCGAGCCGGCGTGTCGGGCTCGATTCCCAGCAGCGCGGTTATTCGTCTTCCAGACTTTCCAGCCAATCCAACAAATCGCCCGGCGCCACCGGCTTGGGAAGAAAGGTCATCCCTGCGATCCGGGACTGCTCAGGCCGTGTGAGCAGCCGGCCCGACATCAGCGCCATGGGAATCCTAACGCCGCGTGCGCGAAGATTTTCGATGAGATCGACCCCCGACATTCCCCCCATCACAAGGTCGGTCAACAGGCAGCCCTCGAGGGCCTGCACCTGCCGTTCAAGCAACTCCTCGGCCGACCGGAAGGTTTCGACCCGGTAATCGTGGATTTCCAGCAGCAAGCGCATGGCATTGCGCACGGCGTCGTCGTCCTCGACGATGTAAACGGTGCGCGAGGAAGCCATGGCACCCCACTTCAAGAATGGGGCGGGAGCATAGCGTCCTGTCGTCTGCTGATATTGAGCCATATCAACGCGCGTGCCGCCTTTGTCTGCTCCCCGGTCCGGCCCCCGTCTCGAGGGCGACCTCCTCGAGCCGTTCGCGATCCATGATGCGGACGCGATGCCGATCCAGGATTTCGACGATCCCCCGATCCGCCAGCGCCCGCAGGGCCCTCGTCACCACCGCCGACGATGTTCCAAGGAAATCCGCGATATCGCCTCGCGTCATCGGGAGACGAAGATCATCCGAATGCTGTTCGTGCGCCATCTCATGGGCGAGAAGCATCTGGAAAAACAGCGCAAGCTTGGAGAGGGCTGCGCGATGGCGGCTGAGGATGAAGGCGTGATACTGCGCTTCGCGCAACTCCATGCAGAGCCGGCAAAGCACCTGGTAATTCAGGGATGGATCGCGTCGCAGGCGCTGCTCGAGAGCGGGGGCCGCAATCCGGTACGCGGTGACGGGCGTCACTGCTTCCGCCGAATTCACATACTGTCCCTGCTCGGAGAGTCCGAAGATGTCCTTGGGCCACAGGAAGCCGACAACATGGCGCGACCCGTCCGGCAAAGACTTGAAGCTCTTCGCAACGCCGCTGACGAGATTGAACACTGCTTTCGCTTCATCGCCCTGGGTGTAGATCGCCTGACCCTTTTTGAATCGAACGACCGTCGAGAGGACGGCGAGCATCGATTGATCTTCCTCGGACAGGAGCTCGCCGGGGGTCGGCCCGCGGTGCCACAGCGCAGGCGCCAGGAATTGTGGGCCCTTCTCGGTCGGTATGCGCCAGTTGCCGTTCTTGCCGGCCATGTTCGGACGGGCCTCAGATCGGTTCCAGAATGCTGGGACAAACACACGAGAAATCTGATCCAGATCAGGTTTTGCAAATATTATCGGCTGCCCCTGGGCGGCCAAATCCGCTACTGGATAGGCCATCGTGATATCGATGAGGCCCTCATGGATAGGCCCCTTGAATTCTGCGATCCCGCAAAGTCCGTTCGTGAATTGATGGACGCGCTGACGGCTTTGGGCCTCCTGCTGGAGACGGCGGAGCGCTTTTCCATTACCCGCTCCGACCGATCCGAAATATCGCTGCTTCTGGAGGCGGCGAGTGCGCAGTACGCACGTGCGCGCACTGCAGTCCATGCCCTGCGCCCGTTTCTGGGATCGGCGGCCTAGGCCCCCGCCGTTCCACCACGGTCATCCGCACGTGTACCGGACGAAGCCGGCTGTCCACAGCATGGCCCCCGCGACGTAGGCGAACGCGTCACTCCGCCGCGTAAAGCGAGGCCACCGCCTCATGCACTTTTCGCATCGGCAGTGGCGCTGCGTATTTGTCGGTCACGACTTCGATATAGGCGCCCTTGCCCGACGACTCCGCTTCCTTGATGGCCTTATCGAGTTCGCCGCAAGTCGTGACCCGCGCCGTGAACCAGCCGTCGCAGCCGAGCGCTTCCGGCAGCTTGTCGTAATGCCAGGGCGCAACGTCGTTGTAATAGTAGTCGGGATGCTTCGAGAGCAGGCGTTCGATCAGATAGCCGTCATTGTTGAGCACGAAGACGATCGGCTTCAGTCCGAAGCGGTGAAACTGGCCGATCTCCTGCGCCGTCAGCTGATGGGATCCTTCGCCGGTCACGAGGACGACGCGGCGGTCCGGCGACGACAGCGCAGCGCCGAAGGCGGCCGGCGTGGCCCAGCCGATCGAGCCCCAGAGCGCCTGATTGTGGAAGATCGCGCCCTTGGGCATTTTGGCGAAGGCGAGCCCCATCGACGATGAGCCGGTTTCCGTCATCAGGATGTCGCCCGGCCGCAGCATCTCCTGCCAGCGCGGATAGAGATATTCCGGCGTGATCTTGTCGCCCGGCTTGCCAACCGGCTTCCCCAGCCCCTCAGCCTTGGGCCCTGCAATCGATTTCTTCGGGATGCGCTTCAGCAGCGCGAAAAGAAAGTCCTTCATCTGCAGGTGATCGTAGATGGCGGCGCCGATGCGCACGAAATCCGGCGCGATATGGATGCTCTTCGAGCGATCGATCCGCGCAGTGAAAGCCCCCGTATTGAAATCCGTCGCCATGGCGCCGATGCAGAGGACGCAGTCGCAACCTTCGACGAAGCTGCGCACCTCGTCGTTCATGATGCGTCCGTCATACATGCCGATGTAACCGGGATGGCTTTCGTCGAGCACGCTCTTGTCCATGACCATGGTGGCAAAGGGCAGACCCGACGCGTCGACGATCTTGCCGACGAGATCGTTCAGGCCGAAGCGCGAGATGACGACGCCGGGCAGGATGCAGGCGGTTTTGCTTGCCGTCAGGACTGCGACCGTCGCCTTCACGGCCGCCTCGAGATTCGCCGCATCCGAAATGATTTTGGGCGCCATCTCCGTCGCCTGGACGACGGGCATGTCGGCGTAGTCGGACGGGATGCCGAGATACACCGGCCGGCGTTCGCGCAGCGCCGTCTCAATCAGCCGCTCGGTTTCGGTGATGCAATTCTCTGGCGTCAGGATCGCGCGGGCGCATACCACAGTGTCGGCCATCTTGTAGAAAAGATCGAACTCGCCGTTGCCGAGCGTGTGGTGCACCAGCCGGTGCGCCGCCTGCACGCCGCTCGCGGGCATGCCGACAAGATGGAAGATCGGAACGAATTCGGCATAGGACCCGGCGACGCCGTTGATCGCACTCAGCTCACCGACACCGTAAGTCGTGCACAATGCCGCCATTCCGTGCATGCGCGCATAGCCGTCTGCCGCATAGGCCGCATTCAGCTCGTTGCAGCAGCCGACCCATCTGAGGCTTTTGTCGGCGCAGACCGCATCGTCGATCGAAAAGGCGTAGTCGCCCGCGACGCCGAGAATGTCCGTGATCCCGATGTCATGAAGCCGCGATAGCACGTGCTGGATGACGGTCTTGCTCATGCGCATCTCCCATGGAAACCCCGGGTAATGGACGCGTGTAACGGCGAGCCGAGCTTCAAACACCTTCACGAGCCGAACGGGTCGCGTGCGAAATCGTTCCGCGCGGCGACGGAAAACGAAGGCGCGTGAAAAACGATGGCAAACGGGCTTTACCAAGCGGCGTTTATGCGCCCGTCAGAAAAAGCTCACCGGATCGATGTCGACGGTGAGGCGCACGCTGTTAGGCAGCTTCACGCGCTCGAGCCAGGTTCGCAGATACGCCTGCACATCGACCGCGCGGTCGGCCTGCACCAGAAGTCGCTCGCGCGTGCGGCCGCGCAGCAGCTGATAGAAGGCCGGCGTCGGGCCCCACACCGTGACGCCGCGTGCAGCAGGCGCCGCCCGCGCCAGGGCGCGACCGGATTCGCGCACCGCGTCGCCGTCGGGACCGGAGAGAATGAGAGCCGCGAGGCGTCCGAAGGGCGGCGCATGCACGCGTTTGCGCTCCGCGCATTCGCGCGCGAAGAACGCATCGCGATCTTCGCTGGCCAGCGCCTGCATCACGCTGTCTTTGGGATTGCGCGTCTGGATCAGCACGACGCCCGCTTTGGCTGCGCGGCCCGCCCGTCCAGACACCTGGTGCAACAGCTGGAACGTCCGCTCACGCGCGCGCAGGTCCCCGTCCGAGCCGCCCAAATCGGCATCGATGACGCCGACCAGCGTCAATTGCGGGAAGTGATGGCCCTTTGCGACGATCTGCGTGCCGATCAGGACATCGATCTCGCGCTTGGCCATGGCGCGGATCGCGGCCTGCGTTTCCTGGGGTCCATGAAACGTGTCGCTCGAGGCGATGGCGATGCGCACCTCTGGCCAGGTGCGTGCGAATTCCTCCGCCACGCGCTCCACGCCCGGCCCGCAGGCGACAAGGCTTTTCTCCGCATGGCATTCGGGACATTCATGCGGCGCGGGCATTTCGAAGCCGCAATGATGGCAGACGAGCTTTCGGTGATAGCG
>Ga0335070_10008283_pt1 | contig 12187 bp, 9 predicted proteins | sample Lox_Sample_13_FD_206722 | JGI IMG/M metagenome (GOLD analysis project Ga0335070, IMG submission 206722) | Soil microbial communities from Loxahatchee National Wildlife Refuge, Florida, United States - Lox_Sample_1.3 | ecosystem: Environmental > Terrestrial > Soil > Wetlands | place: USA: Florida...
CCGCCGTCCTTCACCGGCCCGTGGGTGACGATATGAGCACAGGCGCCGTGCCGGTCTGGATCGAGCACAACCGCACCTGGCTGTTGGCCGAGTTCGCGCGGCTGAGCGGCTTGCTGGGCGTCGAGGCGAGCGCACCCGAGCCGCGGCATTGGGATTGCGAGGCTCCTCCGGCGATCGAGACACTCTGCGCCCTCTTCGAGCTTAGCCGGTTCGAGCGCGATCTGCTGCTGCTGTGTGCCGGTGTGGAAATGGAAAGCGACCTCGGCGAGGTCTGCGGTCGGTTGACCGGCCGGCCGCAGCACAGGTGCCCGACCTTCGGGTTGGGAATGAGCCTGTTGCCTGAACCGCACTGGAATGCGCTGGCGCCGTGGGCGCCGTTGCGACGATCGCGGCTGATCGAGGTCGAGCCGGGCTTTGGGCTGGCGGCAGCCCCGCTGCGGATCGATGAACGCATTCTGCATTATCTCGCCGGAACGAACCGGATGGATCCCAGGCTCGAGCGGGCGCTGCACAGCGTCGATGCGCGCGCGCCGCTGGCGCAGCAGCACGAGGATCTGGTCGAGCGCATCGCAAGCGAGTTTGACGGCAGGCTGGCGGCGATGTCGCTGCATTTTCATGGCGACGATCCGCGAGCCCAGGAAACAGTCGCAGCGCGAATCGCGGAACGCTTCGGCTGCGGGCTTTTCGTGCTCAGGATCGAAGATACTCCGTCGCCTGGCCCAGACCTCGAGCAGTTTCTGGCACTGTGGTCGCGCGAGGCGCTGCTGTTGCCGGCATGTTTGCTGCTCGCATGGGAGGGCGAGGCGCCGAGCGCCAATGCGCGGGCGCTGGCGGAGCGGGTGCCGAGCCCGTTGCTGATTGCCAGCCGCGATCCCCAGACGCTGCATCGCCTGACATGGCGACATGACGTGAGCAAGCAAGCGCCGGCAGTGCAGCGTGCGCTGTGGAAGCAGGCGCTGGCCGAGGCTGGCGAGAACGCAGGCTCTCCACGCGCGCCGCACTCCTTGAATGGAAGCGGTCTCCACTCGCCGCTGGACGAGATGCTGGACAGGATGTCCGAGCAGTTCCGCCTGAGTGCCGAGACAATATCGACGATTGCGCAGGCCGCGGTTGCGACGTGTCGCGGCGGCGCCGGGAAGCTGGAATCGAGACTGTGGAACAGTTGCCGCTCGGTGTCGCGGCCGCAACTCGATCTGCTCGCCGAACGGATCGAGCCGCGCGCCGGATGGGACGATCTGGTGCTGCCGGAAGCCCAGTTGGCGGTGCTGCGCATGATGGTCAGCCAGGCGCACCATCGCATGACGGTCTATGAGCGCTGGGGTTTTGCCCGCAGCGGGCGCCGGGGACTGGGCCTCAGCACGCTATTCACCGGCGCCAGCGGGACGGGTAAGACGCTGGCCGCTGAAGTGCTGGCTCACGAGCTCGAGCTCGATCTGTACCGCATCGATTTGTCCGCTGTCGTCAGCAAGTTCATCGGCGAGACCGAGAAGAACCTGAAGAAGGTGTTCGATGCGGCCGAGCAGGGCGGCGTGGTGCTGCTATTCGACGAGGCCGACGCGTTGTTCGGCAAGCGCTCCGAGGTCAGGGACAGTCACGATCGCTACGCCAATATCGAGGTCGGATACCTGTTGCAGCGTATGGAAAGTTTTCAGGGTGTCGCGATCCTGACGACCAACGCTAGGACGTCGCTGGACAAGGCCTTTCAGCGGCGGCTGCGGTTCACGGTGGAGTTCCCTTACCCCGGCGCCGTGGAGCGCGAGGCGATCTGGCGACGGGCGATTCCAGCCGAGACGCCCGCGCTTGGATTGGAGCCAGTCCGGCTCGCGCAGCTGAACATGTCCGGCGGCAGCATCCGCAACATTGCGTTGAACGCTGCATTCCTGGCCGCCGCGCAAAGCCGGCCCGTCGGCATGGCCCATCTGCGGCAGGCTGCAAATCTCGAAGCGAGCAAGGTGGAACGACCCCTTGCGGAGCTGGAAACGCGGGGGTGGGAATGAACGCTTCCGTGAAGGTGGTGATCGACAGGCTCGTGCTGCGCGGCGTGGATCCGCATCACGCGCAGGCGTTGGCCGACAGTCTGAAGGCGGAATTGGAGAAGACGTTTGCGCAACCGGGAGCGGGCGCGGGACTCCGGCATGCGCGGAATGCACGGGTGTTGCGGCTCGACAGCACGCCGCTGCATGCGGGACGCGCGGCCGCGCGCGCATTCGGAAGCAATTTGGCTCGGGCCATCTGGAAAGGGGTGGGTCGATGACACGTGCTGTTCTGCGAACCGCTTCGCAGCCAAGCGCTGGCACCAGGCGGCCGCGACAAGATCATGGAGCAGAGAGTTGATCCATGCCGACTACCTCTAACCCTCTCTCGCCCAGGCTGCTCAAGGGCGGCATCGTCACCATGGACCCCGATACGTCGGTGGTCCAGGGCGTGATCTCGATGCAGTACAATCCGGAGACGGTCACCCGGTCGCTGCAGATTCAATCGGTGGCAGGTGGCTCGGACGGAACGCGGGTGGACATGCTGCGGCTGCGCGGCCCCGCGATCGAGACCATCAAGGTGGACGTGCAGCTCGACGCCATCGACCAGCTCGAGTTTCCAAACCAGAATCAGCTCGCCGTGCAATACGGGCTGCAGCCGCAGATTTCGCAGCTCGAGATGCTGGTGAACCCGACTGTCGAGACGCTGTTGTCCGACGACGCAATGGCGAGCGCCGGGACGCTCGAAATCATCCCGCTCGAGCAGCCCCTGACGCTGTTCGTGTGGAGCGCGATGCGCGTGGTGCCGGTGCGGCTCACGGAGTTCAGCATCACGGAGGAGTTCTTCGATCCGAACCTGAACCCGATCCGCGCCAAGATCAGTCTTGGCATGCGGGTGCTCAATGTCGACGACCTGGGCTTTGATCATCCGGGCGGTCGCATGTTCCTGACTTATCTGACCAACAAGGAAACCATGGCCGGTCGCGTCGCCTCGGCGGCGTTGACCACGCTCGGCTTGGGGAGCTGACCGATGGACTATCCGCTTCAGTCGATGGTGCAACTCGGCGTCATTCCGCCGGTGACGTTTCCGACCGACAGCCGCTATTACGGCTTTGGCGTACAGCAATATGTGTCCGCCGACGGAACGAGCATCCCGTATCTGCAGCGGCGGATCGTGCCGCAGCCCGGCGCTCGCAATTACGCGACCATCAACCAATACACCGTGCAGCAGGGTGACCGGCTGGACCGGATCGCCGCGAAATATCTCGGCGATCCGCTGCTGGCCTGGCGGATCTGCGATGCCAACGGGGCAATACGGCCCTTCGATCTGGTGTCCACGCCGGGAACCGTGCTGACCATCACCATGCCGCAGGGCGTGCCGGGAGGAACGATTGCTCAGTAGCGTTCAATTGACGCTGATGATGGGACCGGTGATTGCCGAGCCGGTTCCGTCGACTGTGCTCGAAGCCCTTGTGGACGTCGAGGTGACGGTTCACGACCTCGAGCCGAGCGGCTTCAGGCTAACGTTCAGCATCGACAAGGGATCGCCGCTGCAGCTTCTGTTCCTGCTGACGGGCGGATTGCCGCTGCTGTTCATGCGCTGCATCCTGGTCGCGACCGTGAACGGCAGTGCGAATGTGCTGATCGACGGGGTGATCACCCAGAACGAGATCGCGCCCGGCGACCGCGGGTCCAACTCGACGCTGACCCTGCTGGGCCGGGATCTAACGGCGCTGATGGATCAGACAAACTGGAGCGGCTTCCCGTTCCCGGCCTGTCCAAGCGAAGCCCGCGTGGCCTTGCTGCTCGCCAAGTACGCCTTCTTCGGATTGCTGCCCGTCATCATCCCCAGCATCCTGATGGATATCGAGCTGCCGATCGACCGCATTCCGGCGCAGCAGGGCAGCGATCTGCAATACATCCGGCAATTGGCGGAGGAAGCCGGCTATGTGTTCTTCATCGCGGCCGGTCCCGCTCCTGGCACCAGCACGGCCTATTGGGGGCCCCAGGTGAAGATCGGCCCGGTGCAGCCGGCCCTCAACATCGACATGGACGCGTACACCAACGTGGAGTCGATGCACTTCACGTTCGACCAGGAGAAGAGCAAGATCCCGCTGGTCTACACTTATATCCAGCAGGTCGGGATCAGCATCCCGATTCCGATTCCGCCGGTGAATCCCCTGCAGCCTCCGCTGGGCGCGATTCCGCCGATACCGACGAACCTGCTCCCGCCCGACCTGACCTCGTTCCGCGATGACATGTCGAAGCTGTCGATCCCGCAGGCGATAATGATGGGTTTTGCGGCTGGCGCCGAAAGCTCGGAAGCCGTCTCGTGCGAAGGATCGCTCGATGTCACGCGCTACGGCGGCGTGCTGCAGGCGCGGCAGCTCGTCGGCGTGCGTGGGGCCGGCTACTGCTTTGACGGACTCTATTATGTGAAGAGCGTGACGCATCACCTCAAGCGCGGTGAGTACAAGCAGAACTTCACGCTCACGCGCAACGGACTGGTGTCCACGGTACCGACGGTAAGCCCATGACGATCGCAAAATCTCCCGCATCGAATTCAACGCCCAAGCGCTACTACGGCAAATACCGTGGCCTGGTGGTCAACAACATCGACCCGATGCAGATCGGCCGCGTCATGGCCCAGGTCCCCGATGTGCTGGGCGAGATTCCGTCGAGCTGGGCTCTGCCATGCGTTCCGGCAGCGGGCATCCAGGCCGGTTGCTTCATGATCCCGCCGCTCGGCTCGCAGGTGTGGATCGAGTTCGAGCAGGGCAACCCGGACTATCCGATCTGGACCGGAGGATTCTGGGGCGTCGTTGCCGAGGTTCCGGTGCTGGCCACGGTTCCTCCCGCGATTCCCCCCGGGCAGAACATCGTGCTGCAAACCACCGGGCAGAACACCGTCGTGCTCAGCGACACCGTTCCCGCGCCATTCGTCGGCGGGATCATGCTCAAGAGTCTTGCGGGACCGATGCTCGTCGTCAACGACACCGGAATCTATCTGACCTGCGGCCCCGGACTGGCAACGATCATGATGACCGGGACGATGGTGAGCATCAACGAAACTGCACTGGTGGTGACCGGCCCCTGACGCGATAGCGCAGGGCTCCGATCAACCCAGCGATGAAGTGGTGACTGAAGCGGAGGAGGAGATGCCAGGACCTATCTTGCATGTTGGCGCGGTAGTGACTTGCGCGCATGGCGGCATGGCCGTTCCGACCGTTCCGAGCCCGGTTGTGCTGGTCTCGGGAATGCCGATCGCGACCATTGCGGCGCCGTATGCGATCGCAGGCTGCGCCTTTGTGCCGCCGGGCGGCAACGGACCATGCGCGACCGGTCAGTGGATGGTCGGTGCGCTGCAGGTCACGTCGAACGGTCAGCCGGTCGCGATTCTCAGCGGGGTGTCGACATGCATCCCCACCGCTACTCCGATGATTCCGGTATCCGCGCAGACTTTTGTGATTGCCACCTAACCGCCAGCGGCGCGCGCGCAATGCTGGCAGGCAGGACGATGCGATGAACGTGAACTTTCCGTTCCAGTTCGACGGCACCGGCCGCACCGCCGACCCGATGGCGAGCTATCTCTACCAACTGGTGGAGCAGGTGCTGTTCACCTCGCCGGGCGAACGCGTCAACCTGCCCGACTTCGGCAGCGGACTGCTGCAGATGCTGTTCGCTCCCACCAGTCCCGAGATTGCGGCGGCCACGCAGTTCACCGTGCAGGGCGCGCTGCAGAAGTGGCTGAGCGGGCAGATCAAGGTGCAGTCGGTGACGGCCACATCGGTCGAGTCCACGCTCACCGTCACCGTGACCTACACACCGCTGGATACCGGCGTCTCGCAGGTGCAGACCTTCGTCTATGAGGGCGTCGGATGATCTACAGCTGCTGCAACGAGAATCGCAAGGCCGCGGTGCTGGGCAATCCGGCGATCAACGGCATCGATTACCTTGAAGTGGTGGACGGGCCGACGATCCCTGCAGGCAGCCCGAGGCAGCGCACGCTGCTGATCACCTGCCTCAATCCGGCGCCCACCGGGCTGAAGCCGGACAATGTCCTGATCACCGGCGGCGAAAGTGTCACCGCGACAGGCATCGAGTGGATCGCCCCGGCGATTCCTGCGCCGGCGCAGGCGACGGCGGGGGAGGCGGCCTACTTCGCGCAGCTTCCGCATGCCGCCAACGTCATTGTCGTGCGCCTCGACAAGTATGGCGACTTTTCGCCCTATACGCTGCAGCTGGTCAATGACGCGGCAGCCGCCGCGCAGGGTACCTTCGCCGTCACCGAGGTGCTGAACGGATTCGATCCGCAGCTCGCCGCTGTCACATTCTCGTTCAAGGTGGAGTGCGGACCTGCGTTCGATTGCGCGCCGGCGTCGCCGAACTGTGCGCTGCCGCCGCCTGCGCCTCCGCCCATCAACTATCTCGCCAAGGACTACACGACTTTCCGACAGATCATGCTGGATCGCATGAACCAGCTGTTGCCATCGTGGGGAGCGTCAACGGAGGCGGATGCCGGCGTGATGCTGGCCGAGGCGGTCGCCTATGCCTGCGATCAGCTGAGCTACCGCCAGGATGCGGTGACCACCGAAGCCTATCTGAACACTGCGCGGAGCCGCATCTCGCTGCGGCGTCATGCTCGCCTGGTCGATTACAGGATCGGCGAGGGATGCAACGCGCGGGCATGGATCCAGGTCGGCGTCTCGGCGACGACCCTGCTGCCGAAGGATGGAACGCGTTTCTACACCACCGCGCCTGGGATGCCGAGCACGCTGGCAGCGGGATCCGGGAACGAGCAGGCTGCGCTCGATGCCGGCGTCGTGGTGTTCGAGCCGATGCAGGAGGCGCTGCTGTTTCCTGCGCACAACCTGATGTCCTTCTACACGTGGGGCGACGCCAATTGTTGCCTGCCCGCCGGCGCCACCGAAGCGACGTTGCTCGGCACCTTCGCCGATCTTCGCGTGGGTGATGTACTGATCTTTCAAGAGGTGCTGGGTCCACGGACCGGAGTGCCGGCCGACGCCGACATCCGCCATCGCTGCGCGGTCCGGCTCACGGCCGTTGCGACCACCAACGCGGCGGGCCAGCCGCTGGTCGATCCGCTGTTCGACGTGAACGGCAAGGCCATCACCTCTAGCGCGCAGCAGCCGCAGCCGGTGACGGAGATTCAATGGTCGAGCGACGACACGCTCCCATTCCCGGTCTGCATTTCCTCGACGATTGTTGGTACCGACAACAAGGAGACGCCGCTTGCGAATGTCAGCGTGGTGTTGGGCAATGTCGTGCTCGCCGACCACGGCCTCACCATGCCGGCGCAGGATCTGGGAATCGTCCCGGCGCCGAGCGTGTTCTATGCGCCAGACCCGTCCGCCGGATACTGTACGCCGCCAGTGCGGGCACCGCTCCCCGTGCGATTTCTGCCGAAACTCGCGAGCCGGCCGCTGACCCAGGCCGTGCAACTGCCTCTCACCGAAAGTCCATCGACACCGAACGCGATGCCGTTGTCGGCGACTTCGCCGATAAGTCTGAAGGACAACAACGGATATCTCGCGATCCAGGTTGCCGCTGACAGCCCGGCGACCTGGCCGCAGTATTTCGGCGTGTTGGCGACGCCCGGTTCATCCTCGGGAGAGTTCAATCTCGCCGTCCTGTTCAACCCTCAGCCCGGCGGACCGGCCGGAATGAGCGGACCGGTGATCCTCGAGTTGTTCACAGGGATGAATCTGACCAGCGGATCGCCGGGCTATGCGGGGACGCAGCTGGCAAACTCGCGCTTCATCAATGTGGCCTCACCGCCAACCGGACCGGTGCCGGCAACCTTTCCTGCGAGCGCTGCGCCATTGCCCAACACGGGCGTCCTGAATCTGGTCGACGGAAACGGCACCGCATACCTGGCCGTCCAGCCGACGAATCCGTTGGGGTGGCCACCGCTGTTCAGCGTCGTGTCGCAGCAGCAGATCGTTGATTCCTCGTTGTTCAACCTGCTGCTGCTCTACACTCCGCCATCCGGTTCACCCGGTGTGACGACGCCGGTCATCGTCGAGCAGTTCCTCAACCTGTCGCTCGCAACCATAACGACCACCATCGCCTCGGCGTCGGACCTGATCTCGGTCGAAACCTTCGAGGGCGAGCCAAATCCCGCCATCGCTGCGACCGACTTGATGCAGTTTGACGCCAACGAGGCAATTCCGGCGATCCAGGTCACCAGCATCACTCCCGGAACAGGCAATCCACCCGTGACATGGACGGCGCAGCCGGACCTGCTCGGATCGGGGCCCGAGGACACCCAGTTCGTCGTCGAGATCGATACCAGCGGAACGGCGCAATTGCGCTTTGGCGACGGCACAAACGGCAAACGGCCGGTTGCGGGCGACGACTACACGGCCGTCTATCGCGTCGGCAACGGTGCCGCCGGCAATGTCGGCGCGAATTGCCTGATCAATTGGTCTGCGCCCGTCGCCGCGGCCGCGACCATGCGGAACTGCACCAATCCGATGGCGGCAACCGGCGGCGTCGATCCCGAAACGGTGGCGCAGATTTGCCGGCGTGCACCGCAGGCCTTCATGACGCAGGAACGTGCGATCACCATGCAGGACTACGTCGATGCAGCGGAGCTGAATTCGCAGATTGAGGATGCGGCCGCGCAGCCGCGATGGACGGGGAGCTGGTACACAATCTTCGTTGCCGCAGAGCCGCAAGCCGACGCGCCCTTGAGCAAGGCACTCAGGCGCAGCTTGATAAAATCGGTGAATGCGTACCGTCTCGCCGGCCAGGCGATCTACATCGAGCCGCCGCAATACATACCGCTCTCGCTGACGTTGACGGTCTGTGTCGATCCGGACAGTTTTGCGATGGACGTACGCGCGGCACTGCTCCAGGTGCTCGGAAGCTGCAGGCTGCCGAACGGCGAACCGGCGTTCTTTGCTCCGCAGAATTTCGAGCTCGGCGAGCCGGTGTATCTCAGTCCGATCTACGCAGCGGCCAGAACGGTCCCCGGTGTGACGCGCGTGACAGCAACAGTGTTCGAGCCAGCAGGGCAGAACACGCAGATGTACATCCGGCAGGGCTACATCCCGATGGGACCGTTCCAGGTGGCGCGGCTGGACAATGATCCGAGCCTCCCCAGCAACGGTGTCCTCAGCCTCACCATGCTGGGCGGGAGGTGATGCATGAGCTGCGGTTGCGGAGACATTTGCACATGCGGATGCTGCGCTGGCACCAGCATCGCCACGCCCGTTCCGGAAAGCAATGCGCCCGGACTATCCGCGATCGCCTACCGAACGGGCACCTGGGCCACTTTCAAGGAGACGATGCTGGCGCGCCTGTCGAGCTCCGACTATCCGGCGCTGGCAGCCTTGAAGACACGCGACGACGATGACTTCAGCATTGCGTTGCTTGACGCCAGCGCGGTCGCGCTCGACATCCTGACATTCTACCAGGAGCGGCTCGCAAACGAGAGCTATCTGCGGACGGCCACGCAGCTTTACTCCCTGAACCAGCTGAGCCAGCTGATCGGCTATCAGCCGTCGCCCGGCGACTCCGCGTCGGTGTATCTGGCATTCAGCCTGTCCGCTGCCTCGGGGCTGCCGCCGAATCCGGCCAACACCGCCATCTCCATCCCCTCCGGCACCACCGTACAGAGCGTGCCGGCGCAAGGCAGCACGGCGCAGATCTATCAGACGTCGGGCGCCATCCTTGCCAAGCCCGACTGGAACGCGCTGCCTGTACAGACGGGCATTCCGTGGACACCGCAGTCCGGCGACACCAGCGTCTACCTGCAGGGAACGTCGACCCAGCTGAACCCTGGCGACGCGTTCCTGATCGTCGGTGACGAGCGCGCCGGAAGCCTTGCCACCGGATCTGCGCCTGATCCGACCAACAACCACTGGGACGTGCGCATTGTCAGTTCCGTGAAACCGGACGCCGCCAACGGCCGCACGCTGGTGACATGGAGCGAGGGCCTCGGCCGCGGCGGGGTTTCTCCCGCCCAAGTCAATCCGCGGTTCTATGCCTTGCGCCAGCGTGCCGCGCTGTTCGGCTACAACGCGATCAGCCCCATCATGTTGTCGGGCGATGTGCTGGATTCGCTGTACTGGGCGGGCTTGCTGAACGGCAATTGGCCGCCTGACTGGATTTTCGGTTCCGACGATGTCACGGGTGCCACGCTCGCCTCCGAGGGCCTTGTCGATCTCGACAACGTCTATTCCAAGCTCGTTCCCGGCGGATGGATCGCGCTGATCCGCCCGACCGGCGATCATTCGCGCACCCCGGCCGGCTTCGTGAGCCTGTTTGCCATCAAGACGATCGCGAGCGTCAGCCGGTCGGACTACAGCCTGAGCGCAAAGATCACGCGCGTGCTCACCGACTCGAGTTCGGCGACGGAAAGCCAGCTCGAGGCAGACTACAATGCGACACGAACCGTCTCGGTGCTGGCGCAGAGCGAGCTGTTGCCGGCCATCGAGCAGCCGCTCGACTATCCGCTTTACGGAACGATCATCGATCTCGAGACGGTGCGCAACGATCTGGCGGCGATCCAGGCGGTCGCGGTGACCGGCAGCAATCCCCAGCTGATGGTCAACTCCGGCGTCACCGTGAATTTTGATCCCTATGACGGCAGCGGACAGGTTGCGCTCGGCCCCGGCGCCATGCTCACGCTGATCCATCCGCCACCGACGGTGTTCAACACCGACGGCAGCATTCCGGACTGGCGCGGCTTGACCGGCGAGGCCTCGCTGGTCGTGAGTGACGCGAGCGGCAGGTTGGGCACCGCAAAGGCCGCATTGGCGAGCTTCACCGTGATGCCGGCGCCATCAAGCGCGCCGCTGGTGCAGGAGGTGGCGCTGGTCACCTCGGTCAGTCAGGTGCCGGCGGCGCAGACTCCGGCGGCCATTGCGCCGGCACGAACCCGTATCGTGCTCGCGGCTCCACTGCTGAATTGCTACGACCGCGCGTCGAGCACCGTCAACGCCAATGTCGGCGCTGCCACGGCGGGCAGCGCGGTCACCGAGCTTCTTGGCAGCGGCTCGGCGGCTACACCCAACCAGACCTTCACGCTGAAGCAGATTCCGCTGACCTACACGCAGGCACTGACGCCGACGGGGCGCGCAAGCTCGCTTGCGGTCAGCGTGAACGGGGCGGACTGGACGCTTGTCCCAACCCTCTATGACCAGTCGCCCCAGGCCCAGGTGTTCACCACGGTGAACCTCACCGGCGGCAAGGCCCAGGTGATCTTTGGCGATGGTGTCGAGGGATCGACCTTGCCCACCGGGCAAAACAACATCATTGCCAGATACCGTGTTGGCCTTGGCGCGGCGGGCAATGTCGGCGCCGGATCGATCACCACGCTGGTGGACCGCCCGGTCGGTGTCAGCGGCGTGACCAATCCATCGCCGGCCACCGGCGGGCAGGACCCGCAGACCGTCGCCGACATCAAGGCTTGCGCGCCGATGTCGGTTCAGACTCTCGGCCGCGCGGTGTCCATCACCGACTACCAGAACTTTGCGGCGACCTTTGCGGGCATTGCAAAGGCGTCCGCGCTGTGGGTTCCGAGCGGATTCTTTCGCGGCGTATTCCTGACGGTCGCCGCCGCAGGCGGCTCGGCGTTGCCATCAGGCAATCTGACGCTGGGCAATCTGACAGCGGCGCTGATCGCCTTCGGCAATCCCGCGATCGCATTGCGCGTGGTGAGTTTCTGGGAAACGCTGTTCGGTCTCGAAGCGGATCTGAAATACGATCCAGCCTACAGCGTGGATAACGTCAATGCGGCGGTGATGGCGCTGCTGAACTCCACTTACGGCTTTGCCAACCGCAGTTTTGGACAGGGCGTCTCGGGCGATGAGCTCGCTGCCCTCATCGGCGGTGTGGCGGGCGTGGTGGCCGTCAATGTCACGAGCGTCAAGATCATCGCCACCAGTGCCGCCGGCGATCTCGGAAAGGCCGGCTACTCCGTTGCGAACTGGCAGAACTGGATCCAGCAACAGAAGCACCCGAAGCGTGAGCGCTCCGGATCGCCGTCGGCGATTTGCCCGTACCATCCGATGCCGCATCGCCACCGGCTGCCGGACCCCGCCGAAATTCTGGTCATCAGCCCCAATCCCTCCGACGTGGTCCTGGGGGTGATGTCATGAGCTTCAACCTGTTCCAGCTCGTCCCCGCCGTCTATCGCCTGCGTGACGGACAGATCGCAGCAACGCTGCAACTGTTGACGCCGG
>Ga0335070_10008284_pt1 | contig 12185 bp, 12 predicted proteins | sample Lox_Sample_13_FD_206722 | JGI IMG/M metagenome (GOLD analysis project Ga0335070, IMG submission 206722) | Soil microbial communities from Loxahatchee National Wildlife Refuge, Florida, United States - Lox_Sample_1.3 | ecosystem: Environmental > Terrestrial > Soil > Wetlands | place: USA...
AGCTTCCATTTCGCGGTAAAGGTAGCTCGAGTTCTTGCAATCCCGCAGCGGTCGACATGGCTTGTTCCCCGCAGCAGTAATATGACTGCCACGTTGCGATGGATGTAGCGGTCGATCTATTGAACGTTGGTGTCGCCGATACCTTTGTATCGATCTGGCAAGGCGACGCGTCGACCTCTACCCAAGGATCGACGTGAATCGCTAGGGCGGCGTGCCGAGCTTTGCGGCGATTGTTACCAGGTCGGCAAGAGAGCCAGCTTCCATTTTCTTCATGACCTGACCCCTGTGCGCCTTCACCGTGATTTCGCTGATGCCAAGCTCGAAACCGACCTGCTTGTTCATCAAGCCGCGGACCACCAACGCCATGACTTCCCGCTCCCGCTGGCTCAGCAAGGCAAACCGCATTCGAAGACTTTCCAGTTCCGCCCGATGCTTGAGCGCGGCCCTGCTGCGCTCCAGCGCCTGTCGGATCGCGCCCAAAAGCACATCATCGGAAAACGGCTTCGTCAGGAATTCGATCGCTCCGGCTTTCATGGCCTGAACGGTGGTGGGAACATCGCCGTAACCCGTGATGAAGATGATCGGCATCTCGGCGCGGTCGGCCGCGACGCGCTTCTGCAAATCGAGGCCGTTGAGGATCGGGAGAGAGACGTCGAGAATGAGACAGCTGGGCAGCGATGTTCTCGGGCAGGACAGAAAAGCCTGTGCGCTCTCGAACAATTGCGGCTGCCAACCCTCCTGTTGAATTAGCAGTTCGAGCGACTCGCGCACGGAAATATCGTCGTCAACAACGTACACAATGGAAGCGTCCGCCATGTGCCTTTGCCCTCGCGGTGCTGCATCGATCACTTGCTGGTCTAGTCGCTATCCTCAATTCCTGTCGGTAAAAGCTCAACAAGGTTGGAGTCAGTCTGGGATCGCTGCGTTCAGCGCGTCGAGCAGGGCCGTGTCGGTGAACGGTTTTGCCAGGCATTCCACGGCTCCCTGATGGAGCAGGCGAGGGCGCATAGCTGACTCGTGAGCAGTAATGAAGATCACCGGTATCTTTCGTCCCCGCGCTATCAGCTCCTGGTACAGATCAGGTCCGGACATGCCGGGCATCGAAATGTCGATGATCAGGCATTGGCTCTGATCTTCATAGCCGGATGCAAGAAACTCTCGTCCGGAAGAGAATGTCTTGGGAACATAGCCCAGCTCCTTCAGCAAATCCTCCAACGATTCACGCACGGACTCATCGTCATCGATGACTGATACGAGTGGACGCTTGAGCATTCCATTTCTGTTCACAACACCATCCCGGCAGAAATCCGATCAGTGTGCACGCCTCCGACCGAGTCGGCGTTACGGCCTGCACGCCATTCCGATCCGACCATGGAAGCCGTCCCTGCTGAAAAGTCCATCATACGTTGGTGTCGGTCCTCCTCGTTGCAGGACGTCAGGAAACCCCATTAACGTGTCCGACGTATATTACGCTATGCCGACGCGGTCATTGCTTCTGTCGGCATCGAGAACTCGAATATGACGCCGCTCGGCTTGTTTCGGCGAGCCCATATCTTGCCGTCGTGTGCCTCCACGATCAGGCGACAGATCGACAGGCCCAGCCCTTTCCCACCGCTTTTTGTTGTGAAGTGTGGATCGAAAACTCTTTCGATATCTTCCTGGTGGATCCCCGTTCCATTGTCTGCAACGGACACGACGATTCCAACCTCGGGGCGTTCGTCGGCGAGTATGCTCAGGACTCGTAGTCCTTGCACAGGGACCATCGCGTCGACGGCGTTCTGAACAAGATTCAGCAGGACTTCCTGCAACTGAATGCGATCGCCAAATATCTGCGGTACCTTCGTGCCGGCCGAAACCTGAAGATGGATTTCGTGACGTTGCAAGTCGTCCCGGACAAGCTCAAGCGTATCTTGAATTAGGTCGTCGATATCGAAGGCGGATCGTATCTGAACCTCCTTTCGAAAGCTCCCTCGAATGCCATGAATCATGGTCGCGGCGCGATAGCCATCGGCAGCAATTTTCTCAAGTGCGACCTTTGCCTTTTCCAAATCCGGCTCCGACCTCTGGAGCCAGCGGGCTGCGACATTGGCTCTGTTTACGATCGCGGTGAGTGGCTGCTTCACTTCATGAGCAATCGCGGCCGCGACGGCGTCACCGGTCATCAGGCGGGCCGCGCGCTCGCGGCGTTGGGCACGGACTGCGCGGAGCAATTCCGTATAAAGATAGATTATCTCGTAGAGCAGGACGATCAGGACCACGCTGCTATCGAAGACCCCGATTATCCGTGCCGCAGTCCACCCGAGGCTGAAGCGTTCCGGATCGGGGTAGATACTTATAGGCATCTCGACCACGTACAGGAACAGGACGACCATCAACCAGATGTCGAGTAATGACTGTCGCCGTACCCAGAGCACGATGATGGCGGCGAGAGAAGCGAGCACGACAGGAAGCCCGACGTAATATGGAAACAATGAACTAAAGCGGCGGGTATCGAGTATGATGACCGGCGAATAATCCTCAGTCAGGACACAGAGAAACACCGCGACCGAGACGGCTATGATTATTGACGCGAAACTGAGAGCGATTGCTGAAGGCACATTAGCTGGCCACAGCCGTCTGCCGGGACCTGCATCTTTCAACAGCCCATAAGCGATCACGAACAGGGGAAAGCCAACGTGCCACAAATCGAAAAGCCACGCAGTGCTCTGCAAGCGACCGATCAACGGCTCGGCCGCAAACACTCCCGGAAACGTCAGGCTGTAGGGGATAATCGTAATCGACGTAAAAAGATAACCACTGGCAATCACGAGATTTGCAAGCGAGCGTGAAATTGCGAATTTTGCAAACAGGAGGGTCGCAGTTAATGAATCGCACAGAAACATGGCCATCAGATACATTGGCAGGATGGCGGAGATTGGCCGTAGCTTCACCCCCGCCAACGGCCACATGATGAGAAATGCGACGACCAGAATGCAGAGCACGACAGCAAGAGCGAGCCGCTTCTGAAACCGGCTCGGCGGCAGGCTCGAGAGGACGAAAACATCGTCGTCGGAGGCCGAAGCGAGGTCTTGCTCCATAAATCGCACCGTACTCGCAAATGCTTTCAGGTATCGGCAACAGCGTTTGGTCGAACGCCAGCGTCGAGGTGGCTTACGCCGGCCGGCTGCTCGAATCGCCATGGGATAGAAAAGGAAAACGTGACGCCGGGACCGTCATTCGTCTCCGCCCAAAGGCGCCCTTGATGACCCTCGATGATTGAGCGGCAGATAGCCAGCCCAATTCCCATGCCGCCACTTTTTGTGGTGTAGAACGACTCGAACACCCGGTCCACCGCATCGGGCGCCAAACCGACCCCCGTATCCTTCACAGTCAAGCGGACATGGCTGTCTTCATCTCGTTTCGTTTTTATCAGCAGCTGCCGTATCCGATCATCAACTGCCGCCATTGAGTCGATCGCGTTCCGAACCAGATTCAGGATAACTTGCTGAAGCTGCAGCCGGTCTCCCTCAACGGATGGCAAGTCGCCGGCGAACTCGGTGCTCAAAACCACCCGGTTCGCCTGGATTCCGTTCAACAACAGCTCGATGACCTCTCGCGCAGCCTCGTTCAGATCGACCGAATCAAACATGGGCTGCTTCTTGCCAAACAGCGCGCGCAATCGCTTGACGACCTCAGACGCGCGATTACCGTCGCGAAGCGTGCGCCGCGCAGTTTCCCGTGCTCCGTCTACGTTTGGCGGCTCCGCGCCCAGCATACGAAGACAGGTGTTGGCGTTGTTGATGATGCCCGCCAGAGGTTGGTTTATCTCATGTGCGATCGAGGCAGAAAGCTCGGCCCCGGTCGCAAGCTCGGCTGCGCGGGCAAGGCGGGCCTGAGTTGTACGAAGAGAGTCCTCCGCGGCTTTGCGCGATGAAATATCTTCTATGATGGCCAGGATGTTGCGCGGGCTTCCATCCGCCCCCGGGATCAGCGAAATGTTGCTTCGAACCCAGATCACACGCCCGTCCTTGCATCGACATTGTTCTTCGACATTGAACTGATCTCGCTTGCCGCGCAGGAGTTCCGCTAGAACAGTCAGATTTTGATCTCTGAATTGTGGTTCAGTGATATCGCAGTACCTTAACCCTCTCAGTTCTCCTTCCGTGAAGCCGATCAGCTTTTGAAAGGCCGCATTCGCTACCTCAAATCGACCTTCGAGGTCATTCACCGCAATGCCTATGGCGGAGTTGTCAACGATTCTCGTCCACCGACCCTCGCTCAGGCGTCGCGCTTCCTCCGCAAGGTGGCGTTGCGTGACATCCTGCACCGCCCCGAAATACTCGACGCGGCCATCCTCGTTCTGGTTTCGGTGAGCGACCACGCGAATATGTTTGATCGAACCATCCGGCATCAAAAGCCGGTGGCCGTAATCAAAATTCAGCACAACGCCGCTTCGCGCTTGCTCGGCCACGCCCGCGATCACAGTTTTGTCGTCCGGGTGATAGCGGGTCGCAATCATTTCAAACGTTATGGCGGTTTCCGGATCAAAGTCGTAAATGCGATAGAGCTGCCTGGACCAAGTGAAGGCTCCCGTGGCAAAATCCCAGGAGAAAGTGCCGGTCAAACTGGCGCTCTCGCCCTTTGCAAGAAACTCCTCGCTGCGCCGCAGCTGCTCCTCGGCGCGCTTGCGGTCATCGATGTCGATGAGCAGATTGTACCAGCGGATGATGCGTCCGCTGCTGTCCCGCGACGGGTAGCCGCGGGACTGAAACCAGCGATATACGCCGTCGAACCGGCGAGACCGGCATTCCAACTCGAAAGGCTCACCCGACGCAATTGCGTTTGTAAAGATCTCGACGCAGCGTGGAAGATCTTCAGGATGAACCGCGTCGCCAGTTGCCCAGTCTTTCAGTTCGTCGACTGTCATCCCGAAGTATTCAAGAACTTGTCGGTTCACACCCTCCACCGCGCCGCCGGGTGTGAAGATGGCGACCTGGCCAGGTATGCCGTCCAAAATCTGACGCGCATCACGATCACTCGCGCGCAAATCGTCCTCGGCCTGCCTTCGATCCTCCACGTCAATGCTCACGCCGCACCATTTGACGATCTGTCCGGCGTCATCGCGTATGGGATTTGTTTGGACGAGGAACCAACGATATTGCCCGTCGAAGCGTCTTATTCGCGCTTCCATTTCGCCGGGCTGCCCGGATGCCAGAATCGATCTCCAGCGCTCGAGCAAGCTCGCAAGGTCGTCCGTTTTGACCACGGATTGCCACCTCCAGCCTTCCGCATCGCCCAGGCTAAGCCCCGTGTAATCAGACCAGCGTTGATTGACAAAATCGACGTTCCCGTCAGGTACGGCAGTCCATACCATCGCCGGTAAGCCATCCAAAACGCGGCTGAGATCGACTCCCATTGTCATCCTTCGCTTCGTTGGTGGGGCAGGATCGCGCGCCGTAAACCGTGAGCAGTCTATTGTACTTTGGTGTCGGTCTCCATGCCGAATCGGGTCACTCGCTACGGACCAATCCCGTGCCGAGCCTGCGGCCGGTTGATCATCCAGACCAATCCAAAGGTATCGCCGACACCTTCGTCCGATATGCTTGCTGTCGCGTCCTGTCCCATCATTGCGACGTGTTCGATTTCGGCGAATACGCGCAACAAAGGGACGAAATGTCATGACCGCAACATTGCCGACACGGAGAGATATTCTTGCCGCTTCAGTTGCCGCGGGTGCCGTCGGCTTGCTCCCGGCAGAGTCCGCCGCTACGACGGAGGCCGCCACAATAAGACCCTTCCACGTCAGCTTTCCCGAGCAAGCGCTCGTCGATCTTCGCCGGCGCATCGACGCCACCAGGTGGCCCGCGCGCGAAACGGTCCCAGATGCAACGCAAGGCGTCCAGTTAGCGACGATTCAGAAGCTCGTTCACTATTGGGGAGCGAATTACGATTGGCGAAAATGCGAGGCCAAGTTGAAGGCGCTGCCGCACTTCATCACCGAAATCGACGGGCTCGACATACACTTCATTCACGTGCGTTCCAGGCACGACAATGCATTGCCGCTCATTGTCACGCATGGATGGCCCGGCTCGATCATCGAGCAACTCAAGATCATTGATCCATTGACCAATCCCACGGCGCATGAGGCGAGCGCGTTGGACGCCTTTCATCTCGTGATTCCGTCGCTGCCCGGCTATGGATTCTCCGGCAAGCCAGCCGCCACGGGCTGGGACATACCGCGCATCACGCGCGCGTGGACGACGCTGATGAATCGCCTCGGATACACGCGCTTTGTGGCGGCGGGCGGCGATGTCGGCGCGCAGGTCGGCGATGAGTTCGGCGTGCAGGCACCTGCGGGGTTGCTTGGCGTCCACTCGAATATGCCCGGCACTGTTCCGGACGACATTTCCAGGGCGCTCAATTTTCACGAGCCACCGCCCGCGGGCCTCTCCGCCGACGAACGCAACGCGTGGGACCAACTCGACTTCTTCTACAAGAAGGGCCTGGGCTACGCCAACGAGATGTCACTTCGCCCGCAGACGCTCTACGCGCTCGAGGATTCACCGGTCGGCCTGGCCGCCTGGATCCTCGACCACGATGCGGGCAGTTACGCGATGATCGCTCGCTCGATTGACGGACAGCCCGAAGGGCTCACTCCCGACGATATCCTCGATAACATCACCTTCTACTGGCTGACGAAGACGGCGGTGTCGTCGGCCCGTCTCTATTGGGACGCCAGCGCCACGGCGAAGAAAGGCTTCTTCGACGTCAAGGGTGTCAACACCGTTCCGTTCGCGGTGAGCGCGTTTCCGAACGAGATCTACACCGCCCCGAAGAGTTGGGCGGAGAAGGCTTATCCCAAGCTCATCCACTACAACAAGCTTCCCAAAGGCACTCATTTCGCAGCGTGGGAGCAGCCGAAACTCTATTCGGAAGAAGTTCGCGCAAGTTTCAGGTCGTTGCGCCAATCCATATGAGGTGAAGGCCGCGCATGTAGCGTAGTGGAGGTCAAAATGGCAGCGGAGCAAAAAGTCGCCATCATCACCGGCGCGTCGCAGGGTATAGGCAAAGCTCTGGTCGAGGCGTATCGCCATCGCAATTATTGCGTCGTTGCCACCTCCCGCTCGATCACGTCAGCGGCCGATTCCGATGTCCTGCCTGTTGCCGGCGACATCGCCGATCCCAAGACGACCGAGCGCGTCGTTTCGCAGGCACTGGAGCGCTTCGGCCGCATCGACACGCTCGTCAACAATGCCGGCATTTTCATCGCAAAGCCGTTCGCCGACTACACGGACGACGATTATGCCAACATGCTGGGTATCAATCTCAACGGCTTCTTCCACGTCACACGCCGTTCGGCCAGGGAGATGCTGAAGCGCGGAGCGGGACACATCGTGCAGATAACGACGGCTCTTGTCGATCACGCCAACAGCAGCGTGCCTTCGGTGCTCGCATCGCTGACCAAGGGCGGACTGAACGCGGCAACGAAGTCGCTTGCAATCGAGTACGCAAGCAAGGGCATCCGCGTCAACGCTGTCGCACCCGGCGTTATTAAGACGCCGATGCATAGGCCGGAAACCCACGAGTTCCTGGCCAAACTGCATCCGGTCGGACGCATGGGCGAGGTGCGCGATATCGTCGACGCCGTGCTCTATCTCGAAGGTGCCGCCTTCGTCACCGGCGAGATTCTTCATGTCGACGGCGGACAGAGCGCTGGCCATTAGGAAAGGACACCGCCATGCCGATTGTCACCATCCAGGTCACGCGTGAGGGTACGAAGCCCGGCGCCGCTTCGGTCACTCCAGAGCAGAAGGCCGCTTTGATCAAGGGGGCAAGCCAACTGCTTCTCGACACCCTCAGCAAGCCGCTCGCGGCAACCTACGTCGTCATACAGGAAGTCGAGATGGACAATTGGGGTTGGGGTGGAATGCCGATCGTCGAATATCGATAGAAGCTCGCCAAGGAAGCGACGAGCTAGCTGATGACGTATAGCAGAGCGCTTTGCTGGATGCGGTGCGAGTCTCATATCGCAAGGAGATGAATACAATGCCGCTGCTAAGAATTGACCTCGTGGAAGGCCGCAGTGCCGATCAAATCAAGTCTCTTTTGAATGCCACGCACAGTGCGTTAGTCGCCGCCTTCAAGATTCCGGAACGCGATCGCTACCAGATCGTGAACGAGCATCCGGCGTCCTATTTTGTCATGGAGGACACCGGGCTCGGAATCGCGCGCACGCAGAATCGCATCGTGCTGCACATTACGACGCGTCCCCGCGAGCGAAGGGCCAAGGAAGCGTTCTATCATTTGCTCGCCGTGAGCCTGAAGAAAGAATGCGGCATCGAGCCGTCCGACGTCATGGTGACCTTCGTCACCAATTCCGACGAGGATTGGTCGTTCGGCAACGGACGCGCGCAGTTCCTGACGGGCGAGCTCGAGTCGACGGCGCCAGCGGGCGCCAAGGTCTCGTTCGCCTCAGTCGACGGTTGAAGAAGGAGAAGACAATGATTGCGACCAGGTTTACAAGGCGCTTCGGTTTGAAGCATCCGATCATGCTAGCGCCGATGACGCCGGCTTCAGGCGGCGAATTAGCCTCCGCCGTGGCCGAGGCGGGTGGGCTCGGAATAATCGGAGGCGGCTACGTCGATCGCGCCTGGTTCCAACGGGAATCGGCCAAGGTCACGCGGCCTGACGTGGGAGCGGGATTCATTACCTGGACGATTCCCGAGGATCCGGGCTTGCTCGATATCGCGCTCGAGCGGCACCCGCGCGCGATGGCACTGTCCTTCTCCGATCCGGCGCCCTATGCCGCGCGCATCAAGAAGGCAGGCGTCCCCCTGATTTGTCAAATCCATACCCTCGAACACGCGTTCCGGGCCGTCGATGTCGGCGCCGACGTCGTGATCGCGCAAGGCACGGAAGCGGGCGGACATGGCTTCACGGTCCGCTCAACAATGCCGTTCGTTCCGGCGGTTGTGGACGCGTTGGCCAAGCGGGCACCTGAGGTGATCGTTCTCGCGGCCGGCGGCATCGCCGATGGTCGCGGTTTGGCGGCCGCACTCATGCTCGGTGCGGACGGCGCGTCGATGGGCACGCGGTTCTGGGCGACAAAGGAAGCCCTCATTTCGGACGCAGCAAAGGCGAAGGCTCTTGCCGCGACCGGGGACGATACGATCCGCACCAGCGTTTATGACGTCGTGAACGGAAGAACCTGGCCCACGGGCTATACGGGTCGGGTCGTCGAGAACAGGTTCGTGAGCAAATGGCATGGCCATGAAGCTGACCTCGCAAGAGCGCGAACCGAAGAGCTCGAGAAAGTCAGGGAAGCTGCGACGTCCGGCGACTTCGAGACCGCAAATGTGACGGTTGGCGAGTCCATAGGCCTCGTGCACGATATCCCGACGGCAGGTGAGGTCGTGCAGCGGGTCGTCGCCGAGGCCGCGTCCCTCTTCAGGAAATTCGCACCTGTGCAGATTGCGGCCTGAGAGGCTTCCGCAAAGTGCGATGACAAAACGACGGGAGAAGAAGATGCAAGACGAGATCGACCACCGACGCCGCCGCCTTTTGGGAGCAGCCGCGATGAGTGTCGCCGCAGCTCAGTTCGCCTTGTCCGGCTCCGCAGCGGCGGAACCGGCCGGGCAAGATACCTCCGACACGCGTGCCCTCAAGCCGGGAACGAATACGTCCTTCGCATCGCTTAAGCAGATCGACGCCGGACTTCTCAACGTCGGCTACGCCGAAGCGGGGCCTGTCAGCGGCGCGCCCGTCATCCTGCTCCACGGGTGGCCCTACGACATCCACAGCTTTGTCGATGTTGCGCCGCTGCTCGCCTCCTCGGGCCACCGCGTGATCGTGCCCTATTTGCGCGGCTACGGCAGTACGCGATTTCTTTCTAATGAAACAATGCGCAATGGTCAGCCCTCAGCCGTCGCCGTCGATATCATCGCACTGATGGATGCGCTGAAGATCGACAAGGCGACGCTTGCCGGCTTCGATTGGGGCGCTCGAACCGCCGACATCATTGCGGCGCTGTGGCCGGAGCGTTGCAAGGGCATGGTTTCCGTCAGCGGTTATCTGATCGGCAGCCCGGAGGCAGAAAAGTCGCCTTTGCCGCCGAAGGCCGAACTCGCATGGTGGTATCAATTCTATTTCGCCACCGAGCGCGGGCGCGCTGGTTACGAGAAATATACCCGCGACTTCGCCAAGCTGATCTGGCAACTCGCTTCGCCAAAGTGGAAGTTTGACGACGCCACGTTCGATCGCAGCGCGGCAGCCTTCGATAATCCCGACCACGTCCCTGTCGCGATCCACAACTATCGTTGGCGCCTTGGCCTCGCCGATGGCGAACGCAAATACGATGACCTGGACAAAAGGCTTGCTGCGAGTCCGGTCATCAGCGTACCGACCATCACGATGGAGGGAGACGCCAATGGTGCACCCCATCCGGAGCCCAGCGCTTACGCCAAGAAGTTCTCAGGGAGATACACGCATCGCACCATCAAGGGCGGCATCGGGCACAACCTGCCCCAGGAAGCCCCCCAAGCCTTTGCCGAGGCGGTCGTCGACGTCACGGCGGAAAGTTGATCGGCATCAGGACCTGCGTCCGCAGGATTTCCGGAGGTCGCCGCAGATCACAACAGAGGAGTGGTGAATCATGAGTGAACCGCCTTCTTTCGAACGCCAGATGTCCCGCCGCACGCTCTTTGCGGCCGGCGCCGGCGGCCTGCTTTTGGCGACCAGCAAGACAGCGGTTGCGGCCGTACAGTCAGTCGGAACCGATTATGCACAGGGGCCTGGGCCCGTTGCCAACAGCGCGCTGTTCCCGGGCTTCAAGCAGAGCTTTGTCAAAACCACGGGGGCAACGATCAACACCCTCGTCGGAGGCAATGGACCGCCGCTCTTGCTGATCCATGGGCATCCGGAAAGCCACGTCACCTGGCACAAAGTGGCGCCGCGCCTGGCTGAACGGTTCACGGTTGTGCTTACTGATTTGCGTGGGTACGGCGATTCCGGCAAGCCGGAAGGCGGCGACAATCATGTCAACTACTCCAAGCGCGCAATGGGTAACGACCAGGTCGAGGTCATGCAGGCGCTCGGTTTTGCGAAATTTCAGGCCGTCGGCCACGACCGCGGTGCGCGCACCCTGCATCGCATGATGCTGGACCACCCTGGCGCGGTCACCCGTGGGGTTGTCCTCGACATCGCGCCGACCGACGAGATGTACGCTGCGACAAACCAGGAATTCGCGACGCGCTATTTCTGGTGGTTCTTCCACACCCAGACTGCCCCGCTCCCCGAGACGCTGATCAATGCTGCTACCGAGGTTTATCTGCGGGCGCATCTGGATACACAGTGTGCGACGCCAGGTGCGATCACACCTGAGTGCTATGCCGAATACTATCGGGCCTACCGGGATCCCGCCTGTGTGCACGCGGTGTGCGAGGACTATCGAGCATCGGTCACTATCGACATGGATCATACGCGCGACGACAAGGGCAAGAAGCTGTCTCAGCCGCTCTATGCTCTCTGGGGCGGCAAAGGCACGGTCGGCGAAATGTTTGACGTCGTCGGCCTTTGGAAGACCAAGGCATCCGATGTGCGCGGACAGCCGCTGTCCTGCGGACATCTGATTCAGGAAGAGGCGCCCGAAGAGCTGTTGGCGGCGCTAGACGGTTTCCTGGCAGCTGCCTGATCTATGGGTTGGAGTTTCGATCATGGGCCGACTGGTGACGATCAGCACCCGACATTTATTCGAGACCAACAAAAATCGCAGCGGCGTCAGCCCAGGCGGTCATCGACGTCACGGCCGAAAGTCGATTGGAGACACAACATGCGCACCATTGCGTCAATCACTCTTCTGACCTTCGTCGGCATTTTCAATGTTGTAACGCCAGCATGGGCAGACCCCTATGCGGTCTGCCTCATGGGCGGTGACAATTACGAGCAGTGCGACTTTTCGAACATCGCACAATGTCGGCAAACAGCGTCTGGTGGACTAGGTTATTGCGTAGCGAACCCGACGTTCGCCTCCGATATCCACACTCACGGGGCCGGCAAGCGCGAAGCAGACGCGCAGCGGCGTCCAAAGAGCGCCAGAGCATCGTTTCGATTGGTCTCCAGCCAGGCCAGAGTCCGAAGCGGATTTTGAGAAGGGTTTATCGCGAGCGGCGGCTGACACCCAGCACAGGCGAGGAGCGACCATCATGGCC
>Ga0335070_10008287_pt1 | contig 12184 bp, 10 predicted proteins | sample Lox_Sample_13_FD_206722 | JGI IMG/M metagenome (GOLD analysis project Ga0335070, IMG submission 206722) | Soil microbial communities from Loxahatchee National Wildlife Refuge, Florida, United States - Lox_Sample_1.3 | ecosystem: Environmental > Terrestrial > Soil > Wetlands | place: USA...
GCACCTTGTAAACGTCGCCCGGCGCGACGCCGTCGGCCATCAGCGCGATCTCGAGGGTGGTCTTCGGACCCTTGCGCAGCGCGCGCTTGCCCGGCCACTTCTGCGTGTTCCAGAAATCCGCCCACGACTTCGGGGCGTCGCCTTTGATCTTGTCGCCGTCGTAGGCGAGGATGAAGCTATAGACGATCGCGCCCACGCCGCAATCGTTGACGGCGTCGGCCAGGTACTTGTCCTTGCCGCCGATCTTCTGCCAGTCGAGCTTCTCGTACAGCCCCTCCTCGCAGCCGAGCAGGAGCTCTTCCGACTCGACCTGCACGACGTCCCAGTTGTTGTTGCCGCCCTGGATCTTCGCGCGGAGCGTGCCGACGCCGCCATCCCAGCTCTCTTCGGCCATCTTCGTGCCGCTCGCGATGAACGGCTTGAAATAGACCTCGCGCTGCGCGTCCTGGTACGCGCCGCCCCAGGACACCACAGTCAGGTCGCGCGCTGCCGCGCTCCCGGCCGCCACGGCGGCGAGCGCCGCCAACACTCCCAGTTTCCACATCGGGTTACGCATCATCTTCTCCTCGAGGGTTACACCGCGGTGTCTTCCCGTGCGAATGCGCGGCAGTGCTCGGGCATCCATGAGAGCTCGACCGCACCGCCGATCGCCGGCAACCTCCCCACTTCGTCGATCGGTCGCTTCACCGTGAAATCGTCGTTACCTGGCAACGCAACTCGCGCCCGGACGTGATCGCCCAGGTAGATCACCTCGCGCAGCGTTCCCCGGAGGCTGCATCCGGCGGTCGCGGCGATTGTAGCCCCGGGCGCGCCGATTTGCACCCGCTCCGGCCGCAGCGAAACCGTGGCCGCCGTGCCGGCAGCCAGCGGCGAGGCGAGCGAGCCTTGGATCGCGACGTCGCCGGCGATCCGGATCGAGCACCGCTCGCCGTCGACCGCTTGCAACGTTCCGTCGAAGCGGTTGTTCTCGCCGATGAAGCGGGCGACGAACGCGTTGATCGGCCGCTCGTAGAGCTGCTCCGGGCGATCGAGCTGCTGGATCTTGCCGCGATGGAAGACTGCGATCCGGTCCGACATCGTCAGCGCCTCGCCCTGGTCGTGCGTGACGTAGACCATCGTCACGCCGAGGGCCGCATGGAGCCGGCGGATCTCGAGCTGCATCTGCTCGCGGAGCTGCTTGTCGAGCGCGCCGAGCGGCTCGTCCATGAGCACGAGCTTCGGCTCGAAGACCAGCGCGCGCGCGACCGCCACGCGCTGCTGCTGCCCGCCCGAGAGTTGCGCGGGGCGGCGTCCGCCGAAGCCGGCGAGTCGGACCATCTCGAGCGCGCGCTCGACACGCCGCGCGGTCTCGTCGCGCGGGACGCGGCGCACCGACAGAGGAAATCCGATGTTGTCGGCGACGCTCATGTGCGGGAACAACGCGTAGTTCTGGAACACCATGCCGATCTGCCGCTGGTAGGGCGGCAGGCGCGACAGCGGCTTGCCCTCGAAAGTGATTTCGCCGAACGTGGGCGTCTCGAAGCCGGCGAGCATCATCAGCGTCGTCGTCTTGCCCGACCCCGAAGGCCCGAGCAGCGTCAGGAACTCGCCACGGACGATGTCGAGGTGGAGATCGTCGACGACGCGATTGACGCCGTCGTAGGTCTTGCCGATGCCGGCGAAGCGGACGATCGGATCGGACGCGGCCACGCGACCGGTTTCTATCATGTGTCCGCCTTCATACGTGCTGCCCTCCATTGATCGGAATCTCCGCACCCGTGATGTAGGAAGCCTGCGGCGAGCAGAGGAACCAGATCAGGTCCGCGACCTCGGCCGTCGTGCCGAGGCGGTGCATCGGGACGTCGCGCTCGACGATCTGCGGCGTGCCGGGCGAGAGGATCGCCGTGTCGATCTCGCCCGGGGCGATCGCATTGACGCGCACGCCGGCTGGCGCGAGGTCGAACGCGAGCTCCCGCGTGAGCGCCGCGAGCGCCGCCTTCGACGTAGCGTACGCCGAGCCCGCGAAGGGGTGCACGCGCGAGCCCGCGATCGACGTGAGATTGACGACGGCCCCGCGCGCCTTCGCGAGCTCCCGCGCGAAGCCGCGGGTGAGCAGCAGCGGTGCGTAGAAGTTCGTGTTGTACATCGACTGCCACGTCGCGATGTCGGTGTCCAGCGAGTTGAGACGCGATCCGCCGGGTCCTTTGGGCGAGGTCCCGGCGTTGTTGACGAGCGCGTGCAGCTCGCCTTCGTCGAGCATTTCGCGCATCAGTTCCACGCAGCGCCCGATCGTGTCGAGGTCGGAGAGGTCGAGGAGGATGTGCGAGCGCCCGATGCTCCACGGACACGCGCCCGGGGGAGGCTCGCGCGACACCGTGATCACGCGCCAGCCGCTCTCGTGGAAGCGCAGCGCCGTCGCGTGACCGATTCCTCGGCTCGCGCCGGTGACGATGATCGTCTTTTCCATCGCGAGCGCTTCAGCCGCCGCGCGCCGGCCGCCGCCGTGCGGGGCGCATAGTCACGCGAGCCCTCGTTCCCGGACCATCGCCCAGGCGTCGTCGAGCGCTCTCGCGAAGCAGCCCATCAGCTCGTCGATCTCGGCCTCCGAGATGACGAGCGGCGGACTGAACGCGATGATGTCGCCCGGCATGTTGCGCAGGATTGCGCCGTGGTGCTGCGCGCGCTTGACAAGGAACGCGCCGACGCCCGCCTTCGCGTCGAAGCTCTCCTTCGTCGCCTTGTCGCGAACGAGCTCGATGGCACCGATCAGGCCTAGCCCACGCGCGTCGCCGACGAGCGGATGATCCTTGTAGCTGCGGATCGCCGCCTGCAGCCGCGGCCCGACACGGCGCACCATGCCGACGATATCGCGCTCCTCGTAGATCTTCAGCGTTTCGAGCGCGACCGCGGCCGGCACCGGATGCGCGGAGTAAGTGTAGCCGTGCCCGAAGATGCCGAGCTTGTCGCTTTGCGCGACGAGGATGTCGTAGACGCTGCCCTTGACGAGGTTCGCCGAGATCGGCAGGTAGCCGGCGGAGAGCGCCTTGGCGAGCGTCATGATGTCCGGATCGAGCTGGAACGTCTGCGTGCCGAACATGTTGCCGGTGCGGCCGAAGCCGCAGATCACCTCGTCGACGACGAACAGGATCTCGTATTTCCTGAGGATCCGCTGCACGCGATCGAAATACGTCGCCGGAGGGATGATCACGCCGCCCGCGCCCATCACGGGCTCGGCGAAAAAGGCGGCGACGGTGTCGGGTCCTTCGCGCAGGATCAGTTGCTCGAGATTGTCGGCGAGCCGTGCGGCGTAGGCCTCCTCGGACTCTCCCGGCAGCCCGTCGCGATAATGATGCGGGCAGTCCGTGTGGAGGAAGCGGGCGATCGGCAGGTCGAAATCGGTCTGTGCGAACGGCAGGCCGGTCAGGCTCGCCGCGGCGATCGTCATCCCGTGGTAGGCGCGCCGCCGCGAGATGATCTTCTTCTTCTGCGGCCGACCGAGCGCGTTGTTCACATACCACGCGAGCTTCACGGCGGTGTCGTTCGCCTCCGATCCGGAATTGGCGAAGAGCGCGCGGGTCATGCCTGCGGGCGCGACGCGAACCAGCGCTTCGGCGAGCAGCGTGGTGACGGCCGGTACCCGGCCGGAGAAGCTGTGGTAGAACGGGAGCTCCAGCATCTGCCGATAGGCTGCCTCTGCGAGCCGCGCCTCGGAGAAGCCGAGGGAGGCGCACCAGAGGCCCGCGAGCCCCTCGAGATAGCGGCGGCCCTCGTCGTCGTAAACGTAGACGCCCTCGCCGCGCGTGATGACGAGCGGTCCGTCGGCCTGCACCGAGCGTAGATTCGTCGTCGGATGCAGATGGTAGGCGAGGTCGCGGCGCGCGGCCGAAGTTGTCAGCGACATGGAGTTTGCGGGGCTGGGGCAGCGCCAACGGGGTGCGGCTAGCGCCGATTGTTGGCGTCGACGGTCGCGGGCGTCAAGGGCGCCGCGGCCGGATGGCCGAATTCCCCCTCACCTGAACATCGCGTTGATGTCAGCGTAGGGGATCGCCGCGTCGGCGAACGTGAAAGTTCCGCCGCTGCGAACCTCCCGCGCGGCTCGGACGAAAGCGCCGTAGGCCGCTCGAGCGAGCGAGGATCCCAGGCTGACGCGCTTCACGCCGATCGCACCCAATTCGTCGAGCGAGAGCGCCGCGCCAGACAGGCCCATCACGACGTTGACGGGCCTGGGCGCCACCGCCTTGACGACGGTCTCGATGTCGGCCCGCGACTTGAGGCCAGGGGCGTAGAGGACGTCGGCACCTGCCGCCGCGAACGCTTCGAGACGCCTGATCGTGTCGCCGAGGTCGGGGCGGCCGTTGATGAGGTTCTCCGCGCGGGCGGTCAGCGTGAACGGGAAGGGCAGGCCGCGGGCAGCCTTCACCGCCGCGGCGACGCGTTCGACCGCAAGCGCGAACGGGTAGATCGGATCGCTGGCGCGGCCCGTCGCGTCCTCGATCGATCCGCCGGCCAGGCCGACCTTCGCTGCGAGCTCGATCGTTTCCGCGCAAGCGGCGGGGTCGTCGGCGAAGCCGTTCTCGAGGTCGGCCGACACGGGCAGCGCGGTCGCGTCGACGATCGTGCGCGCGTTCGCGAGCGTCTCCTCGCGGGTGATCGCGCCCTCGGCGTCGGGCCTGCCCAACGAGAAGGCGAAACCGGCGCTCGTCGTCGCGAGCGCCTCGAACCCGAGCGCGGCGAGCACTCGCGCGGAGCCCGCGTCCCAGGGGTTGGGAATCGCGAAGATTCCGGGACGCGTGTGCAGGCGGCTGAATCTCTCGGCTCGCGTGGCGATGTCGTTCATCGTGCGTCGATCGTTCTCGCGGTCTCTCGCCGCGGTGCGTCGCTCCGCGGCGGTTCTTGTTCGCCCTGCCGGATTCGACTACGTTAACACCATGGACGCGACTGCGCACGGCGCGATGATCCCAGGCGCTCGCATGCCGATCCCATGTCGGCTGCCGCCGAGATGAAGGACGCGCTCGCGGCGTATCGCGAGGGCCGTTACGCGGATTCCCTGGCGAGTGCCCGCCGCTGGGTGTCCGCGCAACCCGCGGACCCGGATGCGCATCGCCTGCTGGCGCAGTCGGCGTTCCGCCTGCACGACCACCGCCTGGCGGCGACCGCGTTCGAAGCTGCGGAACGCGTGGGCGGGGGCGTAGCGTGTGCGTTCAATGCCGGCAACGCATGGAGCGCCGCAGGCGATCACCCGCGTGCGATCGAAGCCTGGACGCGCGCGTGGCGCGCAGGCGTCGCTGCGGCCGCGACGCCGCTTGCGCGGGCGTTCGTCGCTGCCGGCGACCTGCGCGCAGCAGTACGCACCTATCGCGAGATCGCCCAGCGTGACGCGACCGCCTACGATGCCGTCCAGGCGATCGTGACGCTTGCCGACGCGGAAGACGCCGAGCCTGCACCCGCACTTCCGCTGCCGCAGGCGGGAAGTTTCGCGCCGCCGAGTCTGCTGTCCTTCGTGGTCTGCAGCATCGATGCAGTGAAGCTCGCTGCCTTCTCGAGCATGGTGGCGCAGCGCTGGGCGGGGCGGGCGCACGAGGTCGTTCCGATCACCGACGCCCGGTCGCTGTGCGAGGGCTATCTGCGGGGACTCGCGAAGAGTCGTGGCGACGCCGTCGTGTTCTGCCACGACGACATCGATCTTCTGGCGCCCGACGTGGCGGAGCGCGTCGCCTTGCACCTGACCAGTCACGAGCTCGTCGGCGCCGCAGGGACGACGCGCGTCTCGGGTCCGGCGGTGCTCTGGTCCGGGCACCCCTGGATTCACGGATGGGTGACACACCGGTTGCCGGGAGAAGCCGACTACGAGCCGTCGTTCCTGAGCCTCGAGGCGCCCGTCGTGCCCGGAGCGCAGGCGCTCGACGGCGTCTTCATCGCCTGCCGCCGCGAAGTCGTGGAGCGCATCGGGTTCGACGCGCGGACGTTCGACGGCTTTCATCTCTACGATCTCGATTTCACGTATCGCGCATTCCTGGACGGGCGCCGGCTTGCCGTTGCCTGCGACCTGGGCCTCGTGCATGCGTCGAAGGGGCGATTCGACATCGCGTGGCATCGGGATGCCGAGCGATTCCGCAGGAAGTTTCCGGCGTTGTCGGGCGCGAGGGGCGCGCCGCACTGGTACGCCGTGCGCGCGCCCGCCGCCGACGCCGTACTCGCGCTGCAGCGCCGCCTGTATCGGATGGTGACCGACTGACCTTCGCCGACTACACTCGCGCAGTGGAAACGACGGTGCACGGCTGGAAGATCTTCGACGCTCGAACGCCGATCCTCGCGTACGAGTATTCGTTCGGTCCGGGGCTCGCCAATGCGCTCGCCGTCGGCGGAGAGGCGGGCGTCGTCGTCGTGAGTCCGCCCTGCCGCGTCGCGGAGAGCGTCTTCGGCGACCTCGCCCGATACGGTCCGGTGCGTGCGCTCGTCGCGCCCAACGCCTTCCATCACCTGGGAATCCCGGAATGGAAGGCGCGCTTTCCGGACGCCGCGATCTTCGCGCCCGCACAGTCGATCGCCCGCGTCGAGAGGCAAACGTCGCTCGCCGGGATTCACCCGGTCGCGGAAGCCGGGTCGATCACCGGACCGGCGCTGGAATTGATCGACATGCCGCATTACAAGACGGGCGAAGTGCTGGTGCGCATCACGACGGAGCGCGGCATCGTCTGGTACGTGACCGACGTGATCATGAACATGCCGGAGCTGCCGCGGCACCCGATCGCGAAGCTCGTCTTCCGCGCGAGCGGCAGCGCCCCGGGTCCGCGGTTCAACAACATCGCGCCGCTGTTCATGATGCGCGACAGGGCGGCGCTGCGGCGCTGGCTTTGCGAGGAGTTCCGCAGGGCGCCGCCGACGTGGATGATCGCCGCCCACGGCGATATCGTCGACTTCGCCAGGAATCCGGAGGTCGGACGCGCGCTGTTCGCTGCGAGCTAGAGGCGTCCCGCGGGGTTCACGCAGCGCGCCGTGCGAGCAACGCCCAGACGCCTGCCGCCGAGAGCAGCGAGCCGCCGGCAAAGCGGAACCCCCGCTGCGCGCGCGGCGACGCGAGGAGCTTCGCCGCCGATGCGGCAAACAGCGCATAGAGCGTCGCGTTGATCGTCGCCATGACGACGAACGTGATCGCAAGGATCCAAAGCTGCGGCGCCATGTCGGCGCCGGGGTTGATGAACTGCGGAAGGAACGCGACGAAGAAAATCATTCCCTTCGGGTTGAGCGCCGTGACGAGCCAGGTGTTCGCGAACAACCGCCAGCGCGATTGCGTCGCGGCGAGCGGCGTCGCGGCCTCGGTCAGGGTCGCCGCCGAGCGAAAGAGCCGGATGCCGAGAAAGAGCAGGTAGAGGCCGCCGATCCACTTGACGACCGTGAACCAGAACGCCGAAGCGGCGAGCAGCGCGCCGAGGCCGAGCAGCGAAAGGACGAGCGCTGTCGAATCGCCGAGCGCGACGGCGGCTACGAGGGCAACGTTGGCTCGACCGCCGTGCGACAGCGAATAGCTGATCACCGTGAGAATCGTCGGGCCGGGAATGACGAGCAGAACCGCGGAAGCGGCGACGAATGCCAGCCAGAGCTCGATGGACATGGGAAAGCGATCGTCGCTGGAAGGTGCGCCGCGATTCTACTCCACGCGCGCCGCCCGAGGCTGCCGCCTCCGTCTGCGGTTGCGGCTCTGGGATCCGTGCTTGACGCGCAGCCACTCGCGCTTGAGGATCGCCTGCGCGAGCTTCGTGATGGTCTCGACGTCGGCCTCGGTTGCGCATTCCTCGGCCTCCTCGGATCGCAGGTGCTTCGCGGCCGCTTCGATCGCGTGACAGAGACGCTGATGGTCAAGCTTCGTTCGGGTTGAGCAGCAGCCCGATCTTCGCCTCGGCGAGCACGAGGCGCTGGACCTTTGCGAGCAGCGCGGGCTCGGCCATCAGCGCGCCGCGTCCCTCGTCCCATACGTTTTGCTCCCACCGGTGCTTCCACTTGACCTTGATGAGCAGCGCCGCGACGAACAGCGAGATCAGCTCGGCGAGCGTTTCGCGCAGCGCCTCGATCCACTTCTGCCGGTTTGCCGAAATGACCGTCGTGTTGAAGTTGCGTTTCGCCACCGCGAGCGTGACGAAGGGACCCGCGATCGACGCGACGAGCGCCGTGCACGCCGAGATCAGGCGCAACAGGGCAGGGTCCATGGTTTTCCTCCTTTTGCCTACGAGCTTGCGGCCCGCTTTGTTCCCGTATGCCGCGTCAGTCGCGCTGCTGAAACCAGACGTGCCTGCCGGCCATTGCGCGGCATCGTCGCCTGCTGCCGCTGCGGCGCTACGTCATCCGCGACGGGAGGGCGAAGACCGGGGCGGGCGCATTCTCATCGCGTGGGCAGGCCGAAGTGCTCTCGCAGCGCACGCTCGCCCGCGTCCGAGAAAATGACAACCCGCGAGCCCTTGGCGCGCCGCGCCCATCCGAGCGCCAGACAGCGGTCGAGCAACGCCGCGCCGACGGCGCCGGCGAGGTGGTGGCGGCGCGCGCTCCAGTCGAGACAGGCGCGGGCGAGCGGTCGCCTCTGCCCTGCAAGCGCGTCGACGTCGATGCCGAACTTCCGGCAGAAGCGCTTGCCGTCGGGCGTCAGCTCGAGCGCGGCGCCGCGTGAGCGCAACCAGCGCCTTCGATCGAGGCCGTCGAACACCAGCACGCCGAGATCGCCGGCGAGATGGTCGTAGCAGACCCGCGCCTTGCGCAGCGCGGGCTCGCGCGGGCTCGAGCGCAGGCGTACGGCACCCGCGCGGTAAGCCACGCCCATCAGGCTCTCGAGGAGATCGGCGACATCGCGATCTGCGAGGCGGAAGTAGCGGTGCCGTCCTTGGCGCTCGACGGCTAGAAGCTCCCCGGCGACGAGCTTGGCGAGATGCGTGCTGACCGTTTGCTTGGTGACGCCGGCGACCCCGGCGAGCTCGGTCGCCGTCAACGCCTCGCCTCCCATCAGCGCGGTGAGTATCTCGGCGCGCGCGTGGTCGCCGACCAGCGCGGCGACGCGGACGATGCTCGGGCCATCCTTCATTGTTCGATCTTAGACGAACCATCGTGACGACGCAACGGCGTAGTCTCGAGACTCGGCCGCAAGACGGGAGTTGCCGATGACGATCACCTGCTTCATCCGCTACGAGATCGACCCGTACCCCCGTACCAGCGACCGGCGTTCGCCGAATACGCGGCCGCCTGGGACCGCATCATCCCGCGCTGCGGCGGCGATCTCGTCGGGTATTTCCTCCCGCACGAAGGCACGAGCCACGTCGCGTGGGGACTGATCGCGTTCGAGTCGCTGGCCGACTGCGAAGCGTATCGGGCTCGGATTAAGGGCGATCCCGAAGGACGGTCGAACTTTGCGTTCGCGCACGAGCGCCGGTTGATTCGAACCGAGGAGCGGACGTTCGTCGAAACCGTGGCCGGGACCTTTCGGATCGCGCCGACGCCGGGAAGCCGACGAGCGTGACGCGCCCGCGCCGCGAGGCGCCGCTACGCCGCTTCGCGCCTGAGCCGCGGCACCGCAGCGAGCAGGGTGCGGGTGTATTCGTGCTGCGGATGCTCGAGGATCGTGTCGGCGGCGCCGATCTCCACGAGCTTGCCGTTCTTCATCACGGCGATCTCGTGCGCGAGGTATTCGACGACCCCGAAATTGTGCGTGATGAAGAGGTAGGCGACGCCGAGCTCGTGCTGCAGCGTCTTCAGCAGATTGAGGATCTGCGCCTGCACCGACACATCGAGCGCGGACGTCGGCTCGTCGGCGACGATCAACCGCGGCTCGACGGCGAGCGCCCGGGCGATCGCGAGCCGCTGCCGCTGGCCGCCCGAGAATTCGTGGGGATAGCGAGCGAGCGCGTCGCGGCGCAGGCCGACTCGCTCGAGCAGCGACGCCACGCGTTCGGCGCGCTCGGCGCGCGGGATATCGCTGCGCAGCGACGCGACGCCTTCCTCGAGGATCTCGTTGACGCGCATCCTGGGATCGAGCGAGGCGAACGGATCCTGGAATACGATCTGCGCGGAGCGGCGTGCCGTGCGCAGCGCTTCGCCGCTCAACGCTTCGAGCGCCGATCCCTGCAGCAGCGCGGTGCCCGTGATCTGCGCGCTGTCGCGCAGCAGCTGCAGCACCGCCTTGCCTACGGTGGTCTTGCCGCTTCCGGATTCGCCGACCAGCGCGAGCGTCCGTCCGGCCGGGATCGCGAACGACACGCCGTCGACGGCCTTCACGTAGCCGACGGTTCGCTTGAAGAGACCTCTGCGGATCGGGAACCAGACCCGGTAGTCGCGGACCTCTAGCAGTGTGCCGCCCGGCGCCGCGTCCTTCGGCAGCTCGGGGTCCTTGGCGAAGACGCGTACGACGGGCTCTTCGGCGCGCACCCCGTCGTAGAGCACGCAGCGCACCGCATGATTCGGCCGGAACGTGACGAGCTTCGGCGGCGCCGCGCGGCAGCGCTCCATCGCGTTGCCGCAGCGGTCGGCGAAACGGCAGCCGGTGAACGCCTGGTTGAGCGGCGGAACCGTGCCCGGGATCGACGCGAGCTTGCGGCCGCGCTTGCTCGTGTCCGGCAGCGACTCGAACAGGTTGACCGCGTACGGATGCAGCGGCTGGTCGAAGAAGTCTTTTGCATCGGCCACTTCGACGATCTGGCCCGCGTACATCAGCGCGACCCGGTGCGCCATTTGCGCGACGATCGCGAGATCGTGCGTGATCAGCAGCATCGCCATCTTCTGCGAGGCCTGCAGCTCCTTCAGTAAGTCGAGGATCTGCGCCTGGATGGTCACGTCGAGCGCGGTCGTCGGCTCGTCGGCGATCACCAGGTCCGGATCGGCGGCGAGCGCGATCGCGATCATCACCCGCTGCTTCTGGCCGCCGGACATCTGGAACGGATAGTCGTTGACGCGGCGCTCGGGGTCGGGAATGCCGACGCGCTTCAGCCAGTCGACGGCTTTCGCGACCGCCGCATCGCCGCGCAGCGGCGTGTGCCGCTCGATCACCTCGGTGATCTGGCGGCCGACCGTCATCACCGGGTTGAGGCTCGTGGAGGGCTCCTGAAAGATGATGCTGATCCGCCGTCCACGGATGTCGCGCATCCGCGCCTCGGGAAGCTGGACGACGTCGACCCCCTCGATGGCGACGCTGCCCGCGCTCACTCGTCCGCTGTCGGGCAGGAGGCGCAGGATCGAGAGCGCCGTCATCGACTTGCCGCAGCCCGACTCGCCGACGAGCGCGAACGTCTCGCCGCGCTCGATCGTCAGCGTCAGCGCGTCGACGGCGCGCACGAGCCCGGCTTCGGAATCGAGATCGGTCGTGAGGTCGGCGATCGTAAGCATGGCGTGGGCGGCGCTACGCGGCGGGAGTTGCCGCAGCGGCCGCACCCGTGGGCGGCGGCGCCGCTGCCGCATTCGCGGCGCTCTTCGTCCGGTGCGGCCGGAACGCCCGTGCACGCGGATCGAACGCCTCGCGCACGGCGCTCGCGAAGAGCTGCATCGACAGCACGAAGGCGACCATGAACGCGAACGCCGCCAGCAGGTTCCACCAGACCACCGGGTCGCGCGAGAGCTCGGTGCGCGCGCTGTTGATCATCGTTCCGAAGCTGTTGGTCGTCGGGTCGACGCCGACTCCGACGTAGGAGAGCACCGCTTCGTAGAGGACGAGGCTCGAGAAGTCCAGCACCGCGACGATCAGCACGACGTGCATCACGTTCGGCAGGATGTGCCTGCGCATGATTCCGCGATCCGAGACTCCGAACGCGCGCGCGGCCTGCACGTAGTCGAGCTCGGAAAGCTTGAGGGTCTCGGCGCGAAGCAGCCGTGCGAGCCCGGCCCAACCGGTGATCCCGAGGATAGCTGCGAGGAGGAACAGGCGGATGTCGGCGCGCTCGAGGCCCGTTTCGAACATCTGCGGATTCTTGTCGATGTAGACCTGGATCATCAGCACGAATGCGGCGATCAGCAGGACGGACGGGATCGAGGAGAGCACCGTGTACAGGTACTGGATCGCGTCGTCGACCTTGCCCTTGTAGTAGCCCGCGAGGATCCCGAACACGATTGCGAACGGCAGCGTCGCCAGCGTCGCGAGCGAGCCGATGACGACCGCGGTGCGGATCGACTTGATCGCCTGGTAGAGAATGTCGTTGCCGGTCTGATCGGTCCCGAACACGTGGTACCACGGCCAGAG
>Ga0335070_10008289_pt1 | contig 12183 bp, 11 predicted proteins | sample Lox_Sample_13_FD_206722 | JGI IMG/M metagenome (GOLD analysis project Ga0335070, IMG submission 206722) | Soil microbial communities from Loxahatchee National Wildlife Refuge, Florida, United States - Lox_Sample_1.3 | ecosystem: Environmental > Terrestrial > Soil > Wetlands | place: USA...
ACGGCGCGCGCTGCGGGACATGCGCGGCATCGGGGTCTTGCGCGATGCACCGGAGGGGGCTAGCGAGGAGCCAGGCACACGGGGGGTCCATGGGTCCAGTCGTCCGCGAGATCCGGTCGAGGACGGTCCTCACGAAGACGCGAATCCCGGGGAGCGAGTACTGCGTGAACCCGTACGTCGGCTGCGCGCACGGGTGCAGCTACTGCTACGCGAGCTTCATGAAGCGGTTCACGGGCCACGCCGAGCCCTGGGGTGGATTCGTCGACGTGAAGGTGAACGCGCCGGAGGTGCTCCGGCGGCAGCTCGCGCGCGCGCGGCGAGGTAGCGTCCTCGTGGGCACCGTGACCGATCCGTATCAGCCCGCCGAGCGGCGCTACCGCGTGACGAGGGGCTGCCTCGAGGCCCTCGCCGACGCCCGCTTCCCGGTGAGCGTCCTCACCCGCTCGCCCCTGTGCACGCGGGACATCGACGTGTTCCGCCGCTTCGAGGGCCTCTCGGTGGGCCTTTCCATCACCACCGATCGGGACGACGTCCGCCGGGTCTTCGAGCCCCACGCCCCGTCCATCCCGGAGCGGCTCGAGGCGCTGAGGGCCCTGCACGCGGCCGGCGTCCGGACCCACGTCTTCGCGGGGCCGCTGTTGCCCATGGACCCGGAGCGGCTTGCCGAGGCGATCGCGGAAAGCGCGGACGAGGTGCTCGTCGACCGGTTGAATTACCCGCAGAAGGTCGTCTCCCTGTACCGGCGCGCCGGGTTCGCCCGCTACCTCGAGGACGGGTACTTCGAGCGCTGCGCCCGGACGCTCGAGCGCGTGCTCGGGACGCGGGGCGTCCCGGTCTCGGTGCTGTTCGGATAGGGCCGAAACGGGCCGCGTCAAGCTCGGGACCCGGCAGGAGTCCCCGGTTGGGAACGGCCCGTTTGGTCCCCATGCAGCCGGCCCTGCCGGTGCCATCGTTCAGGCAGGAGGACGTCATGGAGATTCCGGTCAAGATCGCGTACCGCGGCCTCGACTCGTCTGCGACCGTCTCCGAGCTCGTCCGGAAGAGGGCCGGACGCCTGGAGCGATACTTCCAACGCATCACCGGCTGCTCGGTCACCCTGCACGCGCCGGGACCGCACCACCGGCGGGGCAAGGGAGGGCACTACCGGGTGCGGATCGAGCTGTCCGTGCCCGGCGAGAAGCTCGTCGTCGGCCGCGACCCCGCGAAGACCCGCTCGCACGAGGACCTGTACGCGGCCGTGAACGCCGCCTTCCGGGAGGCCCGGCGCCAGCTCGAGGACCACGCGCGCCGCTTCGACCACCGGGTCCGGGCGTCCGGGCGCGTCGCTCCGTCGCGCGCCACGGTCGCGCGCCTGTTCCCGGTGGACGGCTACGGCTTCCTGCAGACGCCCGACGGCCGCGAGATCTACTTCGACGAGCGGAGCGTTCTCCGGGACGCCTTCAAGCGCCTCGAGGTCGGGGGCGAGGTCCGCTACGTCGAGGAGATGGGGGAGAAGGGGCCTCAGGCGAGCAGCGTGGCCGTGGCGCGGCACGAGCGGAGGCACGGCTGATCCGGAGACGGCGCCCGCGCGAGAGCCGGTCGCCGCGCCCCCGTCGGCTGGGGGCGGTGCCGGGGCGGGCGCTGGGCGTCGACGTCGCGAGCGCGGCCTGGGCGTCGAACGGGAGCGCGCTCGTCGAGTGGGATGTGCGCTCGCGTGCCTTCACCGGCGTGCGGGTCCCGGCGATCGCCTGGCCAGCCGCGCCCCTCTCCGTCCGCGCGCTCGCCCTGGCCATCGACGCCTTCGCGCGGGAGGCGTCGGTCCTCGCCGTCGCCCTCGACGGACCGTAGGGGTGGCGGGACCCCGACACGCCCCCCGGCACGCCAGGCGTCGGGCGTCGGTGCGAGCACCTCTGCCGGACCCAGGGCAAGACCGGCGTTCGCCCCCGCGCCTACCCCTCGACGCAGCGCGGGTGGATCGAGTTCTGCGTCGAGCTCTTCGACGTCCTCCTCTCGAGGCCTGGGGTGTTCCTCGCCGCCGCGGACCGGGTGTGCGCGCCGTCCGGGGGCTACGCCGTCCTCGAGTGCTTCCCGACCTCCTCGTGGCGCTCGAGCGGCCTCGAGCCGCTCCCGGCGAAGTCGCGCAGGCCGGAGCTCGGGCCCCCCGCCGCGGCCCTCGCCGCCGCGTATGCGCTCCCCCCGGTCCGCCCGGGCGTCGCGAGCCACGACGACCTGCAGGCGCTCGTCGCCGCTCTCGCCGGGGCCGCCGCCGCCGGGGGCCCGGCGACCCCGGTTCCCCGGGGCGCCCCGGCCCGACTCGCCGTCGACGGGCGCGGCGTCCCGCGGAGGGTGGAGGGGCTCATCTGGGACGTCCGGCCGCCCGGGGCAGGCGGCCCCCGTTGACCTTCACTCCTCCCCGTGGGCCTCGCAGGCGACGAGCTTCCCCGCGAAGCGCTCGCGCATCCTCGCGCTCGCGCCGCCGAGGATCCGGCGCGCCTCGTCGGGGCATTCGAGGCGCTTCTCGTGCGACTGGCTCTTCGGCGAGCGATCCAGGTTCGTCGCCCGGTCGGCGCGCTTCACGAGCCAGACCTCCGCGGGCGGCGGGCGCGCCTCCGGCTGTCCGCCATCCCCTCCTGCTCCGGGGAGCGCTCGTCCGTCGTCGGCGCCGGGATCCCTTCCGCCACCCGTCGCCCGAACTTCCGCAGGGCAGCCTCCTGGCGTGGGGGTCTCCTGGCGAGCCGCGTCCCGCGTCAAGACGCGTGTCCGACGCACCGGTAACATGTCGCCATGGGGACGGTCCCCATCCTCCAGTCACCTGCCGAGTGGGCCGACGCCGTCGCCGCTCTGCCGGCCCACGGAGCGCTCCCGCTCCGGACGGTGCTCGTGCCCTCCGAGCGCCACGCCCACGCGCTGCGGCGGCGGCTCGTCCGCGACGGACGCTCCCGGGTGCTCGCCGGCACCCGCTTCGTCGGCGCCCTGACCCTCGCGCGCGAGGTGCTCGCCGCCGCGGGCCGGTCGTTCCGGACCGGCGAGGAGGCGCTGCGCCCCGCGCGCCTCACCGCCCTCTTCGCGGAAGACCTCGGCCTCGAGCACTTCGACCGTTCGCTCGCCCGCCGGACGCCCGGGTGGGCGGAGGCCATCGCCGCGGCTCTCGGGGACCTGGAGGCCGGCGGCCTGTCCCCGGACCGCCTTCCGGGATCGACCGGCCACTGGCGCGACCTCGCGCTCCTGTGGCGGCGGCTCGACGCCGCCGCGGGCGACAGCCTCACCGCCGCCCGCACCTACGCGCTCGCCACGGACGCCCTGCACCGCGGGATCCGGCCCGAGACGGGCCCGGTGCTGGCCGCGGCGACGGGGCGGGAGACCCTGGTGCAGGCCGCCTTCGTCCGGGAGCTCCCGGACGCGACCGTGGCGATCCTCGCCGCTCGGCCTCTTCGCGACCGGCACCTCGATCGCGTGGAGGCCCTCTTCGGGACGGAGGCGCGAAACGCGCTCGCCAGCGCCCCCGCGCCCTCGGCATCCGCCACCGAGCGGGACCTGCTCGCGGGCCACCTCTTCGCGAGCCCGGAGCGCCTCGCGGAGGACGGCCGCCCCCGCAGCGCGGGGCCCGACGGCACCGTCCACCTGGAGGAGCACGCCGGGACGGACGCCGAGATCGAGGCGGCGGCGGAGTGGGTCGCCCGGGAGGTCGTCGAGCGCCGCACGCCGCTCTCCGAGGTCGCCATCCTCTTCCCGGTGAGGGACCCCATGGCCTCCCTCGTCGCGGCGCGGCTCGGGCGCCTCCCGTGGACGGGCGGCCCGTTCCCGGTGCACGTCGCCGGTGGGCTGCCCGCCGTGTCGCTCGCGGGCGGCGCACGCGCGCTCGCGCTCGTGCGGGCGCTCGGCGCGTTCCTCCCGGCCGAGCTCGTCAGCGACCTCCTCCCGGCGCTCCGCGCCCCGATCGGCAAGCGCGAGCACCTGAGTCGCGAAGAGGCCATGGGACTCGCATGGTCGCTCGGCACGGTGGGTGGGAGCGCGGCCCGGCCCGAGGGAGCGCTCGAGTGGAGGCCGCGAGCGGAGGCGCGAGCGGCGCAGCTGGAGGCCGAGCTCGCCCGGATCGAGAAGGACGGGGCGCTCGAGGACCGCGAGGGCCGGGCCTGCCGGGCCGCGCTCGACGAGGTCGCCGCGGCGCGGCCGGCGATCGACGCGCTCGTCGGGGTCGCGCACCTGCTCGTCGAGGGGCGGCCGTTCTCGGAGATGGCGTCGGCCGTGCTCGGGTTCCTCGAGGACTGGCTCCTCGACCCCGGGGCGCCCCCCGTGGGTGCGCTCCTCGCCGGGAGCCTGCAGGGAGCGCGCGCCGACGCGGTGGGCCGCGCGGTCGGCGGCGCAGACGCGCTGGCCTTGATCGAGGAGCGGCTCCTCTCCCTCCGCGTCTCCACCCTCCGGTTCGGGGAGCCGGCCGTGTACGTGGGCACCCTGGCCGGCGCGGCAGGCCTCGAGTTCCAGGCGGTCCGCGTCCTGGGCCTGTGCGAGGGTTCTCTGCCGTCCGCGGCGCGAGAGGACGCGATCCTCCCGGACCGCATGCGCGCCGAGGCGGAGCGATCGCTACTGGTCGCGGCGGACCGTTCGCTCGCACAGTTGCACGCCGTCGACCTGGCGGTCCGCGGCGCCGGCCGTGCCGTCTGCCTGTCGGCACCGCGCAGCGACCTCGAGCGGAGCGAGCGCGAGCCGTCCTCCCTGCTCGTCGAGGCGGGGGCGGCGCTCTGGAGGCCGGACCCGCTCTGCCCGGGCCCGATCCCGGACCTCGCCTCGCTGGGGAGAACCTCGTTCGGGCCCGCCCGGGACGGCGCCGCCGCCTTCCGCGACGCCCACCCCGTCACGGCGACGCAGTGGCTCGACCGCGCGGCCTCGAAGGGCGAGGTGCCGCCGGCCTTCGCCTCCGGAGGCCCGGTCGACGTCGGCCGCGTCCTCGCGCTCCGCCGGCGCGAGCGCCTCGGACCCGCCGACGGCCTCATCGGGCCTGCGGAGCCGTTCCCGCGCCTGCCCGGCCTCCACGCCGACCGGCCCATCTCGGCCTCGGCCCTTCAGGACCTTCTCGCCTGCCCCCTCCGCTTCCTCTACGGGCGGGTGCTGCGATGGGAGGAGCCGGCGGAGGCGCCTCCGCTGCGGGAACTCGACGCCCTCACCTACGGAAGCCTGTTCCACGAGGTGATGGAGGAGTTCTACCGACGGCACGGGGAGGCCTTCGTCGAGAGGAAGGGGTCGCTCTCCCGCTGGCGAAAGGTGGCCGACGGGATCGCCGACGAGGTCTTCCGGAGGAACCTCGCGAGCTATCCGCTCGTGGGGCGCGGGATCGCCGAGAAGGAGCGTGCCCGCCTGGACCACGACCTGGCCCGGTTCCTCGAGTACGACTGGAAGCGGCCGCTGAAGCGCCTCGTCGGGGTGGAGGTCCCGTTCGCGACCGACCTCGACGCCGGCGGCCGGCCGCTCCACGTGCAGGGCCGGGTCGACCGGATCGACGTCGAGGGGGACCACACCCTCGTCCGCGACCTGAAGACCGGGACCGCCTACCCGCGGGACCCGGACGAGGCCCCGGATCCCGTCCGGGACGTCCAGATCGGCCTCTACGCGCTCGTGGCACGGAAGCTCGCCGCATCGTGGAAGGTCCCGCACAGGCTCGAGGCGGCATACGCCTACGCGCGCAGGGGGATCGAGCGGGCCTTTCGCGGCGACTACGCTCTCCTCGAGGCGTCCACCCGGGACTGGCTTTCCTTCGCGGCCCGCGCCCTTTCGGAGCGCGCCTTTCCCCCGACGCCGGACAAGGGCGACTGCGCCTACTGCCCGTTCGCCCCGGTCTGCGGGCCCTCGGCCACCGCGCGGTCCGTCGCCGAGGCCGAAGCCGGGGACGCGAGCGGGGCGCTCGCCGAGTTCTTCCGCCTGAAGGGAGTCGGCGAGTGACGGCGCGGCGCGACCCTCCGGACCAGGCCGACCGCGACGCGGCGGTGCGCGCCCGCGGCGTGAACGTCCTCGTCGACGCCGGGGCCGGGACCGGCAAGACCACGCTCCTCGTCGAGCGGCTCCTGGAGATGGTCGCCCCCGGGGACGACCGCGAGGCGGAGGTCCCGCTCGCGCGGATCGCCGCGGTGACCTTCACCCGGAAGGCGGCCGGCGAGCTCCGCCTCCGCGTCCGGGAGCGCCTGCTCGCCGCGCTCGCGGGCAAGGCGTCGCCGGTGCGCCGGTCGCGGCTCAAAGACGCCCTCGCCGCCGCCGACACGGCCTTCATCGGCACGATCCACGGATTCGCCGACCGCCTGCTTCGCCGCTTCCCGGTGGAGGCGGGGCTCAGCCCCTCGTACGAGGTCGTGGAGGACACGGACGCCCTCTGCCGGGAGACCTTCGACGCGCTGCTTCACGCCGCGGGGGCGGGACGTCTCGCCGAGGAACTCGAGGGCAGCCCGCTTTGCGACCGGGCGCGCGCGGCGGAGGCCGAGACGGCGATCGTCGCGGCGCTGGACGCCCGGGTCCTCGCCGAGTCCCGGGAGGGGGCGTGGTCGAGGAAGGACGGCCTCGACGCGCTCGTCGCCGGGTTCATCCTGAATCGCGACGTCCCTCCCCCCGACCGGCGCGCCGCACCCTTCGAGCTCTCGCGCGTCGAGGAGCAGATCGACCGGTTCCTCGTCGTCGCCTCGGCGTCGAGCGGCCGCGGCGACGGCTCCCTCTGGGTCGCGCAGACCGCGGAGCGCCTGCGCACCATCGCCCGCGAGACGGACCCGGTCGTGCTCTACCGAGAGGTCGGGCGCCTCGTCGGCTACGCTCCCGGGTTCGCCAAGCTGAAGATGGGGCGGGACTTCCCCGACAACCCGGGCGGCTGGGAGGCCTGGAAGCAGTGGAACGGAAGGGGCGAGGGGGAGGCGATCCGCGACGCCCTCACCCGGCCGCTCCGCCGATTCATGGCGACGCGGCTCGCGCGGTGCTTCCCGGCGGTGATCGCGCTCTACGAGAAGGTGAAGGCCCGCCACCGCGTCGTGGACCAGCTCGACCTGCTGCTCAAGCTGCGGGACCTCCTGCGGGGGAACCGCCGCGCCCGGGGCGAGCTGCAGGCCCAGTTCAGCCACCTCTTCGTCGACGAGTTCCAGGACACGGACCCCCTGCAGGCCGAGGTCATCCTCTACCTGTGCGAGGAGGGGACGCGCGCCGGCGACTGGCGGGACGTCCGGGTCGCGCCCGGCCGGCTCACGCTCGTCGGCGACCCGAAGCAGTCCATCTACCGGTTCCGGCGCGCCGACATCGCCGTCTACGAGGCGGTCCGGAGCCTCGTCCTCGAGGGCCCCTGCCTGAAGGCCCGTCTCACGACCAACTTCCGCTCCCAGGCCGCCCTCGTCGCGCACCTGAACGACCGCTTCGACGCGATCCTCGGGACCTCGGCCGACGGCCACTTCGACCGGGACGCGGGCACGGTCGCGAACCAGCGCCTCGAGGCCTGGCGCACGGGCGGCCGGGGCGCGTGCGTCGTGGCCCTCCCGCTCGAGGGACGGGACGGAAACGCGGCCTCCGATCGCGCACTCGAGGCGACGGTCCTCGCGACCTGGATCCGCGCCGCCGTCGAGACGCGGAAGCAGGAGATTCCCGACCCGGCCACCCGCCGGCCGCGACCGGTGCGCTACGGCGACATCGCCGTCCTCGCCCACTCCACCTGGAGCGTCGGCCTCCTCCTCGACGCCCTGGACCGGCTCGGCGTCCCCTGGTCGGCGAGAGGCGGAGCGCTCTTCCTCGAGGACCCGCTGCACCGGCAGTTCCTGCTCGGCCTGCGTGCCCTCGCGAACGGCGCCGACGGCGTCGCGAAGGCGGCGCTGCTTCGCGAGCCGTTCTTCGCGCTCGACCTCGCCGACGTCGCCCGGGCGCGGGCGTCCGTCGACCCGGGCGGCGACGGAGACGTCGAGCGCGTGCGCGCCGCCGAGGCCCTGCTCGCCGAGCTGAGGAAGAGCCGGCTCGCGCGTCCCCCCGGAGACACGGCTCGCGACCTGCTCGAGCGCACCGGCTTCGCACGCGCCGTCGCCTTTGGACCGAACGGCCCCCAGCGCCTCGACCGGCTCCGGGAGCTCTGCTTCGAGCTCGAGCGGCTCGCCGCCGCCGAAGGGCTCGACTACGACGGCGCCACGGCGCGCATGCGGGAGTGGGTGATCGACCCCGTCGGGCTCGATCCCCCGCGCCCGGTGGGCGGCGACGCGGTGCAGATCCTCACCATCCACCAGGCGAAGGGGCTCGAGTACCCGGTCGTCGCCTGGTGGGACGCGCACGCGGAGGTGGCCCCGCGCGACCGGAGCTCGCCCTGGTTCGTCGACCGCACCGGGTCGTCCTGGGCCCTCTCCCTCGACGGCCTGCGCTGGGAGGAGCCGGAGGGGTGCGGCGTGCTCGCACGCGAGCAGGCCTACCACGGGGCGGAGCGGCTGCGGCTCGTCTACGTGGCGGGCACCCGTGCCCGCGACCTGCTCGTCCTCCCGCTCGCGAGCGGCGGCGGGTACATCACCCGGGAGCTCGCGGGCGAGCTCCCGGCTGCCGGCGTGAACGAGCTCGAGGCCTGGACCGCGGACCACGTCCCCGCGTGGGCGCTCGGGGTCGAGCCGCCACCCGAGCGCGAGCCGGCCCGGGCCGGCGCAGCCGCGCTCGCCGCGGCGGCCCGGTACCGGGAGGCCGCCGAGGAGGCCGGGCGGGCGCGCCTCGTCCCCCGCGGCATCGCAGCGGAGGCCCACCGCGCCGCCGAGGACGCCGAGGACGAGGCGGGGACGTCGGCGAAGGTCCGGGAGGGCCGCCACGGCCGCCTCTTCGGCGACACCGTCCACGCCGCCATCGGCCTGGCGCTCTTCGACCCCGGCCTGGAGCCCGCCGCGGCGGTGGCGCGCGCCGCTCGCTCCACGGGGCTCTCGGCCGACCAGGCCGAGGCGGCGGAGGACGTGGCGCGGGCGCTCCGGACGCTCGAGCGCGAGGGGCTCCGCCGCGTGCCCGGCCCCGGTCTCCGGCTCGAGTACCCGGTCGCCGCCGGGGGCGAGGACCTGCTCGTCTCCGGGTACGTGGACCTCGTCGCCTCGCAGGACGGGGAGGTGTCGGTCGTGGACTTCAAGACGGACGCCCCGCCGCGAGGCGACGTGCGCGCGTCCCACCCGGCGTACGTGGAGCAGGTGCTCGCCTACGGGCGCGCGCTCGTCGCGCTCGGCCTCGCCGGGGCCGGCCGCGTCCGCTGCGGCCTCCTCTTCACCGGCGATGGCGGGATGCGCTGGGTCTAGGGAACTCGGCCGCCTCCCCGCTCATACCGCAACCGTGGGGTAGAGCCGCGCGGCCAGGGCGACGAGGAGCACGAGCACGCCGGCCTGCACGGCGAGGTCCGTCCCGAGCCCGAAGGCGCTCGCGGCTCCCTCGACCATCAGCGCCCGCAGCCCGTCGACGAGGTAGGTGAGGGGGTTCAGCCGCGCCACGACCCGCAGCCACCCGGGCATGAGGTCGATCGGGTAGATGGCGTTGCTCGCGAAGAAGAGCGGCATCGTGAGCACCTGGCCGATCCCCATGAAGCGCTCGCGGGTCTTCACCAGGCAGGCCACGACGAGCGAGAAGGTGGAGAAGGCCGCGGCCCCGAAGAGGACCGCGACCACGACGCCGAGCCAGGGCAGCGGGGCGGCCCGCAGCCGCACCCCGAGCACCAGGGTGACGACCACGACGAGCGCCGATTGCGCGAGCGCGCGCACCCCGGCGGAGAGCCCCTTCCCGAGCACGAGCGCCCCGCGGTAGGCGGGGGTGACGAGCGTCTTCTGCAGGATGCCGAGGTCCCGCTCCCAGATGATGGCGATGCCGAAGAAGATCGAGGTGAAGAGGATGCTCTGCGCGAGAACGCCCGGCGCCATGAAGTCGAGGTAGGTGAGCCCGCCGGTGGGGATGGCGTGGGTGCGGGTGAAGACCTGCCCGAACACGAGCAGCCAGAGGATGGGCTGCACCGACCGGGTGAAGAGCTCGGTCGGGTCCCTGAACAGCTTGTGGAGCTCGGCGTCGGCGACGGCGAGGGCCTGCCTCGCGAAGTCCACCGCGCAGGTCAGGACCTCAGCCGAGCCGGCGAGCGGTCCGCCGGGTGCGCGCGACGTCACGGTAGCCTCCTCCCTCGTCCACCGACCCTCCCGTGTGCTTCACGAAGACGTCGGCCAGCGTCGCCTCGGGCCCGACCTCCGCGGCGAGCGCCGCGGGTGCGCCCTGCGCCGCAATCCGCCCCCGGTGGAGGAGGGCGACCGTCTCGCAGAGCGTCTGGGCCTCCTCCATGTCATGGGTGGTGAGGAGCGCCGTGGTGGCGTAGCGGGCGCGCATGTCGAGGAGCCGCTCCCAGACCGCCTCCCGGGCCAGCGGGTCGAGCCCCACGGTCGGCTCGTCGAGGAAGACCACCTCGGGGCGGTGCAGGAGGGCCTGCGCGATCTCCAGCCGCCGGATCATCCCTCCCGAGTACTTGCGGACGAGCACGTCCGCCACCTCCACGAGGTTCATGAAGCGCAGCGCCTCCTCCACCCGTCCCCCGCGCTCGCCGCGGCCGATGCCGTAGAGCCTTGCGGAGAGCACCAGGTTCTCCCGGCCCGTGAGCGCCGAGTCCGCCGAGACGAGCTGGGGGACGTAGCCCACCCGCCGGCGGACCTGCCGCGACTCGGTCCTGACGTCGAAGCCCCCGACCCTCGCGGACCCGGCGGACGGCGGGAGGAGCGTCGAGAGCATCTTGATGACGGTGCTCTTCCCGGCCCCGTTCGCGCCGATGAGCCCGAAGATCGCCCCCCGGGGAACCTCGAGGTCGAGCCGGTCCACCGCCACGAGCGCCCCGAACCTCCGGGTGAGGCCCTTCGTCTCGATGGCCGCCCCGGGGCGGCCCGGCCCGCCGTCGGCGCGGTCGCTCATCGTTCGCCGGGCTCGCCTCGGACCGTCAGGACGGGAACGGGGGAGGTACGGACGATCCGCTCGGCCACGCTCCCGATGGCGAGGTGCGCGAGACCCCGTCGCCCGTGCGTTCCCATGACGACGAGGTCATGGGCGCCCTCTGCGACCTGCGCCAGGATCTCGTCCGCCGGCACGCCCACGCGGAAGGCACCCTGGGCGCCCGGAAACCGCGCCTGCTCGCTTCGGACGAGGTCCCGGAGCCGCGCCTCCCCGGCCTCGGCGATGGGCGTGAGGAGGTCGGCGGGCGCGACGTCCACGCCCACGTAGGCGTAGGCCGGGACCTCGCAGACGTGCAGGATCGTGAGCCGCGCACCGGCCGGGCGGGCGAGGTCGATCGCGACCTCGAGCGCCCGCTCGGACGCTCGGCCGAAGTCGAAGGCTACGAGGATGTTCCGGAACACGCTCACCCCCCCGCGATGGTCCTGCCCGCGATCAAGTCTCCGTCTAGAAGCATCCCGCGCATCCGGCCGTCCCTGCAAGCATCCCGCACACGTCCACGCTGGTCGTGCAGCCGATCACCTCGAAGGGTCCGGAGAAGCCTCCCCCGGTCCAGGTGAGGTCGACGGTCCCCTTCACGTCGCCCGCGCTGGCCGAGGTGATGGTGAGCGTCCCGCCGACGGGGTTCGTGCTCGGGTCGGGCCCGCCGTTCGTGCAGGCGGCGTCGTTCACGGTGACGGTCGCCCCCGTGGCCGTCACCTCGGTGGTGCCCGTCACCTCGCCCACGTCGTAGGTCCCCGGGCCGATGGCGCTCACGCTCCCGAGCGCGCCCTTCAGGATGACGACCCCGACGAAGGTGGTGCTCGCCTTGCCGACGTCGGCGCACTGGGCACCGTGCGTCCGCATGAAGCCGCAGACGTTCGAGTAGCCGGAGAACCCGAGGAAGAGGCCAGTGAACTGGGCGGTCACGCCTTCCTGCGTGCACGTGGCCGGCCCGACGAACAGCGCGGCCCCGTCCGCTGGCGCGAACGAGAACCCGGCCTGGCCGGCGGGCGGCGTGCCGACGATGCCCCCGTCGTAGACGGGGCCGGAGGACGACTTGCCGCAGCACAGCAAGGCGGCCGTCGCGGCCACGGCGTAGAGACGCTTCATGATCCACCCCCTTGGGACGTCGCTCCCGTCCCGGCTCGCGGGCGTCGGATCGACTGGCTCCACCGGCGCGCGCCCCGCACCCCTCCTCGGCGCTCGCGTCTCGACCCGCCCGCCTGCTCCACGAGGAATGTCCGCACCGGACGCGCGCCGTTCACCTACCTCGACGGGTGGCGACTCCGCCGG
>Ga0335070_10008290_pt1 | contig 12183 bp, 13 predicted proteins | sample Lox_Sample_13_FD_206722 | JGI IMG/M metagenome (GOLD analysis project Ga0335070, IMG submission 206722) | Soil microbial communities from Loxahatchee National Wildlife Refuge, Florida, United States - Lox_Sample_1.3 | ecosystem: Environmental > Terrestrial > Soil > Wetlands | place: USA...
ACATGGTCAACTTCCTCGACGGGCTCGACGGGCTCGCCGCGGGCGTTTGCGCGATCGCCGGCGTGACGTTCTGCGTGATCGAGCTCTCGCGCGGCGAGATCGCGGCCGCGATCCTCGCGGCGATCGTCTTCGGCTCCTGTCTCGGCTTCCTGCGCCACAACTTCTATCCGGCGCGGATCTTCATGGGCGACTCGGGCGCCATGCTGCTCGGGTACACGCTGGCCGCGATCTCCGTCCAGGGCCTCGTGAAGACGGCGGCGTTGGCCGCCCTGGTGCTGCCGCTGCTCGTCCTCGCCGTGCCGGTGCTCGACACCTCGTTCGTCGTCGCGAAGCGCCTCCGGAGCGGCGAGCCGATCTACGTCGCCGACGCGCGCCATCTCCACCACCGGTTCATGCGGCTCGGCTTCTCCCAGCGCCGCGCCGTCGTCTACCTGTGGACGTGGTGCCTGACGCTCGCGGTCGCGGCGCTCGCCACCCGGTTCGCGCCGCCGCACCACCACCACGGCCGCTGGAGTCCCACCAACACCGCGATCGACGTCGCGGCGGGGCTGCTCGCGGTCGCGTTCTCGGCCTACGTGGTGGTGCTGCTCGAGATCGTGAAGCTCGCGACGCCGCGCGCGCGCAGGCGGGCCGCCCAGCGCGACGCAGCCTGACCCGTACGTCACGTCACAAACCCGACCGGGGCGGCGCATGGAACGGGCAAAACGGCTGTCACAAGCGCTGCTATGCTCCGCGCCGGTGGAGCCTGAGCGGCCGACGTTCTCCCTCGCCGGCGCCGGCAGCGTCCTGATCGGGTTCACGTCCGCGTGCATCGTGATCGGGACCCTGATCGGCTGGGCGGCGGGAAGCCTCGGTTACGGGCTCGCCTTCGGCGCGGTTGTCGGCATTCCGGTCGGCGTCGCGGCGACCGTGATCAAGTACCGCAATGTCTGAGGAGAAAGCCATCCCGTCCTGGACCGCACCGCGCCTCGCGCCGCCGACGCTCCTGCCTGCGATCGCGGGGGGCGTCGTCGTGCTGCTCGCGCTGCCGGTGTTCCTGATCGCCGGCTGGCCGGTGAAGGGCTGGCTGCTCGGAGCGGTGCTCTGGTTCGGCTCCGAGGCCTTCGGCGCGATCCTCACACGGCTGCGCACGCGAACGGGTAACCTCGCCGCCGCAGGCGTGGCAGCTTTCGGGATGCTCTTCCGTGCGATCGCCGTGATGGTGGTCGTGTTCGCAGTCGTGGTGTCCGACGAGTGGGTCGGGCTGGCGGCTGCGTTGACCTACGGCGCCGGCTACTCGGCCGCGCTCGGGCTCCAGCTCGTCGCGTACTACACCGGCCCGAAGGCGGGGGCGGCTTGACACTTCGCCGCGCTTTCGTTCTCGTCTCGACGTTCGCGCTGCTCCTGCCCGGGAGCGCCTTCGCGAGCACGTCGTTCGACCCGACGACGGAGTTCGAACAGCACGCGTGGGTGCCGATCCACATTTTCGGCCTCGACCTCTCGATCACCAAAGCCGTGGCGTACCTGATGCTCGGCTCGCTCCTGACGATGGCCTTCGGCTGGTTCTTCATGCGCGCCAAGGTCGGCCGGAAGCCTGGTCGCCGCGAGACGTTGGGCGAGATCGTCTACGAGATCGCCGAGGTGCAGATCGCCGAGCAGGGGCTGCCGTCGAAGGCGATCGGCCGCTGGTTCCCGTACGTGGCGACGCTGATGCTGTTCATCTTCGTGATCAACCTGATCAGCTTCATCCCGCTGCCGCTGACGGGTGACACCTGGCACCACATCCCCGTCTTCGGGATCTACGCCGCGACGAGCTCCCTCTCGGTGACGCTCGCGCTCGCGCTCTTGACGTTCGTCTTCACGCACGTCGAGGGCATCCGCTGGAACGGGCCTGTCCGCTACTTCAAGAGCTGGATCCCGGAGGCGCCGACGGGGCTGCTGATCCTGATCGTCCCGCTCGAGATTCTGGGCCAGTTCATGCGGCTGATCTCGCTCTCCGTCCGTCTCTTCGCGAACATGCTCGCGGGCCACATCCTGATCCTGACCTTCATCGGCCTGATCTTCATCCTGCAGTCGCTGATCCTGGCCGTGGTCGTCGTCCCGGTCGCGATCGTCTTCTATCTCTTCGAGGTCGTGATCGTCGTCGGTATCCAGGCCTTCATCTTCGCCGCCCTGTCCGCCATCTACATCGGCTCGGCCATCGAGCCAGAACACTAAGGAGCACTTCATGTTCAGCCTGCTTTTGAGCGCCGCCTCGAACTCGCCGATCACGCACGCCGGCAAGGCGATCGGCCTCGCACTCGGCGTCGGCCTCGGTGCCCTCGGCGCCGGCGTCGGCATCGGCAACATCTTCGGGTCGATGATCCAGTCGGTCGCCCGCCAGCCGGAGCTGCGCGGCGAGCTGCAGGGGATCCAGTGGCTCGGCTTCGCCCTGACCGAGGCGGTCGTGTTCTACGGCCTGCTCGGGTCGATCCTCGCCTACGTCCTCGTCTAGCCGCATGCTCGCCTCGAACCCGCTGATCCAAGTCACGCCGGGGCTGATGATCTGGACGATCGTCTGCTTCGGCGTGACGTACTTCGTGCTCAAGCGCTTTGCGTTCGCGCGCGTGCAGGCGATGATCGACGAGCGGCGCGAGCGGATCTCCAAGGCGATCGACGAGGCGGACAACGCGCGCGAAGAGGCGCGGCACCTGCTCGAGGAGCACCGCAAGCTGATCGGGCAGGCCAAGACCGAGTCCGAGGAGATCCTCGCCGAGGCGCGCCGCCTCGCGGACGCCCAGCGCGAGCGGGTGCGCGAGGAGAGCGAGGAGGACCGCCAGCGTCGCCTCGAGGAGACGCGCCGGCAGATCGAGCAGGCGACCACCCAGGCGCTCGGCGAGATCCGCGACGAGGTCGGCAAGCTGTCGCTGCTCGCCGCCGAGAAGATCACGCGGAAGACGCTCACCGGCGCCGACCAGCAGCGCCTGATCGACGAGGCGCTCGCCGAGATCGACTTCTCCGAGCTCGAGGGGAGCCGGTCGTAAGCGTCGCCCACCGCATCTACGCCAAGGCGCTGTTCGAGGCGGCGGACGAGCAGGGGAAGACGGACCTGGTCCACGCGCAGCTCTCGGAGCTCCGCGAGGCCGTGTCGTCGGTCGACGACCTGAGGCTCCTGCTCGAGAACCCGGAGGTCGACTCGCGGGTGAAGGAGGACGTGCTCGCGCGCGTCGCCGAAGGCGCGGACGAGCTCGTCGTGAACTTCGTGAAGCTGCTCGCCGAGAAGGGGCGCGCCGCCGAGCTGGACGAGGTCGCCGTCGAGTACGACGTGCTGATCGCCGCCCGGGAACGCATCCTCGACGTCGAGCTGACGACGGCGCAGGAGCTGTCGGACGCCGACTTCGAGCGCATCAAGAAGCAGATCGAGCAGGCCTCCGGCAGGACCGTGCAGGCCGAGCGGAAGGTGGACCCCAACCTGATCGGAGGCATCGTCCTCCAGGCCGGATCGATGAGGCTCGACGCGAGCGTGCGCGGCCGGCTCGAACGACTTCGCCACGAACTGACTTAAGGCAAGGAGCTGAAACCGAACATGAAGCTACGTCCCGAAGAGATCACGTCGATCCTCAAGGAGCGGATCGAGAAGTTCGACGTGGAGACCAACCTCGCCGAGGTCGGCACGGTGCTGCAGGTCGGCGACGGTATCGCCCGCATCCACGGGCTCGAGAACTGCGTCGCGCTCGAGATGCTCGAGCTCGGCCACGGTGTCGTCGGCCTCGCGTTCAACCTCGAGGAGGACAACGTCGGCGCCGCGCTCTTCGGCGAGTGGGACAAGATCAAGGAGGGCGACACCGTCCGGCGCACCGGCACGGTCGCCTCGGTCCCGGTCGGCGAAGGGCTCCTCGGCCGCGTCGTCGACCCGCTCGGCAACCCGATCGACGGGCAGGGCCCCGTCGAAGCGACCGAGACGCGCCCCGTCGAGTGGAAGGCGCCCGGCGTGATCGAGCGCCAGCCGGTGAAGCAGCCGCTGCAGACCGGCATCAAGGCGATCGACTCGATGACGAACGTCGGCCGCGGCCAGCGCGAGCTGATCATCGGCGACCGCTCGACCGGCAAGACGGCGATCGCGATCGACACGATCCTGAACCAGCACGACCAGAACGTGAAGTGCTTCTACGTCGCGATCGGCCAGAAGGCCTCGACGGTCGCACAGGTCGTCGAGACGCTCCGCGAGGCGGGCGCGATGGAGTACACGACCGTCGTCGTCGCGTCGGCCTCCGAGGCGGCGCCGATCAAGTGGATCGCCCCGTTCGCCGGCTGCGCGATGGCGGAGTACTTCCTCTACAAGGGCGAGGACGCGCTGATCATCTACGACGACCTGACGAAGCAGGCCGACGCGTACCGTCAGCTGTCGCTGCTGCTCCGCCGCCCGCCGGGCCGCGAGGCGTTCCCCGGCGACGTCTTCTACCTGCACTCGCGGCTCCTCGAGCGCGCATGCAAGCTCTCGGACGAGCGCGGGGCGGGCTCGCTGACGGCGCTGCCGATCATCGAGACGCAGGCGGGCGACATCTCCGCCTACATCCCGACGAACGTGATCTCGATCACGGACGGGCAGATCTTCCTGCAGTCCGACCTCTTCTTCTCGGGCGTCCGCCCGGCGGTCAACGTCGGCACGAGCGTCTCGCGCGTTGGCTCGTCGGCGCAGACGAAGGCGATGAAGAAGGTCGCCGGCCGCCTGCGCCTCGACCTGGCGCAGTACCGCGAGCTCGAGGCGTTTGCCCAGTTCGGCTCCGAGCTCGACCAGGCGACGCAGTCGGCGCTGAACCGCGGCGAGAAGATGGTCGCGACGCTCAACCAGCCGCAGTACCAGCCGTGGCCGATGGAGGAGCAGGTCGCGGCGCTGTACGCCGGCATCAACGGCTATCTCGACGACGTCACGACCGAGGACGTGCCGCGGTTCCAGGACGAGCTTCGCGAGCAGCTGCGCGCGCAGAAGGAGATCTACAAGGCGATCCGCGAGAGCGGCGACCTGTCCGACGAGACCTCCGAGCAGCTGAACGGCGAGATCGAGAAGCTGAAGGGCCGCTTCGCGTCGAGCAGCGAGGACCAGGCGGCGTAGTTGGCGAGCACGCAGGACCTGAAGCGGCGCGTCCGCTCGATCACGAACACGCGCAAGGTGACGCGGGCGATGGAGCTCGTCGCCTCCGCGCGCCTGCGCCGGGCGCAGATGCGCATCGAGGCGTTCCGCGACTACGCCGACCGGATGCTCGAGCTGATGGCCGGCGTCTCGAAGGCGGCGGGCGCGGTCCGGCTGCCGCTGCTCGAGCGGCGCGAGGAGATCCGGAAGGTCGCGATCGTGCCGGTCTCCGCCGACCGCGGTCTCGCCGGCGGCTTCAATGCGCAGGTGATCCGCCGCTCGCTCGCGCTCCAGCGCGAGCACCGCGGGGAGGGGCGCGAGGTGGTCTGGTTCCCGACCGGCCGCAAGGCGACCTCGACGCTGCGCTTCCGGCGCCTCGGCGTCGAGCAGTCGTGGACCGGCTTCAGCGAGCGGCCCGCCTACACCGACGCCCAGGCGGTCGCGCACGCGATCTCCGAGGCGTACACGAGCGGGGAGGTCGACGCCGTCTTCATCGTCTACAACGCGTTCGTCTCGGCCCTGACCCAGAAGGTGACGGTGCGCGAGCTGCTCCCGATCCCGACCGACGTCCTCGAGGCGAGCGGCGAGGAGGCCGGCGAGGAGGCCGCGGAGCTCGCCAACCCGGACTTCATCTACGAGCCCGAGCCGGAGGAGATCCTGGCCCGGCTGCTGCCCGTCTACGTGGAGACCGAGCTCTACCGGGCGCTGCTCGAGTCGGCCGCCTCGGAGCAGGGGGCCCGGATGACCGCGATGCGGAACGCCTCCAAGGCGGCGGGCGAGCTGATCGACAGCCTCACCCTGGCGATGAACCGGGCCCGCCAGGCCGAGATCACCCAGGAGATCCTCGAGGTGGTCGCCGGCGCGGACGCGCTCTCAGGCTAGCTCTGGGCCTAACTTTTTGCCCCGGAAGACGTCCTAGCTGGGGATGTTCACCGCGCCGTCACTCCTTCGGGTAGTGTTCCGCCGCTCGTGAGCACCGGCCTCGAAAACAACGTCGCTCCGGCGACGACTGCGGGGGGCGTCCCGGTCGAGACTCCGCCCGACGGCTCGGGCGCCGTCGAGGCGGTCAAGGCGCGTGGCTACTGGGAGCTCGTCTGGATCCGCTTCCGGCGCGACCGGCTCGCACTTGCGAGCGTCGGCTTCATCATCTTGCTGTTCTTCATGGCCTTCATCGGCGGGCCGATCTTCGCCCACATCCTCGGGCACGGGCCGAATCAGATCTTCGCCGACGGCGTCGACCCGAACACGCTCACGCCGGTCGGCCCGTGGTCGCACATCTCCACGGCGCCGTACCCGGGCGCGCCCGGCCACTGGCCGACGACGCTGCTCCCGCTCGGCGCCGACGGCAGCCTCGGCCGCGACCTCTTCCTGCGGCTGCTCTACGGCGCGCAGACCTCGCTCGAGGTGGCGATCTTCGCCACCGTCGGCTCGGTCGGCGTCGGGGTGATCATGGGGCTGCTCGCCGGCTACTTCCGCGGCTGGGTCGACACCGTCGTCTCGCGCCTGATCGAGATCGTGATGGTGTTCCCGTTCCTGCTCTTCATCATCGCCCTCGACGTCGTCGCCGGCCCGGAGCTGAACTCGGTCACGTTCGGCTTCCTGGCGAACGGCGTCTTCACGCTGGCGCTGATCTTCACGATCTTCGGCTGGTTCTATCCGGCCCGCATCATCCGCGGCGTCGTCCTCTCGCTCCGCGAGAAGGAGTTCGTCGAGGCCGCGCAGATGACCGGTGCGAGCGACTTCCGCATCATGCGGTCGCATCTCCTGCCGCACCTGGTGGCGCCGATCATCGTCTACTCGACGCTGATCATCGCGTCGAACATCATCGCCGAGGCGGGGCTGTCGTTCCTCGGGCTCGGCATCCAGCAGCCCACGGCGAGCTGGGGGAACCTCCTCGCCACCGCGCCGCAGTTCTATCTGACCCAGCCGTGGCTGATGATCTGGCCCGGCCTCTGCATCCTGCTGACGACCCTCGCATTCAACCTGCTCGGCGACGGTCTGAGGGATGCCTTCGATCCACGCGCACGCGTCTAGGAGGAGCCAAGCGAGGGGTTCACAGGCGAAGAGCTAACCAAGCAAGCGCGGCCGTCGTCATAGGTCGCACGCTGGTGTTTTTCTCGTAACAACACTGTTACCATGCGGCGCCGCTCGTCAGGGGCGAGAGGCTCCGTGAGAGGAAGAGGAAGGAGTCATATGCGCAGGAAGCAGGTGCTCTCCCTGTTCATGCTTGTCATGGGAGTTGCGTTGCTCGTCACGGCCATGGCCGTCGGCGGCGCTTCTTCGGCGACGAAGAAGCCGGGCTCGGCGGAGGCCCTCAAGGGCGGCACGCTGAAGCTCAACGAGAACAGTGAGGACTTCGACTACGTCGACCCGGGTCTGGCGTACCGGACCGACGACTGGGCGATGCTCTACACGGTCAACCTCATGCTCGTGAACTTCCCGGAGAAGGCGGGCCCGGCGGGTGCGCAGCTGTACCCCGAGGCAGCGACCTCCTTCCCGACGGTTTCGCGGGACGGGAAGACGTACACGTTCCACCTCCGCGCGGGTCTCAAGTTCTCGAACGGCCAGGCGGTCACCGCTGCGGCCTACCAGCGCGCATGGGAGCGGAACCTGAGCCCGAAGATGGGCTCGCCGCTCGGCGTCAACGATCAGTTCCAGAACGTGATCGTCGGTGCGCAGGCGTTCCTCGACGGCAAGGCGTCGACGATCTCCGGCATCTCGGCGAAGGGTCTGACGCTGACGTTCCACCTGACGAAGCCGAATCCGACCTTCGTCTCGTACCTGAGCATGCAGTGGTTCGGCGCCATCCCGCCGAGCACGCCGTACACGAGCTCGGGTCTGAACACGTTCTCCTCGGCCGGCCCGTACTACATCGCCAGCCGCACGCCGGGGCGCTCCACGGTCCTCAAGCGGAACCCGTACTACAAGGGCTCCCGCCCGGCCAACCCGGATGAGATCGTGTTCACGCCGAACGTCGACGTCGACCAGTCGCTGCTCCAGGTCAAGGCCGGTCAGGCCGACATGGACATCGGCGGCATTCCGCCGAGCGACGCCGGCAGCCTCGGTACCCCGAACGCTGCGGGCAGCCAGTACAAGGTCGGCCCGACGTCGTGCATCGACTACATGGCCATGAACACCGCGAAGGCGCCGTTCTCGAGCGTCGCTCTGCGGCAGGCTGTGAACTGGGGCATCGACCGCCCGGCGCAGCTCCGGCTGCTCGGCAAGTACGCCGGCAAGCGCTCCGACCAGATCCTGGTCCCGGGCATCCCCGGCTACAAGCCGTACAACGTGTATGCCATCGCCGGCGCGAACGTTGCGAAGGCGAAGCAGGTCGGTGGGTCGGCCATCGGCACCGCGGGGAAGATCAACGTGATCCACTCCAACTCGGCGTCGTCGACCAACCGGGCCCAGGTCGTTGAGTACAACCTGAAGCAGATGGGCTTCGACGTGAACGACGACTCGGTTCCGGGCACGACCTACTACCAGAACATCCAGACGAAGGGGACGTCGTACGACCTCGCCATGAACGGCGGTTGGTGCGCGGACTACTTCGACCCGTTCGACTACATCAACGTGCTGTTCGACGGTCGCACGATCCAGCAGACGAACAACGTCGACTGGTCGTTCTTCAACAACGCGGCCTTCAACAAGGACATGGACCATGCAGCCTCGCTGTCTGGCCAGGCCCGCTCCGCGGCGTACGCGAAGCTCGACTACGAGCTGATGTCCAAGTACGCCCCGGTGGTGCCGTACGTGATTGCGAACAACCGGTACTACATCGCCAAGCGCGTGAAGAACTGGATCTACAGTTCGTACTTCGGCGAGCCGTACTTCAACGCACTGTCGGTCGGCTAACCCGATCGAAGACTGATGCGGCAGGAACCGGAGAGGCGCCCTCGGGCGCCTCTCCGGGGCCGTCGCAAATCGAGTAGAACTCCCCCCATCTACCAATGACGCAATTCCTCATCAGGCGGATCTTCTGGGCCATCTTCCTGTTCTTCGTGGCCACGATCATCACGTACCTGATCTTCTGGGTGATCCCGGCTGATCCGGCGAAGCTCGCCGCCGGCCGCGGCGCCACCATGCAGGACGTCGCCCGCGTGCGGCACTTCCTCCACCTCGACAAGCCGATCTGGTGGCAGTACGGCTACTTCGTCAAGAACCTCGTCTGGCACCAGTCGCTCGGGCGCTCGTTCGTGAACCGGCAGACGGTTCGCTACACGATCGCCCAGGACGCGCCTGTCACGGCCTCGCTCGTGTTCGGCGCCGCGATCTTCTGGCTTTCGGTCTCGATCCCGATCGGCGTCCTCTCGGCGCTGCGCCCGCGGTCGGTGCTCGACCGCCTCTCGATGACGTTCGTGCTCATCGGCATCTCGGCGCACCCGGTGTGGATCGGCCTGATCCTCTCCTACGTCTTCGGCTACAAGCTGCATCTGACGCCGATCGCCGGCTACTGCAACTTCTTCCCCGGCACGCCCGGCGCGCAATGCGAAGGACCGGTGCAGTGGGCCTACCACATGATCCTGCCCTGGATCACGTTCATGGTCCTCTTCACGGCGCTCTACGTGCGCCTGATCCGAGCGAACGTGATGGAGACCATGAACGAGGACTACGTGCGGACCGCGCGCGCCAAGGGCGCGTCCCCGCAGCGCGTCATGATCCAGCACGTGCTCCGCAACAGCCTGCTGCCGGTCGTCACGATCCTCGGCATGGATCTCGGCCTGGCCCTCGGCGGCGCGGTGTTCACCGAGAGCATCTTCAACCTGCCGGGCCTCGGCCACGAGGTGATCAACGCGTACAACGCGGATGACCTGCCGATGATCACCGGCATCGTCGTCTTCTCGACGATCTGCGTCATCGTCTTCAACTTCATCGTCGACGTGACCTACGGCTTCCTCGACCCCAGGATCAGGCCCACCTAATGGCGACGCTCGAAGTCAAGGACCTCAGCACGTCCTTCCGCACCGACGATGGCATCGTCAAGGCCGTCTCGGGCGTCAGCTTCTCGCTCGACGCCGGCCAGACCCTCGGGGTCGTCGGCGAGTCCGGCTCGGGGAAGAGCGTCACGTTCCTGACGGTCATGGGTCTCGTCGACCCGCGCTCGGCGCAGGTGGGGGGCTCGGTGCTCCTCGACGGCGAGCAGATGCTGGGGCTCGACAAGGACCGGATGCGCCAGATCCGCGGCGCGCGGATCGGGATGATCTTCCAGGACCCGATGACCTCGCTGAACCCGGTCAAGACGATCGGCTGGCAGCTCGAGGAAGCGGTGCTGATCCACCAGGACGTGACGCGGAAGGAGGCGCGCCGCCAGGCGATCGAGATCCTGAAGGAGGTCGAGATCCCGCGCGCCGAGGCGCGCGTCGAGCAGTACCCGCATCAGTTCTCGGGCGGCATGCGCCAGCGCGTGATGATCGCGATGGCGCTGATCAACAACCCGGAGATCCTGATCGCGGACGAGCCGACGACCGCGCTCGACGTCACCACCCAGGCGCAGATCCTGCGGCTGATGAACCGCCTGCAGGAGGAGCACAAGATGGCGATCGTGATGATCACGCACGACCTGGGCGTCGTCGCCGAGGTCGCCGACGACGTGATCGTCATGTACGGCGGCAAGGTGGTGGAGCAGGCAAACGTGCGCGACCTGTTCAGCGGCGCGGAGATGCCGTACACGTGGGGCCTCCTCGGCTCGCTGCCGCGCCTGAACAGCGCCGGCGGCCGCCTCGAGCAGATCCCGGGCCAGCCGCCGTCGCTGCTGCGCCCCCCGAGCGGCTGCCCGTTCCATCCGCGCTGCGAGTACGTGATGAACGCCTGCCGCACCGATCTGCCCGAGCTGCGCGTGTCGCAGCACGGCGAGGAGCATTTCTTCCGCTGCCATCTCGACGACGAGACCCGCAGCCGGGTCTGGACGGCGAAGCGCGCGGCGATGCTGTCGGAGGACGCCGCGTAGTGGCCGACGAGCTGCTCAGGGTCGAGAACCTCCAGAAGCACTTCCCGGTCACGCGCGGGATCGTGTTCCAGAAGCAGGTCGGGTCGATCAAGGCCGTCGACGGCGTCGACTTCACACTGACCTCGGGCGAGACGCTCGGCGTGGTCGGCGAGTCCGGCTGCGGCAAGTCGACGATGGCGCGCTGCGTCGCCCGTCTGCTCGAGCCCACCGGCGGCAAGGTGACGTTCGACGGGCAGGACATCACGCATCTCGACCGCTCCGCGATGCGCGCGGTCCGGCGCGACATGATGATGGTCTTCCAGGACCCGTACGCGTCGCTGAACCCGCGCAAGCGCGTCGGCTCGATCGTCGGCGAGCCGCTCGACGTGCACGACGTCGGCACCGCCAACGAGCGCAAGCGCCGGGTGCAGGAGCTGCTCGAGATCGTCGGGCTCAACCCGGAGCACTACAACCGGTTCCCGCACGAGTTCTCCGGCGGCCAGCGCCAGCGCATCGGCATCGCGCGCGCGCTCGCGATCAACCCGAAGCTGATCATCTGCGACGAGCCTGTGTCGGCGCTCGACGTGTCGGTGCAGGCGCAGATCCTGAACCTGCTGAAGGACCTGCAGGCGGACTTCGGGCTCACCTACATCTTCATCGCGCACGACCTGAACGTCGTCCGGCACATCTCGGACCGCGTGATGGTCATGTACCTCGGCCGGGCTGTCGAGCTCGGGTCCCGCGACGACCTGTACGTCGAGCCGAAGCACCCGTACACGGGTGCGCTGCTCTCCGCCGTGCCGATCGCCGACCCAGAGGCCGGGCGCTCGCGGCGGCCGGTCGTGCTCGAGGGCGACGTCCCGAGCCCGCTGAACCCGCCGGCGGCGTGCCACTTCCACCCGCGCTGCCCGCGCTTCGCCGACGGCACCTGCAACGTCGAGACCCCGACGCTGCGTCCGGTCGGGCAGGGCAGCGGCCATTCCGCCGCCTGCCACTTCCCGCTCGAGCACTGGCCGATGACCGACGACGAGATGCGCCAGGGTCGAGGTCAGGCCGTCGTCGGCGCCGACTAGATGGTTGATGCCACGATTGCGCGTGTCCGGCTGCGCGGCCTGAACGCACTGGGCCACGCACGGACGGTTGCGCCCGGCGGAGCCGGGCTCCACCG
>Ga0335070_10008291_pt1 | contig 12182 bp, 11 predicted proteins | sample Lox_Sample_13_FD_206722 | JGI IMG/M metagenome (GOLD analysis project Ga0335070, IMG submission 206722) | Soil microbial communities from Loxahatchee National Wildlife Refuge, Florida, United States - Lox_Sample_1.3 | ecosystem: Environmental > Terrestrial > Soil > Wetlands | place: USA...
CGGGCGGATCCCGAGGCCTCGAGCGTCACCTACGACATGCTGATCAACCATTCGAAGGCGCCGTTCGACAATCTGAAGTTCCGGCAGGCCGTGCACCATGGCATCGACCGTCAGGCGATCTCCGATGCGGTGACGCTGGGGTCGGGCGTGGCCGCGACCTCGATTTTCAGCCCGGCGCTTAACTACTTCGACAAGTCGTTGCCCGTGGTCCAGCGCGACGTGGCGAAGGCGCAAGGGCTCCTGAAGGAATCCGGTGTGACCGATCCGAGCTTCGAGCTTCTGGTCAGCGCCGGCATCGCCGATGACGAAAAGACGGCCGTACTGATCCAGGCGCAGCTGGCCGAGGTCGGCATCACGGTCAATGTCTCGAAGATCGATTCCACCAGCGTCTGGACCCGCCTGATCGACGGCGATTATCAGGCCCAACTCAACTGGTGGTACAACGAGACGCGCGACCCGGACAACGCGCTGCGCTGGTGCGCCTGGGGTGCAGGCGACAACAAGTCCTACTACACCCGCTACAACAACGAAGAGGTCAACAAGCTCATCGACGAGGCCGCGGGCGAGACCGACGCCGCCAAGCGCGGCGCCCTCTATGCCCAGATTCAGAAGATCTGCGTCGACGAGGTGGCGCAGGTGGCCATGTTCCATCCCAATTGGCTCAACGGCTACAGCCCGAAGGTCAAGGACCTGATTCTCAATATCGGTCTGCAATTCTCCGAGATCGATCAGACCGATCTGGTCTAGGCTTCTTTCCCGCGCCTGGGTCTGGACCGGTCCCCCAAGCCGGTTCGGGCCCGGGCTCGGACCTCCTCCCGCGCCGCCGAACCGATACCGCATGGACCGCTTTGCGTTTCTGCTCAAGCGCCCGATCCAGCTGATCCCCGTGCTCCTGGGAATCAGCCTGATCACCTTCGTCCTGATTCAGATGACGCCGGGCGATCCGGTACGGATCATGTTGGGGCCGAAGGCGAGCGAGGACGCCATCGCCTTCGTGCGCGCTCGTTATGGGCTCGATCAGCCGGTTCTCGTTCAATATTTCTATTTCCTGCTGAATGCCGTCCGCGGCGATTTCGGGCAGTCGATCATCTATCGCAGCCCCGTCGGTCCGGTGATCATCGAGCGCATGGCGCCGACCCTGTTCCTGATCCTCTATGGGCTCGCTCTCTCTGTTGCCTTCACCCTGGCGCTCGCCACCGCCGCTGCCCGCAGCCGCGGGCGCTGGCTCGACCAGGCCATCCGCCTCGTCTGCGTCGGCAGCGTCGGCGTGCCCTCTTATTTCGTCGGGCTGATGCTGATCCTGGGGCTCTGCCTCAAGTTCAAGTTGTTCCCGGTGTCGGGTTATGCGCCGTCCCTTCTCGACAATCTCTACCACCTGTTCCTGCCGGCTCTCACGATTGCGATCGGCGTGACGCCGATCCTGACGCGCAACCTCAGGGCCACCTTCATCCAGCAGATGGACGCGGACTATGCCACCGCGGGCCGCTCCAAAGGACTGCCCGAGGGCTACATCTTCGGGCGCCATGTGTTCTGGAACTCGTTGCTCCCGACCGTCAACCTGATGGGCGTGGTGGTCTCGTTCCTGATCGGCGGCACGGTCGTGATCGAGAACGTCTTCAATATTCCGGGGCTGGGCCAGGCGCTGATCCGCGGGGTCCTTACGCGCGACTACTTCGTCGTGCAGGCGGTAACGTTGGTGCTCGCCTGCGGCATCGTCATCACCAATTTCATCGTCGATGTGGTGACGGTGATACTCGATCCGCGGGTGAAGCTGTGAGCGCCATCGCGGCCGGCCGGCCGGAAAGCCCCGTCGGGCGGATCTGGGGCCTGCTGCCGGCGACGCTCAAGGTGGGCTGCGGCATCACCCTGCTCTGGATCGTGCTGGCGCTGGCGGTGCCGCTGCTGACCTCGTTCAACCCGATCAAGGTCGACGTCATCAACATGCTGAAGCCGCCCGGCGAAACCTATTGGCTGGGCGCCGACGCCTTGGGTCGCGACATCTTCACGCGCATCCTCTATGGCGCGCGCGCCGATCTGATGATGGCCTTCTTCGGCGTGGTCGGGCCCATTATCCTCGGCACCACCATCGGCATGCTGGGCGGCTATTTCGGCGGGCGCATCGACATGATCCTGATGCGCATCTTCGAGATCACCGTCTCCTTCCCTTATTTCGTGCTGGTGATCGCCATCGTCGCGGTGCTGGGGCCCGGACTGAAGAGCTATTTCATCTCGCTGACGCTGGTGAATTGGGTCAGCTACGCGCGGCTCGTGCGCAGCCAGGCCCTGGTGCTGCGCAACGCCGACTTCGTGCTGGCCGCGCGCGGCATGGGCTTCAGCCATGCCCGCACCATGCTGTTCCATGTGCTGCCCAACGCGATGGTGCCCTCGGCCGTCTTCGTCATGACCGATGCGGTTCTGACGATCGTGCTGGGCTCCTCGCTGGGGTTCCTGGGGCTGGGTGTCCAACCGCCCACGCCCGAGTGGGGCGCCATGATCGCCGAGGGCGCCAACTATCTCACCAGCGCGTGGTGGATCGCCTTCTTCCCCGGTCTCGCCATTTGCTCGCTGGCCCTGGGGCTCTCGCTCATCGCCGACGGGCTCGCCCGGCTGCTCGACACGGGACCCTGACGATGTCGGAGAAGGCCCCCTCCGAAGAGCTGGTCCGTGTCGAAGACCTCGCGATCGACTTCGCCACACGATATGGCGCCGTGCAGGCGCTCAAGGGCGTGTCCTTCGCGGTCAAGCGCGGCGAGGCCCTCGGTATCGTCGGCGAATCGGGATCGGGCAAGACCGTCGCCTGCCGTGCGATCCTGAAACTGATCGCCGCCAATGCCGCCGTTCGCTCCGGCCGGATCCTGGTGGCAGGCGAGGATGTGCTGGCGATGAACGACGCCGCGCTGCAGCGCTTTCGCGGCGAGAAGGCCGCGATGATCTTCCAGAATCCCTCGACCCATCTGGATCCGATCATGCCGGTCTGGCGTCAGGTCGGCGAGGCCATGGTGCTGCACCGGGGTGCGAGCTGGCGCGAGGCCAAGACCCGCGCGGTCGAGCTCCTGCGCGATATGCAGATCACGGATCCGGCGCGCCGGGCCAATGCTTATCCGCATGAGCTTTCGGGTGGCATGCGCCAGCGCGTCATGATCGCGGCGGCGCTCGCCTGCGAACCCGATCTGCTGATCGCCGACGAACCCACCACGGCTCTCGATGTCACGGTACAGGCGCAGATCCTGGCGCTGCTGCGCCGGATCCGGCGGGAGCGGCAATTGTCGCTGATCCTCGTTTCGCACGATCTGGGCGTGGTCGCCGAGATGTGCGATCGGGTGGTGGTGATGAAGGACGGCGCCGTGATGGAGGCCGGAACGGTCGAACAGATCCTGACCGCCCCGCGCAACGACTACACCAGGCGGCTGATCGCCTCGCAGCCCTCGCTGATGAAGCCGGCGGCGCGAAGGCCGGCCGAGGCTTCGCCTCAAGCCGCACCGCGGCTGTCGGTCGAGGGGCTCAAGGTACAGTTCCGGTCGGCCCAGAGCCTGACGGGGTGGATCTTGCGCCGGCCGCCTCATCTCGTCGCCGCTGTGGACGACGTGTCCTTCATCCTGCCGCAGGGCGGTTCGCTCGGCATCGTCGGCGAATCGGGATCGGGCAAGAGCAGCGTCGCGCGAACGCTGATCGGGCTGGTCGCCTCGCAGGCCGGCCGCATCCTGGTCGACGGCCAGCCGATCGAAAAACTGCTCCAGCATCGCCCCCTCGCCGAGCAGCGCAAGATGCAGATGGTGTTCCAGGACCCGTTCCTGTCGCTCAATCCGGCCATGACGGTCGCTGCGACGCTGGCCGAGCCCCTGCGCCAGCATCGCCTTTGCGCCGATCGGGAGATTCCGGAACGCCTGGCCGATCTGATGGCGAAAGTGGAGTTGCCGCCCAATCTCCTGGAGCGGCGCACCACGCAACTCTCGGGCGGGCAGCGCCAGCGCGTCGGAATCGCCCGCGCGCTGGCACTCGAGCCTGAGATCCTGATCGCGGATGAAGTCACCTCGGCGCTCGACGTCACCATCCAGGCGCAGATCCTGGGTCTGTTCGATCGGCTGCGCCGTGAGATGGGGCTGACCTTGGTCCTGATTTCGCATGACCTCGCGGTCGTGCGTTTTCTCTGCGAGCAGGTGGCGGTGATGCGCCAAGGCAAGCTCGTCGAATATGGGCCGACCGAGCAGGTGCTGAGCCATCCGCGCGAGGACTATACGAAGGCCCTTCTCGCCGCGATCCCACGCCTCTCCCGGCGCAGCGATGCGGCGGAATAGCGCAGGCGGTGTCTCAAGATATCGTTAATGCGCCGGCACGCCGCGATCGTGCGCCGCCTGAATTCTCTTTCATCCCGCAGACAGTTTCGCGACAGGCTTGATTGATACATAGGCCGCGCCGGCAGATCCGGCGCAAGGACCTGTTTCAACAGTTGCACGAGGAACAAATGCGGCGATTTAAAATGGCACTCCTTCTTCCGCTCGGTGCGGTCGCTCTGGCAGCGACGATGGGCGGCCCGGCGAGTGCGGCGTCGATGGTCCATGTCACCCTCTGGGACAAGGGAGCCGACGCGAACATGGCGTCCGACCTGGGGATGAACATGGGTGGCCAGGACATGTCGAAGGCAACCATGGGCGTCCGTGCCGTGCCGGCGGCGGTAAAGGCCGGCGATGTCACCTTCGAGGTCACCAACAATTCAGGCGACACGATCCACGAGATGATCGTGGTGCCGGTGCACGACGCCAAATCGCCCCTCCCCTACAACAATGCCGAAAGCCGCGTGAACGAAGATGCGGCCGGTCATCTGGGCGAGGTCTCGGAACTGGATCCCGGCAAGACGGGCGCGGTGCGCCTGCATCTGAAGCCTGGGAAATATGTTCTGTTCTGCAACATCCCCGGCCATTTCGCCAACGGCATGTGGACCGAAGTGACGGTGCAGTAAGCCAGTTCTGCTTCGTCACCCCTTGCAAGGAAGCGCCGGGTCCAAACGGGCCCGGCGCTTTCGATTCGCAAATGCATCCACCGACCGACCGCGCATCCGGCTCGCGCCGCTGCCGGCCGTTCCGCGGCACGGGGTCACCGCCACGGCCGGACCATGGCATTCATTCCTGTCGCCAATTTCACCACGCCAGGCTTGCTGTAGATCAATGTGGCCCACTCTTGTGCCTGCCATGTTCATGTTCGCCAGGGTTCGCCAGCGAGCGGTGGGAGCCGTCTGAGACAAGGCAGCGCTCGCCTGTAGAGCGGCGCCCGTGACGGTCAGGTCGGCGCCGTCGGAAAGCGCATTGTTCATCGGGCTGACCGAAGGGGCCGCATCGCCGATGCGAGCTCCGCGATTTCTCAAACCGTGATGAGGAAAAAATGCTTATTTCGAAATTTCGGATTTTGCTGGCGGTTGCAGTCCTGATCGCGGCCGCGACCCTCGCCGGGCCGCTGCAGGCCGCGGGAACGACGGTTCATGTATCGCTCTGGGACAAGGGCGCCAATGTTGAAATGCCCACGAATTTGGGCATGAACATGGGTGGAGATATGTCCAAGGCGACGATGGGCATCAAGGCCACACCGTCAAAAGTGAAAGCGGGCGAGGTCACATTCGTCGTGAAGAACATCTCGAAAGATACGATCCACGAGATGATCCTGGCCCGTCTCGACGATCCGTCGAAGCCCGAGCCCTATCTCGCGGATGAGAATCGCGTCGACGAAGACCGCGCGGGCGACCTGGGCGAAGTGTCCGAGCTCGATCCGGGCGCATCGGGAAAACTGACCGTAACCCTGAAGCCCGGCAATTATCTGCTCTATTGCAATGTGCCGGGACATTACGTGGCCGGCATGTGGACGACCTTTACGGTCCAGTGACGCGAAGCGGCGCCTCGGTCCTACGCGTTTGACGCGATCGAAAGGCTCCACCGCGCGCACGATCCGCTGAGAAAGAAATCGGGCCCTGGGTTCGACCGAATCCAGGGCCCGACTTTTCGTGGTGCCTCTCTTGCGGGGCGGCGGGGTCAGCTTTGGGGCTGCGCGTCGGGCCCGCGGCGCTGCCGGTCGGCCATGAACTGATCGAACTCGGCCTTGTCCTTGGCTTGGCGCAGCCGATCGAGAAATTCCATGAATTCGCGCTGCTCCTCTTCGAGCCGGCGCAGGGTCTCCGTCCGATACTCATCGAACGCGTGGTTGCCGGTCGTGGATTGCTGGCGCCGCCAGCCGCAGCCCGACGGCCCGTACCAGCGTCCGCGCGCCTTGCTCATGCCCTCGAAATCGCGTCTCCAACCGCCCATGCGTCCGCTCCATATGAGATAGGCCAGGACCCCAAGTCCGATCGGCCAGAACAGGATGAAGCCAAGGACCATCACGCCGATCCAGGCCGGCTTCCCGATGTCGTCGAGTTTCGCGGCAATATCCATCTTGACCGCCCCATGTGAATGTTAATGACATTTACATACCTAAGCGGCGAGCGCCCCGCTGTCAAGGTGGCGGCGGCGAAATCAGTGGAAAAATGACGAGGGAACGCTCAGCGGCCCCGCGCCGTGCCGGCCCAGCCGAGCCCTTGGAGATAGATCAGCACCGCTGCCTCCAGCAGCTCTTCCGGGGTCATGGGCAGCTTGCGCCGGGCCGCGTCGCCGCGCCCGAAGAGCGAGGCGATGCCATGCGAGACCGACCAGATATGCAGCGCCATCATCGAGGCGGGCGGCCGCCCCGCCTTGGGCAGCTTCTCGCAGAGCGCCTCCGCCGCGGTGCGCAGAATGGCGAAGGCGCGGTCGCCCGCCTGGCGCAGCTCGGGGTTCGTGTCGAGCGGAATGCCGGCCTCGAACATGGCGGCGAAATAAGCGGGCTCGGTGCGGGCGAAGGCCAGATAGGCCTTTCCCAGGTTGTTGAAAGCGGTGAAGGGGTCGGGCCTGCCCTCGTTCCAGGCGGTCTTGAGGAAGGCCTCGAAGCGCTCGAAGCCCTGGCGCGCCACGTCGGCCATGAGCGCATCACGATCTCTGAAATGCCGGTAAGGCGCCGCCGGGCTGACGCCGGCCCAGCGCGCGGCGTCGGCGAAGGTGAAGCCCGCCGGGCCTTTCTCACCGATGAGATCGAGCGCCGCCCGGATCAGCGTTTCGCGCAGATTGCCGTGGTGGTAACCCCGCCTTCCGGCTTCGTCGCCCGACCCATGGCTTCGTCCCTTATCGCGTGACCAACTCATGTAAAGACGTCTTACATGAGTCGGGCCGGTTCCACCATTGCCACGAAAACCCTCACGAGGCGGCAAAGGAGAAGGAATGCAGGCGGTGGTTTCCCTGTTACTCTTTCGTGAACCCCGCCTGCTAAACCTCTTCCTCGCCGCGTCCGCAAGCGTTTGATCCTTATGACATCAAATATAAATATTCGACCGGCATCCGACGCTCGACCGGAAACCATGCCGTCCTCGGTCTATGCCTATATCTGGAAGGTCAGCGGCAGGGGGCAGCTCGCCATCTGCCTGCTCTCGGCCGTCTTGATTCCCGTGGGCACCGTGCCCTTGGACTTGCAACGGCGCATGGTCGATACCGCGCTGGGCGACAAGAATTTCAATCTGCTGATCCTCCTGGGTCTGCTCTATCTGGCGGCGATCCTCGTGCAGCAGACCATGAAATATGGGCTCAACCTCGCGCGGGGCTGGGTCGTGGAAGATGTGACCCGCCGCCTGCGCCGGGCGATTCATGGCCGCAAGGACAAGGACGGCCTTGCCCTGAATGGAGCCACTCAGGATCCGGGGACGGCCGTCTCCATGTCGGCTTCCGAGTCCGAGGACATCGCGGGCTTCGTGGGCGACAGCATTTCCGTGCCCCTGGTGCAAGGCGGCACCATCCTCTTCACCTTCGGCTATCTCGCTTGGGTCGATTGGCGCATCGCCAGCCTCGCCGCCCTGATCTATACGCCGCACTATTTCATCGTTCGGGCGGTGCAGCAGGCCATCAATCGCCTGGCGCGGGGCCATGCCATGGTGGTGCGGCGGGTCGGCCATGAGCTCATGGCGGAGGCCGGGAATCCGACCGCCTCGCGCCGCTTCAACTCGCTCGTCGACGTCGCTTACCAGCTGCGGATGAAGATCTATCGGCGAAAATTCATCCTGACCTATCTGGGCAACTTCCTCGACGCGTTGGGGCCGCTCGTCGTGCTGATCGTCGGCGGCTGGTTCGTGATCCAGGGCCAGGCCAAGGTCAGCACGCTGGTGGTCTTCATCTCTGGGCTGCAGCGGATCGCCGATCCCTGGGACCAGTTGATCAACTTCTACCGCACCGCCCAGATCGCCCAGACCAAATACCGCCTGTTCGTGCAAACGCTCGACGGCGAAGCCGGGGCGCAGTCGCACCGAAAATGACAGGCGTCACTTGACCGTGAACGGCGCCTTCGCCAGCAGCACATAGGAATCGTCGCGCAACAGCCGGACCTCGTAATTGCCGGGGTCGAGCTTGCCGCCGATGGCGTCCGTGTCGAACGACCCCGACCCTTCGACGGTGGCCCCGGTATAGATGTAGGCGATGTAGTTGTAGATGTCGGGGTCGCCGGCGTGATAGATCGCGACCCAGTCGAACTTCATGCCGGGCGCGTTGTGCCAGGAGACATCGATGGTCTGGCCCGGCTTGTAGCTCGATTTCTTCGAGGCCACGCTCGGCATGGCGTCCCGGGCAAGCAGCCAGAACGGCGTGCGCGCCAGCTCCTTGCCGTCGGCGTCGGACAGCACGGCGTCATAGGCGCCGGCCTTCATCAGCGTCGAGCCCAGCTTGATCGAGGGCCGGTCGCTGGCGTCGCCCGTGGCCATGCTGGCGACCGCGTCCTTCGCCGGGTCGCCGCCCTTCGGAACGACCGAGATCCGCGCATCCTCGCGATCGCCGATCGCAAAACGCAGGATGAAGTCGTCGCCTTGCCGCAAGACGCGCCGATCGACTCCCACCATCGCCGGCGCCATGCCGGGCATGACCTGGAAGGTCGAGACCACCGCCCGATGATCCGACGGCCAGGGCGTCACCGGAATGTCGACATCCGGTCCGCCCGCTTCGCCGACAACCTCGCTCGCCGTCACGCGGGTATTGCCGGCGCTCCAGACCAGATCGATGCGGTCGAAGGTTTCGTTCGGCTTGATCCAGGGATGGGGATAGCCGGTGGTCCAGGTGAGCCCCGCTCGGGCCACCGGATCGGGATGGGCTTCGCGATAGGAGTCGCGCAATCCCGCATCGGCCAGCGCCTTGCTCACCGGCCACTCGACGACATATTTCACCTGCGGCCGGACCTTCATCACCGCCTCGGTCCAATCGAGATGCGAGGGCGAATTGAAATCGCCGGTCAGGAACACCGGCGTGCCATCGGCGGCGATCTTCGGCAGCGCCTCGAGATAGGGCTGGATCGCCGGCATCCGCGTGTCGGTTTCCATCTGCATCACGGCCGCCAGATCCTGGCCGTCGCGCACCGCTTCGGGCCCGTAGGGCGTGGCCGGCATATGGACGTTGGCAACGGCGACGATGCGGCCCGGCAAAGGCTCGACCCAAACATAGAGCGGATCACCTGGCGGATCGAACAGCGGATAACGCGAGAGGATATGACGCCGCTCGTCGACATAGGGCCAACCCAGCGCATGGGCGATGTCGCGCGCGGTGCCGTCGGGCTCCTGCAGGCCGACGATATCGGCCTTGGCCACTCGGATCGCCTCGACCACCTGGCCCGCATTCACCTGCGCGCCGCCATACCACATGTTGAAGGTCATGACGCGCAGCTCGATCGCGGGCTCCTCCGCGCGAGCGGCCGGCGGCGCCATCGTCGCGATGCCCGTTGCCGCCACCATCATCAGGGCCAAGGCCCCGAGCCATCGCCGCAAAGCCCCCATTTCTTCCTCCCCTTCTGGCTCCGTCCCCGACTGGCTCCGTCGCCGTTCCTATGCCCGACGGGTAAGTCCTGGAACCGGCTCGCTTTCCGGCAGCCAGCTTGACACGGGTCCCGGCCTCATGTAAATGAATATTCATTCAGTAGCATTATCCTATTGAAACAGAAACAAAAGAGAAGGATTTCTGTCCCATGGCTATGGCGCTCCGAACGGTCCGGACGACGCCCCAAAGCGGGGCCGCCACCCGCGCTTCGATCCTCGAAGCGACCGTCGGCGTGATCGCGCGCCAGAGCCTGTCGGGCACAACGGTCGAACGCGTCGCACTGGCCGCCAAGGTCGCCCCCGGCACCGTGATCCTTCACTTCAAGCGCAAGGAGGCGCTGCTGGTCGAGGTGCTCGACCATCTGACCAACGAGTTCGAGCGGGCGCGGACGATGGCGCTGCAGGACGCCGCCACGGCTCCGGTCGAGGCGCTGCAGCGGCTGATCGCCACCATGTTCGATCCGGCCGTCTCGGCGCCCGACAAGGTCTCGGTCTGGTACGCCTTCTGGGGCGAGGCCGGATCGCGCAGCACCTATCTCGAGCGCGTCGGCGCGATCGACACCCGCTATCACGAGGACATGGTGCGGATTATGGGCGACCTGATCCGGCGCGGGCGGCACCGTCATCTCGATGCCGAAGCGGTCGCCATCGGTTTCATCGGCGTCCTCGAATATCTCTGGCAGGAAATCATGGTCGAAGGCGCCGCCTTCGACCGCGGCATGGCCCAGCGCACCGCCCTGAACTATCTCGCGGGAATGTTCCCGGAGGCTTTCGCTCTCAGCGCTTGAGTTTGGATACCCGCAAATGACCTCGACCGAAATGAGCCCACAGGAGAATGCCATGAACGAACAGACCCCGATTGCGCTGAGCGAGGCCGGTTCGCTGACGCGTGGGCTCCCGGCCTGGACCTATTTCAACCCGGAGCTGACGCAGCTCGAATATGAGCGTGTGATCCTGCCCTCGTGGCAGTTCGTCTGTCATGTGAACCAGCTGAAGAATCCGGGCGACTTCGCCACGCTCGACATGATGCGCGATTCCGTGCTGGTCACGCGCGGCAAGGATGGCGAGATCCGCGCCTTCTCGAATGTCTGCCGCCATCGCGGCTCGAAGCTCTTGGACGGCACCGGAAGCTGCAAGGGCCGCATCCGCTGCCCCTACCATGGCTGGTCCTACGCGCTCGATGGCAGGCTCATGGGTGTACCCTCGGAGCAGACTTTCCCGGGCATGAAGAAGGCAGATTTCGGGCTGAAGCCGGTCGAGATGGGGATCATCCTCGGCCTCGTCTTCGTGCGGCTCATCCCGGGCGGCCCCAGCCTCGCCGAGATGTTCAAGGACTTCATCGAGATGGTGCGGCCCTACCGGCTGGAGGAGATGGAGCCGGTCAAGGATCTCTGGACCGGCAGCTGGAACTGCAACTGGAAGGTCGCGGTCGACAACAATCTCGAGAACTACCATGTGCCGGTCGGCCATCCGGGCTATCACCGCATGCTCGACAACGATCTCATGGGCGATATCAACGTTCACGGCGTGGCCGTGAGCGAGAGCGTGCTGAGGGACCGGCCCTCGCCGGTCTGGAGCGAGCGGCTCTATCAGAAGCTGGCGCCCGAGGTGCTGACCGACCTGCCGGAGAAGACGCGCCGCACCTGGCTGTTCTTCTCGATGGCGCCCAATATCGGCATCGACATCTACCCGGACAGCATGGACGTGTTCCAGATCCTGCCCCAGACGGCCGAGACCTGCCTCATGCGCTTTCCGGTCTTCGGCCGGCCCGACGCGCGACGCGAGACCAAGCTCCTGCGCTATCTCAACGCGCGCATCAACCGGCAGGTCGGCCATGAGGACCGGGATCTGAGCGAGCGGGTGCAAGTGGGCCTGCGCTCAAACGGCTACGAGCCCGGCCCGCTCTCCGATTATGAGCATGCGATCCGCGACTTCCATGACCGGCTGCGCGCGGCCTGCCCAGTCGTGACGCTGCCCGGGGCCCCGGCCCCCGGCAGCCTCGCCGCCGTCAACGCGGCGATGCTTGCCGAGGACGCGGCGGCTTGAACTCGATCTAGCAATCCCCTCCCCCGCTTCGCGGCGGGAGGGGACAACCAAGTCCCTTTCCCTCCCGCGCATCGCGCAAATCCTGTCCGATCTGGTAGGCTCGCGACAATCGACTCGAACGGGCCCGTTGGCCGAGCGCCGGTTGGCGCCAGGCCCGAGCTGGCTCGACCGCGAGAACGGTCGTTCGCCATTCGAGACAGAGCAAGATCCGGGCATCGGCAGAAACCGGTCCGATCTTATT
>Ga0335070_10008292_pt1 | contig 12182 bp, 9 predicted proteins | sample Lox_Sample_13_FD_206722 | JGI IMG/M metagenome (GOLD analysis project Ga0335070, IMG submission 206722) | Soil microbial communities from Loxahatchee National Wildlife Refuge, Florida, United States - Lox_Sample_1.3 | ecosystem: Environmental > Terrestrial > Soil > Wetlands | place: USA: Florida...
GATGTCCTCCATCTGATCGGGATCGACGACGTGGCTCGGCAAATGATCACTCACCTCGGAGAAGATAAGAAAGCCCTGAGTTTGGCCTTTGGCGATGAGTGCCTTGAACTGAGAGTGCTGGTGTTCTTGGTTCATCAAATGGGTTTAAACCTCTCTCAAACGGATGAAAGCGACCCACCGCGTGACCCTAAGTCAACACGGCGTCGTGTTTAGCGAGCTTGTTCTTCCAAGACGGCCAGACGAACGCGGCTTGAAACCGGACGGCGCATCTGAATCACCGGCCCCAGGATTTCGAGCGATTTCAGTTCGGCGCCGGCAAAGCTGGGGAAGTCGGGGTGGATCGAGATGAGCTCATAGTCGACTTCGTCCCCGGATTGTGACAGGACACGATACTTGCTCAGGTTGAGTCGTTCGGCTCCCGGTCTTAAAACAATGACCGGATCACTGGGTTGGATCGGCGCATCCGGGTCGATGACCAATTGATCGCCCGGTCGAAATTCGGGCTGAAACGCCTCGTCGCTCAGCCCCAGCTTGAGGGCAAACAGACGCGGACCGGATTCCGCGAACGGCAGGGAGTAGTCCAAAGCCACCCACTTGCCGGTCAGCGATTGCACCGACTGATCCTTGAGGTAAGCGTGTACCAAATCGCAGTCCCGGGTAGAAAACAGCGGGACGCGCCGGGTGCTTGCCATTAACAGCGGACGTGCAGCACTCGCAAGGGTGGGCGGTTCGTTGCCGAATAACAGTGCATCGAAATCGACCCCAAACTCCTTGGCGATAAGCGGCAGAAAGGTACTCTTCCTGATTTTGCCTGACTCCAGGCTTTGAATGGTTTGTTGCGCGGCACCGACCCGCGCTGCAAGTTCATCCTGGCTCAGGCCCAAACGCTCGCGGTAATGCCTCACGCGCATGCCTACCGTATTCAAGTTCTTTCCCGATGCTTCAAGGGAATTGGCGTTCGTGTTTGGGGAAGACATCCGTACGGTTTTTTTCATTATTCAGCGAGTTAGTAAAGAAATAAAATTACTATAATAACAGTAATCTGAACTCAAGCGGTCTTGCAAACCCTACTCGCCCCTAATCGTGCAGCCCCGTGCTTGCCGACAGGGGCCAACCATTCACGTCAGCCCCATCCTTTCCTACTCATTGATTGCAGCCCTGGTTAACGCCGCCCGCGCCCGGTTTTGCGACCCTTATCCAGGGAGACGTAAATGGTTTTTCCTTCGAAATCACGGCCATCCAGTCCCGCAATCGCCGCGCGGGCTTCGTGACCTTCCATGTTCACAGTAGCGACGCCACGCGCCTGGCCGGAAAATAAATCCCGACTGACTTTCAAGTCGAAAACCTTGCCGTAGCCGCCAAACAACTCGCTCAGGCTGGCTTCGGTCGTTGAAGGGGGTAAGCCGCGCACGACAAGTGTCAACATGGGCTGAAACTCCTAATAGAAAAGATGGAAGAGGAAAGAGACATCATTCATCACGCGTGTCTTAGCAAGTGCAACGTCCTCTCGGCAACGAATCGGCGTGATGAATTTGATGCCAGATTACCATTACAGACCAGACTTTACTAGACAGGTTACCTTTTTTATAGTAAAAATTAGTCATTATTGTCGCTTTGGCTGAGCACCCGCGCCCCGGAGATCATGTCGCAGCAAGTATGGCGCGCCGACCTGTTTGCGGTGGGAGCCAGCGAGCTAGCCCCGGCGGCCGCACTGTCTGTTCCGCCAAAAAAATCACGTCCTGACTGGAGAATTCATGGGAAATTCTGTGTTACAAACTTCCGCTCCGTCCTACGGTCTTCCCGGCCTGAAAGCGAGTTGGCGCGAGGACATCGGTGCCGGTTTCCTGGTTTTTCTCATCGCCCTGCCGTTATGTCTCGGCGTGGCCGTGGCCTCCGGATTCCCGCCTATGGCCGGCATCCTGTCCGCAGGTATCGGCGGGTTGCTGGTCTCCCGCATCAACGGTTCCTACATCACCATCACCGGCCCGGCCGCCGGCTTGATCGTGGTCATCCTCAATGCCGTGCAGTCGCTGGGTGAGGGCGATGCCATGGCCGGTTACCGTTACACCCTGGCGGTCATCGTGGTGGCAGGAGCGCTGCAGATTCTGTTGGGGGTTTATAAGGCTGGACGTCTGGCTGCCTTTTTTCCGGCCTCGGTGGTACATGGCATGTTGGCCGCCATCGGCATCATCATCATGGCCAAACAAATCCCGGTGATGGCTGGCGTCAAAGTCGAGGCCGGCACCCACGCCACCATGCTATCCAGCATCGCTCAGCTTCCTCATGGACTGGCCTATTTCATCCCGGAAACTACCTTCATCGCCTTGGTCGGCATCGCCATCCTGATCGGTTGGCCGAGGATCAAGAACCGCTTCCTCAGGAAAATTCCGGCGCCCATCGTCGTCATTTTGTCCGGTATGGTTTTAGAGCAGGTTTTTGACCTGTCCCAGCTTCATCCAGGCGAAAGCTTCATGGTTCCCAAGGACTTGATCATCGGTCCGGACTTTCTGGTATCGATTCCGGACAGCCTGTTGGCGAGTATTTTCTTTCCGGATTTTTCCAAGATCTTCACCATGGCGTTTTGGCAAAGCGTGATCGCCATCTGTCTGGTGGGCAGCCTGGAGAGCCTGCTGAGTGCGGCAGCGGTGGACAAGCTCGATCCTCAGCAACGCTATTCCGACCTGAACCGCGATCTCAGGGCGGTAGGCATTGGGAACGTCGTTGCGGGTCTGATCGGTGGTTTGCCGATGATCGCCGAGATCGTGCGCAGTTCGGCCAATATCGACGCCGGCGCTCAGACCGGTTGGTCCAACTTCTTCCACGGTGCGTTTTTGCTGCTGTTCGTGATGGCCTTTCCGCACGTGATCGACACGATTCCACTGGCCTCTCTGGCCGCGCTCCTGGTCTACACCGGTTTTCGCCTGGCCTCGCCCGACGCTTTCGCCAGGACCATGGATGTGGGCAAAGAACAGTTTGCGCTGTTCGTTATCACCATCGTCGGTGTGCTGTCCACCAACCTGCTGGCGGGGGTGTTGATCGGCATCGCCGCCAAACTGCTCATCCATGTCGGGCGAGGCGTTCCGCTCAAGAACCTGCTGGCGATTTCCTACAGGATCCAGCACAAGGCGCCCGGCACCTGTGTTGTCCATGTGCGGGGTTCGGCGATCTTCTCCAATTTCCTTGCCCTCAAGAGTGCATTGGCGGAACTGCCGGCCGGCAAAACGATCATCTTCGATCTGTCCGACGCCTATCTGATCGACCACACGGTGATGGAATTCATCGATCACTTCCGCGACGACACCATTGCCCGTGGTGGGCGCTGCGAAATTCGTGGACTCGCCAGCCACGAGCCCTACGGCGATCATGATTTGGCAGCCCGGATCAAAACACCGCAGGACTAACCTTTGCATCAGGAGCCGAGATGTCGTTGTTTTTTGCTTATCTATCCGTCGTTGCCGCGCTGATGTCGGCGCTGGTAGCACTGGCGACGAACTGGCGCGCAAGGTTGCAGCGCCTGGCGGAGGCGATCTTGCGACGATGGCCGCACGCGCACTCGGTGGCCGCCCGGATCTTCTCCGAAACGCATTACCGCGAGTTCCATCGCTACAGCTTGTTTGTGCTGTTGGGGTTCTCCGGGCTGGGCGCCCTGTTGGCAGGGTTAGGAACGCTCATGAATGGTGCGGTGCTCACCCAAATCCTGCCGTTCGGCCTGCCCTGGCTGAGCTGGCATATCCGCATCGATCCCCTGGCTGGTTTTTTTCTCTGTGTCCTCGGCCTGCCGCTGATGGCGGTCAGTCTCTACGGTCCCGGTTATGTTCGGGAATTCGAACACGGCAAACACCCGCTGTCGGCGCTCGGGCTGTTCACCGGCCTGTTTGTGGCCGGCATGGAACTGGTCTTGCTCGCCGACGACGCGTTTTTGTTCATGATCGCCTGGGAACTGATGTCGGTGGCCAGCTATTTCCTGGTCGCCTATCAGCACGATCATGCCGCCAACCGACGGGCAGCGTTTCTCTACCTGCTGATGGCGGAAATCGGCGCCATCGCCATCATCCTGGCCTATGGAGTGCTCGCCGGCTTCGGCGGCGGCCTGACCTTCGACGCTCTGCGGGGAGCGTCATTGAACCCCTTGTGGGCCAGCATCGCCTTCGTGCTGGGCTTGATCGGTTTCGGCATGAAGGCCGGGCTTGTTCCCATACACGCCTGGCTGCCGGAAGCCCATCCGGTCGCGCCTTCCCATATTTCCGCCCTGATGAGCGGGGTGATGCTGAAGATCGCGGTCTATGGCTTCATCCGCTTTACCTTCGACTTACTGAATCAGATTCTGTGGCAATGGGGTGTCCTGGTACTCGTTATCGGCGCGGCATCCGCCGTGCTCGGCATCCTCTATGCGCTGCAGCAACAAAATCTCAAGCGGCTTTTGGCTTATTCCTCCGTGGAAAACATCGGCATTGTTTTCGTAGCGCTCGGCTTGTCCCTGATTTTTCTCAGTAGCGGGCAAGCTCACTTGGGCACGCTGGGCCTGGTGGCCGCGCTGTTGCATGCCCTCAACCATGCCCTATTCAAGAGTTTGTTGTTCCTCGGCGCCGGCGCCATCCTTCACCAGACCCACGAGCAGAGCCTGGAGAACATGGGCGGGTTGATCCATCGCATGCCCAAGCTGGCGGCCGTCTTTCTGGTCGGCACGTTGAGCATTGCGGCCTTGCCGCCCCTCAACGGCTTTGTCTCCGAATGGCTGATTTTCCAAACGGCCTTGCAAGGCGGTCTCATTGAAAGCGGCGTGCTGCGCAGCCTGATCCCTACCGCCAGCGCAGTGCTGGCGCTGACGTCGGCACTGGCGGCCACCTGCTTCGTTAAGGTCTACGGCGTGGCGTTCCTGGGATTGCCGCGTTCGCATCACATCGCCCACGCGCGCGATGTTCAGCATCGCGGCATGCTGGGTGGTCCCCTCCTGCTCGCCGCCTGCTGCGGGTTGATCGGCGTGTTGCCCACCCCTCTGATCAATGGCCTGGGGACGTTGACGCACCAGTTGACCGGCTTCGTCCTCCCCAGCGTCTCCGCCCTGGGCTGGCTGTGGCTGACGCCGGTGGCGCCGAAGGTGGCGTCTTATGCGCCGACGCTGGTCTTGCTGGGGATGGCGATGGTGGGCGGGTTGTGTTACTACCTGCTGTATCGCCGAACCAGGCTGGAACCGCGCCGGGCGGAACCCTGGGATTGCGGCTTTGGCGGCTTGACGTCTGCCATGCAATACACCTCCGGTGCTTTCAGCATGCCAATCCGGCGCATCTTCCAGCCGGTATTCGAAATTCGCGAAAGCATCGAAGCACAGCAGGCCGGCCCGGCAAATATCCGAATCGTCGCTTTGCGGTATCACTTCCATGTCCTCGATCGAGCCTGGCTGGCGCTCTATGAACCTGCGGGACGGTTGGTCCTTCGTCTTGCACGGGGTATTGGGCGTCTGCAAACCGGGAATATCCGCACCTATCTGGGGTATTCGTTCTTTACCTTGATCTTTCTGTTGTGGGTAATCAGCTAATGGCGTGGCTGCTGGCAATTCTGGAAACCCTGCTTTTCGTCGGCGCCGCGCCGCTGCTGGCCGGCTGGATCAAGCGCGTCAAATGTCGCCTACAGAACCGCAAGGCACCGTCGGTGTTCCAGCCTTACCGGGACCTGTTAAAGCTGTACCGAAAACAGCCCATCGCACCCCACCCGGCGTCGTGGATATTCCGGGCCGCCCCTTACATCGTGTTCGCGTCGACCGTGCTGGCGGCGGCCATCGTGCCCCTGGTGGCGGTCGATCTGCCCACCTCGCGCATCGCCGATATCATCGTACTGGTCGGCTTCTTCGCACTGGGGCGCACGTTCCAGGTACTGGCTGGCATGGACATCGGCACAGCCTTCGGCGGCATGGGATCGTCCCGGGAAATGACCATTTCCTCGCTGGCCGAGCCGGCCATGCTGATGGCGGTGTTCACCCTGACCATGAGCGCACACACCACCAATTTATCCCAGGCCATGAACTATGTGCTCGACACCGGCCTGGTGTTGCGTCCCTCCTTCGTCTTCGCCCTGGGCGGACTCATACTGGTGGCGATCGCCGAGACCGGGCGGATACCGGTCGATAACCCGGCGACCCACCTGGAACTGACCATGATCCACGAGGCCATGATCCTGGAGTACAGCGGCCGCTGGCTGGCGCTGATCGAATGGGCCAGTCAGATTAAGTTGATGCTCTACGGTGTGCTCATCGCCAACATCTTTTTTCCCTGGGGGATCGCCCAGGATTTCTCCCTTACCACGCTGGGCTACGGTATGGCGATGATCGCTTTGAAACTGGCGGTGCTGGCCCTGGTGCTCGCCCTGTCGGAAGCCTTGTTCGCCAAGATGCGAATATTCCGTGTGCAGGAATATCTGGGCTTCGCCTATCTGCTCAGCGTCCTGGGGATGCTGAGCCATATCATCCTGGAGACCGCGCGCTGATGGCCATCGCCGAACTGACGTTGTATCAACAGGCGATTCTGCTGCTGGCGGGATTGATCGCCCTGACATCCTTCCTGATGCTGGGGCAGTCGCGGCTGGTCCGGCTGGTGTCGATCTTCGCCTTGCAGGGATGCTTGTTGGCGGCCGCGACCGCCTTAGCCGCCACCGTCCTCGATTATCCTCACTTGTACGTTTCCGCAGCCCTGAGCTTTCTCTTGAAAGGGGCCGTTATTCCAATCCTGCTGCAACGTCTGATCCATCGCATGGGGCTGCACCGGGTGATGGATACCATCGACCACCCGGCACGGGTGATGATGGCCGGATCGGCCCTGGTGGTATTCAGCTACTACGTTAGTCTGCCGGTGGTTCGGCACTCCACCCTAGTCACACTCAACGCCATCGCCGTGAGCCTCGCGGTGGTGCTGCTCGGCATGCTGCTGATGATCACCCGCCGGCAGGCGGTCGCCCACGTGGTGGGGTTCATGTCCATCGAGAACGGCCTGTTCTTCGCTGCCGTCGTCGCCACCTACGGCATGCCCATGGTGGTCGAGCTGGGGGTGGCCTTCGACGTCCTGGTCGCCGCCGTGGTGTTCGGCGTGTTCTTCTTCCAGATCCGCTCCAGCATCGACTCCCTCAACGTGGATCAGCTCAGCAAATTGAGTGAGGCAGATCAATGATCGCGGTTTACCTGTTGCTTGGGATCCCGCTGGCGGGAATGACGCTTCTGGCCTTGCGCGGCGACAGCCCCGAGGCCGGGCTGCTGAATAGCCGCCTCAATGGCCTGGCTTTGCTGGCGTCCGTCTGGCTGGCCATCGACGTATTGATCAACGGCCCTGAACTCTCGTCGGGACGGCTTCTGTATATCGACTCCTACAATGTCTACCTGATCGCTCTGACGGCCTTTGTCGGGCTGACCACCTCGATTTTCTCGGGTCCCTACATGGCGCACGAACGGGAGATCGGACGGGTGACGGCACGGCGCTTGCGGCTTTACTACGCCATGTACCAGGGCTTCATGCTGGCGATGTATCTGGTCCTCACGACCAATAACATGGGAGTCATGTGGGTGGCCATGGAGGGAGCGACCCTGGCCACCGTGCTGCTGGTCAGCCTGTACCGCACACCCGAGTCGGTGGAAGCGGCCTGGAAATATTTCATCCTCTGCGGCGTGGGTATCGCCCAAGCCTTGTTCGGTACCGTGCTGCTGTACTTCGCCGCCGAACAAAAACTCGGCGTGGGGGGCGAGGCATTGTTGTGGACGGTGCTGCACGAAAACGCCCACGCCCTCGATCCTGCCATTCTGAGTCTGGCCTTTGTATTCCTGCTGGTGGGTTACGGCACCAAGATCGGTTTAGTACCCCTGCATCAATGGTTGCCGGACGCCCATTCGGAAGGTCCCACCCCCATGTCCGCCATCCTTTCGGGTCTGTTGCTCAACGACGCACTCTATGCGGTCGTGCGCTGCAAGATGCTGGTGGACGGCTCGCTGGGCACGCACCTGGCCGGCAACCTGATGATGGGCTTTGGGCTGCTGTCCTTCGTCGTCGCGGCCCTGTTCCTCCACCGCCAGACCGACATCAAGCGGCTGTTCAGCTATTCCTCCATCGAACACATGGGGCTGATGACCTTCGCCTTTGGCGTCGGCAGCCCTTGGGCCACCTTCGCCGCACTGTTCCACATGACCACCCACTCGCTGACCAAATCGGCCATCTTCATCACCGTAGGCCATGCCGCCCAATTGGCCGGCACTCAGCGCATGGACAGGATACGCGGCCTGATCCTGACCCAGCCCACCATCGGCTGGGGATTATTGATCGGCACCGTGGCCATCGCCGGATTTCCGCCCTTCGGGGTGTTCGCCAGCGAGTTCCTAGTCCTGGTCGCCACCATGGACGATTACCCCTGGCTGACGCCCTTGTTGCTCCTGGGGATCGGGCTCGCCTTCGCCGGTCTGTTCCGCCATATCCAGCCGATGGTCTACGGCGACGTACCGGAAGGACAGAAGGCCATCAAGGCCAATCTGACGCCGGTCATGGTGCATCTGGCGCTGGTGCTGTGGCTCGGCCTGTCGATCCCCACCTTTCTGGGCAACTGGTTCAACCAGGCGACCCAACTGATTTCCGGGAGCATGCCGCAATGACTCCTATCTACCTCAACATTCGCGGTGGTATCGCCAGTTTTGCCGAAAACTGGCACCGCGATGCGGTCACCGGATTTCTGGTGTTTCTGTTCGCTTTGCCTTTGTGCCTCGGCATCGCGATGGCTTCGGGGTTTCCGCCCATGGCTGGCATGTTCGGGGCAATCATCGGCGGTCTCGTCGTTTCCCGCATCAACGGTTCGCAGCTCACCATCACCGGCCCAGCGGCAGGTCTCGCGACTGTCCTGTTCTCGGCAGTTGGGACACTGGGTCAGGGCGATACCCGGGCCGGGTACCGCTATACTCTGGCTGCCATCGTGTTGGCCGGATCGCTACAAATTCTGCTGGGGCTGTTCCAGGCCGGCCGCATCGCGCTCTTTTTTCCCGCTGCCATCGCGCATGGCCTGCTCGCATCCATCGGCGTCATCCTGATCATGAGCCAGGCGCACGTATTGTTGGGCGCCCAACCCGTTTTTGTAACGCCATGGCGAAGCCTGCTGCACTTGCCCGATAGCGTGCTGCACTTCAACCCAGTGAGTTTGTTGATCGGAGGCCTTGGGTTGGCGATTCTCTTGACCTGGCCACGGCTGGAAAAACGCTGGATAGGCCGATTGCCTGCTCCCTTAGTGGTGATTCTCGCGGGAATTGCTCTGGGCAAAGGTTTCGATCTTGACCAGATCAATCTTTATGGGATTTTCGAAACTGCAGTGGTCGCGTTGCCTTACGATCCGGTCGACATCCACACACCGGCATTCCTCGTTCCGGCGCTGGGGCGATTGACGGATAGCCTAACCTGGCCGGACTTTGCCAAGGTCGAAGCGCTTGTTTTTTGGCAGGTCGTGATCAGCCTGTTCCTGATCGGCAGCCTGGAATCCTTACTGGCTACCACCGCCGTCGATCGACTCGATCCCGAAAAACGCCAATCGAACCTCAATCGGGATATCACCGCGATGGGTATCGGAAATGTGTTGGCCGGACTCATCGGCGGCATGCCGATAGTCGCCGAGATCGTCCGTAGTTCCGCCAACATACGTTACGGCGCGCGCAGTGGCTGGTCGAACTTCTTCCATGGACTGCTCCTGCTGTTGTTTGTCTCCCTATTTCCGCAGCTAGTCCGCGACGTTCCTCTGGCTTCCCTGGCCGCCTTACTCATCTATGTCGGTTACCGGCTGATCTCACCCATTGCTTTCGCCGGCACATGGGAGGTAGGTCTCGAACAGCGCTGCCTGTTTGCGGTCACCGTCGCTGGCATTTTGACGACCCACATTCTGACCGGTATCGCGCTTGCCATCGGGTTGAAACTCGTGATGCTCCGCTGGCAGGGAGTCAGCGTGCGAGTACAGTTCCGCAACCTGTTTCGGCTCGCTTACCGGATCAATGGGGAATCCTCGGGTATCTATCGAATCCAGATCAATGGTGCAGCCGTTTTCTCCAATTTCGCCGCGCTGAAAAGCGAGCTTGCCAAACTGCCCGTCGGACGCAAGGTCATTTTCGACCTGCGCTACGCCCGGTTGATCGACCATACCGTGATGGCCTTCATTGATCAGTATCAACGGGACTATATCGCTTTGGGCGGGCAATGCGAGATCCGAGGGCTCGATCATTTCGAGAGTCTTTCCGATCACCCACTTGCGGCGCGCCGCCGCAAACGACTGAAATGAGGGGCATGGGACCGTGAGTGAAGCTGCAAACGGAAACTCCGGAAAAGTGGAGCCAGAAACTCCGGATTTGATGATCGGTAAGGCCGATCGAATTGAAGGGTTCTACATCGATTTCGGCAACGCCGGCATCAAGTTCAGGCTGCAAGAACCCAGTCCCTTGCCGCCTACCGAAGTCATCGAGATTGAATCCATCCATTGGGGGCGCGCTGCCGCCATCTCATGGGACAATAACTGGCGTTGGGCTGGTGTCTGGGCCGAGGATCGTGGCTTCGATCTGACGATCAATGCCTGCCTCGAAAATCATGGAATCTACCTAATCCTGCGGACCCACCTTTCCAGCGAGCAAGCGCGCCTGCCATCACAGGCCCCACACTATTGGGCCGCAGACCGGCCGGAGCGCCACATCCAGGATCTTTTCGGCATCCGCTTCGAGGATCACCCCGATCCCAAGCGCTGGACCCGCCATCAGGCCTGGGACGAAAACGTCTATCCGCTGCGCAAGGAATTTCCGACCGCCGGATTGAGCACCCAGGAAACGCCGCCGGATCGTGACTATCCCTTTCTCAAGGCCCAGGGTGCCAGCGTCTACGAGATTCCGGTCGGGCCGGTCCATGCCGGCATCATCGAACCCGGCCATTTCCGCTTCCAGGCCATCGGCGAGACCGTGCTGCATCTGGAAGAGCGATTGGGCTACGTCCACAAGGGCATCGAGAAAGTCGCCGAGGGCCGTGACCCGGTCGGCTTGGCGCGGCTGGCCGGACGGGTGTCCGGCGACTCCACGGTCGGTCATGCCTGGGCCGCCTGCATGGCCATGGAGCGTGCCGCCGGGGTTGAGATTTCGCTGCGCGCTGCGTATCTGCGCGGACTCCTGGCCGAACGGGAACGGGTCATCAACCACCTGTGGGACTTGGGCGCCCTGTGCAACGATGTGGGCTTCGCCTTCGGCTATTACCAGTTCGGCCGTCTGCGGGAGCAGTGGCTGCGGGAGAACCAGGCCGATTTCGGCCATCGGCTGCTGATGGACCGGATCGTCCCGGGCGGCGTGACCGTGGATGTGACCCCCGAAACGGCAAAGGGCATGCACAACTCCATTGTCACCTTGCGGGCGGAGTTGGATGAGCTGTTAACGATCCTGGACGCCAATTCTTCCTTAGAAGATCGCTTCATCGGCGCCGGCGTTCTCTCGACCGAACTGGCGACGGCCCTGGGCGCCTTGGGATTTGTCGGCCGCGCCAGTGGCCAGAGCTTCGATGTGCGCCGAGATGCACCTTATTCGCCCTACGACCGATTGAAGGTGCGCGTGCCGACGGAAAGCCAGGGAGACGTCTCCTCGCGCTTTTGGGTCCGCTACAAGGAATTGCGCGCCGGGCTGCGACTGCTCGGCGACCTGCTCGATGGGATGCCGGAAGGCGAGCCGATGGCGTCCTGGCGCATTCCCACCGAGGGAGCGGAAGGCTTCGCGGTCATCGAGGGCTGGCGCGGCGAGATTCTCTGCTTCGTGCGCTTCGGGGCCGCCAACACTGTCAGCCGCTACTGGCCACGCGATCCCAGCGTCATCAACTGGCCTGCACTGGAGAAACTAGTGCTCGGCAACATCGTGCCCGACTTCCCGGTGTGCAACAAATCGGTCAACGGCTCCTATTCGGGTCACGATCTCTAACGAGGATTCTCATGCTGCGACTGTACGGCAAGATTTTCAAAACTGGCGTTCTCACGGAGAAAGCCCCAAGGCCGCCCAAGCTTAGCGTCAGCGCCGCGGAGCGAGAGAAGGCTATCGAGCAAGTCGGCCAAGCGCTCAAGGTCGTCGTCGACAAACGGTTTAGGGGAAGTCTTGCCATTCGGCAAGTGGACGCCGGCTCCTGCAATGGCTGCGAGTTGGAAATCCATGCCCTCAACAACGTTTA
>Ga0335070_10008293_pt1 | contig 12181 bp, 9 predicted proteins | sample Lox_Sample_13_FD_206722 | JGI IMG/M metagenome (GOLD analysis project Ga0335070, IMG submission 206722) | Soil microbial communities from Loxahatchee National Wildlife Refuge, Florida, United States - Lox_Sample_1.3 | ecosystem: Environmental > Terrestrial > Soil > Wetlands | place: USA: Florida...
CGGCCCGCGTCCACGTCGGCCAACGCCTCGAGAGTCAGGCGATGCCGCTTCTCCTCCAAGGCGACATAGGAGGCAATGGCTTCCTTTACGATCCACCCCTTCGGACGGTCGAGACGCTCCGCAAGGCCGTCGAGCTTCTCGGCAAGATCCGTCGGGAGGTGAGCGGTGACGACACGGGTATCCATGGTCTCATCCAGATTAATCAGAACGATTAGATCTTATTGTAATTCAAGTCTTGGCTCTGCAGCCGGTCAGCGGCGCCCCGCGGTGCAGCCGTTGCTCGTCCGGTGCTAAGCTCCCGCCCATGCGCATCGAAATCCTCTGCACCGGCGACGAGGTCCTGACCGGCGCCACCGTCAACACCAATTTCAGCCACATCAGCCAGAAGCTCGGCGACGTCGGCCTCGAGGTGCTGTGGGGCACCACGGTCGGGGACGATCGCGAGACCCTGCTGCGGGCCTTCCGCCTGGCCAGCGAGCGCGTCGACGCGGTGATCGTCAACGGCGGGCTGGGGCCCACGGTCGACGACCTGTCGCAGGAGATCGCCGCCAAGGCGGCCGGGGTCGAGCTGGTGTTCCAAGAGCAGTGGTACACGCGCATGGAGGAATTCTTCCGCCGGCGCAGCCGCGTGATGCCGGCCAGCAACCGCAAGCAGGCGATGCTGCCGGCGGGCGCGGAGCTGCTGGACAACCCGATCGGCACCGCCTGCGGCTTCGCGCTCGACATCGGCAAGGCGCGCTTCTTCTTCACGCCGGGCGTGCCGCGCGAGCTGCACCGCATGCTGGAGGAGCAGATCATCCCGCGCCTGCTCGCGCGCAGCGGCAAACCGGCGGCCAGCCTGCTCAAGCGCTTCCACTCGTACGGCATCGGCGAATCGCGCGCCGACACGATGCTGGCGGGGGTGGAAGCGCTGGCGCCCGCGGGCAGCGTCAAGCTCGGCTTCCGCGCCCACTACCCGCAGCTCGAAACCAAGCTCACGGTGCGCGGCGCCGACATGGAGGACGCGCGCGGCAAGCTCGCGCCGGTGGAGCAGGAGGTGCGCAAACGGCTCGGCAACTTCGTGCTGGCCGAGGACGACCAGAAGCTGGAAGGCGTCGTGCTCGACGCGCTGGCCGCGCGCGGGGCTTCGCTCGCGGTGGTGGAAACCTTCACTGGCGGCGCCCTCGCTGCAAGGATCGCACCGTTGCCGGGTGCCGAGAGCGTCTTTCGGCGCGGGATTGTCGTGCGCAATCTCGCGCAGGCGTACGCGGCCGTCGGACTCTCGGGCTCGGCGCCGGCCACGGGCGAGGTAACCGTGGAAACGGCCGAAGCAGTGGCGCAAGCCGCTCTACGCCACATCGCTGCGACTCATGCTCTCGCTGTGCTGATCGAGTTGGACGAAGGCGTGGACCGCATCGAGTTCGGCGGCACGCTCTTCATCGCCATCGCGACCGAGCGCGAGACGGTGTCGCGCCGCGCCCGCATGCTCGGCGGCCGCGAGTGGGTACGGTTAGGCGCCGTGGAAATGTCGCTCGACTGCCTGCGGCGCTACCTGCAGGGCCTGCCGGTGGACGAGCGGGTGGATTTCGAGAAGGTGTAGCCAGCGGGCCCCGGATCACAGGGGGCGAGCGTTATGCTCCAGCCAGGCCGCGAGCTCTGCCTCATCCAGATTGCCGGCAGCGAGGTCCAGCAATACCAGAACCGCCGCAGCTTCCTCCGCCTCGACTTGCCAGCCATTGAGCTCAAGGAAAGCAAAGGCACTGACGAGCGCGATGCGTTTGTTGCCATCGACGAACGGATGGTTGCGCGCCAACCCAAAGGCGTAGGCGGCCGCCGAGTCGAACACTGTCGGCTTGCCATAGCTGAGCAGGTGCTTGGGCCGCGCTGCAGCCGACTCCAGCAGCCCCCGATCGCGCGTGCCGGGCGGCCCGCCGTATTCCGCTACCAGCTCGCCGTGAATGGCCGCCAGCTCGTCCGCTTCGAGCCAGCGCCAAGCGGTCACTTCGCCAGCTCGCGCAGCGCGTTGCGGTAGCGCTTCGCGACGCGCCTGGCGGCCGCCATCTTCTGCTCGAACTCCGGGTCGTAGGGCGTGAGCTCGATCCCGCCCGGCGTCTCGACATAGGCAACCTCATCGCCCTTTTCGAGCTTCAGGCGCGTTGCCACTTCCTTGGGTAGGATAACCCCGAGCGAGTTGCCGATTTGCGTGACCTTGAGCGTTGCCATCCGACTCTCCGCGCTGTTATAACCAACATTATAACTGTGAGCACGCTCAGGCAGGGGGAACGGCCGGGCGACCAGCCACCCGTTGCCTGGAGCCGGGCGCTGATCGAGAATTCGACCGCAAGCACCGGGGTGCGTGCCCTCGCACCGCTCCCTACACTGCACGGCATGAACAGGCGAACAGGCCGCCTGTCGAACTGCCAAGGAGCGAATCCATGCTTTCCCCCGTGATCGAGACGGCGCCCAGCGCGCCACGCTACGGCACCGACGAGCAACGCTGGCAAGCGGTCGTGCATCGCGACCGCGCCGCGGACGGCGCCTTCTACTACTCGGTGCGCACCACCGGGGTGTATTGCCGGCCGTCCTGCGCGGCGCGTCTGGCGCGGCGCGAGAATGTCGCCTTCCATGCAACGTGCGAGGAGGCAGAGCGCGCCGGCTTTCGCCCGTGCAAGCGCTGCCGCCCCAACGAGCTATCGCTCGAGCAGCGCCAGGCAGCGGCGGTGGCTGCCGCCTGCCGCACGATCGAGCAGGAGCAGACGCTGCCCAGCCTGGACGAGCTGGCGCAGGCGGCTGGCATGAGCCGGTTCCACTTCCATCGCGTATTCAAGGCGCTGACGGGCGTCACGCCCAAGGCCTATGCGGATGCGCATCGGCGCACGCGTGTGCGCGACGAGCTGACGCGCAGCGCCACCGTGACCGATGCGATTTACGATGCCGGCTTCAACTCCAGCGGGCGCTTCTACGGCGCGACGCCGGAGCTGCTGGGCATGACGCCGACAGCCTTTCGCGCCGGGGGCCACGGCACGACCATCCGTTTCGCGGTGGGCCAGTGCTGGCTCGGTTCGATCCTGGTGGCGGCTACCGACAAGGGTGTGTGCGCGGTCCTGCTGGGCGACGATGCCGAAGCGCTGGTGCGCGAGCTCCAAGACCGCTTCCCGAGAGCACATCTCCTCGGCGGCGATCAGGCTTTCGAGCAGCTCGTGGCCAAGGTGGTCGGCTTCGTCGGCGCGCCGAAGCTCGGGTTGGAGCTGCCACTCGACGTGCGCGGGACCGCGTTCCAGCAGCGTGTGTGGCAGGCACTGCGCAAAGTGCCCGCGGGATCGACCGTGACGTACAGCGAACTGGCCAAGCGCATCGGCCAACCCAAGGCCGTGCGCGCGGTGGCGCAGGCGTGCGCTTCCAATCCGGTCGCGGTGGCGATTCCCTGCCATCGCGTGGTGCGCACCGACGGCTCGCTGTCGGGCTATCGCTGGGGTGTGGAACGGAAGCGCGCGCTGCTCGCGCGGGAGGCGTCGGAATGAGCGTCACGCTGTCGGACGGGCATGCGCAGCGCGTAGCGGTCATTGCACCGACACTGCCTGTCGCCGGGCGCATAGCGCGCCTGGACTGGAGCGCAATCGGCGCCGACTTGGAAGCGCACGGCTGCGCCACGACCGGTACGCTGCTCGCGCGCGAGGAGTGCGCGGCGCTGGCGCGCAGCTACGCGGACGAATCGCTGTACCGGAGCCGAATCGCGATGGCGCGACATGGCTTCGGTCGTGGCGAGTACAAGTATTTCGCGTATCCGCTACCGGCGCCGATCGCCGAGCTGCGCACTGCGCTCTACCCACCGCTGGCCGCGATCGCCAACCGCTGGAGCGAGAGCATGCGCAGCGACGTCCGCTACCCGCCCGACCACGATGCGTTCCTGGCGCGTTGCCATGCTGCGGGTCAGAGCAGGCCGACGCCGCTGCTGCTCCAATACGGCCCAGGCGACTACAACTGCCTGCATCAAGATCTCTACGGCGAGCACTTCTTCCCGCTGCAGGTCGCCATCTTGCTGTCCGAGCCCGAGACCGACTTCAGCGGCGGCGAGTTCGTGCTCACCGAGCAGCGGCCGCGCATGCAGTCGCGTGCGGAAGTGGTGCCGTTGCGCCAGGGCGAGGGCGTTGTGTTCCCCGTGTACCAGCGCCCGGTGCGCGGAAGTCGCGGCAGCTACAGGGTCAACATGCGCCACGGCGTGAGCAGGGTGCGCTCTGGCCGCCGCCACGCGCTCGGCATCATCTTCCACGACGCGCGCTGAGGCAGACGCCGGCCGGCCTCAAACGATGGCGACGCCGCGCGCGGTGCGCCTGTCGGAGGCCGGCCGCGCATCACGCCGGTGCTCCTCGAAAAAGTCCCAGATCAGCTCGCTGGCATCGGGCCCGGACGGATCGTTGAACGGGAAACGGGCGTCGCCGCCGCTCCAGGCGTGCTCCAGGCCGTCCACCACGATGTGACGCAGCAGCAGGCGCCCGTCGAACAGATGATCGCGCATCTCGTAGGCGCGGCCGGCGCCGTGTGGAGCGCCACGGGTCTTCACTGTGGTTTGCACCACCGCGGCAGGCTGCGCCAGCCGGTTCATGTGCACGAACTGCGCGACGACCTGCTCCGCGTTCGTCGGGTTCACGCGCCCGTCGTCGCTGCCGTGGATCACGATGGCGGGCATCGCACCAGCCTTGCGGACGGACAGGTTGAACGCCTCCACGGCGGCTTTCGCCGGATCGTGCTTCGAGCCGACCTCGATAGCGTGCCGCGCGGTGCCCACCGAGTGCGCGGCTTGGAACATGACGCCGGAGTGGATGGCGCACGCAGCGAACAGCTCTGCATGGCAGCTGGCCAGGATGCTGGCCATCGCCGCGCCGGAGGACAACCCGGCCACGTATACGCGTGAGGCGTCGACGCTGTATGCCGCGCGCACCGCGCGCACCATGCCAGCGATGATCGCCGCCTCGCCGTCGCCGCGATGGCTGGAGACGTCGAACCAGTTCCAGCAGCGGTCGGGATTGGCGAGCGTGCGCTGCTCTGGGTAGAGCACCGTGAAACGCTCGCGATCGGCCAGCGCGTTCATGCGCGTGCCGGCGGCGAAGGTTTCGCCGTCCTGCTTGCAGCCGTGGAGCATTACCACCAGGGGCATCGGCGCAGAGGCGTCGTAATCCACGGGCAGGTAGAGACGATACGGGCGTTGCGGCGCGAGCAACGGGGCCAGCGCCAGCACGCCGGCGGACTCGCGATGGCTGCCGAGCACCCAGCGCCCCTGTGGCAGCGAGGCCTTGGCGTGGGGAGGCGCGAAGCCTCCACGGATTTGCGTCAGCAGCCGGGCGAACCGGTGCTGAAGGAGGTTCGACATAACACCCATAACGTTTTATTGCGGCATGCGTGCACGCGACTTTAGCATTATTTTGTGCGGCGCAGCACAAACGGTGCCCGGGAAGCCACCTCTGTGCTTTCAGGGTCTTATGTCGCCATGCACCATCAAAGGGCGCCGCTTCGCATCTAGCAGGCCGTCGCGGGGGAGGAAGCGCGGTTGCGGGCGCAGACCACCCGCCGGCTCAACGCATGCCGCTGATGCTCAGCGCCAGCGGTCGACCCAGCGGATCTCCACGTCACCCCTGGATGACGCGAGCATGCTGTTCGGTAACGTGACTTCGTACATCGCGCCCGCACTGCGCAGCACGTCGGTGCGGCGACCGTCCAGCGTGCACACTTGCTCCGGCGCACGCCCCGCTGGGCGCTGCAGCTGGCACGTCAGGGAGCCTTTGGCCGCTTTCGCGGTGAAGCTCTCCAGCGAAGGGAAGCCATGCATGCGCACCACCACCGCCGGCGGCCAGCCGCTCTTGGGCGCCGTCATCGCCACGCCGCCAATGCCCTTGTCGTGGTACACGTTCACCACCGAGATGTCGCCGTCCATCACCACTTCGACGCGATCCTCGCGGGGCGCGGGCGAAGCTATCATCGATGCCGTGGGAGGGCTCGCCGCTGGAGGTGCGGCCGCCTGCTTGGCCGTTGCGTCGCCCTCCGGTTTGGGGGCGAGCGGATCGGCTGCGTCCACCCAGCCTCCGCCGAGCGCCTTGTACACGTTGATCAGTTCGGCATAGCGCTGCGCCAGCGTCGCGGCCGCGGTCAACTCCGCGTTGAACAGCTCGTTCTCCGCGTACAGCACTTCGAGATAGCTCGTCACGCCGCCATCGTATCGGGCCTGCGACAGGCGTGCGTAGGTGCGCAGCGCATCGGTTCGTTTCGCGAGCGCCGTGTACTCCTCGCGCCGCTTCTGCGCGCCCACCAGCGCGTCGTTGGTCTCCCGGAAAGCGTTCAGCACCACCTGCTGGTAGAACGCGAGCGCCTCGCGTTGCGCCGCTTCAGCGGTCTTGACCTGGCCCTCGATGCGACCGAAGGTGAAGATCGGCCCGGCCAAGCCGGCGGCGAGGTAGCCGGCAGTGGACTCGCTCTTCAGCAGGTCGCTGAGCGAGGTGCTGGTCACACCGAATAGGCCGGTGAGCGACAGCGTCGGGTAGTAGAGCGACTTGGCGACACCGATTTGCGCATTGGCGGCACGCAGTTGCTGCTCGGCCTGCAGAATGTCGGGCCGGCGCTCGAGCAGCGACGCCGGGAGACCGGCCGGGATCGCCGGCTCCAGCAGTTCCTCGATCGGGCGTCCACGCGGGATGTCGCCTGGGTTGCGGCCGAGCAGGACAGACAGGAGGTTCTCCTGCTGCGCGACCTGGCGCTCGAAGGAGGGCACTGCCGCCAGAGCCTGCTGGTACTGCGACTGCACTTGCGCCAGCTCCACTTCCGACACCGCACCGCCCTTGAAGCGCAGCTCGAACAGACGCAGTGTATCGGCGTAGTTCCTGGCGGTCGCCTGGGCGATCTCGAGCTGCCGGTCAAGCGCCCGCAGGGCGATGTAGCCGGTGGTGACGCTGGTGACGACCGACAGCACCACGCCGCGGCGCCCCTGCTCGCTGGCATACACCTGCGCCTGCGCCGCTTCCGCCTGACGGCGCACACGGCCGAACAGGTCGATCTGCCACGACGCGCCCAGCGCCGCGTCGTAGATGCTGTAGTTGCGATCCGTCCCGGCCGGTAGCGGCGGAAAGCTGTTCTCGCTGGCGCGATAGCGCGCGGCGTCCGCGCTGTAGCCGAATTGCGGATAGAACTGCGAGCGCGTCGTGCGCAGCGCGCCGAGGAACTGGTCCACGCGCGCCGCGGCCTGCACGAGATCGCGGTTCTCGGTGAGCGCCGTGTCGACCAGCTGGTTGAGCGCCGGGTCGCCGAAGGCCGTCCACCAGCGCGTGTTGGCCACCTCCGCGGCCTCGTAATACTCGACCCGCCAGGCGGTCGGCGTGAGCGGCTGCGGCTTCTGCCAGTTGGGACCCACGGTGCAGCCACTGGCGGCGAGCGCCAGCGCCAGGCACGAGACGCGTGCCACGCGACGCGAGCAAACCGCGGGCGGCGTCACGTCAGTGGTCCTCGTGGGGCGCGTTAGGGGTGGCCGTGGCGGGCGCACCGTGGCTGCCGCCCGTCTCCGCGGGTTTCGTTCCACCGAAGCGTCCGCTCAGCGACTCGAGCATCCAGAAGAACAGCGGGACGAAGAAGACGGCGATCAGCGTCGAGGCGAGCATGCCGCCGATCACGCCTGTGCCGATGGCGCGTAAGCTGTTGGCACCCGGCCCGCTGGCGATCGCGAGCGGAACGCAGCCGAGAATGAACGCAAACGAAGTCATGACGATGGCACGCAACCGCAAACCGGCGGCTTCGATCGCCGCGTCACGAGGTGACATCCCCTGATGGACACGCTCTATCGCGAACTCGCAGATGAGAATCGCGTTCTTGGCGGCCAGCCCGACGAGCGTCACCAGCCCCACCTGGAAGTAGACGTCGTTCTCGAGGTGCAACACCCACGTCAACACCAGTGCACCCAGCACCGCAAAGGGGACGGTCAGCACCACTGCGATCGGCATCGTCCACTTCTCGAACTGGGCAGCGAGCAGCAGGAACACCACGATTAACCCGAAGACGAACGCCGAGGACGAGGTGCTGCCCGATTCCTTTTCCTGCAACGCCTGGCCGGCCCATGCATACGCGAAGTCACTCGGCAGGGCTTCGCCCGCCACCTGCTCCATTGCCTGGATGGCCTGTCCCGAGCTGTATCCCGGCGCCTGGTTCCCGGTGAGCTTGACCCCCGGGAACCCGTTGAAGCGGGTCACCATCTTGGGAGAAGCGACGTAGCGCGTCGTGATGAGGGTGGAAAGAGGGATGCTCGCGCCGCTGCTCGAGCGCACGTACACGTTGCGGAAATCGTCCGGGTTGGCGCGGTAGTCGGCGTCGGCCTGCACGATCACGAACCACACGCGGCTGAACTGCGAAAACTGCCCCGCGACCTGCGAGCCGAAGAACGCCTGCATCGCCTGGAACACGTCGCCCACCTTCACGCCGAGCACTTCGGCCTTGCTGCGGTCGAGATCGACGAAGAGCTGCTGACTGTTGGCCCGGAACGTCGTGTTGACGCCTTGTAGCTCGGGACGCTGCCGCGCCTTTTGGAGAAACGCCTTCAGCGCCTCGTCGGTGGCGCGCGGATCACCGGAGCCGCGATTCTGGACGTAGAACTCGAAGCCGCCGGTGGTTCCCAGGCCGGGGATCGAAGGCGGGTTGACCGCGAAAGCGATGCCGTCGCGGCGGCCGAAGAACTGGGCATTCAGCCGCTTGAGCGTGTCGAACGACAGCAGCGAGGGCTCCTTGCGCTCCTCGAACGGCTTCATGAGGCCGAACATGATCGCGGCGCTGTTGTTGTTCTGCCCGTCGATGAAGCTGTAGCCGTTGACGGTTCCGACGTCCTGCACCGCCGGGTCCTTGAGGATAACCTTCTCCAGGTCCGCGGTGAAGCGGGACGTCACCGCCATGCTCGCCGAATCCTGCACCTGCGCGAGAACGAAGAAGTATCCTTGGTCCTCGTCCGGCACGAAGCTCGACGGCAGGATGCGGAACATGAGCACGACGCCGGCGATCACCCCGCCATAGACGACGAGCGCGACCGGCCACGCCTTGAGTGTGGCGCCGACCCCGGCGATGAAACCCCGCTGCAGCCGCTCGAAGCCGCTCTCGAAGGCCCGAAACACGCGGTTTTTCTCGCCGTGGTGGGCCTTGATGATGATCGCGGCGAGCGCGGGCGAAAGGGTGAGGGCCATGATGCCCGAGATCACCATGGAAATTGCGATGGTGATGGCGAACTGCTTGTATAGCGTTCCGGTCACGCCACCCAGAAACGCCACCGGCAGGAACACCGCCAGCAGCACCAGCACGATCGAGATCAACGCGCCGGCAATCTCGGCCATCGCCCGCTTGGCTGCCTCCAGCGCGCTGAGCTTGTGCTTGGTAATGTTCGCTTCGACGTTCTCGACCACCACGATAGCGTCGTCCACCACCAGGCCGATCGCCAGGATCATGCCGAACATCGTCAGCATGTTGATCGAGAACCCGAGCAGGTGCATCCCGACGAACGTGCCGACGATCGACACCGGTACGGCCAGGATCGGAATGACGGTGGCCCGTAACGACTGGAGGAAGACGAACACTACCAGCACCACCAGCACCACCGCCTCGAAGAAGGTGTGCACCACCTTCTCGATCGAGTACAGCGTGAACTGGCTGGTGTCGAGGACGATCTTGTAGTCGAGCCCGGTCGGGAACCTGCCCTTCAGCTCCTCCATCTTCTTGCGCACGGCCTTCGCGGTGTTGACCGCGTTCGCGCCCGGCTGCTGGTAGATGCCTATGGTGGTCGCCGTCTTGCCGTTCATGCGGCTGGGCATGGAGTAGTCGCGCTTGGCAAGCTCGACGCGGCCGATGTCGCGGATGCGCACGCTCGCCACGCCTTCCTTGGCAGTGCGCACGATGATGTTCTCGAACTCCTCCGGCTTGGTGAGCAGGCCCTGCGCCGTCACCACGAACTGCTGCTCCACGCCGGGGCGCATGGGCGAGGCACCGAGTTGGCCGATGCCGAAGGTCTGGTTCTGGCTCCCGATCGCCGCGGTCACGTCCTGCACGCTGATGCCGAGCTGCGCCATCCGGTCGGGACGCAGCCACACCCGCATCGCGGCGTCGGGCGAGCCGAACACCGAGGAACGATTCGCGCCCGGGATGCGCTTGAGTTCCTCCAGGACGTACAGGTTGGTGTAGTTGTCGATGTAGGCCGCAGGGTAGCGTTCGTCGGGCGAGTAGACCGAAACCACCATCATGATGCTCGGTGATTTCTTGTCCACGATGATGCCCTGCTGCACGACCGCCTGCGGCAGCTGAGCCTGTGCCTGGCTCAGCTTGTTCTGCACGTTGACCTGGTTGATGTCGGGATTGCTGCCGGGCCGGAACACCACGACGATCTGCAGGTTGCCGCTGGAGGAGCTGGTCGAGTAGTAGTACAGCAGATTGTCGATGCCGTTGAGCTGAGTCTCGATCGGCGCGGCCACGTTGTTGGCGATCACCTCGGCGGTGGCGCCCGGGTAGATCGCGTCGATGGTGACCTGGGGCGGCGACATGTCGGGATACTGCTCGATCGGCGAAACCGTCAGCGAGACGGCGCCGGCGAGCACGATCAGCATCGAGATGACCGCAGAGAGAATCGGCCGGTCGATGAAGAAATGGGTGAACATCGCGGGCTCGGTTACTGCTTAGAGGGCTCGGCTGGCTTGGGCGGCGGGTTGGCCGCTTCGCCCGCTGGTGCAGGAGCGCCTGCAGCGGCGTCGGCCGCCGCAATCTGGACCGGCTTGCCCGGCACCACCTTGAGCGCTCCCTCGGTCACCACCCTGTCGCCGGCCTTGAGCCCGTTGACGATCACGATATCCTTCGGACCGTAGTACTCGCCGACCACGACCGGGCGCACCTCGGCAGTGCCGTCCGGCTTGACCACGTAGACCAGATGGCCGTTCGACCCTTGCTGTACGGCCAACTGCGGAATCACGATCGCATTCGGGCGCGTGTAGCCCTCCACTTTCGCGGTGACGAACATGCCGGGGCGCAAACTGTGTTTCGGGTTGGGGATTACCGCTCGAACCAGGAACGAACCGGTGTCCTGACTAAAGTTGGGTTCGGCGAAATTGATCTTCCCCTTCTCGGGATAGACGGCTGCGTCGGACAGCAACACCTCGACGGTGAAGTCCTGGTCTTTGGGCGCGATCACCTGCCCCGAGGACAACTGCTCCCTGATGTGCGCCATCTGGTTCTGCGAGACGCTGAAATTCACCCAGATGGGGTCGAGCAACGCCACGTAGGTAAGTTGTGCCGACCCTGACATCGCGTTGATGTACGCGCCCTCGCGCTGCTGCGAGCGGCTCGCGACTCCAGCGACCGGGGAGCGGATGGTGGTATAGCCGAGATTGAGTTCGGCTTCGCGAACCTTCGCGCGCGCGGCGAACACCGCGGCATTCGCCGAGTCGAACTCACCCTGCGCGCGGTCCAAATCGGCGCGCGACACCGCATTCTGCTCGGCTAGCGGCTTGATCCGGTTCAGGTTCGCCGTCGCGGTGGACAAGCGCGCTTGCTGTGCCTGCAGTTCTCCGCGCGCGGCGTCGAGCTGCGCCTGGAATGGCTTGGGATCGAGCTGGAACAGCAGCTGGCCTTCCTTGACCAGCTCGCCCTCCCGGTAGGCGATCTTGTCGAGGAAGCCCGAGACGCGCGCGACGATCTCCACCTGTCGTGAGCTTTCGGTCTGAGCGACGAAGTCGGCGACATAAGGGATGGTGCCGGGCGCGACGGTGAGCACGCTCACCTGCGGTGGCGGGCGCTGCTGCGGCGCTTGTTCCTTGGAGCAGCCGGCGCTCAGCGCACCGACCAACATCCAGGCAAGCAGAACGACGATGGGGGGTGGAGAGGACACAGCGTCTCCCTGGGTTGCTCTTGCTCGATTCTTGGTCTCGGCCCGATGTTAGCACGAGGCTCGTGGCAGCAGATGCAGTGGGGATACGCTGGGAACGACGCACGGACGCTAGAATGCCGCCGAAGCATCCTGCGCATGTTGATAATTCTGGACAGACCCGCCGGCAAACGGGAGAGACCGACATGAGGAACAACACAATCGGGCGTGGCTTGTCGCACGGTCGCGCGGCGGTCGCGTCGCTGGCGCTTTGCGCAAGTCCCGTGCTCGCCGGCGAAGTCGGCCCCGGCTTCCGCTGGGACCTCGGCCCGATCGGCGGCA
>Ga0335070_10008294_pt1 | contig 12181 bp, 13 predicted proteins | sample Lox_Sample_13_FD_206722 | JGI IMG/M metagenome (GOLD analysis project Ga0335070, IMG submission 206722) | Soil microbial communities from Loxahatchee National Wildlife Refuge, Florida, United States - Lox_Sample_1.3 | ecosystem: Environmental > Terrestrial > Soil > Wetlands | place: USA...
ATGATCACGCGGTCGAACTTCAGCTCGCCCGAGGCGCGCTTGTCCTTGAGGCTGCCGAGGATGCGGATCAGGTCGCCGCGCACGGTGCAGCAGATGCAGCCGTTGTTCATCTCGACGATCTGCTCGTCGCTCTTCTCGATGATCTCGGAGTCCACCCCGATCTCGCCGAATTCGTTCTCGATCACGGCGATCTTCTTGCCGTGGTCTTCCTTGAGTATCCGGTTGAGCAGCGTGGTCTTGCCGGCACCGAGAAACCCGGTGAGGATGGTCACCGGCACCATCTGTTCCTGTTCCATCACGAAATCCTTTTCGGAGGGGGGCGATTCTACCCCCACGCGGGCAGGCTCAGCCGCCCTCGGCGACCATGCGGTGCACGGGCCGGCTCGGGCGCAGGTCCTTCGACAGGTAGTAGGTCTCGCCGACGCGAAACACGTGCCGGCACCAGTTCTCGTCGACCCCGCGCATGTCGACCTCCAGGCAAAGCTTGCCCTTGCGCGTGACGTACCACTGGCCCGCGCCGCGCATCCGGTCGCGGCCGTCCTTGCGCTCGCCCGCGACCTCGAGCAGGTTGCGCTCGCGGAAGTCGAGCGTGAGGAACCAGTCCTGGTTCTCCTTCATCATGCGCTTGCCCGCGAGCAGCTTCCTGAGCGCCGCGCCCTGCAGGCGCTCGTGCGGCTGCGAGGTGACGTCGCGCAGGCGCGGCCGGTCGTCGATGCGCGCCGAATCGGCGGCTGCGACGAGGCTCGTCGCGCCGAAATCCAGGTTCTGCGAGTACTTGCCGAGCGCCGAGAGCGCGTAGCGGCGTTGCGAGACGAACTCGTTCATCGCCATCGCGTCGCGCTCGCTGCGCAGCTGGCGCGCGTAGGCAACGCGCTTGCCGCTCGCGTCGAGAAAAAGCAGCACCGGCGCCCAGTGCACCTGCACCTGCTCGATCACCTCGCGCTCCTCCTTGGTCGGCGCGAACAGGTCGATGCCGACCACGACGTAGTTGGGCCGCCACGCCTCGCGCACGCGCGGGCTCTCGAGAATCGCGCGCGCCGCCTTGCAGGGCGGGCAGAACTCCGACATGCCGAAGTAGACGAGCACGTGCCTGCCGGGCTGCGCGCGCACGCGCTCGAGCGCCGCGGTGAGGTTCGGCGCCTCCTCGTAACCGGGCAGGAAGGAATAGGCCTGCGCCGGCAGCGCGGCCGCGGCAAGCAGCGCCAGTGCGAGCAATCGCAGCGTCATTTCATCTCCTTCGCCCGGACCAGCAGCAGCCCCTTCAGGTAGTCGCCCTCCGGGAAATTGAGCGCCACCGGGTGATCCGCGGCCGCGCCGAAGCGCCCGAGGATCTTCGCATCGACGCCCGCGTCGACGGCCGCGCCGGCGACGATGGACTGGAACAGCTCCGCCGACACGCCGCCCGAGCAGGAAAAGGTCGCGAGCAGGCCGCCCGGCCTCAGCAGCTTGAGCGCGAGCAGGTTGATGTCCTTGTAGGCGCGCGCGGCGTTTTTCGCCTGCGCCGCGCTCGGCGCGAACTTGGGCGGGTCGAGCACCACGAGATCGAAGCTGCGCCCCTCGTCGCGCAGTTGCCGCTGGAACGCGAATACATCGGCTTGCTGCAAGGAAACCCTTGAATGGTCCATGGAGTTTGCAGCGAGATTTTCACGGGCCACTTCCAGCGCCGGCGCGGAACTCTCCACCGCGGTCACGTGTCTCGCGCCGCCCGCGAGCGCGGCGAGCGAGAAGCCGCCCGTGTAGCAGAAGGCATCGAGCACTTCCCGACCCTCGGCGAGCCCGCGCACGCGCTGGCGGTTCTCGCGCTGGTCGAGGAAGAAGCCCGTCTTCTGTCCCTGCTCGACGTCGACGCGGAAATGCAGGCCGTGCTCCACGATCGGGCAGCGGTTCGCCTGCCGATTGCCCCGCACGAAACCCGTGCGCGCCTCGAGGCCCTCGAGCTTGCGGACCTCGGCGTCGGAGCGCTCGAAGACGGCCTCGCAGCCCGTCGCTTCGGCCAGCGCATCGAGGATCGCCTCGCGCCAGCGCTCGGCGCCGGCGGACAGGATTTGCGTGACCAGCACGTCGGCGTAGCGATCGACGATCACGCCCGGCAGCCCATCCGACTCGCCGTGCACGAGGCGCAGCGCATTGGTGTGCTTCGCGGCGGGAAGGGCATCGCGCAGCGCAATCGCCTGTCGAATTCTCTTCGAGAAGAATTCTTCGTCCACGGAAGCCGAGCAATCGAAGCTCCACACCCTCGCGCGAATCTGCGAGCGCGTGCTCCAGGCGGCGAGCGCGAGCGGCTGGCCGGCCGCCTTGACGAGCACCGTCTCGCCGCTCGCTGGCTCGCCGTCGACGCGCTCCACGGCGCCGGCGAAGATCCAGGGATGGCGGCGCTTGACCGATTTCTCGCGCCCGGGCTTCAGGTGCAGGGACTTCATCGCTTGCGCGCGCGCGGATGCGCTGCGTCGTAGACCTTCGCGAGCGCCTGGAAGTCGAGGTGCGTGTAGACCTGCGTGCTGGCGATGCTCGCGTGCCCGAGCATCTCCTGCACCGCGCGCAGGTCCTGCGAGGACTGCAGCACGTGGCTCGCGAATGAGTGCCGCAGCATGTGCGGATGGACTGCCGCGCCGAGGCCGCGGCGCCGCGACCAGGCGCGCAGGCGCGCCTGCACCGTCCCCGGCGCGATGCGCCGGCCGCGCGCGCCGACGAAGAGCGCGCGCTCCCCCGGCCGCGCCACGAGCGCGCGCGCCTTCAGCCAGTCGCGCAGCGCCTCGCGCGCGCGCGCGCCCACCGGCACCGTGCGCGTCTTGGCGCCCTTGCCGGTGACAGTGACCTCGGCCTGGCGCAGGTCGAGCCGGCCGTCGTCGCAGTCGAGCGCCACGAGCTCCGCGAGGCGCAGTCCGGAGGAGTAGAGGAGCTCGAACATCGCGCGGTCGCGCTTGTCCTGCGGCGCAGCGGCGGGCGCCGCTGCTTCGGGCGCCTCCAGCAGCTGCTGCGCCTGCTCGACCGACAGCGCCTTCGGCAGGCGGCGCGGCGACTTGGGCGCGCGCACGCCCTGCGCCGGATTGGCCGGGAAGCCGCGGTGCCTCGCCAGCCAGCGGTACAGGCCGCGCCACGCCGAGAGCGTGAGCGCGAGCGTGCGGCCGGAGAGCCCCGAGGCGTGCAGGCGCGCGACGTAGCGCCGGATGTGCTGCGCATCCACCTCGCGCAGGCTGGTCTTGTCCTTCAAGGCGAACAGCACGCCCATGGCGCGCGCGTAATTGGCCAGCGTGTGCGGAGAAAGACGTCTCTGGTGCTCGAGCGCCTCGAGCCAGGCCTTGCCGAGATCCGCGTCGTTCACCGCATTCGTCACGTCCGCGCGGCCAGCGCGCCCGCGGTGAGCTCGCCGATGCGGCGCAGGTACAGCGTGCCCATCTCGGCGAAGAAGCGCTGCGGATCCTCGCTGCCGAGCGCGAGCACGCCCATGGTGCGCGTTGCCCCGAGCGGCACGAGCGCCATGGAGCGGATCGGCGCCTGCGCCTCGCGAAACAGTGCGAGGAAAGGATTGCCGGCGGCCGGCCCGCACTGCGGCGCGCCCATGGTCTCGACCTTGCTGCGCAGCTCGGGATCGACCGCCGTTCCCTCGAGCGTGCCGTCGAGCAGCGTCTTGCCCCAGACGCGCAGCGCCACGTGCGGCACCGCGAAGTCCTCGCGCAGGTGGTAGTAGAGCGCGTGCGCGGTGGCGGCGAAGTCCTTCGCGCCCATCAGCGCGAGCGCGAGGCGATGGACCTTCTCGGCGATCGCGTCGTTGTCCTCGCCGAAGCGCACGAGCTCGGCGAGCTTGGCCTCCAGCTGCTTCAGCTTCTCGCGCAGCGTGACGATCTGGCGCTCGGTGAGCGGGATGGCGCGCCCGCCGTGCGGGTGCGGAACGTAGATGGACTCGAGCAGCTGCGGGTGCTGGTCGAAGAACTGCGGGTTCGTCTTGAGGAACTGCGCGACCTCTTTAGCGTCCATGGCGGCCTTTTGTTATAGCTCTATCTCGCCTTCGAACACGGTCTTCGCCGGGCCCTTCATCCAGACGGCATTGTCGCCGCCGGCCCAAGCGATGGTCAACGTGCCGCCGCGCGTCCGCACCGCCACCGGCGAGTCGAGCAGCTTCCTCGAAATCCCGGCCACGACTGCCGCGCAGGCGCCGGTGCCGCAGGCGAGCGTCTCGCCTGCGCCGCGCTCCCAGACGCGCAGCGCAGCGGTGTGCCGGTCGAGGACCTGCAGGTAGCCCGCGTTCACGCGATTCGGAAAGCGCGGGTGGCGCTCGAGCAGCGGCCCCTGCGCAGTCACAGGCGCGCGCTCGACGTCGGCGACGAGCTGGACTGCATGGGGATTGCCCATCGAGAGCACCGCGACATGAACAGGCTGTCCCGCGACGAGAAGCTCCTCGTGCAAGTTCTCGATGCTCGGCGGGCCCATCTCGACGCTCACTTCGCCGTCGTCCTCCAGCCGCGGCGCGATGACGCCGCCCAGCGTCTCGACGCGGATCTCGCGCTTCTTCGTAAGGCCCTTCGCATGCACGAACTTCACGAAGCAGCGTGCGCCGTTGCCGCACTGCTCGACCTCGCCGCCGTCGGCGTTGAAGATCCGGTAGCGGAAGTCCAGGCCCGGCTGCCGTGCGTTTTCCACGACCAGGATCTGGTCGGCGCCGACGCCGAAATGACGATCGGAGAGTTTTCGAATTTTTTCCGGAGAAAGGGAAAAGGCTCTCTTCGTAAAATCCAGGACCACGAAGTCGTTCCCCGCGCCCTCCATCTTCGTGAACCTCATTGCAGCTCCGCGTGGCGCGCGAGGCGCTCGTCGACGAGCCGTACCACGTCGAGCGCGAGCGCGAGCACGCGGCGGCCCTGCTCGCCGCTCACGAGCGGCGCGCTGCGGCTGCCGGCCGCGCGCAGGAAGTCCTCGGCCTGCGCGCGCAGCTCGTCGACGCGCTCGAAGCCGCGCTCGACCACCTCGATGCCCGCCTCGCCGGCCGCCGCCGACCGGCGCGCGTAGCGCAGCTTCTGGCCCTGCAGGTCCGCCGAGACGTAGCCGTCGTGGCGGAACACGCGCAGCTTCCTGACCGGCGCCTGGCTGACGCGGCTCGCCGACACGCTGGCGATCGCGCCGTCGGCGAACTCGAGGCGCGCGTTGGCGATGTCGATCGCGTCCGTCAGCACGCGAAAGCCGCTCGCGCTCACCTGCTCCACCGGCGCGCGCGCGAGCGCGAGCGCGAGATCGAGGTCGTGGATCATGAGATCGAGGATCACGTCCACGTCGGTGCCGCGCGCCTTGAACGGCGCCAGGCGCTCGATGTCGATGAACAGGGGCCGCGCCGTGTCGGCGGCGAGCGCCTGGAACGCGGGGTTGAAGCGCTGCAGGTGGCCGACCTGCAGCACGAGGCCCCTGGCCTGCGCGAGCGCGAGCAGCTCGTCGGCCTCGGCGAGCGTGCGCGCGAGCGGCTTTTCCACGAGCGCGTGCACGCCCGCCTCGAGGCAGGCGCGCGCGACCTCGTAGTGCCGCTCGGTGGGCACCGCGACGCAGACCGCCTGCACCTTCGGCAACAGCGTGCGGTACTCGTCCGTGTGCGCGCAGCCGAGCGCGCGCGCGATCTCGGCCGCGCGCGCGCCGTCGGCGTCGGCGACCGCGACGAGCTCGGCGGCGGGGCTGGCGGCGAACTTCTCGGCATGGTATTTCCCCATGTAGCCGACGCCGAGCACCGCGACGCGGATCTTCGCCATCAGTAGAAGCACGCCTCGCCGGGCGGGCGCGTCTTGAAGCGCTTGTGCATCCAGAGGTACTGCTCGGGCATCTCCAGCACGCGGCGCTCGATGTATTCGTTCATGCGGCGCGTATCGGCCGCGAGGTCCTGCGTGGGGAAATTGTCCCACGGCGGCTCGATGGTGAGCACATAGCCCGCGCCGCGGCCGAGCATGCGCGTCACGCAAGGCAGCACCTTAGCGCCCGTGAGCCGCGCGATGCGCGACAGGCCGGGCATGGTCGCGGCCTGCACGCCGAAGAACGGCACGAACAGCGCGCCGCGCGGGCCGTAGTCCTGGTCGGGCAGGTAGTAGAACGGCCATCCCTTGCGGATCCACGGCAGCCCGGCGCGCACGCCCTCCTGGCGCGAGATCTGCTGCAGGTTGCCGAAGCGGCCGCGCCCGCGGCGCAGCCAGTCGCCGAGCACGCGGTTCTTCGGATTGGCGTAGATGCCCGCGACTCGCGTCTCGCAGACCAGGCGCATCAGGCCCGCGTCCAGGCCCGCGAAGTGGGGCACGAGCAGCAGCGCGGGCGCGCCTTGCAGCGCGCGCAGGTTCTCCAGTCCCTCGATGCGCACCAGGCGCTCGATGCGCTCGCGCGAGCCCCACCACAGGATGGCGCGATCCAGCAGAGCCCGGCAGAAGGAACGAAAATGCGAGCGTGCGAGCGCCTCCCGCGCCTGCGCATCCATGCCGGGAAAGCATTTGGCGAGGTTGATGCGGGTCACCTGCCGGCGCTCGCGGATCAGCCAGAACGCCGCCGTGCCGATCGCGTCGCCGGCAACGGCGAGCAGCCGCGCTGGCAGAAAATGCGCCGCCCACATCAGCGCGATGAGGATGCGGCTCATGGCGCGGACGGCGTCCCGCCGGGCGCGGGGCCTGCGCCGCGCGGGCGCTTGTAGCGGTTGTAGCCCCACAGGTATTGCCCGGGACACTCGCGGATCAGCGCCTCGAGCGCGCGGTTCATGCGCCGCGTCTCGCTCTCGCCGGGCTCGCGCTCGGGCAGCGGCCGCAGGTGCAGCACGTAGCCCGCGCCGCCGGGCAGGCGCTCGCCGAATGCGAGCAGGCAGACGCGCCCGGGGCGCGCGGCGAGCTTGGCCGCGAGCGTCATCGTGTAGGCGGGCTTGCCGAAGTACTCGACCCACTCGCCCTCGCCCGCGCCCGGCACCTGGTCGGGCAGGATGCCCACGGCCTCGCCGCGCCCGAGCGCCGCGACGAGCTCGCGCACGCCCGAGACGTCGGCGCGCGCAAGGCGCACGCGATCCTCGCCGCGGCCGCGCTCGATGAACGGCTGCAGCCAGGCCATCCTCGGCGCGCGGTAGAGAACGGTGATCGGAAATTCGTCCGCCGCCACCTTCGCCGCGATCTCGAAGCAGCCCAGGTGCGGCGTGAGGAAGACGATGCTGCGGCCCGCCGCGCGCGCGGCGTCGACGAGCTCGCGGCCGTCGATGCGCCGCACGAGCGCCGCCACCTCGGCGCGCGGCCGCAGCCAGACCGCGGGCAGCTCTGCGAGCATGCGGCCGGCGCCCGCGATCGCCGCCCGCCGCGTGGCCGGATCGTCGAGTCGCGCCGCGGCGAGGTTCTCGCGCAGGTGCCGGCGGTAGGTGGGAGACAGCCCGTAGACCGCCCACCCGAGCGCGGCGCCGAGCGCGTGCACGAACGGCAGCGGCAGGCGGGCGGCGAGGCTCATCAGGAAGCGCGACATCTGTTATCCTTGCAGCCCTTTTTCGGCGCGAGCGCGCAGCCACCGGATACGCCACCACCGCACATGAGCGAATTCTTGTTCACTTCCGAGTCGGTTTCCGAGGGACATCCGGACAAGGTCGCCGACCAGATTTCCGACGCGGTGCTCGACGCGATTCTAAGCCAGGACACGGGCGCGCGCGTCGCGGCCGAGACGCTGGTGAAGGACAACCTCGTGGTGCTCGCCGGCGAGATCACCAAGAAGCGCGAGGCGCACGTCGACTACCAGGAAGTCGCGCGCCGCACGATCCAGCGCATCGGCTACACCGACCCGAAGATCGGCTTCGACGCGGAGGGCTGCACGGTGGTCGTCGCCTATGGCGAGCAGTCCAAGAACATCGCGCAGGGCGTGGACCGGGCGGTGGACATGGACCAGGGCGCGGGCGACCAGGGCCTGATGTTCGGCTACGCCTGCGACGAGACGCCGACGCTGATGCCGGTGGCGATCTACCTCTCGCACCGGCTCGTCGAGCGCCAAGCGGAAGTGCGGCGCGACGGGCGCCTGCCCTGGCTGCGCCCCGATGCGAAGAGCCAGGTCACCATCAAGTACGCGAACGGCAAGCCCGACTCGATCGACACCGTGGTGCTCTCGACGCAGCACGCGCCGGAGCTCACGCACAAGCAGATCGAGGAGGCGGTGATCGAGACCGTGATCAAGCCGGTGCTGCCGAAGAATCTCGTGAAGGGCAAGGTGCGCTACCTCGTCAATCCGACCGGCAGCTTCGAGATCGGCGGGCCGAAGGGCGACTGCGGCCTCACCGGCCGCAAGATCATCGTCGACACCTATGGCGGCTCGGCGCCGCACGGCGGCGGCGCGTTCTCGGGCAAGGATCCCTCGAAGGTGGACCGCTCGGCGGCCTACGCGGTGCGCTACGTGGCGAAGAACATCGTCGCCGCGGGCCTCGCCTCCAAGTGCCTCGTGCAGGTCTCCTACGCGATCGGCGTGGCGCAGCCCACCAGCGTGATGGTCACCACGCAGGGCACCGGCAAGCTGCCCGACGACAGGCTCGCGCAGCTCGTGCTCGCCAACTTCGACCTGCGGCCGCGCGGCATAATCAAGATGCTGAACCTGCTGCGCCCGATCTACGAGAAGACGGCCGCCTACGGCCACTTCGGCCGCGAAGAGCCCGAGTTCACCTGGGAAGCGACCGACAAGGCGATGGTGCTCAAGCAAGCCGCCTGAGGCGGCTCGCTTCCGCCGGCGCTGGAGCGGGAGCCTGGCCGCCGCCGCCTAGCCCCAGACCAGCCAAGCGCCGATCGCGCAGCCGATCGGCAGGATGAGCCCGAAGCTGAGCACGCCGCGCATGCGGCTGCGGTGGTTGGAATCCCACTCGACCTGCTTCGCCATGCGCTTGGAGCGCTCGGCGACTTCGCGCTGGATCGCCAGATACTCGAAGATGATGAGCACGGCCGCGATGCCCGCGCCGACCAAGGCTCCCTCGATCCAGATGTTCATGGGCGCTCCGACTCGGCTGAGTTAGACGAAGTGCGAGTCTAGCGCAGCTCGGAGCGCGCCACGAGCAGGGCCTCGCCGCGCCAGAGCTGCACCCAGGCGCCGCGAAAGCGCACTTGGAGCTCCGGCGCGCTCGCGCCGTCGGGGACGGGGCGGTGCTCCACGGTCAGCACCCGCCCGCCCGGGTGGGCGGCCACCCAGCCACGCACCTCCGGCGGGTCGAGGATCTCGATCGGCACGCGCAGCCTGCCGGCGAAGTTGAAGGTCGCGTGGTACTTGCCCAGGTGCGCGAGCGGAACTCCCCGCGCCTGCAGCGCCGCGAGCTCTCGCGCCACCGGCGCGGGATCGTTGTAAGGCGCGAAAGCGGGCAGCAGCCCCGCGCTCAGCACCGCCGCGGCGTAGAGCACCGAGAAGGCGAGCGCCCGCGCCTGCGCACGCGCCTCGGCGCGTGCGAAGACGAGCAGCGCGGGGACCGCGGCGGCGAGCGCCACGAGCGGCCAGAGCGGCAGCGCGGCCGCCCATTCCGGCAACCGCAGCGATTCCGGGTGCGCGCGCATCCAGGCGAGCGCGGCTGGCAGCGCCGCGAAGCCCGCCGCGGGCAGCAGCAGCTCCCAGGCGCGCGCGGGCGCGCGCAGGCGCGCAAGCGCGTCGCCCGCGAGCAGCGCGAACGCAGGCAGCATCGGCACGAGGTATTTCGCCTGCTTGCCGCTCACCAGCGAGAAGCCCAGGACGGTCAGGGTCAGCCAGGCGAACAGGAATCGCGCTCCGGGGTCGGTTTTTTCATTCTGAAAAAGTTCTTTCAATCCCCGCCAGAGCCGCGGCCAAGCCAGCCAGGGAAACAGGATCAGCGGCAGCAGCGGCAGGTAGTACCACCAGGGCGCGCGATGCGCGAACGACTCGGCCACGCGTCCCGCGGTCTGGCCCCAGAAGATAGCGTTGCGGTAGGCCTCGCCGCCGGCGTAGCCTGCCGGCAGCGCCCAGGCGAGCGCGATCGCGGTGCCGAGCAGCACGGCGTAGAGCAGATCGAGGTACCAGCGCGCGAGGCGGCCGCGCACCTCCGGCGCCCACCAGGGCGCGGCCACGGCCGCGGGCAGCACGTGCAGGAGGATCACCGGCCCCTTGGCGAGCACGCCGAAACCAATGCCCGCGCCCAACCACAACAATCCGGGAATTCTTCTTTCATTCTTCAGATTCAAGACCCCGATCATTCCCGCCATCGCGCACAACAGCAGCAGCAGGTCGAACATCGTGAGCGTGATGAAGCCGGCGAACAGCAGAGTGCCGAACAGCACCCAGATCGAGAGGCCGCGTTGCGCCTGCCTTTCGCCCCAAAGAAGTCCTTCAAGTCTCAAAAGCAATGGAACCGCCGCAAGCGCACACAGCGGTCCGACCAGGCGCGGCCACCAGTCGTTGACGCCGAAGACCGCCCAGCCGAGCTGAATGAGCCAGAACAGCAGCGGCGGCTTGTGCGCGTAGGGCTCGCCGTTGATGTAGGGCACGAGGAAGTCGCCGCGCAGCCACATCTCCCAGGCCACGCTCGCGTAGCGCGTCTCGTCCACGGGCCACAGCGGCCGCAGCCAGATCGAGGCGATCGCGAGCAGCATCCAGCCCGCGAGCAGCGCCGCGAGCGCCGGGTCTCCGAGCGCGCTCGTGCGCTCCTGCGTCAAATGGATTTCTCCACGTCCTCGCCGAGCGACTTGCCGTGGCGGTACTTGCGGTACAGCCAGACGCCGATGGCGCTGGAGGCGACGAAGAACACCACCGCGGAGGCAAGGCGCAGGCTGCCGCCCATCTCTACGCCGCTGCCCGCGAGCGTGAAGACGAGCGTCTGCGGCAGGTAGCCGACCAGCGAGCCGAGCAGGAACGGGCGCGCCGGCACGCGCGAAACGCCGGCCGCCAGGCTGGTCGCGAAATTGCTTCCCACCGGCAGCAGCCGGATCAGCAGCGTCATCGCGAACGGATTGGCGGCGAGGAAATCCTCGATGCGCCGCACGCGCGCGCCGAGGCGCTTGGCGACGAGCGGCCGGCCGATGAGGCGCGCGTAGTAGAACGTGAGCGCGCAACCGAGCTCGGTGGCGGCGAGCGCGAGCACGGTGCCGAAGCCGAGGCCGAACGCATAGCCGCCGAGGAAGCTCACGATCTGGCGAGGCAAGGCGAGCGCCGTGGCGGCGCCGCCCACTGCGACGAACAGCAGCTCGCCCGAAGCGCCCTTGCCGCGCACTTGCGCGTCGATCCAGGATTCGCTGAGCATCTCCTGGACGAGCCCGCTATCCAGCAGGTAGCCGATGGCGACGAGCGTCGCCAGGAACACCAGTCCCGGCAGGTAGGTCTTGACTCTCAAGGCCGGCGCAGCTCGGACGCCTGCGGGCGCCGGGCGCGGCGCTGCAGCCACATCACGCCGAATAGGTCCACGATGCCCACCCACAGCCGGTCGAACAGGCCGTAGTTCGACACGCCGCGGCTGCGCGGGCGGTGGTTGACCTCCACCGACACCGTGGCGCCGCCGTTGCGCTGCACGAGCGCGGGCAGGAAGCGGTGCAGGTGATCGAAGAACGGCAGCTCGAGGCAGGCCGAGCGCAGGATGAGCTTCAGCCCGCAGCCGGTGTCGGGCGTCGCGTCGCCGAGCAGGCGCGAGCGCACGCCGTTGGCCACGCGCGAGGAGACGCGCTTCAGCCAGTTGTCCTGGCGCTTGCGGCGATGGCCCGCCACGAGCTGCAGGTTCGCGGGCGCGCCCTCGCGCGCGGCGACGAGCTTCGGGATGTCGGCCGGGTCGTTCTGGCCGTCGCCATCCAGCGTCGCGATCCACTCGCCGCGCGCCGCGCGAAAGCCCGTCATCAGCGCCGCGCTCTGGCCGCAGCTCGCCGCGTGGCGCAGCACGCGCAGCCGCGGGTAGCGCGCCATCGCCTCCGCCAGCCGCGCGGGCGTCGCGTCCGTGCTGCCGTCGTCCACGTAGAGGATCTCGTAGTCGGCGGATTCCCTCAGCGCGGCGTGGATCTCCTCGAGCAAAGGCAGGACGTTGTCCTGCTCGTTGCGCACCGGGACGACGATGGAGAGCTGCACGGGATACGGGCGGAAAAAGGCGCATTATCCCATTCCCGTCTGGGGTATAATGCGCGCTGCTGAGGAGCGTTGCGTTCCCCAACCAACCGGGGGATCAGGCTCAGCGAAATCAACGGCGCTCGCATTGGAAACGATGCGGGCGCTTCGTTTTTGGGGCCCCGCAATACTCATCAGGAGA
>Ga0335070_10008295_pt1 | contig 12179 bp, 11 predicted proteins | sample Lox_Sample_13_FD_206722 | JGI IMG/M metagenome (GOLD analysis project Ga0335070, IMG submission 206722) | Soil microbial communities from Loxahatchee National Wildlife Refuge, Florida, United States - Lox_Sample_1.3 | ecosystem: Environmental > Terrestrial > Soil > Wetlands | place: USA...
CCGAACCGCTGAGGAAATTCGGCAGGCTCACTAGCTCCACAGCACAGATACAGCGAGACAAGATCGCAGAATTGGAGCACATCGGTCAGGCTTTCCAGTTCGCTCGCGGATTCGTGAGCATGAGCGCGGAGACGCGCCTGCCGCCTGGATTCATGGCGCAAGAATTCCTCCAGCCTCTGCACATCTTGCTCGGAATCGGTTCGAGAACCTAGCCGGCTTCGCGTCAGACGGCTGAAGTGCTCGCTGACAATGATGCCTCCTGCGGGACTGATGCGCTCGGCCGCATTGATGGAATCCGTCCAGGCGATCAGAAATTGAGCGGGCGCTATCTTTAAGAACGAGCGCGGCAAGATAGGGACGGCCAAGGCCAGGATCGCTGCATCGTTGTCGAATTGTCCCCAGCCCGCATCGTGAACCGCTATAGCGCTAATCACTTCCGAACTTAGGGTTGGAATCGCGGGAAAATCAAGCTGGGCTGCCAAATCTCCGGCGAACACGGCGTGATCAGGCTGCGTAATGAGCCACCACTTGTCCGCCGATTGTTTCTGCCGCTTCTCGACTGCCTGCCAGGCGGGAATAGGAGGGCCCATCCTGCGCTCGCGCTCCCCCGAAGGCAGCGGATGCAAGACCATGTTTACCGTCTCGGGGCTCTCAGTGCGCGCCGCGCTCGCACTGCTCCCGCCGCCGAAGGACCGGTCCCTCGCGGAGGCTTGCGCGCGCCCTCCAGAAGGTCGCGGAGCACAGTAGCGTTGTTGTGCTCCTCATTCTTGGAGGCGTACAGCAGGGTGAGATTACCTTGGCTTTCGACGTCGTACAGCTTGTTCAGCGCAGCCTGCGCCTTGGGTGCAGAGAGCTCCTTCAAGTATTTCTTGCGAAATTCCTCCCAGCGCTCCGGTTGGGCATGGAACCACTTGCGCAGTTGGTTGGAAGGAGCCAAGTCGCGAAGCCACGCTTCTATAGCCGCATTCTGTTTTGTGAGCCCTCGTGGCCACAGGCGATCCACCAGCACACGAGTGCCATCTTTCCGCTCGGCTGGCTCGTATACGCGCTTCACCATTACGGTCATGAGCTTTTATTATTGTACTTCCGAAAATCGCAGGCGATAGCGGCGAGAAAGGGGGGAGTTTCGCGTTTGGCGAAAAACAGGATCTTGGTGTTCACAATTGGTGCGGCCATTCTCTTGCTCGGCGCATGCAACGCCGAACGCCGAAAGAGCGACGAGGAACTGGGTTTAACGCCTCAGCAGGTGGCCGGCCGGCGACTATACGACAACTATTGTGACCGCTGTCATGAGCCCTACTCCACCAGTGATAAACAAGGCCCCAGCCTTAAGGGGATTTTCAAGAAGCAGTACCTTTCAGAAAGTGGCTTACCTGCCAACGATGAGCGTGTGGGCGAAATCATCAGGCTCGGCCGCAGCAAGATGCGCGGCTTTGGTGACGTCCTGTCGGAGCAGCAGGTCCATGATCTGCTTGCTTACTTGCACACTCTGTAATTGGGTTTATGCGGTGCTCAAATGGCCAGGCACATGGAAGCGCCCCGGCAGAGCAGAGTGTTCTTACCTGCGTTTTTTTCCGTTTCTTCAGCGGTGATGCCATTCTCTGGGCCGAAGAACTTTTCCCCGCCCAGCATCGCCTCCACCGCTCTGATCAAATCGCGTGCTGCGCGCGACTTAAGCACGTAACCGTCAGCCCCAGCCTTGCGGACTGCTTTCACCAGGCTCTTGGAATCATGCATGGTAAAGATCAACACGTGTGTGCCCACACGCAGGTTCATAATCGCCTGCGTGGCTTCCAAGCCGCTCATGACGGGCATGGTGATGTCGAGAATAACTACGTCAGGCTTCAGATCCCTGACCGCATCGATAGCCTGCTGCCCGTTTTCCGCTTCTCCAACAATTTCCCAATCGGGCCGGGCCTTGAGGATCGTTCGTAAACCTTGCCGCACCACTTCGTGGTCATCCGCCAAAAGAATTCTAACCGCCATGAGTATGTTTCTCCCGGTAAGGACTCGCATGTGCTTTTGGAAGACACCGCTTAAAAGGTCCGGCTGGTGACCCATTGCCGTGACGTCGACCAGTGCCCCCTCAATCCCTGAGCCGGGAATCTGGTAACAGCGGTATGCGAAAACCTGGTATCCTCCCCGCAATAAGCGTTCATCCGTACGTGTTTCGCCGCATTTGAGCCTGGGTAAATTTGTATGGTGATATTCGGCCAAAACCCGGAAGGCAAGTCTATACAGTATTCACTGTAGTTACAATTCTGCGGGTAACCCGCATATTACAGTAACCGCAAAATTGCGAGATGAAGGTTGAAGTAAGCTTTGGGGAATACCCTGCGTTGCTGCTGTGGAGTGCTTCGTCTGGCTGGCACTTTTCTGTATACGTGCAGGTGAGGGTAAATTTCAATGGCTCAGGGCCGAATTTTGGTCGCGGACGATCATGAGGTAGTTCGCAAAGGATTGTGCGCACTTTTGCAGTCGCACGGCTGGCAAATCTGTGGCGAAGCCACCGACGGCAGGCAGGCGGTCGACAAATCCCGAGAGCTGAAGCCTGACGTGGTTATTCTTGACATAGGAATGCCCAACTTGAACGGCCTAGACGCCACTCGCCAGATTCTGCGTAACAACCCTGATCAGAAGGTCCTCATCTTGACTATCACCGACACCGACCAAGTTGTTCGCGATGTTCTGCAAGCCGGGGCACGCGGTTTCGTTTTAAAGTCCGACGCCGCGCGCGACCTGGTTGCCGCCGTAGAAGCTATTTTGCAGCACAGAACCTTCTTTACGCCCCGTGTGGGGCAGATGGTGCTGGACGCGTATCTGAAGGGTGGCGACCCACGGGCGCCGGAGCCAAATGTCCCTTCGCTGACCCCGAGGGAGCGCGAAATCGTGCAACTGCTCGCGGAAGGTAAGAGCACGAAGGAAGTCGCGTCAGTGCTCAACCTGAGCGTCAAAACCGCCGAGACCCACCGTAGCAACATCATGCGCAAGCTGAAGCTGCATTCGGTAGGAGAATTGGTGCTGTACGCCATCCGCAACAACATCGTGCAAGTGCCCAAGGAAGGCTGGAGCTGAAATAGCAGCAACGTTTCAAGATTTTAAGGTCTCAAGGTGGAGTTCTGGACCGGACGCCAGGTTCAGCTTATTGCACGACTTCCGAAGCTTCTGCCTGATGCATTTTTCGGATACTCTCTACCCGAATGGCCATCACCCCGGTTCGGGTAGTCGAAATTCTCAGTGCGGCGTTTGCAGTTTGCGGAATCTCTTACAACCTCCTGTGCATTTGGAGCGGCCGCAGATTTGCTCAAAACCAGCGGGTGCGCAGCAATAATATCGCCGTAAAGCAATCGCAACCTCCAGTCTCGATTCTCAAGCCTTTACGGGGAACCGATCCGGAGATGCTGGAAAGTTTGAGGAGCCATTGCCTGCTCCAATACCCCGCCTACGAAATCCTGTTTGCGGTGCATGATCCTGACGATCCTGCGTTGTCTCTCGTTGAGCGGCTCAAGTCGGAATTTCCGGAACGCGACGTCCGTATCTTCGTTTGCCCGCACGTTCTCGGCGCCAACATCAAGGTTAGCAACCTCGTTCAGTTGCTGCCCCATGCGAAATACGAATACCTGGTCGTGAACGATAGCGACATCCGGGTCGCCCCGGATTATCTCAGCCGAGTCATCGCTCCTTTTGCCGACAATCGCGTTGGCATGGTTACGTGTCTTTATCGAGGTGTTGCCGAACGCACGCTCTGGTCAAAGTTAGAGTCGCTAGGCATCAGCACCGATTTCTGTCTCGGAGTTTTAGTCGCCAACGCGCTCGAGGGAGAGGTGCGGTTTGCGCTCGGATCCACGTTGGCGTTCAGACGGCAAGAGCTAGTGCAAGTGGGCGGATTTGAGTCACTCGTCGATTACCTCGCTGACGATTATGAGTTAGGAGCGCGAATCTCACAAACTGGCAGGTGCGTACAGATTGCGGACACAGTTGTAGAGACTTCTCTTCCAAGGTACTCCTGGCGCGAGTTCGTGGCGCACCAATTGCGGTGGGAGCGCGGAATACGCGCTTCGCGGCCAGGGGGCTACTTCGGGCTATGCCTCACTTACGTAGTTCCCTGGGCGATATTGACGCTCCTTTTTGCGCGCGGCATGTGGTGGTCCTGGTTATTGCTGGCTATTGCCTTAGTAGTGCGCTTGGCTGCCGCATTCACCGTCGGAGTGACAGTATTGAAGGATCCTCAGGTGCAGAGGTTCTGGTGGCTTATTCCCATCCGCGACTGCATTGCGCTGGTGCTCTGGGCGTGGGCGTACACCGGAAGCACCGTCCAGTGGCGCGGCGACCGATTTGTACTTAGGAAGGGAAAACTGATACCAGCCGCCGTACCAGCAGCCTCCACTTGCGAGGAGAATAAATAGAAGGGCAGGCAATCCCGGCGCCTGGCTCTCCTTCATTCGCCAATCTTACTGATGCTTGTTTTCATTCTTGTGTTAGCGGTTTTCCTGGGTCATAAACGCCGAGGGATTTTGCCTTATCTCATTTCTAGCTTGCGGATGTTTCTCCAGCCAGCATTGCAAGTCTTTGTGGTTGTCCACGTAGTCGGTGTCGTCCACCTTAGGGGGATCGTTTGGGAGTTCCTGGGCGACTTGCGGATCCGCGTTCCCTGTCCGATTCACAACCGTAGGAGCGGACGCGTCAAGCAGGTGGGACCACCGCTGCCGTTGATGCAAAGCTCATTTCCAGGGAAGGTGCGGACATCGAATCCCGCCTGCCGAAGGCGATCATTCGTTCTGAGATTTTCTTCGATCCCCAGCAGTTGGCGGTTACCGAGAGCTAAGACGTTGCACGCCAGGGTTTCGCGTTCCTGCGGCTCGATCTCGATGAGGGTGTAGCCGTGCTCATGCAACAGTTCTAAGGTTTCGACTGCGAGCCGGGGCATGTCCACCAACGCCGTGTTTTCGTCGATCAAGCTGATCAGCGACATCAGGTGTAGGCATGCTGAGGGTCCGGGTCCGTGAGGCAGTGGGGCCGCCAGCACCTCCACTCCTTTGGGCGCGAGCAGTTCGCGCATTTGTTGAATGCCGGCAGCATTCGTCCGGTAACCGCGGCCGGTCAGCAGGGTACCGGAGTTTAGCCAGATCATATCGCCGGCTTCGACGGCGCCAGGAGAGGTGATTTCGCCGAGCACGGGGATGCCGATGTTCTCGTAGAACTCTCGATGCCGGGCTGACTCGGCTACGCGATTGGTTTTGCCTGGCCGCAATATGATCATTCCGAAATCAGTGGACAGGGAAGCGTCATGCGCATAGACGGCATCGAGAGATAAATCAGGGTAAGCCGGCAGCGACACCAGATCTGCGCCGGCGGTCTCCAACTGGCGGCAGAGGGCAGCATGCTGCGCGGCGGCTTCACGCACCTTCACAGCATGATGGAATCCGAGTTCCTGCCATAGCGCCGCGCAGGCGGGCGAGTTCCAGCCAGCGCGGTCGGGCGAACACACGAGCACGCGCTTAAGCGTGCCAACCATAGAGTGTCCATTCCAGGAAACCTGTGTCTCCGTAAGCATCAGTCCAGCGCTCCGATAACCGCGTATGATTTTACGACATGGCACGCGGGGCAGAGCCCCGTGTCGGCTGACCCAAACGTGGCACGAGTACCGGGAGAGACCCAAATCGGTTCACAACCCCATTTTGGAAACCCGCCTCCGACATTTTCCCCATTCCTCCCTTGGTGCCGAGAGTCGTTCCCGCTTTTTCCCGATAAACGCTAAGCAGGTGCTACTGCTATGGGTTACGAAACCAGAATGACAGATCCCGAAGTCCTGGCGAAGGTCTTCCATATCCAGAAGATGGATGCAATCGGCCAGCTTGCTGCCGGCATTGCCCATGACTTCAACAACCTGCTGCTCGTCATCAGCAGCTACGCCGAGCTGGGCATGGAAGCGCTGCCACCCCGGCATCCCGTTCATCACAAGTTACAAGAGATTCTGAACGCCTCGCGCCGCGCGGCCATGTTGACCAAGCAACTGCTGACCTTTGGACGGGAACAGGAGAGCTCGCCGCAGGAATTGCAACTGAACAGCATTCTGACCAATGTCGGCAAGTTGCTCGCTCACCTGCTCGGGGAAAACATCGAGTTTCGTTTTTTCCCGGGTAAAGATCTGGCAACCATCAAAGCCGATCCGGTACAGCTCGAACAGATTCTTTTGAACCTCGCGAATAACGCGCGCGATGCCATGCCGAAGGGCGGCCGCTTTACGCTGGAGACCTCGAACATTCACTTGGACGACTACTATCTCGACCAGCACCCGAATGTTTCGCCGGGTGATTACGTCCTGCTCACGGTCAGCGACACCGGTCAAGGCATCGCAGCTGAGCACCTTGCGCACATTTTTGAGCCCTTCTTCACGACCAAGGAGCCGGGAAAGGGCACAGGCCTTGGCTTGGCCACTGTTTACGGCATCGTGAAGCAAAGCGGCGGGCATATCTGGGTCTACAGCGAGCGCGATCTCGGAACGACATTCAAAATTTATTTGCCGGCTGTAGCCGCGGCCACCGATTCCGTCCCGGTTGTGGCCGCCACCCAGGAGCAGACCGCCGGCGGCGGCTCGGAGACGATATTAGTAGTCGAAGATGAAGAATGCGTCCGCTTTCCAGCCTGCGAATTTCTGTCCCGCCACGGTTATCACGTGTTGCAGGCCACCAATGGACAAGATGCCATTCGTGTTGCCGGTGCGTATGACGGAGTCATTCATCTGCTAGTCACCGATGTCATCATGCCGCACATGAGCGGAAATGACTTGGCCGCTTACTTTTGGAAGGAGCGCCCGGAAACCCGCGTCCTGTACATTTCGGGATATTCGGGTCCCACGCTGATACAGCATGGATTAAGGGGGCACGAAACCATTTTTTTGGAGAAGCCGTTCACGTTGAAGGAGCTGTCAGCAAAAATACGCCAGGCGCTTAGCGCCCCATCGCACGCGCCCGCGGAAACCGCGTGTGATTCTGGGTTGGGTTCAGGTATGAGCTCCGCTCCCGTATAATTTCTCGTTACCCGAACCACATGGACGTTCCCTTAACGCAAGGGGTCACGCAACTCGCCCCTCAGACTTCAATACCGGCATCTCTTCCTCCTTCCGGCGTCAGAAAGCATGTCGCGATCCTGTTCTGCCTCTGGGTGGTGATTTACGTCTCCGGGATTTTCACGCCTGCGTTGCTGGACGATGCTGATACGGTGCACGCCGAGGCCGCGCGGGAGATGCTGGTGCGTCACGATTGGGTCACGCTCTATGCCAACGGGATACGCTACCTGGAGAAGGCGCCGCTCATGTATTGGGGGGTCGCCAGCAGCTTTTGGCTATTCGGAGTTCACGAATGGTCTGCGCGGCTGCCCCTGATCCTCGGCCTGCTGGCTTTGTTGGGAGCAGTCTACTGGCTGGGGCGGCGCACGTACGGCGAACGGGCCGGGTTCTACTCCGCCCTTGTTCTTGTGACGTCTATCGGGCCGTATCTCTATACCCGATTCCTGATTCCGGACATTCTCGTAGGCTTATGGCTGACGCTCGGCTTGGGTTTCTTCTTGCAAACTCTGGAAGAAGAGCGCCCATCGCGCCTCGCTTGTTGGGGATTGGCCGCAACCATTGCGTTGGGCGTGCTTACGAAGGGTCTGATCGGGCTTGTTTTTCCAGCAGCAATGATCGGGCTTTATCTGATCTTGACCGGAAATCTCCGCCACGTCTTGCGGCTGCGGCTGATCTCTTCGACGGCGGTTTTGCTGGCGATCGCGGCACCTTGGCACATTTTGGCAGCACTCCGCAATCCCGATCAGGGCGCCACGCGCGGCTTTTTATGGTTCTATTTCGTCAATGAACACTTTCTCCGTTATCTGAACAAGCGCGTTCCCCGCGATTACGACACCGTTCCGTTACTTTTGTTTTGGGTGTTGACCGTAGTCTGGTTGGTGCCTTGGGCAGCCTTCTTGCCCGAGGGGTTGAAACAGGTCCCCTGGCATTGGCGACAATTGCGCTCGCTCAAACAGACTGGAAGTGTTGAGGCTTCTCAACGAAGAGCGAATCTGCTGTTCCTGATCTGGGGGCTGGTTATTATCGTGTTCTTCAGCTTTTCTACGCGGCAGGAGTACTACACCATCCCCGCCCTGCCCGCTTTCGCGTTGCTGATCGGCGGGTGGTTGGCGCGCGAATCTGAGGTCGTCGCCACAGCCGGGCCACGCCGGACCGGCCATATTTCGTCCGTCATTCTATTCACGATTGGAATTGCCGCATTCGTGGTAGGCCTGTTCTTCCTGTTTTGGTCAAAACCCGCCACTTCTGCTGATCTTGCCGATTTGTTGAAGAAGAACCCGAACGAATATGCTCTGTCGCTCGGCCATTTCCTTGATCTAACGCCGCAAGCCCTTGGAGCCTTTCGCATTCCCCTGTTGTCCGCGTCATTGGCGTTATTGTTGGGAACGGGAGTGAACTGGTATTTACGGCGGCGCGGCTGCCCGCAGCGGGCGAATCTGGCATTGGCCGCGATGATGGTAGTGCTGCTAATTGCGGTGCATGCTGCCTTCGTGACTTTTTCGCCGATTCTTTCCTCCAAGCAACTGGCACTTGTGCTGCAACGACAATATCGGCCTGACGATAAAGTTGTGGTCCGTGGTCTTTATGAAAATGCCTCGACCTTGAATTTTTACACAGGCATTCACCTGCTGAGCATGCGCCAGCCCACAGGGAACATGTGGTACGGTTCGAAGTTCCCTGACGCTCCTCAGGTGTGGATCACATCGGACGAATTCACCAATTTGTGGATTTCTCCAACACACGTTTTCTTGTGGAGCGATCACGAGAATCCACCCGAGCTGCAGGGGAAATTTGCCCACATCCTGGCGCACAGCGGCGGCAAATTCATTTATACAAACTTCCAACCCAGTCCGTAGGCGGGATTGCGGGTACTAGCAAGAGGGACTTCAGCCGCGCCAAGCCTAATCAAAACAGAAAGCCGCCGAAACCGGCGGCTTTCATGGATTCCATAGATGCCGATACCGAACTGGTACTCAGACGTAGGTCGCCTGACGTCCACAGCTCTACTGAATCTTCTCTGTTTTGCTGTCGTACTTGACTGTGCCCGTCTTCTGGTTCAGCTGATCGATGTCCTGGTTCGTAATGCTCCGGGTCGCTTTTCGGACGCCCCGAGCTGCCGCGGCCGATTCCACCACGTTTTCCGGCTCCACCGGCCCAGCGATATAGACCGCCTGCTCCTCGCCACGGTGCATCATCCGCATACGTTCCATATGCTGCATATGTTCGGGATGTGCCAGCGGCGCCAGCGCTGTTTCAGCCATCTCCCGGGTGGGAGCAGTGTTGGCGCCCCAGTACCAAACAGCCTGAGTATGATCGGTACTGCTATCGGCGGGCAGGCTCTCCATGGTTGAGTTGGTTGCGCCAGCACTCAGTCCGCCGGTCGCGTTGGTAGCGCCTGCTGGGTTCGAAGAAACCGTCTGGAATGAAACCATTGGGGTGCTGACCAACGGCACGAATGGCGCACAGCCGTAGAAGCATCCCGCATATCCGGGATAGGAGCGGCCCATATTTTGAGCAAGGGTCAAAGCAGACAACAACAGAATCGCGCACAGCAGTTGGAGCGTACGCATACAACCTCCTGAGAGACGTACCTGCCCTCGTGCAAGCAGGTACATTGCCACTTGTAGGATGCCAGCTTCGTGCCGGTTTTTACCGCTTATTTCGGGTTTTGTCCGGTTTCTCGGCTCGCGAGCTGCCCCCTTATGCAAAGCCTTGCGCACTACTCGCAAGCTCAGGCACTGGCGTCAGTTCATCGCTCCGTACCCATGTTTATGCTGGCATAGCTTGCAATAGGTCGGCGGCTCAGTGTTGTCAACCCGATGTTTCACGGGCTTCAGTGTCTGGAGATAGGCGAAAATCGCCTTGAGATCATCGTCGGTCAGGTTGCGGAAGAACGCCCAGGGCATGATGTTGGCTAGCGGCCGCGCGTTCACCTGGCCTGTCCTGATGGCGTTAACGAACATGTTTTCATCGAAATACGAAAGGCCGGAAGCATCGGGCGTCAGGTTAAGAGCCGCGACCGCAATGATCGCTCTGGGATCGGGCCCCCAGTTGCCAATGAGCAAGTCGCCCCCCGAGAAATCCATACCCGCAATCGGCGCCCCTTGCTGATTATGCGGCGTATGGCATGCTGTGCAATGTCCCGCATTTACCAGGTATTTGCCATAGCCAATCCGATCCGTTCGATCCGGCTCGGGCACGTGTTCGGCCGCCGATAATGGTTGAAACACGTTGCGGAATTGTTCCGGTAAGGAGGTTTTTGGCCGCTTGATATGCACCGGCGGGAGAGACCGGATGTAAACGATAGCTGAGGCCAGATCCTCATCCGACAAGTTCCGGAACCACTCATACGGCATGAGCGGGAACAATGTTCTGCCGTCGTGTCCGATACCCTGGCGCAGAGCACGGACGAAGTCTACGTCCTTCCAATTTCCAGCTCCATACTCAGGGTCAGACGAAATGTTAGAGGCAACCACTCGCGTCTCGAGTGGCATACCAAGTTCGGCAGCATCGAAGATGTGTCCCCCGAGCTTCGTTCCCGGCACGACTCGCAGTGGCCGGTGCGTGAAGTCAAGCTCTGAATGGCAGGCCGTGCACTGGAGTATACCTTCGACCAAGTATTTGCCACGGGCCAGCCGTTCGGGCGTCCGCGGGATCACATCCATCTGCAGAACCGGCTTGGGCACGGCCGCCGCCCTTGCAATTCTACCCGTCCGCAGCAGTACGACACAGACAACGGCAACCGCGGTGATCGCCACCGCGAATAACGCGAGTCTCGCACGCATGTAGTCCTCCTAACCCCTACTGTCGGCGATTGAAATTTGCGAACGATTTGCTGACGCAAGCACGGAGGGGGAAGACGCTTGCGAGTCGAACCGGAACCCCACAGATGGCCGATATAGTAGTCAGCCTTGCCGTTCAGGTCAATGGGGATTGTAGGCAAATGCTCCAGGGTGGCTAGCTGCCCACGTAGCGTGCATAGAGACTGCGCGCGACAGCAGTATCCGTGGTGCCTTTGATGATGGCCCGACCATCAGGGAAAAGGGTCATCTCGTAGGGCTCGCGCCAGAACTTCAGCACGAAGTCATTGTGGCGTACTGTTCCCAACGGCTCCAAGCGCGCCGTGAGCTCGTGGAAGTCAACCGGCCGCTGCCGCTCGTGAATTTGGACCGAGTTCCGCCCGCACAGCGTGATATGCGGCCGTCCTTCGCCCTCGAGGTGAACGAAATTGTGCTCGCCACAAGCGCGGCAACCAGGGCGCGGTTTAGAGGCAGCCACTTCGGCGTGCTCATTGGTCCAGACATCGAACGAGAACAAGGTCGTACGAAGCTTGTCCGTTTGCCCGACCAGCAACTTTAGCGCCTCCGACGCCGCGATCGAAGCAACCAGGTTCACGGCGGAATTGAGGATGCCGGCTGTTTCACACGTCTCAATAATCCCTCGCGGAGAATCCGGAAAGATGCAGGCCAGGCAGGCGGTCTGCCCCGGGATCACGTTTAACGTTGCCCCGTAACTGCCGACGGCGGCGGAATAGATCCAAGGCACACCCTTGCTGATGGCGTAATCATTGAGCAGGTAACGCGTCTCAAAGTTGTCGGTGCCGTCGATCAAAAGCTGGAATCCATCAAGAAGAGAGTCAATATTGCCGGGTACGAGGTCGGTTGCATGCGGTTCGACTACAATTTCGGAATTGAACGCCGCGATCCGGCCCGCGGCGGCGATTGCTTTAGGCAGCGATTCCGCTGCATCCGATTCCTCGAACAACGACTGGCGCTGTAAATTGCTGGGCTCGACATAGTCGCGGTCGATGATTCGCAATGTGCCGATGCCCGACCGCGCCAACAAGGATGCAATCGCGGAACCGGTCGCGCCACACCCCACAACGGCGACACGTGCCTGGGTAAGGCGCTCCTGTCCTCTTTCGCCGATACCTGGAAAAAGAATCTGTCGCGAATATCTGCTCTCCCGTCCCAAAGCCATAACCCAGGAACCTCTCGTAACCGATTTATTATAGGGAAGCTTGGACGCTGGCGGACCCGCGAAGTACAACGTTTATCGGAGAGCGGCTCATCGAACCCGGCAAGGGCGATTTCAAGCCAGCGAAGCTGTT
>Ga0335070_10008298_pt1 | contig 12178 bp, 9 predicted proteins | sample Lox_Sample_13_FD_206722 | JGI IMG/M metagenome (GOLD analysis project Ga0335070, IMG submission 206722) | Soil microbial communities from Loxahatchee National Wildlife Refuge, Florida, United States - Lox_Sample_1.3 | ecosystem: Environmental > Terrestrial > Soil > Wetlands | place: USA: Florida...
ATTTCGCCATACTGGATCTCGTACTGCTGCGCGAAGGTGGAGATGGCAACGGGGATGGTTGCCGTCGGCGAGGCGGTCAGGTTGAGGGCCACCGAGAATTCGTTCCAGCTGAAGATGAAGGCGAGGACCCCGGTGGCCACGAGCCCGGGCACCACCACGGGCAGGATGACCCACAGGAAGGCCCCCACCCGCCGGCAGCCGTCGATGGCGGCAGCCTCCTCCAGCTCCCGCGGCACGTCCTGGATGAAGCTCATCATCAGCCACGTGGCCATGGGCAGATTCAGGGTGACGTGGGTCAGGACCAGTCCCAGCAGGCGGTTGTAGAGCCCCAGCTCCCGGAAGAGGAGGTACCACGGCCCGACCAGCGTGATGGCCGGGATCATGTGGAAGAGGAGGATCCAGCCGAGGAGGGCCCCCTTGAGCCAGGCGCCCGCCCGGAATCGCCGCCCCCAGGCGTAGCGGGTCAGGGCGTAGGCCGCCAGCGTGCCGACCCCCATGACGGCGAGCGTGCTCGCGGTGGCGACGACGGCGCTGTTGGCGACGTTGCGGATGAAGTGCGACTGTTTGCTGAAGAGCAGGCGCTCGTAGTTGCGCGAGGTGGGCGTGAAGCGGAGCGTCCCCTCGTAGATGTCGATCTGCCGCTTGGCTGAGTTCATGGTGATCCAGGCGAAGGGCGAGAGGATGGAGAGGCAGGCCAGGATCATCACCAGGTGTCCGAGGATCAGGGCCTTGCCCCTCAGCTCGCCCACGGCGCTCTGCTCCCGAGCCTCGTCCACCGGTAGGTGCCCACGAAGGCGCAGATGGTCAGGATCGTGAGGACGGCGAGCAGCGCGCCGTATCCGAGACGGTTCTCGGCGAAGAAGACCTTGTAGATGTACAGGCTCACCACCTCGGTCGCGGTGCCAGGGCCCCCGGAGGTCAGCAGGAAGATCTCGTCGAACACCTTGAAGGCGAAGATGGTTCGAAACAGCAGGACCACCGAGAGGGTGGGCCCGACCATGGGCAGGATGACGAGGCGCAGGCGCTGCCACCCGCTAGCCCCATCGACGTTGGCCGCCTCCAGCACCTCGACCGGCAGCGCCTCCAGGCCGGCCAGCAGGATCAGAAACACGAAGGGGACCCAGTGCCAGATGTCCACCAGGATGACCGATGGCATGGCGAGCCTGGGATCGGCCAGCCAGGCCAGGGGCCGCGCGCCGAGCGCGACCAGCAACCGGTTGAAGATCCCGAAGTCGTAGTTATACATGAGGCGCCACATGCAGCCGATGGCGACGGCCGGCACCAGGATGGGCAGGACCATGATCGTTCGGTAAATGCTCTTTCCCATCTGGATCTGACAGGCCAGCAAGGCGAGGGCCAGGCCCAGCAGCATCTCCACCGTGACCGCCGCGACCACGAAGAGGATGGTGTTCCGGAGGGCGACTCGGAAGAGCCAGTCTTCCAGGAAGGTTCGCCAGTTCTGGAGCCCGGTGAACGTCCAGAGGAACTGCCCCTGGGCGAAGTCAATCGTGGAGAACGCCATGCGCAGGATGCTCAGCATCGGGTAGAGCGTGAGGCAGAGCAGCAGGAGCAGGGCCGGGGCCAGGGCCCAGTACTGGAAGGTGGCGTCGAGGAGGTCTGCGACCGAGCGGGCCGGTCGCCCGGTTTCCTCGACGGCAGCGGCTTTTCCCATCGCGTCCCCCGCTGGCACCGATGGTCCCGCGGGAGGTGCCGGAGGGTGCGCGGCTCCGGGGTCCCCCGCGGGAGAACCTGCCGTCTACTCGGGGAGCTTGGGCAGCAGACCGGTCCGCCGGCCGCCCTGCTGGAATGCCTTGTAGATCTCCTCGGCCGCCAGGTTCAAGGCCTTCCCCGCGGTGAGCTCTCCCACCACGGCCTGGTTCAGGCGCAGGCCCAGGATGGCCTCGACCTGGGCCCCCTCCTTGTAGCCCAGGACCTGTCGCGCATAGGGCAGGCTCTTCTTGTAGGCGACCATCCAGCGAAACTCCGGCCTGGCGACCAGGTCGGAGTCGAAGACATCCATGCGGACCGGCGGGATCCCGCCGAACTCGGCGAACTTGTACTGGCCCTCGAAGGTGAGGAACCACTTCATGAAGGCGAGGGCCGCCTTCTTGCGCTCGGCGGGGATGTTCCTGGGAATGCCCGACACCCAGTTCCCGATCGGGGTGGCGAAGACACCGTCGGCCGGCCGGGGAATCACCGCGACGTTGACCTTGCCCACGACGCGGGAGCGCTCCGGGTTATCCATGTTGGGCCAGGCGGCGGCGACCATGTTGAGCTGCAGCGCCTTCCCGGTGGTCATCAGCTGGATCAGGTCATTCTGGCCGATGGCCCCGCTGTTCGGCGGGCCGAAGCGCTTGGCGAGGGAAAGATAGAAATCCAGGGCCCGCTTGGCCTGGGGGCTGTTGACGGTCACGGTGAAATCCCCGCTGGGCGCGTCCTTCTCGATGCTGCCCCCCACCCCCAGCAGGTAGGACATCCAGTCGTAGCGGATGGCGTTGCCGCGCTCGCCGCGCACGACAAAGCCGTAGAGCTCGCCCGCCTTGCCGAGCTTCTCCGCCGCGGCCACCACGTCGTCCCAGGTCTCGGGCGTCTTGAGGCCGGCCTGCTGGAAGAGGTCCGAGCGGTAGTAGTAGAGGTTGACGTTGCCCTGCACCGGGAGTCCCATCAGGACCCCGTCGCGGTCGCGCCACTGGGTCCGCTCGTTCCAGAAGAGGCAGTCGTCGTAGCGGCTGACCTGGGGGTCCAGCCGAAAATCGGGGTCGATCTCGCGGAGCGGGGCGAGGAAGCCGCCGAGGTAGAATTCCACGGTGTTCTGGGTGTCGATGTTGACCCAGTCAAAGGGGCTCTCCTTGCCGCGGGCGGCGTTGCGGGCCTTCTCCAGCATGCCGGCGTACGGGCTCACGTCGAGGGTGACCTTGTTCCCCGTCTGCTCCTCGTACAGCTTGACCACCTTCTCGAAGCCGCCGTACCAGGGGGACTGGTTGATCAGCAGGGTGATCGGTGGATGCTTTCCCACGTCCAGGAAGAGGTCCTTGGTCGGCCGGGCGGGCTGGGCCGCCTCCGCGGTGACGGGTGCCAGCGCGATCGGTGCCCCCCACGAGGTCGCCAGGACCGCCCAGATCGAGAGCCGGGTCAGGATCCGCAGCCGCTTCGCGTGCGAGCACATGGCCTTCCTCCTCCGCGATACGAGGTCCCCCGGGCTATTGCAGTCGCCGCCGGCCGGCGAGGTGTGCCTCGGGCGTCCCGGCCTCCTCCAGCCAGTCCACGTAACGCTGATGGATCTCAGCGGCCAGCCCTCCGTGGCTCGGGAGCAGGTCGCGGGACTCCTGCGGGTCGTCGCTCAGCCGGTAGAGCGCCGGCTCGGTCGAGATCCGTGCCTGCGCCGGGTCCACCAGCTTGTTGGTGTACATGGCCGCGCCGCGGACCTGCTCGCGGTAGCAGCCAGCGTAGTGCAGGCACCAGCCGTCCTGGGTGACGACGGCGCACTTCGCCAGGAGAGGCGAGTGGTGGATCAGGGTGTTGGAGCAAACCGCGATGTCCCGGAGCCCGCGCACCTCCCCGCGCATCAGCGGCATCAGCGACCGGCCGTGCAGGGTCTCGGGGCGGAACTGCCACTCCTCGGTGACGAACATGCCGCACTGCAGCGCCTGGGTGCGCGCCTGCCCCCTGACCGATTCGGTCGCCACCAGGCCGGCCATCTCCAGGATGGTGGGCATCAGGTCGGGTGCCTGCACGATGGCCCCGGTGCGCTGGCCTCGGGTCTGGCCCGGCAGCCGGATCATCAGCGGGACGTGCCGGATCTCGCTGTACATCGGGATCGCCTCGTAGGAGAAGGCGCCCCCCTCCTTCTCGGCCATCAGGGACTTGCCGGTCAGGTCGTGCTCGCCGAAGAGGTACCCGTGATCGGTGGCGATGATGACCGCCGTGTCCTCGGCGAGGCCCAGCGCCTCGATCTTCTCCAGCAGCACGCCGATCCAGTGGTCCACCATGGTGGCCTCGGCCATGTACCGGTGGCGGATGTGGGTGAGCTCCTCCGCGGTCAGGAAGTTCCGCCAGAAGTCGTAATGCGGGTAGGTGATCTCCTCCCCGTGGTACTCCGACTCGTAGAGGGCGAGGTAGGGCGGCGGCGCGTCCCAGGGCTCGTGGGGGTCGAAGAGGTCGAGGTACAGGTAGAACTTCTCCTGGTCCTGGTTGTCCTCCAGCCACTGGCAGGCGGCCCGGATGGTGCGGGCGGCGAAGCGATCCTCCTCCGACCGCCACCAGGAGCTGTTGCGGGCGTAGTTGACCATGATGAAGTCCAGGCTGCGGTTCTTCTTGCCGTTCCCCGGCAGCGGGACCCGCCTGGGGGCCGTGCGCCAGAGATCGGTCTCCTGGCCGCGGATCCACTCGAACCCGCTGAAGCCGCGGCTGTAGTTGAACCCCATCTCCAGCAGGTGGGGGTTGTCCGCGATCATCTCGGTCACGAATCCCGACGCGGTGAGGAGCTGCTGCAGCGTGATCGTGGCGGCGGGGAGCGGGCACCACTCGTGGTCGATGAAGCTGAAGCGGCCGCTCATGAGGTCGAGGCGGTTGGGGACGGTGGGGAAGGAACCCAGGTAGGCGTTGTCGAACACCCACGAGGTGGCCGCGAAGCGGTTCAGGTTGGGCGCCTGGACCCGGGTGGGGCCGTAGCAGGCCAGGTTGTCGCGCCGGTAGGTGTCGGTCATGACGAGGACGATATTCATGGCGGCTGCGCTCCTTCCCGGAGAGCGGGTCTCCTGCGTCACATCTCACGTCGTGAGTCGATATCAGAGCCGCCCCTCCCAGTCAAGAGAATCCCGCCCGTCGCCCGATGTCCCGCACGCTTCCCACTTGACGTCCGTCGACCTTTCCGGGATGCTCTGGCGGACACCGACGGGTGGGCGAGGTCCGGTCCTCCCACCCCGTCCCCGACTCCTCCGCCCCCGTTCCGAGGGAGTCCTCTCCCATGCGAGCCCTGCTCCTGCGGCTCGGTCCCTGGACCGAGTTTGCGATCGTCCTCGGGATCTGCCTCGGCTGGCCCATCTTCGAATCGGTGCGGGACGTCGCTCTGGGCCGGCCCTTGCCGCGCATCGGCGCAGGCGACGTCCTGGTCCTGGCCGCCTTCGATCTCGGGACAGGGCTGGTGGCGGGAGGCTTCCTCGCGCTGCGGGGCTGGAGCTGGAGCGCCTTCAACGTTCGGGTAACCTGGCGGACGACCGCGGGCGGCCTGCTGCTCGTTCTGGCGGGCTACGCCAGCTTCATCGCCGGGGCCATGGTGGTGGCGATGACCCCCGGCGGCGAGGCCCACCTGAAGGCGCTTCCCGATTTTCCGGGCGTCCCGATTCCCGTGGCCGCCCTCGGGGCGGTGGTGAATGGCTGCTTCGAGGAGCTGCTCCTGGTCGGGTACGTGTTCCGGGTCCTCGAGCCCCAGGGCCTCGGAATCGCCATGGGGGGGAGCGTCCTGCTCCGCGTCCTGCTGAACGTGTCCCAGGGGCCGCTGGGCGTCACCGGCATCCTCCTCCTGGGCATGCTGTACGCCGTCGTCTACTGGGACTACCGGCAGCTCTGGCCGCTCATGCTGGCCCACGTGATCCTGGACTTTCTCGGGCTGGCCCGGCTTTGACAGACGCGGAGGCGGGGGTGGAGGCTCTGATGAATCACCGGCGGACGATCCGGCAGTCCACGATGCGGCTGGGCGGCAGCCCGGCCTCCGTCTTTCCCCTGCTCTGCCCGGTCCGGGAGTCGGAGTGGATCGAGACCTGGCGCTGCCGCATGGTCTACAGCGACTCCGGCCATGCGGAGCGGGACTGCATCTTCCAGACGGAGTTCCCGCAGGACGGACCCCTGGACACCTGGGTGGTCTCGCGCTACGAGCCGCCGAGCCTGATCGAGTTCGTCCGGGTGAACGCGCATCGGGCCATCCGATACGCCATCACGCTGCGCGCCGCGGCAGGGGGGGGCACGGAGGCGGAGTGGCGGCAGGTCCTCACCGGGCTCGACGCGGAGGGGGACGCATTCGTCGAGGGCCTGGCGGAGGGGGAGTTCCCCCGCCGGATGGCGGCGCTGGAGCGTATGCTGAACCACTTCCTCGCCACGGGGCGGATGCTCCACGTCGGCGGGAGCTCCGGGGAAGGCGTCACGCCCGAGGGCAGTCGCTGAGCGGACCGGTCCGTTGGACGGATGAGGCGGCGTGTTGCCAGCCGGACTCAGGCGAACAGCGCGGCGGCGAACTCGCGCGGGTCAAAGGGCTGGAGGTCCTCGGGGCTCTCGCCCACGCCGACGTAGCGGACGGGGAGCTGGAGCGAGGAGGCGATGGCGATGACGGCCCCGCCCTTGGCGGTGCCGTCCAGCTTGGCGACGACCAGCCCGGTGACGCCGATGGCCTGGTGAAACTCGCGGGCCTGGGCCACGGCGTTCAGCCCGGTGGTGGCGTCGAGGACGAGCAGGGTCTCGTGGGGGGCGGCGGGGATCTCGCGGGCGATCACCCGGCGGATCTTCTTCAGTTCCTCCATGAGGTTCTGCCGCGTGTGCAACCTCCCGGCCGTGTCGATCAGCAGGCGCTGCACGCCCCGGGCGGCCGCCGCCTTGCAGGCGTCGAAGACCACGGCGGCCGGGTCGCCCCCCGGGCGGTGGGCGATGACCTCCGCGTCGATCCGCCGACCCCAGATCTGGAGCTGCTCGATGGCAGCGGCGCGGAAGGTGTCCGCCGCCGCCAGGAGCACCGACTCTCCCCCGTCCCGATAGCGCTTGGCCAGCTTGGCGAGAGTGGTGGTCTTGCCCGAGCCGTTCACCCCGAGAAAGAGCGTCACGTGCGGCGGCACCGGGGGGAGCGGGGCGGGGGGAGCCCCGACCGCGAGCAGCTCCGCGATGCGCTCGGTCAAGACGCCCCGCATCGCCTCCGCGGTCGTGATCCCCTGGCGGCGCAGCGCATCCCGCGCCGAGTCGAGGAGGGCCGCGGCCGCGGCCGGCCCGAGGTCCGAGGCGAGCAGGGCCTCCTCGAGCGAGGCGAGGGCCTGCTCGTCCAGGGGGGCGCCGTAGAGGGGCGCGAGCCTGGCCAGCAACCCTTCCCGGGTCTTGCGGAGCCCGTCCTTGAGGCGGGAGAAGAAGCCGGAGCGGCCCGGGGTCTCGGCGGCCATCAGAGGGCCTGGTCCAGGGCATAGGCGGCGCGGCGCGCCTCGAAGAGGCTGCGGCCCGGGACGGCGTCCGGGGCGAGCACCAGGCACAGGGCGCAGGAGGCCTTGAGGCGAATCAGGGCCACGGTGCCGCCCTCGGCCTCGAGCAGGAGGTCGGTGACGGGTCCCTGGTCCAGCGGCTCCGCCGCGGCCATGCTCTCGCGCAGCAGCATGGCGCATCCGCTGCCCAGACCCTCGAGCAGCGGCAGGGCGCCCCGGCTCGCCTGGGCGATGGCCACGCCGTCGCCGTCCACCAGGATCGCGCCCCGCGATCCGGCCACGCGGGTGAGCAGATCCTCCAGGATGCCCTGGAGCTCCTTGCCGGCCACGAATCCTCCGGACGTTGCACGTCCGGAGGCTTCGTGCATAGAGACCTGAATTCTCCGGAGTGCCTGTGGGCCTTTTCCAGCAGCCGCTCAGGCGGCTGCTGCCCGCATGTTCACGGAGATCACCCTGGAGATGCCTTCCTCCTCCATGGTGACCCCGTACAGGCTGTCGGCTGCCTCCATGGTGTGCTTGTTGTGGCTGATGACGATGAACTGGGACGACTGGGACATCTCCCGGAGCAGCGTGACGAACCGCTCCACATTGGCGTCATCCAGGGGGGCGTCCACCTCGTCCAGGACGCAGAATGGGCTCGGGCGTGTCGAGAAGAGCGCCAGGAGCAGCGCCAGGGCTGCCAGGGCCCGCTCGCCGCCCGAGAGCAGCGAGAGCACCGTGGCGCGCTTGCCGGGCAGCCGCAGGATCATCTCGACGCCCGGCTCCTCCTGCTCCTCGCCCTCGGGCGGCTCCACCAGCCGCAGCGCGGCGTTCCCCCCGCCGATCAGCCGGCGCCAGTAGCCGTCGAAGTGCTGGTTCACGGTCTCCAGCGTCGCGCTGAAGAGCGCCTGGATCGTCTTGTTGATCTCGGCGATCGCCTGCCGGAGCGAGGCCACCGACTGGGTGAGGTCGGCGGCCTGCGTGGCCAGGAACGTGTGCCGCTGGCAGAGAGCCTCGTACTCCTCCAGGGCCCCCAGGTTGGCCGGCCCGAGCTCGTGGAGCTTCGCCCGCACCTCGTCCAGCTCCAGACGGGCGGCCTCGGTCTCGAGGGGAGACTCGGCGAACCGCTCGCGCAGGTCCGGCAGGCCGACGTTGTGCTCCTGCAGCAGGTCCTGCTCGAGGAGCGTCATGGCGGTCTTCAGCTCGCTGCGCCGGGCGCCCAGGGCCGCGATCCGGTCGGCCAGCTCGGACTCCTCGTGCCGCCGGGTGCGGAGCGCCTCCTCCAGCTGGCGGATGACCTCCTGGGAGGCGGCGCGCGCCTCCTGCAGGCGCACCACCTCGTCCTGGCTCGACTGCTCCTGCTGGCGCAGCGCGCCGAGCCCTGCGCGCAGACGCTCCTGCGTCTCGGCCAGGGCGGTTTGCTGGCTGGCGAGATCGGCGGACTCTTGCAGCAGCCGGGCCGTCTCGGCGACCGCCTCCTGGTGCTCCTGGCGCATGCGGGCGATCTCGCGAAGCGTTTCCTCGCGCTGGGCCGCCAGGGAGGCCAGGTGCACCCGCTGCTCCGCGAGGTGGGACGCCACGCCCTCGCGCTGCTGCCGGAGCGAGGAGACGGCGCTCTCGCGCGCGGGGATCTCCGCGGCCAGGCGGACCGCCTCGGCCTCGTCGGCCGCCACGGCCGCGCGCAGCAGCTCGATCTCCCCCCCGATGCGAGCGAGGTCGGCCTCGACCGCCTGGAGCTCGATGCCGAATAGCTCGAGCTGCTGGCTGAGCCGCGCCTCTTCCGCTCGCCGCGCGGCGAGGTCCTTCTCGACCGCCAGGAGGTCCAGCTCGGCCTGCCGCTCCTCGAGCCCGGCCTCCTCGGCCATCCGCTCGGCCAGGGCAATCTCCTCGACGACCAGACCCAGCGCCTCGCGCAGCCCCGCCAGGCCGGCCTCGCTGGTGACGAGCGCCTCCTCCAGTTCGCGCTCCTCCCGGCGCTGGCCGAGGAGTCCCTGCGGCGCGGGCGTTCCGCCCAGGGTGATCCCCCGGTGCGTCAGGATCTCGCCGGCCAGCGTCGCCACGATGAAGGGGCCGGGCAGCTCCCGGGCGACGGCCTGGGCAGCCTCGAAGTCGCTCACGATCACCGCGTCCGCCAGCAGACTCGTCACCCAGGGCTCGGCCCCCTGGGGGGCGCGCAGCAGATCCAGGGCCAGGCCCTCGACCTGCGCCCGCAGCTCCTTGGGGAGGGTCTCCACCTGCGCGGCGATCTCCTCCCGCGTCCGCCCGCTCCAGGTGCCTTCCCCCGTGGGCGTGGGGGCGAGGAGCGTGGCCCGGCCCAACCCCGTCCGGAACAGATAGGCGAGGGCCTCGCGCGCCTCGGCCCACGTCTCGACCCGCACCCCCTGGAGGTGATGGCCGAGAATCGCCTCGAGAGCCTTCTCGTGCCGGGGCGCGACCTCGAGGATCTCCGCCAGGGGGCCGAGGATCCCCCCGAGGCGCCGGTCGCGGCCGGCCTGGAGGAGGAGGCGGTTGCCCTCCTCGAAGTCGGTAAACTGCAGGCGCAGCTCGTGGAGGGAGCCCAGGCGGCCGCGCTGACGCTCGACATCCGCCGTGAGCCCCGCGATCTCGGCCTCGAGGCGGCGGCGCGCCTCGCGGGCGCGCCCGGCGTCGAGCTGGGCCTGCTCCCGCCGGGCGGCGGCCGCCTGCTGCCGCTCGTGCACCTCGTCCCGGCGAGCCAGGTCGGCCGACGAGGAGGCGGCGGAGCCCTCGCGCTGGCTGGTGGCCTCGGCGTGGTGCTGGCGGAGGCGGTCGGCCTGGATGGTCATCTGGCGATTGCGCTCCTGGAGGGTCGCCAGCTCGTTTCGCTTCATGGCGAGCTGGGTTCCCTGGTGGCCGGCCTGCCCGCGCAGGCGCTCCAGCTCGGCCACGCCGCTGGCGACGGCGGCATCGTCCGCCTTGAGGCGCTCGGCATCGACGGCCAGGGCGGCCTCGAGGCGGGTGACCTCCTCCTCTTGGCGCTCGGCCCGGATGGCGCTGACGTCGAGGTCGGCGAGCAGCCCCCGCGCGCGGTCCTCCAGGCCGGCCAGCGTGGCCTGGGTGTGCGTGCGCTGCAGGCCGGCGCTCTCGAGCTGCTGGGCCAGATTGCGCAGCTCGGCCTCGTCGCGGTCGATGTGCCCGCGGAGCGCGTAGAGAGCCTCCTGCGCGGCGGCCGCGGCCTGCTCCTCGGCGAGCGCGCGGAGCCGCCGCTCCTCGACCTCGGCCTCCGAGGCGCCGATCCCGGCGCGCAGCCCCGCCAGCGTCTGCTGGAGGGGGCCGAGCTCCGCCAGGATGGCCTGCAGCTCTTCCCACAAGCCGGAGTGCTCGCGAAATTTGAGGAACAGCTTCAGCTCGGTGGCGCGCCGGTCCAGCTCGCGGTAGCGCTCGGCCTTGTTGGCCTGACGCTTGAGGGAGTTCCGCTGCCGCTCGACTTCGCCGATGACATCCCGGATGCGGAGCAGGTTCTGCTCCGTCGCCTCCAGCTTGCTCACGGCAGACCGTTTCTTGGTCTTGTACTTCATGATCCCGGCCGCTTCTTCGATGAGCACCCGCCGCTCGGCCGGCTTGGCGTTGACCACGCTGCCGATGCTGCCCTGCTCGATTAGGGCATAGGGCTCGCCCGCGAGGCCGGTGTCGATGAACATGTCCTGGACATCCCGCAGGCGGCAGGGGACCTTGTTCAGCAGGTACTCGCTCTCTCCCGAGCGATAGAGGCGGCGGGTGACGTTGACCTCGGTGTACCCGGTGGACAGTTCGCCCTCGTTGCGGGTCAAGGTCAGGGCCACCTCGGCGAGGCCGAGTGGCTTGCGGCGGGTGTTCCCGGCGAAGATGAAGTCCTCCATCCGGTCGCCGCGCAGCAACTTCGCGCTCTGCTCGCCGAGCGCCCAGCGAATGGCGTCGGAGACGTTGCTCTTCCCGCACCCGTTGGGGCCGACGATGCAGGTGACGCCGGGCTCGAGGGCGAGATCGACCTTGTCGGCAAACGATTTGAACCCGAACAGGGAGATTTTCGAGAGATGCATGTCCGGAGCGGTCCCCTTTCTCGCGTTATGTTCGGTGTGTGCCGAGTTGACAGCGGACGCTAGCACGGGGGGAGAGGGAATGTCAAGTTGGAAGTACAAGGAATGGGGCCGAATTCTCGCCACGCCACGAGATCTTGTGTCTCGATCCTGGTCAACCCGAGAGGAGCTCGAGAGCGCGCCGGGCGGCGTCGCGCTCGGCAGCCTGCCGGCTCGACCCCTCGGCCTGTGCCGACACGTTCCCACCATCCCCTCGAACCGTCACCTCGAGACGGAAGATCGGCTGGTGGGGCGGGCCGCGCCGCTCAAGGAGGCGGTAGACGGGGAGGGTTCCGAATCGTGACTGGGCCAGGATCTGCAAGGCGGACTTGGGATCCATGGGTGGAGGGGTGACCGGCTCGCCACTCCGGCCGATGATCCGACGCGCCAGGTCCCGGACCGGATCGAGTCCGCCATCCATCACCACGGCGCCGAGAATGGCCTCGAACAGCTCCGCCACCATCCGGTCACTGGGGCCCTCGGGGAGGGGCGACCCATCCACGGGACGGCTCGTGGCCGGCAGCAACCCGGCTGTCGTCGGCTCGTCGGGGCCGGGGGCCTCGGGAAGCGGGAGCCCGAGCTGCCGCGCCAGGCGGGCCAGCCCCGAGCGGCTCGACCAGGTAGCCCGGATCCGGGTCAGATCACCGGCGCCGGCGTGGGGCCAGAGGCGGAAGGCCGTGTCGGCCACGGCAAAGTTCCAGGCGGCGTCCCCGAGAAATTCCAGGCGCTGACGGACGGCCGCCTGGCCGGGAGTGAGGGGAGGGGTCAGGATGCCGAGCGCCTGCGCCAGGAGCGCGGGGTCCGCAAACCGGTACGCCAGGGCCGCCTGGCACACCTCCGCCAGGCTCTGGTGCGAGGGCGAGGATTCCTCGGGTGCCGGCATGCCCGCGAGCCTAGCATGGCCGCTTCCCGGCCGCAATCGATCTTGCCAGCTCCCCGCGAATCGGATAGGCT
>Ga0335070_10008299_pt1 | contig 12178 bp, 14 predicted proteins | sample Lox_Sample_13_FD_206722 | JGI IMG/M metagenome (GOLD analysis project Ga0335070, IMG submission 206722) | Soil microbial communities from Loxahatchee National Wildlife Refuge, Florida, United States - Lox_Sample_1.3 | ecosystem: Environmental > Terrestrial > Soil > Wetlands | place: USA...
GGATAGGTAGTTGGGCTGAACAACTCCTGACCCGGGGTTTCGCTGGAGAAGGCAGCTGCCTTCTTGGTTTCATAAGGGTACCACCATTGAGCGCTGTCCGAAACGTGTCCTCCAGGATTTGTGGTTGCATCTCTTGATGGATTATAACCAGCGTCTTCGATGTTGACCGTGTAATGAGAATATTTCGGAGTGCCGTCATTTATCCTCCAGAAAGGCGCTCCAGAGGACTCATCAACGTGGGTAATGATCAGACCACGATCCAGAGTATCTCCACCGTAATTCAGATTAGGCCATAAATAGCAGGAAAAGTCCGAATCTTTTTTGTCATATTTAGCAGTTGAGCGGGGGTTACGATATTCTAACAGAAAGTACTCTCCTGAAGATGGTCTGATCGGGAGCATGTACAGTGAACTATCTTTGGTCGTTTCGAAGTTATACAGAACTACGGAATTGTGAGCCCCCGCGCTTGGAACTAAAGGGGTAATCCACCCGAGTGTCTTCTTACTCCATCCGCAGAGGTGAGACGGGATTTCCGAGCCGATGGAAAGTAACCCATAACCGTAATAACCCATGACGCACTGGTCGTTAACTGGATGGTCATTGGAGTCATTAGGTGTATAAAACGTGTTAACTGATGTTTTGGCATCGTAATCATAAAGGTCGGGCAACCCCACGTTATGGGCTAATTCATGGCAGAATACCCTTATCTTATTCAACCCGCTTACTCCTGAAAAACCGGGAGGATAAAGAGGATCGTGCAGCGGCACAGTCTCAGGCGAGGTATTCCACCTGGGGATTCTCATTTCATCATAAGGTCCGGGTCCAGAGCCTAACGGATAGACCATGGCATAGGACCAGATGTCGTACCAGTCCTGAGAATCTTCCTGCCCATTTCCGGAACGAATAAAGATGACTGCATCGACGTTGCCGTCATGATCTCCATCATATTTGGAGAAATCGATTACCGGATCCAGTTCCGGGAACAGTTCCTCAAAGTCAAAGTAGGGCGTGTAAATCCCGGCGTTATACCAGTCTATCACCTCCCCGGTAACGTTCAGTTTCCCATAGGAGACTTCATAATAATAATCCGCCACTGAACCGCCAGGATAAACATTCCTGGAGAAAAGCAAACTGTCAAAAGTTGCCCTGGAGTATGTGCCGTGCCGGTTGCTCCAGTCAACCATAATTGCAAGAACCTTCAGGGTATCGGCACTAAACCGGTATGATGCTATGCTGACACTATCCTGGTGAGTCATTTGCGATGCTGGAATCTTTCCAAACTGCTCTTTCAGTTTTTCATCAGGAATGTCCAGAATTACCCCTCTGGAAAGGTCAACCGCATAAGAGATTTCATAAACTGCTAACAGGATGAACCCGAGGACAACAAAAACTTTAAACAATCTTTTCATAAAGTCTCCTCTCTATAAACTACGCATTGAATTTTTGAGAAGTTTCAAAGACCTTCAAAACTTGACAGACATGTTATTATTATAATCAGAAACCCGAAAAAATCAAGCTCTTTCGTTCGAAAGCTTTTACTGCTCTGAAATTGTTGACATTTTTGTTATATTTTATTTGACTGAATATCAAAGAGTTACAAAATAGTGCTAAAGTATGACTTTATATGTTACATCTTTAAGGAAAATTCATTTTACAAATTACGAGAGTCAAACTTAGCTCCTATCCAGGAGTTCAAGTTTGAAGAAGCTGGATATAAAGAAGCCCACTGGGATGGAAGGAGCGATTTGAATAATTCAGTTGCCTAAGATATCTTTTTTTACCGGATCAAAGCAGGGGGTTTTGCAGAAACGAAGAAAATGCTCTTGCTGAAATAGGAAAGTGTCAGGAGCCTTTGGTCCCGACCAATCACTACGAATTATTTCTCTCTATGGATCAGAGAAAGAAACTCCTGCCTGGTAACTGCCGACTCACGGAAGCTTCCTAAGACGGAGGAAGTGACCATTACTGAATTCTGTTTTTCCACCCCTCTCATCATCATACACAAGTGTCGTGCCTCGATCATCACTCCAACGCCGACCGCATCAATCGAATCTCGCACTGCATAGGCGATCTGCTCGGTCAGTCTTTCCTGCAGTTGTAACCTCTTGGCATACATATCTGCCAAACGGGCTAATTTACTGGCACCAAAGACCTTCCCTTTGGGAATATAGCCGATATGACAGCGCCCGAAAAAAGGCAGAAGGTGGTGCTCGCACAGACTGTAAATCTCGATGTCTTTTACTATGACCATACTGTTGGTTTCCTGGGTAAAAAGAGCCTCATTGATCAGTTGTTTCCTGTCAACCCAGTAACCCGAGGTCAGGTAGGAAAGAGACTGGGCTACTCGCTGAGGTGTTTTGAGCAGTCCTTCGCGGTTTGTATCCTCTCCTAACTCTATCAACAACTCCTTAACCAGCTTTTCTATCTTGTCGTAATCAATTTTTCTGTCCATTGATTATCTCCTTTTTCAAAAGCTCTGTGTAGTCATCTAGGGGTTGCATGCCCTTCATTGATAGATTTGTAACGACTTCCCTTATGCTCAAACCTGTTCCTGGTAGCACTAATTCAGGATTTAGTTCATACAACGGTATAGCAAGATATGGACGGCTTTCTATGTTTGGATCAGGAAGAGTCAAATCCTTGGTATTAAGCACCAGATCATCATATAAAATTAAATCCAGGTCAATGGTTCTGGCGGCATATTTATCCTTACCTCTTTTTCTGCCTAAATCTTTTTCAATTTTTCGTAATACTTTATGTTTTAAATCCACCGGAGAAGTATCGGTTTCAATTTCCACTACACAATTGTAGTATCGGGGCTGCTGTAGTCCTCCCTCAGGCAAAGTTTCGTAAACAGTAGAGATACCCAAAATATGTTCTTCCCTTGATATCAGTCTAATTGCATTTCTAACATTCTCAGACGGATTGATATTTGAACCTACCCCGATAAATGCCCTCACCATAGCTAATTTTCTCTTTTTCTTTCTATCTCGACTCCCACACTCCGGGCGAATCTGAGAGCCGATGGTTTATCCACTCTCACCTGCACCTGCTTCACCCCCGGCTGATCCAGACAGACATGAGCAATCGCTTCAGCCAGAGCTTCTAGCAGATAATATTTCGAGCTTTCTACCATACTCAGGACTTTCTTCTTTAGTGCTCGGTAATCTACTGAGTCCTCGAACCTATCACTTCTGGCAGCTTTTACCAGATCAGCGAAAATGACAAGATTGATCAGCACGTCTTGCTTTTCGCGGCGTTCATCTTCGTTAATTCCTATAATACAGCGCGCCGATAGGTCACTTATCAGGATTCGATCCATTAACATACTCCCTCAAATGCAGGCCACCATCCACATTGATGATCTGGCCGGTTACAAAATCACTTCCCAAGAGATAAACCACTGCCTCGGCGATGTCTATCGGACTTCCATGTCGCTTTAGAGGCACAGTATGCATAATCCTCTCCAGATACCGTTTATCTTTGCCAGGAGGCGGAAGTATCAATCCCGGAGCAACTCCGTTCACCGAAATATCGGGTGCAAACTCTAAAGCCATCATTTCAGTCAGGACAGAAAGAAGATGTTTGCTTAAGATGTACGGAACGTGCAGAAAGTCATAATCCTTTATCCTGGCATCCAGTAAATTTATTATTTTCCCGATTTTGACCAGCCTGGCAAATTCACGGCTCAAAACAAGAGGAACCCAGGTATTAACCTGGATATGCAGCTTAAGGTCTTCGAAACTCATGTCTCTGAGCTTTCCAGGAAGAAAAATGGAAGCATTATTCACCAGAAAATCCAGCGAACCAGAAGCTTTCAGAGCTTGAGAAATCAAAGGAGTGTATTCCCTTGGATTCTTAAAATCAGCCTTCACTACCCAGGAGTTCACTTCATACTTAGTTAACTCAGAACGGAGTTTTTGAGCTTCTTTCCTGGATCTATCGTAATGAATGACGATATTCACGCCTTCGCTGGCAAGAGCAAGGCATATCTCTCGCCCAATTCTCTTGGATGCTCCTGTAATGAGTGCTGTTTTCCCTTTTAAGGCTTTTTCTGCCATTTTTTCTATTGACTATAGCTTTTATCTTTCTAAATCAACTGGTTAATCTTTGCCGCTAAAATAAAGTCGTTCCGCGAAAGCCCACCTATCTTGTGAGTGGAGAGCTCTAACTTTACTTTGCTATAATAGATGCAAATATCCGGATGATGATTTTGCTTTTCAGCCAAGTCCGCTACTTTATTGACAAAAGCAATGCTTCCTTTGAAATCCCTGAATTGAAATTCCCTCTCCATCGACTTTTCTTCGATCATCCATCCTGGAATCTGAACTGCCAGCTCTTTTATGACCTGTTTAGAGAGAGTGTTCTCCCCTGCTGTCACCGGTATGCAATTTTCTTCTGATAAGTTCATTTCCCCTCCTTTGTTTGACTAATGGATAAGCCCTACCAAACTTTGCGGTTTTATCCTCTCCCCTTTTTTGATAAGCTCTCTAGCTGCATTTATTTTCCCCCAGACGTTGCACATCATTGCTCCTCTGACTTTCCCTTCCTTTAGGTAGTAGATGACGCCGGTATCATTTTCTTTTTGCCAGTCGGCAAAAGTCTCCAGCCGTGAATCCACTTCTCCTACCGCTTCATATCCAAACTCGAAAAGATCGGAGAAAAAATACGGCATATAATCAAACTTTTCATATGCACCGGCCATATTTCTGCCTGCCCATTTACCCTGGTTTACCGCATTATCCCAGTGCTCAACCCGCATATTCTGACCCAGTACCTGATAAGGGAAAAGAGCATTGTCGCCGGCAGCATAGATATTTGGATCAGAGGTCTGCAGATATTCGTTCACCTCGATTCCATTACTTACTTTCAACCCTGCCTGCCGGGCAAGATCCATCACTGGCTTAATTCCTACGCCTATGATCAATATGTCAGACTCGACTTCCTTTCCTTCGCCGGTCTTGGTGACGAATTCACCCCCGCATTTGATAAAAGAAGCAGGCTGATCATCGTTCAAGATCGTGATGCCGCGCTCAATATAGTGCTGCTGAACTGCCTTTCCCAGGTAATCAGGGAATACTCTTTGAACTAAATATAGCTCCGGGAAAATCATAGTCACTTTAATTTGGTTGATATTTAGCGCTGCCGCTATCTCTGACCCGATAAACCCTCCGCCGATCACCACAGCGGACTTTCCTTCTTTTGCCTCATCTCTGATTCTGAGATAATCGTCAAGATACCGGTAATAACAGGCATCCCTGATAGTTCCTCCCTGAACGGTTAGAGTCCTTGGCACTCCGCCTGTGGCTAATAGCAGCTTTTCATACCTATAGCTATTTCTATTCTCATCTATAACTATTTTTCTTTTAGCATCCAGCTCAATGATCTTGATTCCCAGCCTTACATCGATACCTCTCTCGTCATAATACTTCTGGTCATGCAAAAAAATCTCCTCTACCTTTTTCTTTCCAAACCAGAGCTTTTTGGAGAGAGACGGACGGTCATACGGAAGGTGATTTTCGTTTCCGACTAAAAGGACTGAACCTTTCTTGTCGATTTCGCGGATGCCATCAGCTGAACATCCGCCAGCTAGCCCTGTACCCACTATAATGTATTTATAAGATTGTTCGGGCATTGTTTGGACCTCCCTTTTAAATTCGAGTAACTTAGTATATATAAGACGAGATTATTCTAAATAAAAAAGAAAAAAAGTCAAGCTGTTTTTGAATACTTCACTTATCTTCAATACATTCAGCTCCCCTTTTTGACCAAAGAAGCCTATATTATTGAAACTTTATGCAAATCAAATCTGAATTCTGGAGAAAAGGTAACTGCCTACTATCAAAATCAAAAAGGTTATGACTCCAAGGACCAGAAAATCAGTGACTAATCCGAAGTGCGAGATGTTTACAAGAGTAATCCTCAAGGCATCGACTCCGTATGAAAGAGGGTCAACCTGAGCGACAATTTTTAGCGCTTCAGGCAGTCCCTGCAGGGGGAACAAGGCTCCTGAGAGGAAAAAAAGCGGCATAACCAGGAAATTCATGATCAGCTGGAACCCCTGCATATCCTCTAAGACCGAAGCTATGGCTGTTCCAAAGGCAGTAAAAAGCAGTGCTATGAGAAATATGAAAACAAGTGTGACCGGAAGAAATCCTACATTTTCCAGCCTGAATCCCACCAAAAGTGCAAGTAAAAGTGTTATGATCCCCTGAAATGAGGCTACAGTCGCTCCTCCCAAGGTTCTTCCGATCATAATGTAAATGCGGGAGGTGGGCGCTACCAGGGTCTCTTTCAGGAAGCCGAACTGCCTGTCCCAGATGATTTCTATGCCTGAGAAAACCGCGGAGAAAAGAACCCCCATAGCAATGATGCCTGGTGCCAGAAACTCGATGTAGTTGCCAGCTCCTGCTTTTTTATAAATCGGATTCAGTCCAAAACCCAGTGCCACCAGAAAAAGAAGCGGCTGTCCCAGAGAGCCTATAATCCTTGCCCTGGATCGGGAATATCTTTTCAGCTGCCTTAGCCAGAGGATATAGATGGTATTCATATCTGTTCACCTTCCGCGAAAAACTCTTCTTCTCATTCTCATTCTTTCCAGAGGGTTACTCTCCTCTTCCCGGATAGTCGTTCCGGTTAATGCCAGAAATGCATCCTCCAGGGAGGTCGTGCTGGTGCTCTGCTTAAGCTCTGACGGTGAACCCTGGGCAACTATCTTACCGTGATCGATTATGGCAATTCTCTGGGCAATCCTGTCAGCTTCATCCATATAATGAGTTGTGAAAAAAACCGTCATTTTCTCCTCAACATTCAGACTTTTGATATGACCCCAGATATGGCTTCTGGTCTGGGGATCAAGACCTAAGGTCGGCTCGTCTAAAAAAAGTATTTTGGGATGGTGGATCAATCCTCTGGCTACCTCCAGCCTCCTTTTCATCCCGCCTGAGAATTTTTTTACTAATTCTCCCCTTCGGTCCCAAAGCTCGACGAATTTCAACAACTGCTCTATTCTCGACTTGCGGACCTCTTTAGAAACCTTGTAGAGAACCCCGTGGAATTCCATATTCTCAAGAGCGGTTAATTCATCGTCCAGGCTGGGGTCCTGAAAAACTATACCAAAAGAACTGCGTGCCTCATTCTGGTTTCTGACAGGGTCAGCTCCGTTCAAAGAGATTTTCCCAGCAGTGGGTCGCAAAAGAGTAGCCAGAATCTTTATAGTAGTGGTTTTTCCCGCGCCATTTGGCCCCAAAAAAGCAAATATCTCCCCTTCTGCCACTGAAAAGGAGATATTGTCTACTGCGGTAAAACCATTGAACTTCTTGGTCAAATTAGTGACTTCAATCATAATAATATCTGCCGCGAAATATCACAGAAACAATTCGAATCTGTCTTTTTTTGCCTTGCATACGGGACAGATCTCCGGCGGTTCGTCCCTGGCGCACAAATAGCCGCACACTTTGCATCTCCAGACAGGATATGGAAGGGCTGACGTTCCAGTTCTGGAAGATTTGGTTCGTGCTTTCTGTCTTTCTTCCAAGGGTGGACGCCTTTCAGGTATCGACCTTAGCTCTCTTTTACCATCCAGAACTTCCTGGGAGACATACAGTGCACAATAACAGGTGCCATAGTCGTTCAAATCCGGGTCCCGGTAATCGCAGGGACAAATTATATCCAGGTCTTCTTTTTTGTTTCCTGATGATAATCTACAAGGACAATTCCAGTATCCGTAACGTTTTTCATTTACGAGGATACCTCTGACCAAGTCTCTGGTCTGCTCCATGTCCGGATTCAAATGATAACCACCTGCTTCAGCTTCCCGGTTCAGCTTTGTGTATAATCTGTCTACTTCTTCTTCGGTAACCTGGCTTTTCTCGCTCATATTCCGATCGTCTCCTTTATCACCTTCTCCTGGTATCCGACAATGCATTTCCCGTCGATCACCAGAGTTGGAAAAGTGCACTCAGGATTCCAGCGCTTAAGTTCCTTCATGGCTTCGTCCTTTTCCTTTCCCTGTAGAAGGTCTACATCGGTATAGTGATATTCAACCTTCGCTCCATCCAGAAGACGCTTGGTCTTCCTGCACCATCCGCAGGTGCTAAGCGCATAAAGCTCGATATGACCTTTGTTCTTGCCGCTGACGTGATTCATTTCCATGTCTATCCTTTCGTAATAGTGTGGTGTCTACGGTTCATCTCTGAGTTCTCCTCTCTTGTTAAGAGAGGGGTCAGGGGTGAGTTCCAATCCTTCTATTCTACTATATTCCATGAAAACGGTCCAATCAAATCGCTTTCTATTTCGATGGAATCCCCTATCTTAAGCGAACCAACTCCAGAGGGCGTCCCAGTATATATCAAATCTCCCGGACGAAGTAGCCACACTTTGCACACCTCTACTAATAATTTTGGGATACTGAATATCATATCCCGGCTGTTTCCTTTCTGCCTCTCGATCCCATTGACTTTGCAGCCGAATGGGATATTGTCCAAGTTAATTGACTTGTCATAACGGATAAAATCACCGATTGGTGCACTCTGCTCGAAAGCTTTGGCAATTTCCCAGGGCAGCCCCTTTTTCTTAAGATCGTTTTGCACATCCCTAAGCGTCAAATCCAGACCTACAGTAATGCCAGCTATGTATGATAGAGCATCATCAACCCTCTCAATTCTCCCCTCGCTACCTATTCTTATTACTATTTCCACCTCGTGATGCAGCTCTTTCCCATGCTTGGGAAAATGAATCTCCTCCCCCGGTTTGACTAAACATGTTGCTGGTTTAATAAAAATAACGGGTTTTTCAGGGATTGTGTTTGATAGTTCCTGAACATGCTCGGCATAATTCCTGCCGATGCAGAAAATTCTTGAACAACCTGAATCATTCTTCATCTCTTTTGACTTTGTGTAAGTCATTTGTCAAGCTACGAAACTGAAATATCACTACCCTCGATACGCTTTAACAGAGAAGCAATGCTCAGAACAACACACCAGTAAAACATAAACTCGAAAATTGCGATTACTACGGCAGCGACTGGAGAGGCACCCTGGAGCATAGGCGGTTTTTCTAATAATCCTCTGTATTCAGCCCACAGATGGGTCATCATCCCCCAGAACCCGCCGAGGAGACAAAAATTTATCGCTGCATTGCCCGGCAGTTTCAAAGCAATCCACCAGAACAAGAGACCTGCAGCAGAAAAAAGCAGACCATATAAAGGAGGGATGAACCAGCGTGACCATTCCGGGAAGAAATAGTGGTAGACGGAATCCCAGAAAATATAAGATCCCAAAACACCCCAAAGTAAAGTAAAAAAGGCTGCCATCGTTATTACCAATGTCCATTTAATCTGGCGAAATCTCAAGGGTTTTATACGTCTGGTCAATATGGAAACAAATATTGTATCAATCAGGGCGAAGATTATAGCACCTTTCCATAGGACCTCCGATGTCACCTTTATATCACTTGGCAGCATCATCTTGAATCACTTTCTTAAATAGAATAAACCTCAGAACACACCGACAGCCCTCATCCACTCAGGTAAACATTTCAGCTACCGTGAATTAATTCTCTTAAAAATCCCTTCCGGGTCTTTTCTGGAGCCATCCTGCAAGAACTGAGCCTGACCAATCGCGATTTCGAAATTGTCCTTCTCCAATGCTTCCATTGTGGCTGTGACGACAACATCTGGTTTGACTCCCCGGTCAACCTGGCCTCTTTTTGCCCGTGCGCCTTTGTCCAGCTCAGTATCAGTCGTTGGAGCTATGATTTCAAACACCTTTATCGATGTATCTCTGAGCTGGTGTCTTAAGGACATGCTGAAAGAATGGATAGCAGCCTTGGTTGCACAATATATAGGCATTATAGCAACCGGTACAAAAACCAGTCCAGAAGAGATGTTCACTATGGCTGATTCCTTCTGCTTCATCAGATGAGGAATAAACAGAGCAGAAAGCTGAACCGGAGCCTGCAGGTTTATCTCGATTTCGTCATCACCTCCCAGCAGGTCAGCAGTCCCCCTTTTGAAATCTATTTCCCTTTGAATGCCGGCGTTGTTAATTAGAACGTTCAGGTTACTAAAGGTAGTGACAGCCCAATGTAAAAGACATTCCCGATCCTCAGCCTTCGAAATATCGCATTTTATCGTCCGAAGTCCAGGCAATTTGTTCTTAGCCTCAGCTAACTTATCCTCTCTCCTGCCGCAGATGAGAACCTCATTTCCTTTATTGACGAAAGCTTCTGCCAGTGCAAAACCGATTCCGGTTGCCCCGCCGGTGATTAAGACGGTATTTCCTGTTGTGCGCATCAGATTCCTCTTGGATAACTGCTGAACTCACCCCTTGTGTCCACCTCTTTTTTTGAGAGAGGGGTACAGGGGTAGGTTCCAGCTCGTTGTTGTCTCCAAAATGTCAAAAGTCCTGACTCCTGATAGATTCAGAAGGATCGCTCTTATCCTTTGACATTCTCATTGAGTGTAACAAATTCGTACCCCTCCTTTTTTAACTCTTTTATAATTAGAATGAGTCCCTCTATCATGTTTTCTCTATTTACTCCGTGCTTTAAATCAATACCATCGTGTAGAACAATGATAGAACCGGGGCGAACCCTAGAAAGTATTTTTTTTGCTATATCTCTGTCCACAGTTCCAGATTCATAATCTGTTGTCATATCGTCCCAGGTAAACATGGTATAGCCTTCTTTTTGTATGACCTTATCCAGCCAGATCGACCTTATCCCATGGGGTGGACGAAATATCCTGGGGGATTCTCCAGTGGCATTATATATTGCTTCTTCGGCCTTATCGACCTCATGTAAAATTGACTTTTCGTTCTCAAACGGCAGTAGCCAACGATGCGTGTAGCTGTGATTCCCGATAACATGTCCGTGAGCTGCTATTTCTTTTGCGATATCCGGATATGCCTCCACATTTTTCCCTATGAGGAAAAATGTCGCCTTGATACCTTCCCTGTCGAGAATATCTATAACTTCCTGGGTGTACTTACCGTTAGGTCCATCATCAAATGTCAGTGCCACTGTTTTCTTATGAGTGTTAATGTGATATATTACTTTTCCGAAGATCTCTGATTTTGGCGAAGTCGAAGCATATGCAAAAAAACCGATCGAACCGAGCAAGCAGGTTGTCGCTGCAAGCCTGGGCAGCCATTTGCGACCGGGTCCTTTAAACCATCTGACTGGCAGATAAAAGCGGAGAATCAATGAGAAATGATAAAACAGGTATATCGACTGGGTTTTCAGAAGTCCCTGACTAAGATATCTTCTGGCTGAGGTCGAAGAATACAGATCAGGCAAAAAGGCAATAGGTCCTTCCTTCGAAATTCTGATCGATAGGTCGGTATCCTCACCATAGAATTTTATATTTGTGTTAAAACCGCCAATTTTCTCGAGGATGTGTTTTCTAACGGCAAAGGTACTGCCAAGCAGAGACTTAGGCAAATGGAAAACATCGAGTACCATAAAATACAGAGGACAAAAAACTTTGAATGCGGACTTGTTAAGAACATTTGTTTTCCAGTCGCCGTCATAAAAGAAAAAAGGAGTGGTTACTGCTGCTACTTCCCTGTGTTTATCGAGAAATTCAGAGATTTTTGAAAGAAATTCTGTTGGAACTACGGTATCTGCATCTATATATAAGAGTATCTCTCCATTCGCTATTTTTCTCCCGGTCTCCCTTGCCCGGGGCAGTCCAACCCGTGGTTCATAGACTACAGTTGCCCCAAGTTTTCTTGCTACTTCAGATGTCTTGTCAGTGCTTCCGTTATCAACCACTATTAGTTCGTAATCCTTAAAATCCTGGGATTGGACAGACCTGATGCATGCTTCAATGAACTTTTCTTCATTCAGTGCCGGAACGATGACAGAAATCTTTGTTTGATTCACTCCGGGATTAAACATTCCTGTTTTCATTGTGCTCTCATAATGGTTTCAGAGTCTATATTATTTTGAGCCATCCATCAAGCAGTTTTCTCTCCCGCCATCTGAGTTTGTCGAAAGGCGGACCAGCACGGCACTACGAGACTGCCGAACTCACCCCTTTAATTCCCATCTCTTAATAAAAGAGGGGTTAGGGGTGAGTTCCAGACCTTTCCTAATTTCTTCCAATCCTCGGCAACCACTTCCCTGTTTTTTGTTTATATTTTACGTATTCCTCCCCGAACTTTTCTTCCATTAC
>Ga0335070_10008300_pt1 | contig 12177 bp, 8 predicted proteins | sample Lox_Sample_13_FD_206722 | JGI IMG/M metagenome (GOLD analysis project Ga0335070, IMG submission 206722) | Soil microbial communities from Loxahatchee National Wildlife Refuge, Florida, United States - Lox_Sample_1.3 | ecosystem: Environmental > Terrestrial > Soil > Wetlands | place: USA: Florida...
CAACAGATACTCGCGGCACGCCTCCTCGGCGGCGAAGCGAAGGTCGAATTCCTTCAGGTTTCGCGGATAATCTTCCACCGCCACATACTAGGGATTGTGGCTTGGTGAGTCAAGCGGATACCCACCAGCGGCGAAAGTCAAGCGAATGGCGGAACAAGCGGAAGACGCGGAAGCACTCCTAGCAGGTTTCCTCGCGAAGTACACGCCAGAGATTCAAGCGATCGCGAAGGGCGTGCGCAAGAAGCTTCGCAGTCGACTGCCGGGTGCGAGCGAACTTGTGTACGACAATTACAATGCGCTCGTAATTGGATATGGCCCTTCCGAGCGCGTCTCGGAGGCGATCATCTCGCTGGCGTTGTACCCGCGTTGGGTGAGCCTCTTCTTTCTGCAGGCGAAAGGACTGCGTGATCCGTATGGGCTCATGCAGGGGAAAGGGAGTGTTGCCCGGCACATTGTTCTGCAAGGGGCGGACGACATCGATTTGCCGGGAGTGAAAAGCCTAATTTTGCAAGCGCTAGGAACTGCGAAAGTGTCGATTGATTCGAGAGCTCGGCGGCGGCTGATTATCAAGTCAGTGTCGGACAAACAGCGGCCGCGACGTCCTGCCAAGTAGGGAGGATTGCGCCAGCCAGTGGCACGTCCCACGAACGATGCGCTAGACTGCGAATCGGTTTCCAGCTCACGGTTGCCGAAGGAGTATTACGATGCGCGTGAATTCACGAAAGTTGTTTGCTTTGCTGCTCGCCGCTTGTTTCACAGTCCTAGCTGCCCAGGCGCAAATCAAGTCTGTCGACGCGGAAGGACATCAGTGGTGGCAGCATGCGGTGTTTCAGGAAATTTATCCCCGAAGCTACATGGACAGCAACAACGATGGCATAGGCGACTTGAACGGTATTGCATCAAAGATGGAGTATTTGAAGTGGCTGGGCGTGAACGTCATCTGGATTGCGCCGTGCTTCCCATCGCCGCAGGTCGATTTCGGTTATGACGTGTCGGATTACGAGAATATTGATTCGATCTACGGAACGATGGCCGACTTCGAGCACATGGAGAAGGTGGGCAAGCAGAATGGCGTGGGGATTGTGTTCGATTTCGTAGTGAACCATACGTCGGATCAGCACAAGTGGTTTCTGGCTTCGGAGAAATCGAGGACCGGGCCCTATGCCGACTGGTATATCTGGAAGGATGGAAAGGAACCGAACCAAGCGCCCAATAATTGGACGTCGCTCTTCGGGGGCTCAGCATGGCAATGGATAGGTACAAGGAAGCAATATTACTACCATTTTTTCTACCCGCAGCAGCCGGACTTGAACTGGCGCAACCCGAAGGTTGCGACCGCCATGTACGACACGACCGCGTTCTGGTACAAGCGCGGGGTGGTGGGCTTCCGGCTGGACGCGGTCGATACGCTGTTTGAAGACCCGAACCTTACGGACAACCCTGTTCTCTCGGAGAAGGACGCATACGGCGAGCCGAAACAGGAACACAAGTACAACAGCAAGTTGCCGGAAGTACACGATGTGATGAAAGGACTTCGCACGGTGGCCGACCAGTACAATGCGGTGCTGATTGGCGAAACGTGGACGAGCGATGTTGCGGAGCTGAAGGACTACTACGGCAAGAAACACGATGAACTGCAGATGCCAATGGACCTGATGTTTACTCAATTGAAGCCGTTGTCGGCGGACGTGTTTCGGAACCACATTGCGGCTGTATATGCCTCGGGTGAGTGGCCGGTGTGGGTGATGAGTAATCACGACATTCGGCGTGCGTACTCACGATTTGCGGATGGTACCCACGACGATGACATTGCCAAGGTGATGGCGGCCATGTACCTGCTGCTTCGCGGCACGCCGATTATGTACTACGGTGAAGAGATCGGGATGAAGAACAACGACCCGACGAGAAAGGAAGACGTGAAAGATCCCATCGGGCGGCTGGGCTGGCCAAGGGAGAAGGGGCGCGATGGGGAACGCACTCCAATGCAATGGAGCGACACACCGAATGCGGGGTTCACGCAGGGAATTCCGTGGCTGCCAGTGCCGGCGACATACACAACGCACAATGTGGCGACGGAGAAAGCGGACCCGAATTCCGTTCTGAATTTCTACAAGCACTTGCTGGACATGCGACATACGAATCCGGCACTGCTGGATGGCGACTACGTCGCGGTGAATGAGAGCGATGCGAACGTGTTCTCGTACCTGCGGCGGTACAAGAACGAGGCGGTGCTGGTGGTGCTGAATATGTCGCCCGATGCACGCACGGCGAGCTTCGATCTGTCGGCGGATGGATTTGGCACAAAGCAGGCGAAGACGCTGTTGACGACGACGCAGGCCGGCGCGATGCAAGGGCTGTCGAGCGTGGCGCTGGGACCGTATCAGGTTTACGTTGGCGAAGTGACGAAGTAGTCGTACGCGACGCCGAGGAGTCGAGAAATTGGGTTGGTGTCGATGTTAGGGCAATTGAGAGGTTCTGTGGCGGCCCTGGCAGTGGCAGTGGCCTGCACCCTGCTGACGCCGTTGCTTGGTCAGAATGTGGTGGCTACGGGATTCGATCTGCAGGGAAAGGAAGTGAATCCTCTGGATCTCGCCGCTGGTAAGGCGCTGGTGTTGATTTTCGAGCGGACAGATTGTCCGGTGTGTAATCGGTATGCTCCAACCGTAAACACAATGAGCCAGAAGTATGTGAAGCAGGCGGTGTTTGTGATGGTGTATCCGGATAAGTCGGAGACGCCGGCGAACATCGAGAAACACCAGCACGACTATGGCTACACGCTGACAGCTTTGCGCGACCCGGGGCATCTGTTGGTGAAAATGTGCAAGGTGGAGATCACACCGGAAGTCGCGGTGTTTGATGCGAAACGACAGCTGGTCTATCACGGCCGCATCGATGACTGGTATGAAGATTTCGGGCGAGCGAGGTCCGCTCCGACGACGCACGAACTGAAGGATGCGATTATTGCGGCGGTGAAAGGTGGCCCCGCCCCGCCGCATGAAGGCGCCGTGGGGTGCTATATCTCGGACCTGCAATGAGGCGGGAGACATCAGCGCGAGCAATTTTTTCCAAGTGCGTGTGTGTGACGGCATTGTGCATGCTGGTGGTATCGGCATGGGGTGCCGACGTAAGCAGCAGAAGCGAAAAGCTTACGTACAACCACGACATCGCGCCGATTGTGTACCGCTACTGTTCGTCGTGCCATCGTCCGGGCGAGGCGGGGCCGTTTACGCTGCTGACGTATCAGGATGTGAAGAAGCACGGGCACCAGATTGTTGCGGTGACGCAGTCGCGCTTCATGCCGCCGTGGTTACCGGAGCCGCAGGCGATAAAGTTCGCTGATGAGCGTCGGCTCACGGCTGAGCAGATCAGCACGATTCGCAAGTGGGTTGATCAGGGAATGCTGGAAGGCAAAGCCAGCGACCTTCCGCCGATGCCCAAATTTGTGGAAGGGTGGCAGCTCGGGCAGCCGGACATGATCCTAAAAGCTGCAAAACCCTACACCCTGCCCGCTTCAGGCATCGATCAGTATTGGAACTTTATTCTACCGGTACCGATTGATCGAACACGCTGGGTGCGTGCGGTCGAGATCCATCCGGGCGACAAGCGGTTGGTGCATCACGCCAACGTTTATGTGGACCGGTACGAGTCTGCCCGGCGGCTGGAGAAAGTCACGGGTGAAGGCTTCGAAGGGATGGAACTGCGGATCGAGTCGGAGGTGTTCGATCCCGACAGCCACTTTCTATTCTGGAAGCCTGGGACTCCAGCTGCGGCCGAGCCGGACGGGATGGCCCTACGGTTGGACAAAGGAACTGACCTGATTCTCAATGCGCACCTGCAACCATCCGGGAAACCGGAGTCGATCCAGCCGGTTATCGGGCTTTTTTTTACGGACAAGCCTGCGACGGTGCGTCCCATGCTACTGCAGTTGCAAAATGATGCTGCGCTCGACATTTCCCCGAACGACGCGAATTTTGTTGTGACGGACACGTTCAAGTTGCCGCTCGATATCGATTTGCTTGGGGTATATCCACACGCGCACTACCTGGGGCGGGACCTGCTCGCGACAGCCGAGTTGCCCGTTGGAACGACCGAGACCCTAATTCATATCAAACACTGGGATGTCAATTGGCAGGCGGTCTATCGCTACGCGGAGCCTGTGCACCTTCCGAAAGGCACGGTTGTGAGGATGCGATACGTCTACGACAACACGGAGGCAAACACGGCGAACCCTAATCATCCGCCGGCAAGAGTGATGGGCGGCAACCTCTCGACTGACGAGATGGCGCACCTGTGGCTGCAGGTGATTCCGGAGAACGATCCGGGCCAGACGGGTGATCCACGGATGGTGTTGCAGGAGGCGTGGATGCAACACGAGGTCGAAAAGTCTCCGGGCAGCTTCGAGGCGCGATACAACCTCGGGGAGATGCTGCAGGCGCGAGGCGCGATCGATGGTGCAATCCAGCAGTTTCGGGCGGCAGTCCAGATTCGTCCGAAGGATGCGATTGCGAATAACGCTCTCGGTGGCGCTTTGCTCGCAAATGGGAACCTGGCTGAGGCGGTTCGGCAATTCAACGCGGCGCTCGCGGCACAGCCCGACTACTTCGATGCGCATTACAACCTGGGCAATGCGCTGGCGGCACAAGGGAACTTTGCAGATGCAGAGCGCGAGTTCGCTGAGTCTGTGCGATTGAACTCATCCGACGCGAATGCGCAGGCGAACTTGGGCTCGGCGCTGGTCGAGCTAGGACGATTAAGTGAAGCGCGGTTACACTACGAAGCAGCGCTGCGGATCGATCCAGCGAACCAACTCGCGCGGGAGAATCTGCAGCAGTTAGACCACATGGAGAAGAGGGCACATTGACGACCGTCTCGGGTCGTACGTTGCGCTACTGAAAGTCGGTCATCTTGTTGCGGAGCTGCTCGGCGATTTTCAGTTCGCGCTCGGCGTCAGCCGTCTTGCCGACGTCGCGGTAGGCCTGCCCGAGCAATTGGTGAGTCATGGGATTATTTGGGTCCATAGTGGCAGCGTGCTGGAGATACCCGAGCGCGAGATTGGGCTCGCCTTTTTTCTGGAGAACCTTGCCCAGCAAAACATAGGGGCCGGTGGACGACGCGTCTAGCCAAATCGATCGCTGTAGCAGGCGCTCCGCTTCGTCATACTTCTGGATGCGGGAGTAGGCGTCCGCCAGTTTGTAGTAGGTAGAGGGATTGGCGGGGTTGATTGCCATCTCGGCTTCGAAGCTCTTTACGGCGTCAGGGATCTTCGACTGAAACATCTGAACTTCGCCGAGCAGCTGATGGGCGAGAGGAAGCTTAGGATCGGTGGCGACCGCCTTTTGTGCATACTCTTCGGCGACAGGAGTGAACTCCATGCGGAAGAGCATGCGAGCGGTAAGGAGATAGCTGGCGGCAGAGTCGGGCGGCACGTCGAACATCCTGGCGAAAGACTTGCAGGCGTTAGGGTAGTCTTTGGCCTGAATGTAGCTCATTCCAAGGACATAGGACGCGTCGACGTTGGCATGGGGATACCACTCCTGAACCTTCTGCAGGTACGGAATCGCATCAGACGGGCGGCCCGCGCGGTAGTAAGAAAGCCCCAAAAGCTGAACGGCTTCTTTGTCGTTGGCGTCCTCCGCGACGGCCTGCCGCAGGTAATCCGCGGCCTGCAGAAAATCTCCCTTGCTGTAGTAAATGACTCCCATCGTATGCGCAAGCCCGGCGGGCTTTGGAGTGATAGCCGACTGAGACTGGAGCGTGGCGATGGCTTCGTCGTACTTGCCCTGCTGCGCAAGGCGGGTCGCAGCGGCATATTGCGCAGCCGCACTTTGGGGCTTGGCGCCTGTGGGTGATTGCGCGGCTGTGGCAGATTGTGCGGCAAGGAAAATGGTGCCGAAGAAAACAACCACGGCGATTCGAAGAGCGGTCAGCATAGAGGGAGACCTCGGGGCCCATTCACGAGAAATTAGAGCACAGCCGTGTGGTGATGCGCATGCTGAGTCGATGTCAGACGGCCGCTACTGGCGAGGCTGGTTCGATGCTCTAGCCTTCTCGAGCAGCGCGGCGGCGCACCAGAGGACAGGCGCCTGCCCGTGGAGGTCGCCGGTATTGCGCTCGCGCTGGAGATAGTAGTCGAGATCGTTATTTCGCCCAGTGCCTTCGCGGACATTCTTAATATCGCCGTTGGGTTCAAGTTGAGCGACGAGGGCCAGCCATCCCTTGCGAGCTGCGGGTGCGTACATCCGTTCGTCGAGCCACCCGTGTTTAACGCCTGTGGTCATGGCAAAGGTGAACATGCCTGTGCTGGAAGATTCAGTCCAAGCTTCGGGATGATCGAGGATCTGGCGCCACATGCCGTCTGGTGATTGCAGAGCAAGGAGCGATTTCATCATTAACTTGTACGCAGCGATGATACTTGCACGGTGAGGATGATTGGCCGGAAGTGCAAGCAGCAGTTCGGTCATCCCGGCGGCGACCCATCCATTGCCGCGGCCCCAAAAGAATGGCGCGTCGGGAGCGTGATAGAAAAGGCCGTTGGATTGCTGCAACTTGTCGACGTAGGCAACCATCTCCGAGGCGGCGCGGTTGAGGTATTTGACATCGCCAGTGGCCCTATAGGCCTGCACTTGGAGGATGGTGATCATGTACATGTCGTCGATCCAGAAACGGGACTCGCGCGTGAGACCGTCGGGTTGGGGCGATTCCCACTGGTGGTCGGCAGCCTTTTCGCCGAGCGATAGGTACTTGGCGTCATTCGTTGCGAGGTAGATTTGAAACGGCACAGCCCCGAAGACGGAGTAGTCCACGTGTTGCTTACCGATGGCGAAGGTTAGGAGGCTGGGAGTGAACCAGCGATCGAAAAGGCCGATCAATTGCTGTTGCAGCTGTGTGTCGCTTGAGCGTTGCGCGAAGAGCAATGCGCCGTACCACGTGCAGATGGCCGGGTAAATCTGGTCGGACTGACTCAACTGCAGCGTTGCGATGAAGCGCTCGGCGACACGTTTGCCAACTTGCGTGGGCGATTCACCGGCAGGCCCGTGTCGAAACTCCTCGGGCTGCACCGCGAAGAGTGCCGTGGCGAGCAGCAGCAAGAGCGAGATCAGACCGACTTTGCAATTATCACGCGACATAGCGGTCCAAGCTGGAACGACAGTTTGAATCAATGGAGATCCGGCGCCTCTGCGACGCCGACGTACTTATCGGCACCGCCATAATAAAAGAGGTAGCGGTTGTCCTGTCGCACCACTCCTTCCACGAAGACTACGTCCGGCACTTGGCCGATCTTCTCCCATTCCTTCTCAGGGAAGAAGATCGGGTGGTCGCTGCGGTAGAGCACCTTGCGAGGGTCTTGGCGGTCGAAAATGGCGATCGCGGTTCGATAGATAAGTTTGTCGTCAGCACCGTTGTAGATGAGCATAATGCCGTTGGGAGTGAGAATCGGCGGAGGGCCAGGTTCTACGACACGCGAGTCGAACTGGCCGGGACGGCGCGGGAGGACAGGAGTCTTCGTAGCTTCTGTCCAGTGGACCAGGTCCGCGGAATAGGCGAGGCCCATCTGATCGTTCTTGTCGGGCGTGGTGCCAAGGAAGTACATCCAATATCGGCCGTCGATTCTCTCGGGCACGATGGCGCCTGATTTGGTCCAACCGGTGTTCCAGTTGCCTCTATATGCAGGCAGAATCACGCCTTTGCGTTCCCAGTGAATCAGATCGCGCGAAGTAGCGAGACAGAGCTGCGCGTCCTTCGTGTTGTATCCGGTATAGGTGAGGTAGTAAGTGCCGTCGATCTGAACGAGACGCGGATCTTCAACACCGCCGTCCCTCTCATACGGGGCCTCAGGCGAGAGTACGGGTTCGGGGCGTCTTTTGAAGTGGATGCCGTCAGTGCTCTCGGCATAACCGAGCCGCGAGGTTCCGTGACCGTCCTGCGCGCGGTACAGCATGACGATCTTGTCGCCGACGCGGAGAGTAGCGGGGTTGAAAGTTCCAGCAGACTGCCACCCGGTGCCTGTAGGAGACAAAATAGGAACTTGCGAGAGTCGGTGCCATGCACCAAAGGGCACGTCGCCGGCGATCGCTGCCAGTATGAGGCACGACAACATTATGGAAGCGATAACGGCGAATTGAGCTGAAGTGCGTCGCTGAGGCGGATGAAGCATGCGATGCGAATTCTATTCCGGCGCGTGCGCTTGCGACAAGGAATGCATTACTTGATGCAATAGAGCCCAAGCATTAGCCTCTTGGTATCGTGTCTCAATCGATGTTTCGTAGGTTGTTTTGGATCAGCGGAGCCGGTTTCAGCGTGCTCGCGTTGCTATGCAGCTCGTTATTTGGGCAAGCAAGCTCAGAGAGCCAGGCAACAAAAGCGTATGAAGCGGGAATCACAGCAATACGCACCGGCGATATGGAAAAGGCCGCAACGCGACTCAGAGAAGCGACCAAACTGGATCCCAAGAATGCCGATGCTCATCTTGAGTTGGGCAAAGTGCTGTTGCATCAGGGCGATCTTGCCGGAGCCTCGTCGCAACTCCTGGCCGCCATTCAATTGAACCCCGACAATGCGCAGGCACACTTCTACATGGGACAGATCCTGTCTTTGGGCGGACAGTGGGATGAAGCGGTCGCGCAGCTCCGTGAAGCGAGCAAGCTTGCTCCGAAGCAGGCTGATCCGCACCGTGCGTTAGCACGGGCGTACAACTCACAGGGCAAGGCGGCGGAGGCCCTGGCGGAAGCGAAGGCGGCAACTGAACTGTTACCCAAGAATGCCGAAGGCCACGACGAGTATGGAACTTTGCTAGCGCAGGCCGGACAATACGCCGACGCCAGAAAGGAATTTCAAACGGCTCTCGAGCTCGACCCAAAGCTGGAGGCAGCTAGCTTTCATCTTGGAGTGGTCGAACTCAACTCAGGTGACACGGCTGCCGCCAAGCGAAAACTGAGCGCAGCAGCGGAATTGAACCCCACCGACGGTCGCGTGTACTTCTACCTTGGCGACGCATGTCAGGCATTGGGCGAGAAAGATGAAGCAATTGAGGCCTACCAGAAGGCTGCAGTACTGCTTCCGCAGTCACCCGCGGTGCAGACCAAGCTCGGGCAGGCGCTGCAGCGCACATCGGACGTGGACGGAGCATTGAAGGCGTTTCAGCGAGTCGTTGCACTCACACCGGAGGATGCGGATGCGCACAACAACCTCGGTCTCGTGCTGATGCAGCGCGGAGAAGGTGAGGCGGCAGTTAAGCAGTTCCAGGAGGCAGTGCGTCTGCGCCCCGCCGATTCGGGTTTTCGGGCCAACCTGGGCATTGCTTACATGCAGCTTTCCGACTTCGACGCAGCGGAAAAGAACCTGCATGAGGCGCTCGAGGCTTCGCCGTATAGTGCGTCGGCGCACTACGATCTCGCTCTGACCCTCAAGTTAAAAGACGAATTACCCGCCGCGGTTGCAGAGCTGCACAAGTCTATAGAGCTCGATCCCAAGATGGTGGATGCATACTACACGCTGGGTATCACCCTGTGGCAGCAGGGAGAATTTCCAGAGTCGGTAAGACAATTGAAGAAGGCGACTGAGTTGAAGCCTGACTACGCGGAAGCGTATTACACGCTCGGAACGGTTCTGAAACAAATGAACCAGCTTCCGGAAGCGGCTGCGGCGCTGCGCGAAGCGATCCAGCTGCAGCCAGGCTTTGCTGGCGCGCATACAACCCTGGCGGCTGTGCTTCGGCAGATGGGTGACACGGCCGGTGCAGAAGAGGAAAGCAAGCTAGGTGAGTCGCTCGTGAAACAGAAAATCGGATTGCAGGGCGCAACATTTGCAACGAATTCAGGTAAGAGAATGCTGGATGCTGGGGACCTCGATGGCGCGATTTCGCAATTCATGAGTGCAATCAAGCTGGCTCCGAGCTTCGCGCTGGCGCATTATGAGCTGTCCCTCGCACTCTCCCGCAAAGGCGAGAAGCAGGAAGCCGCGGCCGAGATGAAACGAGCGACCGAGCTCGATCCGAAGCTCGGTGCAAGTATTGGCAAATGATTACCCTTTAGAGTCCCCAAAAAGTCGCTAAATATGCCAAACCGATTTTGTTTGGGAATCTTACCCTGTCAGACTCCATTTGCTCAGATATCGCAAAAATACTATTGACGCAGGGTCACGCACCGCTTGACATCGAGCGTTTCAGCGATTAGTTTTCCGAAATATCACGTTGGGGTGAATCGGGGTAAGTCTGCACCTGACATCGCCATAGCTGGAAGTGGATTCGTGGACACGAACGTTGTGAACGAACGAAACGTCTGCATGTCTTATGCTGCAACTCGAAGTGTATCCATCGCAATCAATTGCACTTCTCTTTCCACTTCAACCGTAGCAACCAGATACTTCCAGCAACATAAAGCAGCGAGTCAGCGAGTCAGTGCCAAAGTCGCGACATCACTGCGGAGGGCACAATGAAGAAACGGTGGGTTTTGTCTGTTGTCGCTTGCGTGATTGTGGCACTGGCTTCGACCGGTGCATACGGTCAGGCTGTGTTCGGAAACATTGTTGGTACTGCGACTGATCCGCAGGGAGCGGCTGTCGGAAACGCCAAAGTGACCGTGACCAGCCAAACGAAGAACACGTCGGTTGCGGTTACCACTAATGAATCCGGCAACTTCTCGGTGAGCCACTTGATTCCGGATGTTTACAAAGTCAAGTTCGAGGCCACCGGGTTCAAGACATTCGAGCAGGGCGACGTGCCGGTGTCTGCCGACGGCACGTACCGTGTTGATTGCCAGTTCCAGGTGGGTTCGACCTCTGAAACGCTGGAAATCACCGGTGAGCCTCCGCAGCTACAGACCGACAAGTCTGACATCGCGATTCAGTACAACCAGACTTACGTGCAGGACCTGCCGACGCTGAACCGCAACTTTACGCAGTTCGAGTTGATGTCGCCTGGCACGCAGAAGCTGACCGGCTGGAGCCACGCAGCTACGGAGAATCCGCAAGGCGGCCAGCAGATTTTCGTAAATGGCCAGCACTTCAGCGGGACGAACTTCCAGCTGGACGGCACGGACAACCAGGACCCGATCCTTGGCATCATCGTCATCAACCCCAATCTTGACGCTGTAACCGAAGCAAAGGTTGCTCTGCAGCAGTATGACGCTGAAATGGGCAAGGCCGTTGCCGGATACGTCACTGCGCAAACAAAGTCGGGCAGCAACGAATTTCACGGCAGCGGCTTCTGGTTCCGCCGCACCGGCGCAAACCAGGCGCGCGATCCCTTCACGCAGTATCAGAAGGTGAATGGCCGCTACATCCCGGGCAGCAAGTGGCAGGAGTACGGCGGTTCGATCGGCGGCCCCATCATCAAGAACAAGTTGTTCTTCTTTGGCGACTATCAGGGATTTACCACTGCAACCGGTGTAACCAACACCTATACAATCCCGACGCTGAAGGTACAGCAGACCTGCTCACAGACCACGGGTTTCTGCGACTTGAGCGACTATCTGGGGCAGACCGGCGGCAACGGCGGAACGGCGAACGGTGTGACCTATCTGCAGGGCCAGGTGTTTGATCCCAACACTGGCAACCTGCAGGGTAACAACCGCACGGCGTTTGCCGGCAACATGGTTCCAAACAGCCTGATTTCGCCTCAGGCGCGCGCGCTGCTGGCGTTATTCCCGGACCCGAACGTTTCCGGCAACTCCAACGGCACGCTTAACAACTACATCGCCGGCGGGTCCGGCCCGTACAAGCAGAATGCATGGGACGGCCGTGTCGACTGGGTCGCGACGCCGACGATGAATGTCTTCGGCCGCTACAGCCAGCAGTGGTTTAACCTCTCGGGCGCGCCGGGTCTTGGCGATGCCGGCGGCACCGGATTTGGACCTGGTCCTGGGTTGGCGGGCAGCTCCACCATCCATAATTACAGCGTGTCAGTCGGAGTCACGAAGACGCTTGGCCAGACCTGGGTTGCTGACTTCCGCCTGGGCTGGTTCAAGTACAATCCACAGACTTCGAAGTACTTCCAGGGTCTGACCCCAATGAACGATCTGGGAATTCCCGGACTGAACATCACCAACCAGGGCGCGGAGACGGCGCTCTTCACCTCCGGCTACCCCGCATTCTACGGGGACGGAACCCTCACCAACTGGGGCGAAGGTCTGAACGTTGGCCGTTGCAACTGTCCGCTGGTTGAGAACGAGAGCCAGTGGC
>Ga0335070_10008303_pt1 | contig 12174 bp, 12 predicted proteins | sample Lox_Sample_13_FD_206722 | JGI IMG/M metagenome (GOLD analysis project Ga0335070, IMG submission 206722) | Soil microbial communities from Loxahatchee National Wildlife Refuge, Florida, United States - Lox_Sample_1.3 | ecosystem: Environmental > Terrestrial > Soil > Wetlands | place: USA...
AATCTGATGGAGCTGCTGGTCACGCTCGACGCCTTGCGCCGCGGCTCGGCGCGCCGCGTGACCGCCGTCATCCCCTATTACGGCTATGCCCGCCAGGACCGGAAGTCGGGCCCGCGCACGCCGATCTCGGCCAAGCTGGTGGCGAACCTGATCACGGTGGCCGGCGCCGACCGCGTCCTGACCCTCGATCTCCATGCCGGCCAGATCCAGGGCTTCTTCGACATCCCGACCGACAACCTCTTCGCGGCACCCGTGCTGGTGAAGGATATCGAGCAGAATTTCGGCCGCGGCAACATCACCATCGTCTCGCCCGATGTGGGCGGCGTGGTGCGCGCGCGGGCCTATGCCAAGCGGCTCGATGCGGAACTCGCCATCATCGACAAGCGGCGCGAGAAGGCGGGCGTGTCGGAGGTCATGAACATCATCGGCGATGTCGACGGCAAGCGCTGCGTGCTGGTGGACGATATCGTCGATTCGGCCGGCACGCTCTGCAATGCCGCCGTGGCGCTGAAGGAAGCGGGCGCCGTCTCGGTCAGCGCCTATGTCACCCATGGCGTGCTCTCGGGCGGAGCCGTGGCCCGCGTCTCGGCAGCACCGATCGACCGGCTGGTCATCACCGACAGCATCATGGCGACCGAGGCCGTGCGCGTGTCGCAGAATGTGCGTCAGGTCACGATCGCGCCGCTCATCGCCGAAGCGATGCGCCGCATCAGCGAGGAACGCTCGGTCTCGACCCTGTTCGATTAGGTTTTGAAGGCGTCCCACGGGGTCAGGTGATCCCAAGGACGATTGGAGGCCCGGCGGCACCCCTGGAGGTCGTCGGGATTGGTCAGGAGAAAAGGAGAAACCCATGACCGAAGTACATACCCTTCGCGTTGAAGCGAGGGAGCGGGCCGGAAAGGGGGCCGCCCGCGCCACCCGGCGTGACGGCCGGGTGCCTGCCGTGATCTACGGCAACAAGGAGACCCCGCAACTGGTGAGTATCGCGCCCCTCGACCTCTCGCGCGAGCTGCAGAAGAAGGCGTTCTACGCCACGCTGTTCGATCTCGAGCTCGGCTCGAAGAAGATCCGCGTGCTGCCGCGCGACGTGCAGTTCGATCCCGTGTCGGATCGTCCGCTCCATGCGGACTTCCTGCGGGTCGGCGCCGGCACCAAGGTGCGCGTGCAGATCCCGGTGAAGTTCAAGAACGACACCACGGCACCGGGCATCAAGCGCGGCGGCGTGCTCAACATCGTCCGCCACGAGATCGAGTTCGTCTGCAGCGCGGACAATATCCCGCCCTTCATCGAGGTCGATATGGAGGGTCTCGATATCGGCGATTCCGTGCATATCAGCATGGTGAAGCTGCCGACCGGCATCCGCCCGACCATCACCGAGCGCGACTTCACCATTGCCTCGATCGCGGCGCCGACGGCGCAGAAGATCGAAGCCCAGGAAGCCGCGGCAGCGGCAGCGGCGGCGGCGGCGGCTCCGGTCGTGGCCGAGGGTGCGGTTCCGGGTGCAGCACCGGGTGCGGCGCCTGGCGCGGCGCCGGGTGCAGCACCGGGTGCGGCGGCTCCGGCGGCGGGTGCCAAGCCCGCTCCGGGTGCGGCAGCGCCGGCGGCCGGCGCCAAGCCGGCGGCCGCGGGTGGCAAGCCGGCGGCGGGCGCCAAGCCTGCTGGCGGCGACAAGAAGAAGTAAGACCGAGGGTCCGGAGTTCCCTGCCCGATGCGATTACTGGTCGGGCTCGGCAATCCGGGCCCCTCTTACGCTGCGAACCGGCACAATATCGGCTTCATGGCGGTGGCTGCGATCAGCCACCGCCATGGATTTTCTGCGCCGAAAAGCCGGTTCGACGGGTCCTTCCAGGAAGGCGAGATCGCGGGCGAGCGCGTGCTGGCCTTGCGTCCCACGACATACATGAACGATTCCGGGCGCTCGGTCGCGGCGGCGAGCGGCTTCTTCAAGATCGATCCGGCCGACCTGATCGTCATCCATGACGAGATCGAGCTGGCCCTGGGCAGGATCCGGGTGAAGCGCGGCGGCGGTGCCGCCGGCCATAACGGGCTGCGCTCGATCGATGCGACGATCGGGCCGGATTATTGGCGGGTGCGCATGGGCGTGGACCATCCGGGCCATCCCGATCTGGTGCGTCGCCATGTGCTGTCGGATTTCTCGGCCGAAGAGCGGCCGCTGGTGGAGAAGTTTTGTTTCGCCGTCGCCGACGCCATGCCCTTGTTGCTGCGCGACCTGGCGAGGGGCGAGCCCAACAATTTCCTGAACAAGGTGAACGTCACGCTGAACCCGCCGACCCGGCGCCCGCCGAAGGAGAAGAAGGCGAAGGGCGAGGAAGCCGGGAAAGACGAGAAGGGCGGCGATAAAGACGGTAACGACAAGACGTCATGAATCGCGGCTTGAGGTCCCCTCCCCCTACCCCCTCCCGCAAGGGGAGGGGGCGTGATCATTGTTAGTTCGAGCCCCCTCCCCTTGCGGGAAGGGAGTGTGATCTTTGTTAGTTCGAGCCCCCGCCCCTTGCGGGAAGGGAGTGTGATCTTTGTTAGTTCGAGCCCCCTCCCCTTGCGGGAGGGGGTAGGGGGAGGGGCGAAGCCGCTCTCCCGTCGCCAACCGAAACGCATCGCTATTTACCAACGGATCTCATTTCCATGGGCTTTACCTGCGGCATCGTCGGCCTGCCCAATGTCGGCAAATCGACGCTCTTCAACGCGCTGACCGCGACCCAGGCCGCGGAAGCCGCGAACTATCCCTTCTGCACGATCGAGCCCAATGTCGGGCGCGTCTCGGTGCCGGATCCGCGCCTCGAGGTGCTGGCGAAGATCGCGGGCTCGGCCAAGATCATCCCGACCCAGCTCGAGTTCGTCGATATCGCGGGGCTGGTGAAGGGGGCGAGCAAGGGCGAAGGGCTCGGCAACCAGTTCCTCGGCAATATCCGCCAGGTCGATGCGATCGTGCATGTGCTGCGCTGCTTCGAAGGCGAGGTCACGCATGTCGAAGGCACGGTCGATCCGATCCGCGATGCCGAGATCGTCGAGACCGAGCTGATGCTGGCCGATCTCGAGAGCCTGGAGAAGCGCGTCGACGCGGCCGCGAAAAAGGCCAAGGGCGGCGATAAGGAGGCCAAGGCGCTGGTCGATGCGGCGGAACCCGCGCTCGAAGCCTTGCGCGCCGGCAAGCCCGCCCGTACCGCCAAGGTCTCGAAGGAACTGGAATCGACCTTCAGGCAGCTCCAGCTTCTGACCTCGAAACCGGTGCTCTTTGTCTGCAATGTCGAGGAAGCGGCCGCGGCCGACGGCAACGCTTATTCCGCCAAGGTGGCGGCGATGGCCAAGGCCCAGGGCGCCGAGACGGTGGTGATCTCGGCCGCGATCGAGGCCGAGGTGGCGCAGCTCGATCCGGCCGAGAAGCAGGAGTTCCTGGCGAGCCTGGGTCTCTCCGAGCCCGGCCTCGCCCGCGTCATCCGCGCCGGCTACAAGCTCCTCGACCTCATCACCTTCTTCACGGTGGGGCCGAAGGAGGCGCGCGCCTGGACGGTCCATCGCGGCGCCAAGGCGCCCGAGGCCGCCGGCGTGATCCATACCGATTTCGAACGCGGCTTCATCCGCGGCGAGACCATCGCCTATGACGATTACGTCGCCTGCAACGGCGAGCAGGGCGCCAAGGAAAAGGGCCTGATGCGCGCGGAAGGCAAGGACTATGTCGTCAAGGACGGCGACATCTTCCACTTCCGGTTCAATGTGTAGCCGGGGACGTCCCAACCAGCATTCGCCAAGGTCGCAATCGGACTCCGACTCCTCGAAGAGCGAGAGATCAGCCTAAGGTCTGATCGTCACGCAGGCCGTCCGTTCGCCTCCGGCGGGTTCACCGGCAGCCGCACGGTAAAGCGGCTGCCCTTGCCGGGCTCGCTCTCGACCTCGATGCGGCCGCCCAGGCCCTCGATCAGCCGCTTGGTGAGCGCGAGGCCGAGACCCAGCCCGTCGCTGCGCCGGGTCCAGACATGCTCGCCGCGCCAGAACGGCGTGAAGAGCTTTGCGCGGTCCTCGGCCGACATCCCGATCCCCTCATCGAGGACCGTGAGGACAATCGCGTCGGCCCCGTCGGCGCGGGCCGCGACCCAGACATGGCCGCCCTGCTGCGAGAACTTCACCGCGTTCGAGACCAGATTGGCGACGATCTGCCGGAAGGCGCGCGCATTGCCGATCATGCTGGCGGGCAGGTCGCCCGGGTCCAGCTCGATCGCGACGCCGGCCGTCTCGGCCATGCCCCGGACCATCGCGACGGCGCCCGCGAGCGCCGCCCTCGGGTCCATCGGCCGCCGCTCGAGCCGATCCTTATTGGCCTCGACCGCCGCCATATCGAGCAGCTGATTGACGATGCTGAGGAGGTGGCGGCCCGATTGAAGAATGTCGGAAACATAGGCGCGGTACTTCTCCGGGACCGGCCCGAAGGCCTGGCGCTCGATCAGCTCGGAGAACCCGATGATGGCGTTGAGGGGCGTGCGCAGCTCATGGCTCGTATTGGCCAGGAACAGGGTCTTGGCCTGGTTGGCCTCGTTCGCATGGGCCAGCGATTCGCGCAGGCTCTCCTCGCTCGTCCGCAGGCGGCGATAGAACAGCGTCAGCTGGACGGAGAGGAAGACCACCAGCGCCAGCACCACCAGCAGCAGGCCGGATGAGGCGAGGACGGCATTGGTCCAGCCATGCAGCACGGCCTCCCGGCTGAGCTCGCCTTCGACCCGCAGCGAGGTGCCGGCGACCGCCCTGCTGCAGGCGATCAGGTCCGCCGACGTCGTGGGCACGGCCATCAATTGATCGGTGGCGGCCGCGGCGCCCGGCTGCGCCGGCGCGCCCGCGCCCGTCCCGTTCCGGAACGCCTCGACCAGCAGCTTGTTGCCGTCGCGCAGCCGCAGACTGCTCTTGTCTTCGGCCAGGAGCGACATCATCACGTCATGCAGCCGCCCCCCGGAGAAGGTGGTGGCGATGATCGACACACGCCGCTCGATCCTGATCTTGTAGAGCACCGCGACCATGGGCGCGTCGGTATAGGCGTTGCGCAGCGGCGGCGCGAACAGGACCGTTTGCTCCGGGCCGTCGCGCCCGATCGGGAAATAGGGTCGATCGGAGACATCGAAACGCTTGCCGGCCATCGCGCTGTCGAGCAGCACGGCCTGGCCGGTGGAATCGATGATCGCGATGGCGCGCGTCCGATCTCGACCCGGGCCAAGAGCCTGGGCGAGCGCGATCAGGTCGGGAGAGTCCAGCGGCGCGTCGGGATTGCGTTCGAGCCACTGCGCGATGACGTGCAGGCTGCGCCCAGCTTCCTCGGCGATCCGGCCGACATGCTCGGCGCCTACCGCGACCATGCGCTGGCACTCGTTCTCCGCGCGGCGCAAGGTGTTCTGATGCGTGGTGACGGCGAACAGGAGCGCCAGCGCCAGAATCGAGACCAACGAGATCGCCGCCAGAACCGGGACAACCAAGCCGGCGCCCCAACGCGGGCGCGTCCAGAAACGATCCTGAGACTTGTCCTGTTGGCCGTCGGAAGGCGACATGGAAGGCCGGTCTCTCCGCTACCGCAGGTCGAGATCCGGGAAACCAGGTCCCATCGGCGACCGAGGCAAGGCTGGCACGAAGGGCGACCGGCTTCGGCAGGCCCGAAGCCACCGACGCGCCCGGGATCAAAGCGCCCTAACAATGCCACAGGGCGGCTGGGAATGGGTTAAGCGGGGTACCGGTTCTCGCGGATCGCCAGGCGTCGCTGCCCCCGATTCTCGCCGAGAGAGAATGATTCCTCTCAAGCAACGCCCGGACGAACCCGCCGGATTCGGCGAAGGCGAGGGGCAGTTGTTCTTCCGCGACGAAATCGCGTCCTCGCTCATCCCTCGAGCTCGTCGCGCACGCCTTCCAGCAGGAACGCGCCGAAACTCTCGGCCGCGGTCTCGGCATCCTGCTCTTCTTCGTCGAGCCCCGGCGAATAGAAGATGACCGGCGGCTCCTTTTCCTTGCCGAGCCTCAGGCAGTAAAGCGGACCGTCGCCGGCAGCGGCGATGATGAGCAGGTGCTGCGGCAGGTCGCTCTCAGCGCGCTCGTTGAGCGTGTACCAGATGCCGTCCGGGACCGAGGACTCGTCCCAGTCTTCGTCGATCACGCCATAGATCTCGAAGGCGCCGAAATTGCCGGCCCCGAGCTCGAGCAGGAAGCGACGGTAGCTCGGCGGAAATTTGACCCCGAGCGTCCGCTCCGCCTTGTCGACCAGCGCCGCGTCGCGAGGGCCGACAAAATCCTCCTGATCCTCGTTCTCCGCGATCAGCCGCAGCGCGTCCTCGAAATCCTTCATGCTCATGAGAGCCCCCTCACGATTGTTCTGTTACCTAGCGGTTCGGCGGCCCGGCCTCGCGCTCGGTCAGCAGAGCCTCCACCATCTCGACGGCGAAAGCGGCGCCGAGCGCGTCATGTTCGAAGACCATCGCAAACAGCTCGCCGCAGAGCTCGCGCACGGCCTCGGCCTCCGGATCGCCGGCCTCGAGCTTCGCCGCATGGCCGGTGAGCCAGCGATAGCATTCGGCCAGCAGCAGATAGGGGACGAGATCGCCTTCCCGAAATTGCGGCCGCGCCGACAAGAGGGCCTGAAGCTGGGGAAATTGCAGCGACAAGGCGGCCGCCAAGGCGGCGGTCGAAGTTTCGCCCGGGTCATGCGGATCAGAAGGGGAACGGGACTCGGTCATGGAGGGCGCCGCGAAACCAAATTTGGCGATCATTCATGAGAAGCATGACGATTGTCATCATGGTTGCCGTTTCCCGGGCTTCCGTCAAACAGAGTCACTCGGCAGTGACCGCGTTTCGAAACGGTGCCGTCTTGCGCAACCGCTTCGAGCGGACATATCAAGACGGCCACGACCTTTTCCAGACCCCACAAAACGAGGTTCCCCATGAAGCTCTATTACAGCCCCGGCGCCTGCTCGCTGGCGCCGCATATCATGCTCCGCGAAACCGGCCTTCCGGCCGATATCGTCAAGGTCGACCTCAAGGAGAAGAAGACCGAGAAGGGCGAGGACTACACCAAGATCAACCCCAAGGGCTATGTGCCGACGGTTCAGCTCGACAATGGCCAGGTGCTGACCGAGGTCGCGGTGCTGCTGCAATACATCGCCGACCAGAAGCCCGACACGAAGCTGGTGCCCGCGGCCGGCACGATCGATCGCTATCGCGAGCAGGAGTGGTTGAACTTCATCAGCTCCGAGATCCACAAGGGCTTCAGCCCGCTTTGGAATCCGGCGACGCCGGAGGCCTACCGGACGATCGCCCTGCAGCGGCTCAATCAGCGCCTCGCCCTGATCGACAAGCATCTCGCGACCAACGACTTCCTGATGGGGAAGAGCTTCACCGCGGCGGACGCCTATCTCTTCACCGTCACCAACTGGGCCAAGCCGCTCAACGTCGATTTGTCCGGCTACAAGAATCTGCTGACCTTCCGCGAGCGCGTCGCCAAGCGCCCGGCGGTGCAGGCCGCCCTCAAGGCCGAGGGGCTGGCGTAGGGCCTTTTCCTTCCTCTCCCCCTCCGCTTGGAGGGGGAGAGGCGTAGGTGAGGGGGAGCGTCGATCGATGAACGGTCTCCCGAAAAAAGCGCGCGGGTCCCCCTCACCCAGCTCCGGCTAGGTTTCGGCTGCGCCTCGACCAAGCCTTCGCGTCCCTCTCCCCCACTTCGTGGGAGAGAGGACAGATTCGCGCCAAAGTCACGCACCTTTATCCGCTTCGACAGGCGCGGCTCGCGCCGCTAAGATCGGCGGCCTCTTGGAGTTGCCTGGCCCGATGCCTGTCCGATTGACCGATCAAGAACGCGCCATTGCCGCCGGAAGCGACGCCGCCGCCATGGCGATGCGCATCCTGGCCGAGATGGGCGCCATGCTGGGCGCCGAGCGGCTCATCCCCGTCACCTCCTCGCATATCGATGGTGGGCTCTATCACGGCGATAGCGGCGTTCATTTCGCCGAGCGGCTGGTCGAGGGCGGGGCCCGCGTGGCGATCCCCGCCACCATGAATGTCGGCGGGCTCGATCTCCTCAAGCCCGACATCGTCAAGGCCGATCCCCATCGCCATGAGATGGCGCTGCGGCTGATGAAGGCCTATGAGGCCATGGGCTGCTGGCCGACCTGGACCTGCTCACCCTACCAGGCCGGGCACCGGCCCAAATTCGGCGAACAGGTGGCCTGGGGCGAGAGCAACGCGGTCGCCTTCTGCAATTCGGTGCTGGGGGCGCGCACGAACCGCTATGGCGACTTCCTTGATATCTGCTGCGCGATCGCGGGCCGCGCGCCCGATTACGGGCTGCATCGCGCCGAGAACCGCCGCGCCACCGTCCTGATCGACACGAGCGCGCTCTCGCATGCGCTCAAGGCCAGCGACGTCTTCTATCCGGTGCTGGGCGCCTGGTATGGCGCCGAGATCGGCAGCGCCATCGGCGTCATCGACGGACTCCCCGCCTTCGTCACCGAGGACCAGCTCAAGGCGCTGGGTGCGGCGGCGGCCTCCAGCGGCGCCGTCGGTCTCTTTCATGTGGCGGGCGTGACGCCCGAGGCGCCCACGGCCGCCGCGGCGCTGGGCCACCAACCGCCCGAGCGCATCATCAGGCTGACGCCGGACATGCTGCGCGGCGCGCGCGACCGGCTCTCGACCGTCAAGGGCGAGCGGATCGACGCGGTGGCACTCGGCAGCCCGCATTTCTCGCTCGAGGAGTTCGAGGCGCTGGAGGATCTGATCGACGGCCGGCATGTGAATCTGCCCTTCTTCGTCTGCACCGGACGCCATGTCGTCGCCGAGCTCGAGCGGCGCCGGCGACTGAAGCCATTGGAGCAGGCGGGCGTGACCGTGGTGGCCGATACCTGTGTCGTGGTGGCGCCGATCCTGCCCGGCAAGGGCGGCGTGCTGATGACCAACTCGGGCAAGTTCGCGCACTACACCCCGGCCAACACCGGCTATGAGGTGATCTATGGCAGCCTCGCCGATTGCGTGAACTCGGCAATGACAGGCCGCGTCACCCGCGATGAAAGCCTCTGGTCATGACCGTCCTCCTGCAGGGAACGGTCCAAGTCGAAGGCGATGCGCGGGGCCGTGTGCTCAAGCTCGGCAAGCCGATCAGCTTCTGGGGCGGGGTCGATCCGGTCTCGGGGCGCATCAGCGATCCGCGCCATCCCAACCACCAGGCCGAGCTCAAGGGCCGCGTGCTGGTACTGCCCGGCATGATCGGTTCCTCCTCCTCGAGCTACATCCTGCTGGAGCTGATGGCCAAACGCCTGGCGCCGGCCGCGCTTGTGGTGGCCGAGCCCGACGCGATCCTCGGCCTCGGCGTGGTGATTGCGCGCGAGATGAATTACGGCTCGATTCCGGTGCTGGTCCTGCCGCGCCCGCAGCAGGACGACCTCGAGGATGGCGCCGAGGTCACCATCGGGCGCGATGGCAGCATCAGGGTGGGGTGACGACTCCTCCTTGGTCACCCCGGCGAAGGCCGGGGTCCATGACCACCCGTCGCGCAATATTGGGTTAGGTCTGTGTTCATGGATGCCGGCCTTCGCCGGCATGACGATGGAGTGTGAACGCTCACCGGCATTCGCGAATGAGCGTCTGCAGCACCTGGACGAGCTCTTCCGCCTGGTGCTCGTTCATCTCGACAGGATCGCTGTTGTTCGGCGCGATCGCCTTGAGGCAGATGACGCCATTGTCGAGCCAAAGCACGACCTCGCCGCCGGCAATCTCGTGCAGTCTTCCATGCTGGCTCATCTGACACCTCCCTGCCCGCTCCGGGGATGGAGGGCCGATCATGTCACAGTTTCGCGAACTCCAGCACCAGCCCATTGGCTTCGAACGGCCCGACCCAGAGGCGGTCGCCGTCACGATCGGCGCGGATGGCGCGATTCCAGAGATGAGTCATGGTTTGCGACGGCTCCCGGACGGCGACGGTCATGGCCGCGGGCAGCGGTGCCGCCAATGACGGCCAGGCGCCAAGCCCCGGATAAAGCGCCGCAAAACCATCGCGCGTGACGAAGCGCAAGGTTTCCTGACCGCAGCTGACCTCGGCCCCGCCCGGGATCGGACGCACCGACCGTTCACCGAAGAAAGCGCGGTAGGCGGCGGCCGCTTCGGCCGGCCGCTCGCTGATGATCGTCATGCCCGCCAGCGCGGTCGCGCCGTTGGCGTGGTCGAGCCAGTCGGGGCGGCGGATCAGTTCCGGCGTCAGATGGCAGCAGACGAAGGCCGAGAGATCGGGCGTCTCGGCCTTGGGCAGGAACAGCAGCCGGAATTCCGGCAGCACGTCGCCTTCGGGCAGCTCCAGATAGCGCTTCAGATCCTTGGGACCGTCCGGGTGGAGCCCCTGCGCCTCGAGCCGCGCCTTGGTAGCGGCAGCATCGTCGCTGGCGAAGGCGAGCCCCATGAGGCCCTCGCGCGTCTCCAGGAACTTGTCGAGATTGTTGGTGAACTGCGCCGGGTCGAGGATGCCCAGGAGCTCGATATAGCCGCGGGCCAGCATGATGCAGTAATTGGCCGTGCCCCAACCGATATGCCGGCCGCGCGGCGTCACGGTGAAGCCCAGCCGCGTCCAGACGCCACGCGCCGCCTCGAGGTCGCGCACGCCGATGAGCGTGTGATCGATGCCGGAAAGGGCGGTTTGGGTCATGACGAGCGTTCTGCTTTCATCGCGCTCTATGAATACCCCTCCCCCTACCCCCTGAGTCTATGTGATCGCTTCGCTCTACTTCAAAGCCTCCGACGAGACCGTCGGCCGACATCGCGTTCGGATTTCGCACACCCTCCCCCTCCGCCCTCCCGCAAGGGGAGGGGGTGAGAATTTTCTTCACCCCCTTCCCAGCCGCCGAAGGCGGCGTGCGGGAGGGGGGAGGGGGAGGGTGTGCCACGAACGCCCTGCATCAAAAAAGACAAAGGCCGGAGCGAAGTCTTGCTTCGCTCCGGCCCTGTATCAAGCCGCTATCGGGCCGTGTGACTCAATGCACCTCGGCCCAGACCTTGCGCTTGACCGCGTAAGCCATGCCGGTCAGGGCGATCAGGAACAGGATCGTCTTCACGCCCATCTTCTTGCGCGCATCGAGCTCGGGCTCGGCCGTCCATTCGAGGAAGGTGGTGACGTCATGCGCCATTTGATGGACGCTGGCCTCGGTGCCGTCGGCGAAAGTGACGGCGCCGTCCGAGAGCGGCGGCGGCATCGCGATCTGATGGCCCGGGAAGACGGCGTTGTAGTACATGCCCTCGGCGACCGTCGCGCCCGCCGGCGGCTGCACGAAGCCGGTCAGGATGCCGTAGACATAGTCGGGCCCGCCCTTGCGCGCCTTGACGATCAGCGACAGGTCGGGCGGCAGCGCGCCGTTGTTGGCGGCACGCGCGGCATTGGCGTTGGCGAAGGGCGCCACGAACTTGTCCGAGGGGCGCGCCGGCCGCTCGTACATGTCGCCCGCGTCATTGGGGCCGTCGGTGACGTTGTACGCTGCTGCGACCGCCTTGATCTCGTCCTCGCTGAGGCCGATCGCACTCAGATTGCGATAGGCGACGAGCGAGAGCGAATGGCAGGCCGAGCAGACCTCCTTATAGACCTGAAAGCCGCGCTGGGCGGCCGCCTGGTCGATGGTGCCGAAGAGGCCGTCGAAGGACCAGCGCTGATGCTCCAGCATGGGCTCGCCCTCGGAGGCGCGGGCGGCGGGAGCGGCGAAGCCGGAGGCGGCGAGCGCCGCCGCGGCGAAGGTCAGGAGCGCGATCCGACGCATCATGCCTTCTCCATCGGCTTGGCGGTGGCGCCGGCCAGCTTGCCGCCGCCTTTGAGCACGGGCTCGCTGATGCTGGTGGGCAACGGCTTCGGTTTCTCGAAGAAGCCCAGCAGCGGCAGCACGATCAGGAAGTGGATGAAGTACCAGGCGGTGGCGATCCGGCCGATCACCACGAAGGGCACGCCGTGGAAGAGCGCATCGGGCGGATTGGCGCCGACCCAGCCGAGGACCAGGCAGTCCACCAGATGGATCCAGAAGAACCATTTGTAGGTCGGACGGAAGCGTGCGCTGCGCACCGGCGAGTGGTCGAGCCAGGGCAGAACGAAGAGCAGCAGGATCGAGCTGAACATCGCGATCACGCCGCCGAGCTTGGCCTCGATGAACCAGATGTCCGGCACCGCGCGCAGGATCG